>WNFU01020548.1_pt1 | contig 10046 bp, 13 predicted proteins | sample 5400121 | NCBI WGS metagenome assembly WNFU01 (sample SAMN13153360, study PRJNA577476) | soil metagenome | isolation source: 100 cm soil or saprolite under grassland replicate 1 | place: USA:California | collected 2016-06-15
GCGACGGCAACGGGGCTCCCGGGGCGGTCGTGGATCTTGGTCGACCACGTACTACCGGAGCCCCGTTGTCATGTCACCTCGCCACGCCGACCCCCTTGACAACTGTTCCCGGACCTTAACTACCCGGCATTGGGACTAGAGCAGCGCCCGAACCTGATCGGCTTGTGGCACATCGAGGTCCACCAAGATCGTCAACGCGTCGTGCCAGTGCTTTCGCGCGGCCTGCTCGTTGCCCATGGCTGCCATGACTGACCCGAGATGCATCAGGGCAAGCCCCTCGCTGTAGCGGTGGCTGCTCTCCTGGAAGAACCCCAGGCTTTGCTCGTAGCAGGCGGCAGCCTCCTCGAGACGCTGTTGCTCACGGTAGATGTCACCTTGCCACAGCAGCGCCCTACCCGCGCCGTAGTGGTCACCTGCCCTGCGAGAGGCGGCGAGGCTTTGGTCGTAGCAGACGATCGCCTTGTCGAGCTGCCCCTGCTGATAGTAGGTGAGGCCAAGGTTGCCCAGGATCCGGCCCTCCATTGCGATCAGCTGCTCTACGCCTTGCGGTTCACGGCAGAGCGTGAGGCTCTGCTGGTAGTAGCCGATCGCGTCGTCAAAGCGGCGCTGGTCACGGTAGGTGCTGCCAAGGTTCATCAGCGCCTGCGCCTGGCGGCCGCGATGATCCAGCTCGCGCGCTACCTCCAGGTGCTGCGTGTGATAGCTGATCGCCTCGTCGAACCGACCCCGACCGCGGTAGGAGCTGCCGAGGCGGTGCAAGGCTTTGGCTTGGCCACGACGGTCGCCAGTCCGCCGCGTCGCTACCAGGGCCACCTCGGCGGTTCGGTGCTCGTCGGCAGCGTACCCACCGCGTTCGAAGAAGTCGGCCAGGGCGAACGACAGGTCGGCGGCCAGCACGTCCAGGTGCCGGCTGGCCGCCTGTTCGACGGCGGCAACCAGGTTCGGCCGCTCGCGCTCCAGCCAGACCCATGCGGCCTGCCTTGCCGCCGGCCCGCCGACGGCAAGGCCGGGCGCCCGCAATTGCGCGGCCGCGTCATAGGCCGTGGCACGGTACCAGCCAAACGCGCGCTCGAGCGCCGCATGCTGCTCAGCCGCGGGCTCCTCGGCGTCGGCGCGCTCGCGGGCGAACAGGCGCAGTAGGTCGTGGAAGCGGTAGCGCCCGGCTGCCGGCGTTTCCAGCAGCTGGGCATCGGCCAGCCCCTCAAGCGTCGCCTCCACCTCCCCTGCGGCGGAACCGGTCAGTGCCGCGGCCACCCCGGCGGCGAAGTCCGGGCCGGTGAGCAGCCCGAGCAGTCGGAACGCGCGCGCGGCAGCCGCGTCGAGGTCGGCATAGCTGAGCGCGAAGCTCGTCCTGACGTCCAGGTCGCCCAGGCGCAGCCGCTGCAGCCGCTGCTGCTCGTCGGCAAGCTGGTCGGCCAGGGTAGCGACCGTCCAGGCCGGACGGCTCCGCAGCCGCGCCCCGGCGATCCGCACGGCCAAGGGCAGCAGGCCGCAGTGGCGGACGACGGTCGTGGCCGCCGCTGGTTCGGCCGCGACGCGGTCGGGACCAGCCAGCCCGCCGAGCAGCGCCACCGCCTCACGCTCCTCGAGGACCTCCAGGGTGACCGGGATCGCGCCGTCAAGTGCGGCCAGTGCCCGCCGACAGGTGAGCAGCACCGCACAGGTTGGGCTGCCGGGCAGGAGCGGCCGGACCTGCGCTTCGCTGGCGGCGTTGTCGAGCACCACCAATGCTCGCTTGCCGGCCAGCGCCGAACGGTAGGCTGCGGTCTGGTCGGCAAGCCCGATGGGGATGTCGTCGGCCCGGCGGCCAAGCGCGCGCAGGAACCGGCCAAGCACTTCGTCGGGAGCGAGCGGCTGGGGCTCGCTGCCGCGGAGGTCCGCGTACAGCTGAGCGTCGGGATACCACGACGCCGCCTCGTGAGCGAGGTGGAGCGCCAAAGCTGACTTGCCCACGCCGGGCTTGCCGGCGAGCACCACGATCACGAGCGCGGCCGCGCGCGCTGCCATCTGGGAAGGGGCAAGCAGCGCACCAAGCCGCGCCAGTTCGGCCTGCCGGCCGGTGAAGGTGGCGATGTCTGGTGGCAGCTCGGCCGGGACCACCGGGCGGGGCACCTGTGCACTCAGCGTTGTCCCGCCGGTCACCGGCGCAGCGTGCGAGCCGGCGTGCGGGTCAAGGGCAAACTGCCAAACCGCCAGCCCCACCGTCGTTACCGCAAGCACCGCAACGGCCGGCCAGGCAAGCCCCCGGTAGGGGGCGAGGGGGCCGGGGAGCTGGCCGCCGGTGGCGATGTTGACCGCGATCGCAAGCAAGACCGACAGCAGACCGGCGACCACGGCGAGCAGCAGCAGGATCGGCCGACGCGACATGCGAGTTTCCTGGCCAGGGTGAAGTGACGGCGGCTGGCGCGGACACGCCTACCCTACCGCTTCGGCCCACGTCGGTGAGGTGTCTCCGGGCCTTCAGGAGCAGAGCCGGTCGCTGCCGTTCCGCTTCACTGCGACGGGTCCCTGTGACCAGTCGATGCGTGAACCGTAGCTGTTGGGAGCCAGAAACTGTTCACCATGCCACTCTTGGCCGCGGTGCTGTGGGAGGGAACTCCCACTACAGCGAATGGTGCTCGACCTCCCAGAGGTAGTCGAAGCCGAGCCGGTCGGCCAGCTCGACCTGCTCCAGCGCGTCGGTGAGGAGCCGGTGCTCGTCGTCCGGCTCCCAGGGCCTGGGGAGCTGGTGCTCGTAGAAGATCCCGAATCGCATGGTGGCCGTAGTCTGCGTTGTTACCGAGGGTGACAGCAAGGCGTTCTGGTCGCCGTTCTCCGGGGGTGGCTCCCCGGGTGGCAGCAGGAGCCACTGGATGCTGCTGGTGAGCCAATGCTGGGAGTCATCCATGCTCCAGCCGCGATCGCTAGACTCCCCGGCGTGGACGAACTCAACCCCGACGACCTCCGCCGAGCCGTCACCGCGGCCGCCGACACCCTGGCGCCGCACACCGCCGCCGACTGGTCGGCCACCGCCGGGGACCTCGAATGGTCGTGCAGGGACACGCTGGAGCACACCATCGACGCCCTCCTGTGGTATGCGGGCAATCTCGCGACGCTGGCGACACGGCGGCGCGCCCACGTCCGCGACGGCGACCCGAACGCGTCGATTGAGCGCCTGGTCGAAGGGCTGGTCCTGTCGGGCCACATCCTCGCGCGGGTCGCGGAGGCGACGCCGCCAGGCGGTCGCGGCTACCACAGCCTGGGCATGGCGGATGCGTCTGGCTTTGTGGCGATGGGCTGCGACGAGATCCTGGTGCACACCGGCGACATCCGCGCCGGGCTGGGCGTGCGGTTCGACCCGCCTGGCGAGGTCTGCGCCCGCGTGGTCGCCCGGCTGTTCCCGTGGGCGCCCGAGCACGAGGATGCCTGGCAGCGGCTGCTGTGGTGCAACGGCCGCATCGCGCTGCCCGGCCACCAGCGGCTCGGGCCGGAGTGGGGCTGGTGGTGCGCCCCGCTGGAGGAGTGGGACGGGGTCGCCTACACCGACGCCATGCCCAGCAACTGACCACCACGCCGCCGTTGGCGGCGGTTCTGTGGGAGGGAACTTCCGCTACTGCAAATGGTAAAAGCGCGGCCGGGCTCCCGATCATGGACCGCACAAGGCGGTTATGACACCCTGGGCCACCTCCTTGGTCGGTATCACTGCAACGTCCCCACGGAGTCGTCGGTGGGGAAATCGAGTTCGTCCGCGGTGATGCCGTGGGCCAGCCCATAGGCGATGGCGGCCTGCCAGGTGGCCTGGTCGGTCTTGGACATCTCGAACCGGGCCTCGGGGAAGACCACCAGCAGCCGGTCGCCCTCCCAGAAGTGGGCATACCAGCCGGCGCGCAGCCCGCGCTGGACCGCGTCGATCTGGTCATCGGCGACGGTGACCCAGTACAGGTGCCAGCGTCCCCGGGTGCCCCGGTCGTCGATCTGGAGATCGTCGTTTGAGATGAACGCCCGGTACACCGAGAACTGGTTGAGGATGGTCGGGTCCCGCAGGCTTTCGGCGATGACCACACCCTTGCAGCGCATCCCAGGTCGCCTCCCTGTCCTGGGGTACCGGCCCCAAGGAGGTGTCGGGCTATCCGATCGCCTCTGAGATCTACAACGTCCGTGCGGCCAGGCACGACGCCTGTGACCGGGTGGTATTCGACATCAACGGGCTGGGTCACGTCGACTACTCGGTGCGCTACGTCCCCGTGGTCCATGCCGACCCCTCCGACCAGCCCATCCCCGTTGCCGGTAGCGCCGACCTGCAGGTGACCATCCAGGCGCCGGACTTCAGCGAGTCCGGCCATCAGCCATGGCGCACGCCCTGGCGGCTGGGAGAGCAACTGGTCAGCGGCTGGACCACGCTGCGGGAGCTGCGGTTCGCCGGAAGCTTCGAACACGTCACGACCTTCGCGGTCGGCGTGGACTCGGAGCGACCCTTCCGGGTCCTGGTCCTGCCCGACACCGGTAGCCACGTCACCCGGGTCGCGGTCGACATCGCCCACTGAATCGGGGTCTGGGAACCCGATGTTCGAGGCCCTGCGCGGTCTGTGGGAGGGAACTTCCACTACTGCAAATGGTGCTCGACGAGCCAGAGGTAGTCGATGCCCAGCCGGTCGGCCAACTCCACCTGCTCCAGAGCGTTCTTGAGCAGGCGGTGCTCGTCGTCCGGCGCCCAGGGCCGCGGGAGCTGGTGCTCGTAGAAGATGCCGAATCGCATGGTGGCCGTAGTCTGCCCTGTTACCCAGGGTGACAGCAAGGCGGCGATCCGTACCGTGCTGGCACACATGACAGTAGAGAGTAGAGTTTGGACCTTTGAAGCAGCCAAGACAGCACACCTGGAGGGCAACATATCGTCCGCGGCGGCACCGTAGAGCTGGCGGCTGGGAGAGGAGCGGCTATACCTCAGTCGCCGTGAGTTCGCTCACGCTCTTAAAGTAGCGTGCATGGGTTCGCTCGAGCGCAGCCCTCGAAAGAGACCGGAGAATGACGACCTCGACCTCGGGATGCTCTCGCTCGGCGAGTTCCCGTTCGAATCGCTCCCGGGAAGCGCGGATGGCCTCATTCTCACCGAACTCAGTAAGTTCGAGCGCTCCAGTGGAGCGGTCATAGACGAGGAGGAAGTAGCTCATGCTCCGAGTCTACGCGACGCGGTCGCATTGTGAAGTCCCTCGAGAAGGGCTCTGATCCGCCGTTCCCGCTCCTCGAATCGTGCCGTCACCGCCGCCATCTCCTCCTCTTCCGGATTTGAGAGCGCTTGTCCGCGCGCTTGTAGCGCTTCGCTGAGGCGGTCGTACTCCGCTCGAAGCTGGGCGACCCGTTCAACCACGTCGACCTCCTCTGCGAGTTCCATCACGCGGTCGACGAACCCCTGTCGCGTCATCTGCCCGAGCCGCCGGGTGGGCTCCAAGGGCGGCTCACCGTAGCGGATGCCCCGGCCCCACTCGTCGGCGAGCCGCTCCACGATCTGCGCCCAGAGGTCTTGCAGTCGCGTCCGTACCTGGATCTCGACCGGACGGCCCTGCACCTTCACGATGATGTGCACCGCCCGATAGCCGTGACTTGGCCGAACGCGCCGGTCGACAACCTTTGCGTTGACGAACCGAGCCTTGATCCGCTCGACGATACGGTCTTGCTCCCCCCGGGTCATCTCGGCCACGACCCGGGCCCCTACGAGATCCTGCATTCGGGATAGCTCCAAGCCAGGCATTCGGCGCAACTTGTCGATGATCGTCCCAGTTGTCTTCGGCCTGGAGCCCGGTTCGAGACCAAGATCGAGAAGTACGGTGATGACCTCGGTAAGTGGCCTCTCGTAGAGGCTTCGCACCTGCTCGAGGAGTGTGAGGTCCTCGACAGTCGGATCGGAGCCGCGCAGGCGGCGGCCGAGCTGGTCGATCCGGGAACGAGAGAGCGGGAACATGAGAAGGAACACTATCGCCTACAGGGCCGCGTAGGGTGGCCCGGCGGCCGACCTATCGCTTCTCCGTCAATCGCCGCGGGATTGGCGACATCCACTCGGCCAGCTTGCCGTAGCCGCGCGCGGAGGACCGAATGAGTGGGAGGGAACTACTACTTCTGCAAATGGTGCTCGACGAGCCAGAGGTAGTCGATGCCGAGCCGGTCGGCCAGCTCGACCTGCTCCAGGGCGTCTTTCAGCAGGCGGTGTTCGTCATCGGGCGCCCAGGGTCGTGGGAGCTGGTGCTCGTAGAAGATGCCGCCGAACCGCATGGTGGCCGTAGTCTGCGCTGTTACCGGGGGTGACAGCAAGCATGAGGCGGGTTGCTTGTCACGCCGGTCTGGTAGGTTCTGCCCATGTCTGGGGTGGCGCATTCCTACACATACCGGGCGCGGTCCGTGGCGGACCCGGCGACCGGTCGGGTCGGTCTGGAGACCTCCGGCGGGGTGACCACAGCCGGGCGGGTCGCGCACCCGCACTTCTTCACCGGCTTTCTCGCCGGGCCGAGCAGGTGGCGACCGGCCTGCTCGCCGTTGCCAACGTCGCCCAGGCCCGTTACTACAACCCACAGCTCACCGCGCTGCGCGACCCGGTTGTCACCTGCGGTGGGGACCGTCTGCGGTTTGAGTCGTTTTCTGGCTGCTGCGGCGTCTACGCCCGCCTGGACGTGCTGCCAGGCGCGCTCGACGGCGAGGTCATCGACCGTGGCACCACCAACGTGGACGTCAACGGCCCGCTTCGCGAGGCGCTGGCCAGGGTCGGCGGCGCTGACCCGCTGCGGCTCACGGTCGGCCCGGACGAGCTGGCCGTGACGACCCTCGACGGCCCGGTGGTCGAGAAGAAGGTCCCGCTGCCCGAGCGCTGGCTGCGCGGCTTCACCGAGGTCCAGGTGATCACGGCGTCGTTCGACCCGCGCGCGGAACTGTCCGCGGCCGAGGCGGTCCGGTTCCTGCGCGCGCTGCCACGGCCACGCGGTCGCTCACGCGCCGGCGCGACGCTGTGGGCAGTGCCCGCCGGCCGGTCGCTGCGGCTCACGGCTCACCCGGTGCCGGGGCGGTGTGTGCCTGCCCGGCCCTGAGCGGCTCGAGACGCTGCTGTCGCTGCTGCGCTTCGCCCAGTCGCTGCGCGCGTACGGGCCGGTCGCGGCGGCGGGCAGCCCGCCGCTGGCGAGCGCGTGGGAGCTGGAGCTGCCGCAGATGCGGCTGGTGCTGACCCTGTCACCGGAGCCGCGGCGCGGGTTCTCCGGGGAGGGCGCGGCCCTGCACGCGCTCGCCGACGACGACACCGCCGCCGACGCTGACCTGGTTGGAGCGCAGTTGTCGTTCGAGCCCACAGTCGACGTCGACCTGCTCGCCGAGCGCGCCGGGCTGCCGGCCGACCGGGTCCGGGCCACGCTCGCGCAGCTCGGCACCGCCGGCCGGGTTGGCTTCGACGTCACAGAGGCCGCCTATTTCCACCGCGAGCTGCCCTACGACCCCGACCGTGTCGAGCGCATGAACCCGCGGCTGCGCAACGCCCGCGCGCTGGTCGAGGCGGGCGCGGTGCGGCTGGATGGCGACGTTGCCACGGTCAGGGTGGACGACCACGACCAGCGGGTCCGTTTCAGTCCCGATGGAGCTGCCTCGTGCACCTGTCCGTGGTGGGCGAAGTATCGGGACAGCCGTGGCCCCTGCAAGCACGTGCTCGCCGCCGGGATCGGCCGACGGGAGGCACGATCCACCGCCGGCCAATCAGGCTCCGTCACAGGCGGTCGCGGATGAAGCTGTGGCCGGCCGCGGCCGACAGCGGGCGCTCCGCGGCCCGCGACTGGCGGGCGCTGCGACGGCTCCTGCTCCTCGAGGACAGGAGCTTCACCCGTGCCGTGGACGCTGTACGGGCCTCCGAGCGGGCCCTCCGGCACAACCCGCTCGGGGATCCGGCCGCGATCGCCCGCTGGAACGAGGCCAGCATGGAGCACGCCCATGGCTCGGCAGAGGCTGGCCGACGCGGTCCGCGCGTCCATGCCCGCCATCGTGGCGTTCGTACGCAAGCTCGATGACACGCAGCGGCGGGCGCTGGCCGGCCCGATCCGGACCTATGCGCGGGAGCTGCTTGGCCAGCGGGCCTTCTCAGGCGGGTCGGCCATCCCGTTCGAAGTGGGCCGCGCGAGAGCCTATGCGTTGCGCGTCGCTGGGGCCGGCTGCTTCACCGGCGCCGACGCGACGGCCGCATGGCTGGCCCGGCGCGACCTCCAGGGCTGGAGCTTCCAGCTTGGCCCGGACAAGCAGACGGTGGCGGTGCTCGAGGTGCTGCGGGACCGCGATCCCAGCTGGCTCGCGGACGTCGCCCGCCGGTTGGCCGGCCGGCTGCGCTCCGGCGACAGGCAGGAGACGAACCGGGTCGTCTGGACGACCACGGCGACGCTCGTTCGGCACGCCGGGATCGATCCGCCGTCGACCGACGGATTCGTCTATGGCTGGGTGCTGGCGCACACTGCCGTGGCCGACGCGTCGCGGCGGTTGTGACGGCCGTTGCCTGCTCGACCGGCTCCGCAGCGACCCCTTCCTCGACTCGCTCGGTCCTCGCCTGTTCGAGGTCGACCAAGCCGGCGAGCTGCTCCTGTGGGACGCCCGACCGTCGCACCGGCTTCCCGCCGAGCAGACCTGGCCGGGCGCGCTCGCACAGCTCGCCGCGGAGGGCCGGCTCGCCAGGGCGGCGCTGCTCGACCGCTGCCTCGGCCGGCTCCTGCGTGGCGGGCGGCCTGCCACGCTGGGCGGCTTCGTCGCGTGCCACGAGGCGCTCGTGCGCCGTGAGGCGCCGCGAACCGAAGGAGGTGCAAGACCTCCTCGCTGGGCTGTCGCAGCAGCCTGGTAGGAGCTGAGCGCAGTCTGACCTGGGAGACGCCGGGGAGGGCGGGAAGCAGCGCTGACAACGCCGGGACGGTTCGGGACTGCCAGACGGGCCGGGTCCGGCAAGCAAGATCAGACGGCATACGAGAGGAACCAGTGGGAACGCCTCGTAAGCGTGGCACCGGCTCAAAGCTGGTGGATAGGGGCCGGGGTGCAGTGCACGATCGTCGGTGGACGGTCGACTCCGTAGCCGGCTTAGCGTGCCGGTGGGGAGGCCACGGTGAAGGTCTGCGGCGTAGCCGTGGCGAGGCTGCCGGGGCAAGGCTGGATGCCAAGCTGATCGATCGGTTCGCGGTGAACACGGGAACCATCCCGCACCGCTCCCGCTGCCCGCAAGCCAGTCGGGATGGTGGGATAGATGCGTCGTCGGTTGAAGGGGCGGGATGGGGCGGAGTGCCCGGTGCGACACGAGGTCGCACGGTGTGAGTGAACACATCGACGGAGGTTCGGCGATGTCGAAGGTGTAGTTCCAAGCCAGTGCTCAAGGCTTGTCTCCGACCTTGACGTGCGTCGCGGGTAACTGCGGGGTGCGAAGCAGAACCCTCGATGGAGTCTCGTCACCGTCATCCCCGCAAGATGGGATGCAGTAGCGGGGAAGAGGACTGGCTGCTGGGAAGTGGCAGGTGCCGCAAGGGGTCGGGCCCCAAGCGGGAGAGCACCACCGTCTCGGGATAAAGGGGGCGCCCACCCCGGTCGTGTCTCACACGTGTGGAACGTGGCAACCCCGGCTGGGGTCCGGATGCCGAGGGTGTTCGGTAAGCCGACCGTGAGGAAGGCCCAACTCCCCAGTGGGAACAAGATGGTCCAAGAAGCCAATGCCGGCAGCCGAAAGGCAGCAGGAACCCGGGAGGTACCAACCGGCTCCTCCGTCGGTCCTTCCGCATAACTGGCCGGATACGGGCTGATGCCCGGACCCGCAAGGGTGCTGACGTGGACCAGGTGAGCCGTTGACGTTCGATGTCGAAGCGCCGGAACCGAAGGGCAAGTTGGACACAGATGACGGCTTTCGCTCTCGCTGTGGCGATGGCGGACCTCGGAGTGAACGGACCGGAGGACGCTCGCCTCGACTGGGACGCCATCGACTGGCGCGCCCAGGAGGAGACCGTACGGCGGCTACGGCAAAGAATCTTCAAGGCGACGCGGGATGGGGACCTGAAGAAGGTCCGTAACTTGCAGAAGCTGATGCT
>WNFU01020752.1_pt1 | contig 10045 bp, 10 predicted proteins | sample 5400121 | NCBI WGS metagenome assembly WNFU01 (sample SAMN13153360, study PRJNA577476) | soil metagenome | isolation source: 100 cm soil or saprolite under grassland replicate 1 | place: USA:California | collected 2016-06-15
GGCGAAGTTGATGAGCTGGATGATGCCGTACACCATCGTATAGCCGAGCGCGACCATGGCATAGACCGCCCCCAGCGTCAGGCCGTTGATCACCTGCTGGATGAAAATGTCCATGCCTGGGCAAGACCCGTCAATAAAAACGGCACCCGCAGGTGCCGTCTTTGGAAATTCCCTTCAAGCGCGCCTACTTCTTGGCCGCGTCCCCGGACGTTGGTGCAGCCGCTGCAGCGGCGGCCTGCGCGACAAAGTCCTCGTAACTGACGGTCTTGCCGCTCTTGATGATGGCGACCGGCAGGAGCTTGCCGCCTTTCATGGTGAAGATGGTCATTTCGGCGTCCTTGCGGTCGCCTTTTTCATCGAAAGAAATCCTGCCCGTCGCGCCTGCGAAATCGATTTTCTGCAGAACCGGCAGATATTTCGCCGGGTCGGCCGAGTTGGCCTGCTTCATCGCCTCGATCAGCAGGTTGGCGGCGTCGTACGTGAACGGCGCGTAGAGGATCGGGTCGATATTGAAGCGCTTCTTGTAGGCGTCGAGGAATTTCTTCGAGGCCGCCTGCGGCGGGATTCCCGCCTGCGAGCACAACAAGCCTTCGGCGGCGCCGCCGGCGAACTCACCCATCTTGTCGGTGCAGGCACCGTCACCGAAGGAGAACACCGCCTTGACACCGAGCTCCTTGCCCTGCTTGAGCAGGGGACCGGCGGTGGAATCCATTCCGCCGTAGAACACCGCGTCCGGGCCGCGGCCCTTCAGCTTGGTGAGGACCGCCTTCCAGTCCACGGTCTTGTTGGTACCCTGCTCTCGCGCGAGTACTTTCACTCCGGCGGCCTTGAGCGTCTTTTCGACTTCATTCGCCAGACCCTTGCCATAGGCGGTCGCATCGTCAATGATCGCGACAAGCTTTGGCTTGGCGTTGGCGACCAGATAATTCGCGACCGCCGGGCCCTGCTGGTCGTCGCGACCGACCACGCGGAAAACACCCTTGAGACCCCGCTCCGTGAGCGCGGGATTGGTGGCGGAGCCGGTTATCATCGGGATATTCGCGCCGCTATAGACGTTGGACGCCGGAATCGAGGTGCCCGAATTGAGGTGACCGACGACGCCGGCGACTTTTGCGTCCACCAGCTTTTGCGCCACGGTATTGCCGACCTTGGCGTCTTCCTGATCGTCCTCTGCCAGCAATTCGAACGCGGTTTCCTTGCCGTCGATCCTGATTTTTGCCGCGTTGGCTTCCTCCACCGCAAGCCGCGCCCCGTTCTCGTTATCCTTGCCGAGGTGAGCGATGCCGCCGGTGAGCGGCGCGACGCTCCCGATCGCGATCGTGAGGGTCGTCGGAGCCTGCGCCTTCTTGCCTTCGCCGCAGCCGGTCAATACGACCATGGCCGCAATCACGAGAACGAAATGGGAGCGGATCATGGCAGCCTCCGGTTCAGGGTTTCGCCTACTTGACCGTTAGAATGTATTTCGCCAGAGTCTTTGCATCGTCATCGCCGACGGTCCCGTTCGGCGGCATCGGGATGGGACCCCATACGCCGGTCGAACCTTCCTTGATCTTCTTCACCAGATAGGCCTCGGCGTCCTTTCTGGACTTGTACTTGGCAGCCACTTCCTTGTACGCGGGACCGACCAGTTTCTTGTCCACCGTATGGCAGCTCAGGCAGGCTTTTTCCTTCAAGAGCTCCTGTGCGTCGGCGGCGAGGAGGGGGCCGCTCGCCGCTGTGAACGATGCGGTGAATGCGGCGGCTGCGGATAGCACCAGGGGTTTCATGAAATTCTCCGGGAAGGTAAAAAAATTTCTGCGCAAATGCTACTGCATTTCCTGCGGCTTGGATACCTGTTCGAGCAGGTCTTCGAGGCGATCGATGGGCGCAAGGCAGGTAACGCCCTCGCACACCCAGGCGTTGACCTCGGCTCCTGCGGGCTTGGCAAGGGCCGGCGGCAAGTCGCGGAATTCCGTCCCGGCCGCAATCACCGTGGTGTGCGGCAGATAGCGCTGGGCGAGGGCGCGCCCCCAGCGTCGCAGCTCCGCCGACGGCCCGCGCAGAATCACGGTGAGCGTCGGTCTCTGGTGCTCCTCCAGCGCGATGAGCAGCGTCGCGTGCCCCCCCGCCTGTTCGCTGATGGCGGAATGAAACTGCGCGAGCGTGCGCTCTGCGGCGAGCGCGTAGCGCGACTCGCCGGTGAGAAAGTGCAGGCGCTGCAGGGCGAACGCCGCCACGCCGTTCCCCGAAGGCGTAGCGTTGTCGTAGCCGGGCTTGGGGCGGTGGATGAGCCGCTCGTGATCGTGGCTGGTGAAGAAAAACCCGCCGTTCTCCCCGTCCTCGAACGGCTCGAGCAGCACTTCGGCGAGGTCCTCGGCAAAAGCGAGCGTTCCCGGGTCGAATTCCGCCTGCAGCAGCTCGAGGAGCGCGGCAAGGAGATAGGCATAGTCGTCCAGGTAGGCGTTGAGATGCGCCAGCCCGTCCTTGTAGGTCGCGAACAGCCGCCCGTTTTTCCACATCGTGCCGCGGATGAAACCGAGCGAGCGCTTCGCCGAAGCGAGCCAATCGTCGCGGCCGAACACCGCCGCCGCGCGCGCCATCCCCGCGATCATGAGCGCGTTCCAGCTGACCAACACCTTGTCGTCGCGCCCCGGGCGCACGCGCTTCTCCCGCGCGGCAAAGAGCTTCTTTCTTCCCGAGTCGAGCAGGCGGGCGCAATCGTCCTCGCTCTTCCCGAGCGGCTGGGCCACGGCGACCAGGGTGCGCGCCACGCGCAGATGCCAGCGCGCATTCTCGAAGTTGGGAGGATCGTCCAGTCCGTAATACGGCGCGAGCACCGCGTACTCGTCCGGCGAAACGAGCGCCTGCGCTTCCTCAGGCGTCCAGACGTAGAACTTGCCCTCCTCGTGCTCGGAGTCGGCATCGAGCGACGAGTAGTAGCCGCCTTCGGGAGACTGCATCTCGCGCATCACCCACCCCGCGGTCTCTTCGGCCACGCGCGCGAACAGCGGGTTCCTCGTCACCGCCCACGCGTCGGAATACAGGCGCAAGAGCGGGCCGTTGTCGTAGAGCATCTTTTCGAAATGCGGGATCTGCCACTGCGCGTCCACGCTGTAGCGCGAGAACCCGCCCCCGATCTGGTCGTAGATACCCCCGAGCGCCATGCGCTCGAGCGTATACGTGGCAACTCGCTCGGCCGCGCCGTCGCCCGCCGCGGTGGAGCGGCGCAGGCAGAATTCCAGATCCGCGGGGTGCGGGAACTTGGGCGCCCCGCCGAACCCGCCGTAGCGCGAGTCGAAACTCGCCTTCAGGCTGCGCAAGGCCGCGGCTATCGGCGCCGCGGACAGCTCCGAGTGATGCGCGGGCGCGCCGGGTTGCATGCTCTCGAAGCTGGCGAGAATCGTCTCGTTCTGACGGCCGATTTCATCGCGGTGCTCGCGGTAGATCTGCGCGACGCGCTCGAGCAGCTGCGGAAATCCCGGAAGGTTGTAGCGCGGCTCCCTGGGGAAATAAGTGCCGCCGAAAAAAGGCGCGCCGTCGGGCGTGAGGAACATGGTGAGCGGCCAGCCGCCCGGCCGCTGGGCGAGCATCTGGTGCGCGAGCTGATAAATCTGATCGAGATCCGGACGTTCCTCCCGGTCCACCTTGACGTTCACGAACAGGCGATTCATCACCTCGGCCACCGCCGGGTCCTCGAAAGACTCGTGCGCCATGACGTGGCACCAGTGGCAGGCGGAGTATCCGACCGAGAGCAGGATCGGCTTGTCCTCTTCGCGCGCGCGTTTGAGCGCTTCTTCTCCCCAGGCGTGCCAGTCGACGGGATTCCCCGCGTGCTGCTGGAGATAAGGGCTGGTTTCCCGTGCGAGGCGATTGGGCATGACAGAGGACCGCGGGAGCGGTCCGCCAGTGTAGTTCCCGCGGGCCGCAGCGTAAACTAGCGGCCGACTACCGGGAGAACCCGCATGGAACTCCATCGCACGCGGCGCCGCGCACTGCTCGCCTTGGCCGCCGGAATCAGTTTGCCCGCGGCGCTTCGGCTGGCGCTTGCGCAATCGTCCGCGAAGCAGGGCGTGCGCACCGCGCAAGGAGAAGTCAAAATCAACGGCAGGCCCGCCGAGCCGGGGACGCTCGTGCGCCCGGGCGATACGATCGTGCTCGGAGACGGCGCCCTCGCCACATTCGTAGTGGGGGAGGATGCGTTTCTCATGCGGGGAAACAGCCGCGCGGAGCTGATCGGGATCGGCGTGCTCGTGAGCGCCCTGCAACTGGTCACAGGCAAGCTGCTCGGCGTCTTCGGCAGCGGCGGCGAGCGAAGGCTGGTGACGGCGACCGCGACCATCGGCATCCGGGGCACCGGCGCCTACATCGAGGCCGAACCAAGGCGCACCTACTTTTGCCTGTGCTACGGTACCGCCGACGTTGCCGCGACGATGGGCGGAGCGCGCGAGTCCTACAGCACGCGTCACCACGAATCACCGCGCTACATCTACAGCGACGGTCGAAAGCGGGCCATCGTTCCGGCGAGCGTCGCCAACCACACCGACAGCGAGCTGATCCTGCTCGAATCCCTGGTGGGAAGGACTCCGCCTCAGACTTTCATGGAGAGCCCGATTCGCTATTAGCTGAGTCGGACGCTCTCAGAGTTTCTTCTTGTTCTTGCCAAAGGTCTTGTGGCGTTTGGGCCGGGTCTTTCCTTTGCCGCCGTATTGGAATTGTTGCCGGTTATATTGTTCCACGAAATCTATATGGCTTTGCGAGGGCACCCGAAAGGAGAATTTTGTAATGCCACCGTTGTTCGTGACGGCGAAGTCACCTTGATTGATAACGTCCATCCCAATGAGCATTTCGGCACCCACGACCTGCCCTTTTGTAACGTGAACATTCTGGAACATCACCCTGTTGGGCAGATAGATGTTAACGAGGTAAACCTCCGCCGGACCAGAGCCACCCACGGTGTGGGCGATCGTCATGGAGGTAGACACTAGTCCGCAGGCGTCTACGACCGCTTGCGTGATTACCGAATTAGTTGCTCCAGTGTCCCAGATTGCGTCGAATTGCTTTACTTCCAGAGGAAGCGCGGGGGGTTGCCCTGGAGCTATGACAGGCGTGAATGCTTGGGAAACACCGCACTGGTTCTTGAGAACATTGAGCAGCCCGTGCCCCTGGGTGGTAAAGGCAGTCCAGTTGGGAGGAGGCATCCCCTACGAGAAAACGACCCGGGAGTGGAATGTCTGGTTGTATGAAGACGTACCGGGCGAGACCTTTTGTACAAGGAACGTTCCGAGCTTGTGAGTCTTTTGCGTCTCGTTGATAGCAGCGAGTTCGTCGTCATAAGACCCGAGCACGTTGCCATCCTTGATGGCAATGAACTTACCGTTGTACTTCTCCAGCAGCTCGCCCTGATGTGCGAGATAGAACTCGAATTCCTTCTTGAGTGGACTATCCATTTTGAGACCTACTGCATTACGTCAAATTGCGGGGAGCCGGTGATTGTATGCCTATACTGTTAGAGGCCGCAATCGTCGCTACTATGGCCGTTCGCCTAACTTGCGTTGTCATCCGGTACCGTCGGTGATCGCGCCCTTGCTGGCAGTGGACACTAACTTCATGTACTTCGCGAGGAGGCCGCGGGTATAGTGCGGCTTGGGCTGTTTCCACTTCTTTCTGCGCGAAGCAAGCTCCTTCGCAGAGACGTTCAGCTGCACCAGGCGCTTCTTCGCGTCGATCGTGATCGAGTCGCCTTCTTTCACGAGCGCGATCGCGCCGCCGACGTAGGCCTCGGGCGCCACGTGGCCCACGACCATGCCCCAGGTGCCGCCCGAGAAGCGGCCGTCGGTGATGAGGCCGACCGATTCGCCCAGGCCTTGGCCGATGAGCGCTGAGGTCGGCGCGAGCATCTCCTGCATGCCGGGGCCGCCCTTCGGGCCCTCGTAGCGGATGACGATCACGTCGCCCGCTTTGATCCTCTTTGCGAGGATCGCTTTCATCGCCGCCGGCTCCGAATCGAATACGCGCGCGGGACCGGTGATGGAAGTCTGCTTGAGACCGGTGATCTTGGCGACGCAGCCCTCGGTCGCGAGGTTGCCCTTGAGAATCGTGAGGTGCCCCTGCGGGTACAGGGGTTTTCCCCAGGGGCGAATGACGTCCTGGTCGGCTCTGGGCTCCCCGGGCACCTTCGCCAGTTCCTCCGCGAGAGTGCGGCCCGTGATCGTGACGGGCCCGAGGGCTTCAGGTTGCACAGCACCGGCACCTTGCGCCGCACGCGCTCGAAATCGTCGATCGTCCATCTGACGCCCGCGGCATGCGCGATAGCGAGGTAATGCAGCACCGCGTTGGTCGAGCCGCCGGTCGCCATCACCAGCGCAACCGCGTTCTCGATCGATTTCCGGGTGATGATGTCGCGCGGACGGATGTTCGCCCGGATCGCGGCCACCAGGACCTTTGCCGATTCCGCGGCTGAATCCGCCTTCTCCGGGTCGGGAGACGCGATCTGCGAGGAGCCGAGCAGGCTCATGCCGAGCGCCTCGAAGGACGACGACATCGTGTTGGCGGTGTACTGGCCGCCGCAGGCGCCCACCGACGGACAGGCGTTCTTCTCGATGCCGTCGAAATCCTCCTGCGAGATCTTCCCCGCGGCGAGCGCGCCCACCGCCTCGAAAGGCGAGACGATGGTGAGCTTCTGCCCCTTCCAGAATCCCGGCTTGATCGTTCCGGCATAGACGAAGATGCCCGGCACGTCAATGCGCGCCATCGCCATCATCGCCCCGGGCATGTTCTTGTCGCAACCGCCGACGCAGATCACCCCGTCCATCAGCTGCCCGTTCACCGCGGTCTCGATCGAGTCGGCGATCACCTCGCGCGAGACGAGCGAATACTTCATGCCCTCGGTGCCCATGCCGATGCCGTCGGTGACGGTCGGGAAACCGAACACCTGCGGCATGGCGCCCGCCGCCTTCACCGCCGCAATGGCGCTGTCGACGAGCGGCTGGATGCCGGCGTTGCAGGGATTCATGGTCGAGTAGCCGTTGGCGACGCCGACGATCGCCTTCTGGAAATCGCCGTCGCCGAATCCCACCGCGCGCAGCATGGCGCGGTTGGGCGAACGCGCCGCGCCCTGGGTGATGGTCCTGCTTCTCCAGTTGTCGGCCATGGGAAAAACTCCGAATGCAGAAAATCAGTTACGCTTCGACCGCATTTTACTTGAAAGCGCGCCGCAGCCCGCCATGCTCGTCCATCCGAACTTCGATCCCGTTGCGATCTCGCTCGGCCCGATCGCGATCCGGTGGTACGGGCTCATGTATCTGGTCGGCTTCGCGATATCCTATTGGCTCGGGCGCTTGCGCATCGCGCGCGCAACGTCGGGGCGCGTCACCGTCCCGACTCTCGATGATCTGCTGTTCTTGTGCGTGCTCGGCGTGGTGCTCGGCGGCAGGCTCGGCTACGTGCTCTTCTACAAGCCGGCGTATTACTTCTCCCATCCGCTGGAGATCTTCGCTGTCTGGCAAGGCGGCATGTCCTTCCACGGCGGGTTCCTCGGCGTGCTGCTCGCGATCGGGTGGGTCGCGCGAAAGCGCGGCCTGCGCTGGCTCGAGCTCACGGATTTCTTTGCGCCCCTGGCCCCGCTCGCGCTTGCCGCGGGGCGGATCGGCAATTTCATCAACGGCGAGCTTCCCGGCCGGGTCACCGATGTGCCCTGGGGAATGCTGTTCCGCGGCGCGGGGCCGCTCCCGCGCCACCCCTCTCAGCTCTACCAGTTCGCCCTCGAAGGGGTGCTTCTGTTCGTGATCCTGTGGCTCTATTCGGCGAAGCCGCGGCCCAGGGGAGCGGTGACCGGGGCGTTCCTCCTCGGCTACGGGGTGTTCCGTTTCGGGGTCGAGTACTTTCGCGAGCCCGATGATTTTCTTGGCCTTCTTGCGCTCAAGCTGTCCATGGGCCAGTGGCTGTCGGCGCCCATGGTCCTGATCGGTATCGGCATGCTGGTTTGGGCTTGGCGCAGGCCGCAAAAGGTCTAGAATAAAAGCGTGCCATGGTCGAAACGAGGGACGAACAGATGCAGGCGCAGATGAGGCAGCGGTTGCACGAGCTGCAGCTCGAGCACCGGGACCTGGACACCGCAATTCACCGGATCGCCGACGACCCTTCCCACGATCAGCTCGCCCTCACCCGCATGAAGCGCCGCAAGCTCCTCCTCAAGGACCAGATCTCCTGGATCGAGAGGCAGCTCGATCCCGACATCCCCGCCTGACGAGTTCCACGGTTCAACCGAGCCCGCGCGCGATCAGCGACGCGCCGCTCGCGAGCAGCAGGATTCCCACCGCGCGCATCACCATCTCGCGCGAGATCACGCGGAAAACCCGCGAGGCGATGTAGATCGCAGCGAGCCCGGCCGGGATCGCGGCGGCCGCGGTGATCCACACCCCGTCCTGCATGAGCAGCCCCGTCACCGCGAACGCGACCAGCCGCAGTCCGATGCTGAAGATGGTGGTGAGGGTCATGGTCGCGCGAAACTGCTCCTTGGTGAGGGAACGGTGGGAGAGATAGATCGCGTAAGGCGGCCCTCCCGCCCCGAACAGCGTTCCCGAGAGGCCGCCGCAGAATCCGGCGAGAAACGCCCAGTTCCGGCCGACGGCGGCGGGGGTCCCGCGCCGTGAGAGGCTGTAGATCGCGTAGCAGAGGACGAAGGCCCCGAGCGCGATGAGCGACGCGTTGCGCGGGAGGTTGACGAGCAGCGTGGTGCCGGTGACGATCCCCACGATCATGAGCGGAACCATGCGTGCGATGTCGCCCAAGACCGCGTTGCGCGGGTTTTCCAGCCCCAGCCGCAGGCCGTTCACGAAATCCACGATCGCGAACACGGCGAGCGCGAAGGGCAGGGGAACGAAAAACGTCGCGAGCGGAATGGTGACCAGCGCCGAACCGAACCCGGTGAGGCCCTGGATGAACCCGCCGGCGAAAGCGATCGGCGCAAGGGCGAGCGCCGCCGCGGCGCCTTCGAGGATCATCCGCAGCGGGCCCTTCTAGGCAAGGGCGCGGGCCAGCACCCGCGCGACGTGAACGGCCTCCCGCGCCGCGCCGTCGGCGATCTGATGGCGGCAACTGGTGCCGTCGGCGACGACGATCGTATCGGCGCCTGCGGAGCGCACTTTCGGCAGGAGTGCCGCCTCGGCCATCTTCATGGAGATATCGTAGTGCCCGGCTTCGTAGCCGAAGTTGCCCGCCATGCCGCAATGGCCATGCAGGAGCACGCGCTTTTCGGCGAGCGGCTTGAGCTTGAGCGCGAGGCGGCCGGCTTCGTGCTCGAGCGCGAGGAACTCCTCGAAGAGCAGCGCCTGCGCGGCGAGTGCGTCGGTCTCGCCGCCCGGGAGCATCGACTTGAATTCGTCGCGCAGGGTCAGAAGGCAGGAAGGTTCGAGGCCGACGACCTCGACTCCGCGTCCCACGTAGGGCTCGAGCGCGGCCAGCACCCGTTGCGCCTCGGCCTTCGCCTGCTCGACCATTCCCGCCGCGAGGAAAGTGCGGCCGCAGCACAGCGGCCGCGCATTTTCTTTGCCTGCGTCGCCTGCCCCGGCGATCTGCACGCCGTAGCCCGCCCGGTCGAGCACGGCGAGAGCGGCGCGGGCGTTTTCCGGCTCGAAGTAGTTGTTGAACGTGTCGACGAAGAGCACGACCTCGCCGGCCTTCCCGTCGCTGCTCGATCGGCGCAGCGAGGCGAGGAACGAGCGGCGCCACTTCGGTAGGGAGCGCTGGGCAGCGAAGCCGAAAGCGCGCTTGCCCATCCCCTGGACCGCGTTCGCCGTCCGCGGGAAGCGCGAGGCCAGAGGGCCGTAGCGCGGAAGGTAGGCGATCAGCTTGTCCTTCAGCGAGTAGCCGTGGCGGGCGTGGTAGTGATGCAGGAACTCGATCTTCATCTTCGCCATGTCCACGCCGGTCGGGCACTCGCGCCTGCAGCCCTTGCAGGACACGCACAGAGCCAGCGTGTCGTACATCTCGTCCGACGTGAAGGCATCGGGACCGAGCTGGCCGGAGAGCGCAAGGCGCAGCGAGTTGGCGCGGCCCCGGGTGAGGT
>WNFU01021264.1_pt1 | contig 10045 bp, 13 predicted proteins | sample 5400121 | NCBI WGS metagenome assembly WNFU01 (sample SAMN13153360, study PRJNA577476) | soil metagenome | isolation source: 100 cm soil or saprolite under grassland replicate 1 | place: USA:California | collected 2016-06-15
AGAGACGACTGAGGGAGACCATGAGGCCAGCCGTCGCAGTCGCCGCCTCGAGGACGTAGTCGGCCGCGGCCACGCAGTCGATCGTGTTCTCCTGGAAGCCGTCGAAGCCGAGGAGGTCGCTGACGAGCTGCCGGTCGATCGGATACGACGTCCCGGCGAGCGCGCCACAGCCGAGCGTGCACCGGTTCGTGGTTCGGTAGGCAGCGCGAAGCCGGTCGAAGTCGCGCACCAAGAGGTTCTCGATGCCGACGAGGTAGTGGCCCAGCGTGGAGATCTGTGCAGGCTGGAAGTGCGTCCACTGCGGCATGACCGTGTCCGCTTCCCGCTCGGCGAGCGTCAAAAGGTTCCCGCAGAAGCCGGCGAGGGCATCACACAGGTCGAGCAGGCGCGAGCGGAGAAGGAGACGCGTGAGCGGCTCCGGTCGCGTGCGGGCGATGTTGATCTCGCCGGCGATCTCCTCCCCAATTCGTTCGGTGAGGAACCGCTCGACATGTGAGTAGAAATACTCGTAGCGAGGGTCGAAGTCGCCGATCGCCTCCGAACCGGCCGCCTCGAGAGCGAGCATCGCGTCGAGCAGCGCGGCGCCTCTGTCCTCATCGACGATTCCCGTCTCCACGAGCATCACCGCCCACGCCTTGTTCGTCGAGGCGAGCGGCGAGAAATAGTGCTCGAGCATGAAGAGATGGCTCGGCTCGAGGATCGTCTCGGCGTAGGTGGTCCCCGGCGGCGCCTCGAGCCGCTCCCGCGAGATCGTCTCCTTCGACATCGATCCAGTCCCCCTTCACCTGATTTGCAGGTCGAACCGACTTTACGCACCCCACAGCGTGTGAGGTGCGGATCGTCCTTCCGCCGGAAGTCGACGCGCAGCGCGCCGTTCGCGACGAGCTCGCGTACGGGTACCTATGGTGGCTCGCACCGGACCTGGGCCAGGGGGCGTACTTCGTCGGGCGGCTTCGGCGGTCAATACGTGACTGTGGTCCCCGCGCTCGAGCTCGTCGTCGTTACAACGGCGGACGTCCCCGCATTCACGGAGTCGGCAGCCAATCCGCGGCGGCGTCTAAAGCGCGGCCGCCGAGTTACTCGCGTGGCTGAACGAGTTTCGACTAGCTCGTGAGGGCGGGCGTCGAACGGCGCAGGTCACGTCCCTGCTGCCGAGCCCGAGCCTCCCGAGCTCGTCGTCTGGCAAGAGCGGGATCAGGGCGGAGTGGCACTTCATTGCACGTTAGGCGGGGGCGACCTCGAGCGACTCGATCTTTATCTACCGGAGCGGTTCACCGTCGATACAGCTCGTCCGTTTTCGCCGCCATGATGAAATCGTTGCGATGCAGGCCGTGTGGTGCGTAAATTCGATCTTCCTGTAAGTCAGCCGATTCTCGCGTGCTCTCGACCCCGCCGCCGTCAGTTAGCCGTCAGTGCTCTGGCAACAGGCGGCCCGCACGGCTCGAACAGGTCGTACGCCCGCGGCGCTACGTTGCCGTCGCTACGAACCGGACGACCGTGGGTCCCTTGTCGGTCTCCTGGACGATGCGACCGCGGAAGATCGTTCCCGGCTCAGGATCGGGGTCGTCGAGGACGCCCGGCTGGAAGACGACTAAGTAAGAACAGGACTCGCCCGGTGCCAGGAGACGGAGTCCGCAGTCAAACGTGAAGAAACTCAAGGCGTTTATCTGACCCTGCTGGCCCGGCGTGAGAAACGGCTTATAGGTAAGGAACGCGCCCATCAGCTCGACGTCGCCGTCGCTCGTATTCGTCAACGTGAGCGTCGCTTGAGTGCTCGTACCCACCGGAGTGGAAAGCGTCAGGAGCTCAGGGGAAGCGAACAGAAGAGTGGCCGCAGCGGGCGAGGCGAGCGCAAGCACCGCTACGGTGGTTGCCGCAACCATCACCGTGCCCCTCGCCCGCATTTTCGCCGCTCGTCCTTCGCCGCCGCCGCCGATTTAACCGAGTATAAACCTCTCGCGCCGCAGGTCTAGTCGTGGCAGGTCGCCGCAGCACACGCAAATTCACGGTCGCGTTGACCAGGCCGAGGCTCACGCAGAGGCGATTACTCACGCAATGCGACGAGAGAACGGCGCAGACGTCGGCAGAGGTGATCGCGTGGGGTGCACAAACTCGGCCCGACGCGACGAAACGCGCGATTTGCAGGCAAGACCGAATTTGCGCACCCCACGCGGTAGCTGCGCAGACCGCGACGTGAATCTTGTAGCCGTAGTACCCGCCGCCCTTGCGCGTCCTGACGGCGGAGCGATGCCCGTGGGGTTCAGAAACTCAGTCAACGTCTTGTTCTGTGGGATCGTGAATTGACAAGTTCGACTCCCCTGCGAATCGGGACATCGATCAGCCGGGGGATCACTTCTGCGGACAAGCGCAGGCTGGATGTTTGACGTCGCCCCGGTGAATCTGATATTCGCGCGCGCGCGTGAACCAGTAAGTAGGGGCAAGCGCCCGTTCGACGAGGGCGACTTCATCCTCGAACGACTTCCGGAAGTCGGCGTACAGCCTTCCCTTCAGCTCGGCGGGCATTTCATCGCTGTCGATGACGACGGGGATGATCCGGAGGTCGCCCTTCACGACGCGGTCCGCGGCGAGGTTGAGCTCGTAGCTCAACCAGTCCGACTGGAGCGAGCTGCGCGATACGACGACGATGTTCACGACACGCTAGCAACGCCCCTTCTTGAACAGCCGGCTTCCCGTCCGACGGCGACCCCCACCCCGATCCCCCACCCCTAAGCGATCAGATCGCCATGTCAGCGACCGACTGTGCGCACGTCGAGGCGAGATAGGAGCGCGCCACGGGATGCAGCACTTCGCGGAGGTGGCCGAGCACTTCGGCGTTTCACACGATTTCGCCCGCGAGTTGGCTTCGCTCTTCTGGGCGAGCTACCACCCGACTGAGGGCCTCGTGTACTACCGCTGTGTACGCTGGCAAGGCTTATCGGCGAGCCTTCCGCCAAGCTGTCATTGAAGGATGCTTGCGTGAGTGTCGGCTGCGCCGCTAGGTCATAGGGCGCGGCGAGCACACGGTGTCTGCTGCGTCGGAGATGGCGGCCCACGGCCCTGTTCACCTGCATCCCTCTAGTGAGTCCAGGTGTCTCTGCCGGACCCTGCACCATTCTGTGGTCGGCGACATGACCCTCGACTGGGACACGCTCACCTCTCCGCCGACCCCGAGCAGCAGCTCATCGTCTGGACCGCCGACCCGGGCACGCCCTCGCACCAGTAACCGCCGCCGCACGCGGCGGCGGCGGCACTCAGCGTTCAAGCTCTAGCACGGCCGCCAGCGGAGCGCGCGCTACGGCGTAGGATCCGCCTTCCGCGTGGGCGTGGGACCTGTGGGGTGCGCAAACTCGGTTAGGCCTGCAAATCGCCCTATTGGGGGCAACGGATCCGAGTTTGGGCACCTCACAGGGCGAGCGCCTCGTGCACCGACTCCTCGATGAGGCGAGGTCCTGCATCAGTTGTCGAGCGCTTGATCCAAAGATGCCCGAGGGTTAGCGTCGTCATGATCGGGAGGACGTATGGCTGGTCGAGGCCATGCTGCGGCCCACCAGCGTCTCGCGGAGGCGGGTGCCTCCATCTGTCATGACGTTGCGTCGCGCGAGCTGCCCGCCGTCGGCGGGCAGCAAGGCGCTCGCGACACGGACGCGCGTCGAAGCGAGGAGCTGCCATGAGAGGCAGGCTCGCAGCCGCGAAACCGAGTCGTGCGGCAGATCGAGCTGATGAACTGAACCCGCGGCGATTGACAGAGTTTCTGAACCCACGGGGACACCGTGGCGACCGATACCGAGTCGCTGCGGCCGATCAGCCGGCGCAGGCGCGCTGGGTCGACACCTCTGCAACCCTGGACATCTTTGCGAACGGCCCTCCGCGGCCGCCGCGACGAGGGGAGGAACAGGCCTGATGACGACGTTCAACATCACGGACGTCTACACGAGCAAGTACGCGGGCGGCAAGGAGACGAGATACACGCCGATGGTCGGCGAGTCGTACCGGCTCACCGCCGAGTTCGACGTCGCGGGGACGCCGAAGGCGCCGTATCCGGTGCACTTCCACATGGCCGATCGCTGGGCAACGGTCGAGATGTCCGACGTCACGCCGGGTCACAAGCGGGTTTCGCAAAGCTTCTTCCTCCCGCTCGACGGCCCGATCCCGTGGGACGTCGACGTCGACCCGTACCACTACGCGGACGGCGTCGACCCGACTAAGAGCCCGATCCCGCACACTTTCCGCGACGTGCTCAGCGACGGCGGCGGCGTTCAGAACCAGACCGTCCGCATCGGGCGCCTCCCGTTCACGTGGAGCAAGGCGAAGCGGACGGGAACCTTCGAGCCCGCGCCGCCGCCGATCTCGATCGAGTACTACAACGCGGTCGCGGCCGCTGAGCTCCAGTCGCTCGAGGTCACGTTCCCGTCGGGGGCCGCAGTGGAACGCATGGTCGTGATGTTCGGCAAGCCGTCGAGCGACACGTGGCAGACCGTCACGTCTGCCGAGTGCTCCGTTCAGTCGGGCGCCGGCACCAAGACGCTCGTGCCGCTCTCCGTCGACAACCCGTCGCACTACCCGGTCTACTTCTGGGACCACCGCCACCTGCCGGCGAAGCCCGTGAGCGTCCTCGCGACGTACGTGGTCACGCTGAGGAACGTCCGAGTCGACCGGGCGAAGCTCCGCGGCGTGACCTGGAAGCAGCTCGATGACGCACGCAAGCAGCAGCCGTACGCGTACTACACGCTCCCCGACGCCGTCTGCGAGTCGTTGGACCCGAAGGTCGCGACCTTCGTCCACGACACGCTCGGCGCCGACTACCGGAGGACGACGACTCCCTACGACGCGGCACGGAAGCTCTTCCACGCCGTGCTCGCGCCATCACCTACTACTATCCGCAGCCGGAATCGACGACCGACCTGCGCCCGAAGACGGCGAGAGGAATGCTCGACAAGGGCTTCGGCGACTGCGGCGGGTTCAGCATCCTGCTCGTCGCCCTGTTCCGGAACATCGGCTTCGCCGCGCGGACCGCGTGCGGCTGCTGGGTCGGTCTCGATCAAGGGCATTGCTGGAGCGAGCTCTACTTCCCGGGACACGGCTGGCTCACCTGCGACGGCTCGATCGGGAACGGCGTCTCGGAGTCGGGCCAGTTCGCCTACTACTTCGGGAACATTCCCGACCTCAACCTCCGCGCCGCGACGATGCGCGGGAACAAGTTCAACGTCGGCGACATCGAGACATTCTGGCTCCAAGGGCCGTACGAGCAGGTCTGGGGCGCGGTGCACGAGAAGTCGATCTCGGGCCACACGATGCTCATCGAGCAGCTCAACATCGGGGCCGACGGCACACTGCCGGGGAGCGAAGGGCGTAGAGTCTCGGCCGGCGCGATCCAGCTCGCCGCGCGGCGCTGTCCCTGCGCGCAACACGGAGGGTTCAAGCCCGCGGCGCGCACGCGGCCGTCCGTCGTCCACCGGCTGGAGCCGCTGAGCGAAGCGACGCGGTGACACCGCGGTGACGCCGCGTTACCCCCGATTGACACCTCCACTTTCACGGGAGTTATCGACCGCCTTCAAGAGCGCGGCCTCGTCACCCGCACCGTTGCGGCCGACGATCGGCGCGTAAGACTCGTCGCGCTCATGCCGAAGGGCGCCGCGCTGCGCCAGCGGCTGGTCGCTGGTCCTCCTACGTCAACGCCCTGTCACCAACGTCCTGGCCGAGTACATCTAGACGATGGAGCGCAGAGGTCCACGGCACAACGCCTATGGCATCGGTGCAACCGCTATCTGAGACAACAGCGCGTTGGTCTCCATGAGCGCTGGCTCGTGGCCGTCGAGGCGAAGAGGTCTCGTGCATGGCGCAGGACTTCCTCGGCTCCGGGTCGTCCGAGGGCGTAGGGTGCGTAAATTCGGTCACGGCCGATTGTAGGAAATCGTGCAGGCCCGCCGATGGCGTCAGCCCCCGCGCGTGGGCGAAGTTTTGCGCGGTGAAGGAGCACAACCGCCAAGAGCTCGAACGCACAAGCGAATCTGGCTGAGGGTGGAGTCTTTGCCGCGTCCGTTGGCCAAACGCGGACGCAGCGCGCACCTGGTTCGGACCCGCCGCACCCTACCGGGTGCCAAGACTCTGTTCACACCGCGGGATCATCCCGATTTGCAGGCGGAACCGAGTGCTGACGCCTGTGGGGTGCAGAAACTCGGCCGGCGGGGGCGAAGTCACCGATTTGCGGCGTGATCGCATTTGTGCACCCCACGGGCTCGTGATCAAGCCGACGCGCCGCGAACTCGAGCACGGCTGCCGTCGGCGTGGCGATCCACTGGACGTCGTCGACCGCCACCACCAACGGCTTCGAGCGCGCAAGCTCGCGCACGACGTTCAGGAATGCGAGCGCGATCGTGCGCCGATCCGAGGCGGCGGTATCTTCCTCGCGCAGGCGCAGCGCGTTCTCCAGCGCGCGAAGCTGCGGCACAGGGAGCGCAACGGCTGTCTCCGGCAACACGCCCTCGAGCAGGTCGCCGAGCGCAGCGTACGACAGCTGAACTTCGGATGTGGCCGGTCGGGAGGAGAGGACGCGATACTCCCGCGCGAGCGCGGCTCTCAGCCCTGCCTGAAAGAGTGTCGCCTTCCCGATTCCCGCGTCGCCCTCAAGGACCACCGCGGCGGTCTCACCCTTCGAAACAGCGTCGAGACGCTCCTCAAGGAAGGCAAGCTCCTCTTCACGCCCGATGATCTCGGACACGACCACGCAGGCCCCCTTCTAGCTGCAACCCCGATCGTACTTCCGTGAAGCACTAGCCTCCTACTTGCCAGTGCCTTGAGAGGCCTGGAGCAAAGCGGGTTGGAGGGGTGACCCCGCTACCCAGCACGGCAGCGGCGAGGCCGCTGTTCTCCATGGCCCACCCCCCGGCCGGGGCACCCCGCGCCGGCGATGCGCGCGTTGGAGTCCCTTACTGGGGCGGGAGGGCGCGCGCAACGCCGCGTCGGGGGGAAGGTGGGGAGACGAGCGCCGCAACACCCGCTCCCCACGAGAGCATACTCGCCGGTTAACCGGCTCCCGTAAACGCGCACAGCCAGAAAGGGGGCCGGGGGCTTGCCCGGGGCTGCGGCACTCCCGTAGCAGGTCGAACCGACCCCCGGTAATCGCGGTTCAGCGCCGCGCGCGCAAGTCCTCCGGTCGCCGCCTCAGCAATCAGCGGCTCTCAGCTATTCCGTCGGCGGCTCGATCCATCGCGAGCGCGTGCGGCGATATGCGCGCATCGTTCAGTCGAGGAGTTCTTGTGGGAACGGGCGCGGACGTTCTGACGTCCCGCGTTCGCGCGTGAGCTCCTCCCCGCTGCCTGAGAGGCGTGCCGCGTTCACCGAGCGCGTCGCGTTGTGGATGACGCTGCATCGGTCCGAGAGTGCAGGTTCGCTGCGAGAATCCGAGCTTGGCCTCTTACTCCGTAAACAAGCGCGCTGTCGCGCGAGCCGAGCAGCTCATCAGAGGCCGCCAGTACGTGCTCCGCGGCGACTGGGGAGATGTGCAACCGGCTGCCCGGGACGAGAACGCCTTCCTCGAGTCGCATTCGTGGGAGGAATACGCCCAATGGCATCTCGGACTGACGGAGGGTGCTGCGGACGAGACGAAGGCCAGGTACGCGTTCGTTTACGGGGACTTTCGCCGCGTGCACCGATCGGGGGTGATCGCATGCCAGTACCGAGCGGCCGAGTGGCGGCACAAGGACATCGAGCTGGCAGCACACGACCTCCTCCAGCTTCTCGACGCCACGAGCGGATGACAAACCCGCCCGCCACTACACGGCCCTAGCGAGACGCCAACGCCCGATGGCGGGAGCATGCAGGCACCGTCCCGACCGGATGAAGTGATCTGGTTGCTCAAGCCGCATGGGACGTGCCTTCGCGCCGTGCGTGTCAAGCGTGCGTCAAGCGAAATGTGCCCCTGGGCCGCCCGGCAGGCCGACCCGAAGCCGCACCGCACCCGACCTCGACCTCGACCTCGACCTCGATCTGCATGCCACCCCACCGGGGTACCCACCCCCGCAACGCATGAGCCTCTCCGCGCGCGAGGCGGGGGCCCCCGGGCGCGATCACTCTCTCGCTTGCGGTGCTTGTTAAGAACTCGACGCGTTCAATTGCTCGTCAGTGACATCCTCTCGCCCGCCACCTAGAGGCACTCAATCCTAAAGACGGTTTGATCGACTCTCGTAACACCATTCGCATCGATGATCAGTGTCGTGGTAGCCATGAGGTGAAAGTCATCTCCCTCCGGAAATGAAGCGTCTTCACCGAGGCGAACGATGATGAGGTTCTGTTCGATCATCAAGACGGAAGGAAGAAAGTCGAAGCTCGTCGAGTCAGAGTAATGCGCGTTTCGTGAGCCTCGGGCAAGTACGTACTCGGCACCTGTCTCCGGCGCGACGGCTTTGAACTCTGAATAGCTGAAGTCGGCGACGATGTGCTGGCCCGACCGATCGTCGACGACGCGAGCCATCGTGTGCAGCGTGCCGCTCACAAGGAGTAGCTCGCCCGTGCATTGGTTGAACAACACCTGGTCAGTGAAAGGCGTCGTTGTCACGACGGCCGACCGGTCTTCGCCTGCCGCTGACGCAGTTAGCGTCAAGCACGCAATTACCGCCGCCGCCGCAACGATCGCCTTACGGATGGTCAGCATCAGCGCTGCCCCTTTCTAAGCTCGAGGGAGAGGAGCGTTACGGCGACTGCGGTGGATCCTGGGGTCCCGCGCATTTCTGCCTCCTTGCGGCGGATCGCGATGATGCTTGCCTCCCTGCGATTCGCGATTTCAAGCCGAGTTCAGCTGGATCGCGAGCTCGGTGCGGGAGCCGCGGGAGATCTCCTCACGGAAGCTCGATCCTCTCTCTGGTCGCGCAAGAATGGAACTCACCGATCGGCTAGGCTCCGCCGCGTTTCGCCGCAGGCCGCTGTTTGTAGCCGATTCGTCGTCTGCCTTCGGGATCTTGTGCGATAGAAGTAGCGACGAGTGGCGCTACCTCGAGAGCCTGAGGCGGGGGCGGTCGAGCGTCCGCTGCGTACGTACGTTCAACGCCTCTCGCCCGCTACAAGCTGCCGGGGCGCGGGGGACAGATGCGGACGGTCGTCAAAGCGTACCGGCGCCCGGACGACTCGCTCAGGTACGTCCGTCACCTCGCGTTCGAGCGGCGTTTCCGTCGCTACGGCCACACCTGGTACGTTCATCGAGCGCCCGAAAGTGGACGGCAAGAGCGAGCCGAGGAAGCCGAGCCCACGTACGGCTCCTTGTCTGCGTCAGCGAGTTCCACTTCAGAACCTCCGCGCCACTCCGCCATGCTGTGGCCAGGAGGTGTGGAATGAATTCACAGACAATCGCGACGGCAGACTGGCATGAGACGCTCTACCGCTGGCTTTCCGCCCCACTGCTTTTGACCGTGATCGGCGCTCTGCTCATCAACTACCTCATTCCCGAGATCACCGCAAAATCCCAGCGAAGCAAGGAAGCTCTGGAGACGAAGGCGTCGATCGTGCGAGACATGACCCAAGCGACCACCGCGGCCGTGGGAACCTCTCGACTAGTGGCGATGGACGTGATCAAAAAGGAAGAGGTGGAAGAGGAGCGACGGAACGCAACCCAGCAGGCGGCGTTCAACGAAGGGCTCCAGAGCTGGGAGCTCGACAGCGCCGACATCGGGTCGCGCCTCGAAGCGTATTTCCGGAAGACGAGCCCAACCGTTTCCTCCGAGTGGCGGAAGTACGCCGAGACCGCCACCGACGTCTATTTCCTCAGCTCGACCGGGCTCCCTGACCGCGAAGCGAGGATCGCTCGCGTGCAGGACTACTTGGCCGCCGTCGGACGTCCGGGAATCTCTGACCCAGACTGGAGGCAGATCAGAGACGGCGACGCCGTCGATCGCACTGCCAAGTTCCGGGCGGCATAGAGGATGTCCCGTAGCTCGTAGAACTTGACGGCGGTCCCTCCGGCCTCGTCCGCTCTTGTTGGGAGCGTTCGAGGCGATCCGTCCAAGATCAAGAGGAGGAACCGCCGTGAACAGGAACGTACCGCTCGCGCAGGCGG
>WNFU01016591.1_pt1 | contig 10042 bp, 8 predicted proteins | sample 5400121 | NCBI WGS metagenome assembly WNFU01 (sample SAMN13153360, study PRJNA577476) | soil metagenome | isolation source: 100 cm soil or saprolite under grassland replicate 1 | place: USA:California | collected 2016-06-15
GGCGGTGGACATCGCTCCGCGGCCGAAGCCATCATTGAAGCGATTAATCTTGAATACAAGAATAAAGTGACGACGGAAATGGTGGATTTCTTCAAGAATTATGCGCCGCGTCCATTTAACCGCGCCGCAGACATGTATCCATATATGGTCAAGGCACCGCGCTTATGGGGTGCCAGTTTTCATGCCACGGATGGACGGGCGCGCGTCCGCGTTCTCACCACCACCATGTGGCCGATTGCACGCCAGGCGGCGCGCTCCCTCGTTCATAGTCACCCAGCCGATTTGATCGTGACCGTTCATCCGTTTGCCAATTCATTTGCATTGCGCGCGCTTGGCAAGGATCGCCCTCCTTTTATTAACGTTGTCACCGACATGGTCACGACGCACGCCCTCTGGTACGATAACCGCGCCGACCTTATCCTCGTTCCTACCGAAACTGCTCGTCGGCGCGCCCTCAAGTACAACATAGCTCCTGAAAAGGTGCAGGTCGTTGGGCTCCCGGTCGCGGATAAATATTGCCAGCCAGTAGGAAGAAAAAGCACGTTACGAAAAAAACTCGGATGGCCGCTTGGCAAGCCGATTGTCCTGATGGTTGGAGGTGGAGAGGGGATGGGTCCGCTCGCAAAGACCGCGCAGGCGATCGACGCGTCAGGCTTGGACGTGGGGCTGGTCATCGTTTGTGGGCGTAACCAGCGTCTGAAAGAGACCCTCGAATCATGCAAGTGGGAAAACCCAACGTTGATCTATGGCTTCACGCGTGATATGCCAGATTTTATGCGCGCCTCTGATTTCATCGTGACCAAAGCGGGTCCTGGCACCATTGCTGAAGCGCTCAATGCGGAGTTGCCGATTATTTTGTACGCGAAGTTACCAGGGCAGGAGGATGGCAACGTCACGTTTGTGGAGGAGGAAGGCGCGGGAGCCTGGGCACCGACTCCGCAGGATGTAGTCCGTACACTCACTCGCTGGATCTCGCGGCCGGAGGAGCGTAAGAAAGTAATCGAGAATTGCCGCCGGGCAGGCAGGCCTGAAGCGGCACGTACAATCGCTCATATTATTGGAGAGAAGCTGGGGTTAGAGAGACCAGAAGTAGACAAGTAAACACGTAGACAAGGATACATCTTTACCTGTTTACTTGTCTACCTGTTTACCTCACGACCTCGAATAAACTGCCTGTACCGGATGGGGAATCTCGATCCCTTCTTCATTGAACGCAGACATCACTTTTAGAAGTACGGCATCTTTTGCGTGAAATGGATCAGTTTTCGTTACATCAACCCAGAAATTCGCATTCAATTCCATCGCATGATCTGACAGGCTATTGAATACAATGACAGGCCCAGGTTCACTCACGAATCCGGGGACGCTTTTAATCGCATCCAGAAGAATTTGTCGGGTTTTACCAGGTTCGGAGGCATGTGGCAGGTTCAGGCTGAGGTCGACTCGTCGCTGGTTGGCGCGGCTATAGTTGATTATGGGGTTCGCCAGCACATCTGCATTCGGCAGAATCACCACACGTCCATCGGTTGCTCTCATTTCCGTAGAACGCAGATCAATCGCCAGCACGGTCCCATCGAAGCCCTTCACGCCAATCGTTTCGCCTACATGGAAAGGTTGTTGCAACAACAAGATGACTCCTGAAGCAAAATTTTTCATAATATCCTGTAGTGCAAAACCCACAGTAAAACCTAGAATACCGAGTCCGGTGAGGAAAGCGGTCACATTGACAAATTGTTGCAGGGCAGTGATTGTCCCCGCGACGATAATTGACCAGAGCGCCAATTCTCCAAGAAGCTGGACAACCCCTGTGGGCGCCCTTCGCCTTTGAAGTACGCGTCTGAGGAAGTTGCTCATCAGGCGGGCGAAATATAGGCTGAGAACAAAAATAAGAAGCGCGGAAAGCAGCTTGGGAGTTCCCGCGAGAAAAAAAGCAATAAATTGATCAAAATATTGGTTCATCTTTTCTCCTTCATGAGTTCCTGCGTATCTTAACCGAAAGCCATGCAGGCGTCTACTTCGGTTTGAAGTAGTGAGTGCACAATTTCAAATATACAAACGATTTGTCACCCTGAGAATAGCGAAGGGTCTGCCCGAAGGTTGAGCTTATAAGCCTCAACCTTCGGGATTCTTCACTCCTTTCGGTCGTTCAGAATGACATAATGTTTTCGATATTAGGTGCTCCCCCGGTTTGGAGTAGAATTCATCCGCCTGATATAATCCCTGCGATGTCGATCCTGGATGCGCATTCGATGGATTTTTTCAGCCGAAGTCCCAACCAGACGCGTCGTCTTGGGATGCGTTTGGGCGGAGCGTTGCAGGTCGGCGATGTGATCTGCCTGCAGGGTGATCTCGGTGCAGGCAAAACAACCTTTGTGCAGGGTATTGCGCAGGGTTGGGGCTCACAGGATTCGGTTTCCAGCCCTACATTTATCATCGTCAATGTATATCGACGCGGGGACGAAGCTCGTTTATTTCATGTGGATGCCTATCGCCTCGACTCTACGCCCGAAGCCGAAGAGTTGGATCTTGACTCAATGCTGGTTCAGGGGGCCCTGCTGATCGAATTGCCTGAGCGCATGGATGGACTCGTTCCAAATGAGCATTTATGGATAAATCTGGAACACATCGATGAAGAAGAACGTGAGATGAGGTTCAAGGCCACCGGCAAACGCTATGACGACTTGCTGGAAGTGATCCGTCGTGCTGCGTATGGAGGCGATTGATGCTTCTGGCTGTGGATACCTCCACTGCACAGGTAGGACTCGCGATTTACGATGGTTCCCAGGTCATCAGTGAATACGCCTGGCGCAGTGGCCAACGTCATACGGTGGAACTTGCCCCTGCAATTTTTGAATTGTTGAAGCATTGCGGTCTGACGATGGATGATATCCAGGCATTGGGCGTGGCGCTGGGACCCGGTTCTTTTACAAGCTTGCGCGTGGGTTTATCCCTGGCGAAAGGACTCGCGTTGTCTCGTCATTTGCCGTTGATCGGGATTCCAACACTGGATATTCTCGCCGCGGCCCAACCTGCCTCCAGGCTGCCGTTGGTGGTCGCCATCCAGGCCGGGCGTGGACGGCTCGCCGTCGGCTGGTATAAAAATTCGAAAAATGGCTGGCAGGCGAAAGATCCCGCCCGAGTGATGACGATTGAAACCTTAGTCGATGAAGTGAAGAGACCAGTGACAGTTTGTGGTGAGCTTACTGCTGAAGAACGTCGAAAATTGGCTGAAAAGGCTGAAATCCATCTCGTATCGCCTGCGCAATCGGTGCGGCGTCCGGCAGTGCTCGCAGAACTGGCTTGGGCGCGCTGGCAGGCAGGCAAAGTGGATGACCAAGCGAAACTCGCGCCTATTTATTTGCATATAGCTGAACCGATACCCTCATGAAATTACTTATCCGTAAAATGATCTTGGAAGATGTGCCCGGCGTGGTCGACCTGGATCACAAATCATTCAGCTTGCCATGGCCGGAACGATCCTTCCGCTTTGAGCTGAGCGCCAACCCCGCCTCACGCTGCTGGGTGGCTGAGCTGGACGGAAAGATTGTAGGAATGATCGTGGTCTGGCTGATCATCGATGAAGCGCATGTTGCCACCCTGGCTACTCATCCAGATTTTCGCAGACGAGGCATCGGAACAAAATTGTTGTCTTATGCGTTACGGCACATGATCGAGGAAGGTGCGCGCAGTTCTTTTTTAGAGGTTCGTGAAAGCAATTTCAGTGCGCAGGAAATGTATCGTAAGTTCGGGTATAAAGCCTCGGGTCGCCGGCCGCGCTATTATAAAGATAATGACGAAGATGCGATCCTGATGAATTTAGCCTCGTTGAAGGCGGAGCGTCTGATCTTTGACGATGAGCGCTCAACCTTGGATAAGGAGGAACAGAATGAGCGATGAAGCGCAGTTGGAAAAACTTGCCAAGCAAATTGTGGTTTGCACGAAATGTGAGCTACATCGTTCGCGCAAGAATGCGGTTCCCGGTGAGGGCCCAACTCACACTGAGATCATGTTTATCGGCGAAGGACCCGGGGCTCGTGAAGATGAGCAGGGCCGTCCCTTTGTGGGCGCCTCAGGGAAATTTCTAGATCAATTGCTTGAACAAGCTGGCGTGACGCGCGCGGATGTGTGGATCACAAATGTAGTCAAGTGCCGCCCGCCGGGCAACCGCGACCCGTTACCCAATGAAGTTGAAACTTGCACCAGCAATTATCTTCAACATCAAATCAAGATTGTCAATCCCAGTATCATTGTCACGCTTGGACGCTTCTCCATGGGGTTGTTTTTCAAGGGTGCGAAGATCACCCAGATCCACGGGCAGATGCGAAAAGTGGAAGATCACTTTGTGATCGCCATGTACCATCCAGCCGCCGCGTTACATCAACTGTCGCTCAAATCTACGATCATGGCTGATTTCGCCAAATTACCTGAATTACTGAAAGAGGCGCGTGCCGAGTTGGGTAGGTCTACAACTAAGGGGAACGAGCCGAAAAAAAAGAAGACGAGCCGAAGCAAATGAACTCCACGTCATTGCGAGGAGGGCTTTAGCCCGACGAAGCAATCTCTTAAGATATGGGAGATTGCTTCGTCGCACACCTGCCCTGGTACGGCTTAAGCCGCACGGTGCCAGGGACGAACGCTCCTCGCAATGACGGATCAATCCAAGGAAAACATGTCTATCAAAGAAACCCTCATCAAGAACCTCAAAGAAAAAAAGGCCCGTGTTGGAATTTTGGGACTCGGGTATGTTGGCTTGCCTCTGGCAGTTGTCTTCGCTGAGGCAGGATTCCATGTCACCGGCGTCGATCCCGACTCACGAAAGGTTGATTCCCTTAATAAAGGCGTTTCCTACATCCCAGATGTTAAGAAGGAATCAGTTGAAAAGCTAGTAAAGTCAGGATTTCTCAGTGCGACCACCGATTTCTCTGTTTTGCAGGGAATGGATGCCGTCAGTATTTGTGTGCCCACGCCTTTGCGACAGACGGGTGACCCGGATATGTCGTTCATTATCTCGGCGACCGAAGAGCTGGCAAAATACATGCATAAAGGCATGGTCGTTGTGCTGGAGTCGACCACGTATCCCGGTACGACGCGCGAAGTCCTTTTGCCGAAACTCGGCACAGACTGTGGACTCACCATTGGAGAAGACTGGTTCCTTGCATTTTCTCCTGAACGTGTGGACCCTGGCCGCGAAGATTTTACGACCATCAATACACCCAAAGTGGTGGGTGGCATCACAGAGGCTTGTGGGGAGGTTGCTTCTACCTGGTATGAAGGCGCAATCAAAACGGTGCATTCTGTCAGTTCGGCGGAAGCGGCTGAGATGACAAAACTACTGGAGAACACCTTCCGCATGATCAATATTGGCCTTGTGAATGAACTGGCGATCATGTGCGAACGCCTGGGCGTGGATGTGTGGGAAGTCATCGATGCTGCCGCGACGAAGCCGTTCGGGTTTATGAAGTTCACGCCAGGTCCGGGACTGGGAGGACATTGCATCCCCATCGATCCGCTCTATCTCTCGTGGAAGATGAAATCCTTCAATTACAACGCTCGTTTCATTGAGTTAGCCTCTGAGATCAATACGAATATGCCGCGGTATGTGGTCAGTCGTGTTATGGAAGCACTCAACGATCGCAGTAAAGCCTTGAAAGGCTCGAAAATATTGGTGCTTGGTGCAGCCTATAAACCTGATATTGATGATGTGCGCGAATCACCAGCTCTGGATGTGATCGGCTTGTTAAAAAAGAAAGGTGCAATCGTAGAGTATCACGATCCATACATTCCACATATTCATCATGAAACAGATGGCTGGCAGATGGATAGCGTCCGTGAGGTCATGACAGCGGTCAAAGAGGCGGATGCAGTTGTCATCATCACTAACCATAAAGTCTATGATTACAAGGCAATTGTCAAAGCCTCGAAATTTGTCTTTGACAGCCGTAACGCGACCCGGGAATTTTCAAAGGGGATGGAGAACGTTGTGAGATTGTAGGCTCACACCAACGAGGATATCAATGGCAAACTACTTGGTTACTGGCGCAGCAGGTTTCATTGGCGCGCGCACTTCCAAGCTGCTCATCAAGGATGGGCATACTGTGGTGGGAATAGACAATATGAATGATGCGTATGATCCGCGTATGAAGGAGTATCGTCTCCACAAGTTGCAGTCCATGCCTGAGTTCACGTTTCACAAACTGGATATTTCAAACAAATCGATCATTGACTCATTCAAGGGAGAAAAATTTGATGGCGTGATCAACCTCGCCGCGCGGGCAGGAGTGCGTTACAGCGTAGAAGATCCGTGGATTTATGTGGAAACAAACACGATTGGGACTCTGAACATGCTGGAAATCTGTCGTCAGACTGGAACCAAGAAATTCATTGTCGCTTCCACCTCCTCCATCTATGGGGATGACCCTCCCTACCCAACGCCGGAATCCGCTTCCAGCAGTGAACCACTCCAACCGTACGCGGCGAGCAAAAAAGGGGCGGAAGCGATGTGTCACGCGTACTACCACCTGTATGGGATCGATGTCAGCGTTGTGCGCTATTTCACGGTATATGGTCCAGCAGGTCGACCAGACCTGTCGATTTTCCGCTTCGTGCAATGGATCAGTGAAGAGCTTCCTGTGCGTGTGAACGGAACTGGCGAACAATCGCGCGGCTTTACATATATTGACGATATCGCGCGCGGCACTATCCTTGCATTGAAACCAGTTGGGCACGAGATCATCAATCTTGGCGGTCACGAAGTAATCACCATTAATAATTTGATCAAGCTGATCGAAGATGTCATGGGCAAAAAAGCAGATGTGCAATACGGTCCACCCAACCCGGCAGATATGTTCACAAACTGGGCAGATGTCAGTAAAGCGGGCAACCTGCTTGGCTGGGAGCCACAGTTCGACATGCGCTCGGGAATCGAAAAACTGGTCGAATGGTACAACGCTGAACGCGAGTGGGCGAGCCAGATCCTTACGCCGTAGGCAATTTATGCAGAACGCTTTGGCATCGGTAAGAAAAATTGTTTCGATTGTATGGCTCCCTGCTTTTCTTACGATAGCTGGTTTTCTTGCCTATATTCTGCGAGCGGTGGAGATCGCCCGTACAAAAACATCCTTTCTGGATGAGGGCTTGTATCTTTACAAAGGTTATCTGTTCGCGAACGGATTGCAGACTCCATTTGCAGACTATGGTCTTTGGACAAACCATGCCATCCTTTCCTTTTTGATTCCCGGCTACATTCAAAAATGGTTCGGCGCTGGCTTGGAAACCGGCCGCTATTTTATGATCTTCCTCAGCCTGTTTGCTGAGATAAAAATCCATACTCTGGCGATCTCCGAAGGGATGATTGCCGCGCTGCTGGTCTGGATCGTTGTCCTTGTGGTCGGGGAAAACCGTCCGCTCTCGCAGATTCTGTTAGGCGCGGCATTGACAGCTCCGTTAGTGTTGACGCGCGAGAATATGGCATTTGTGCCTCCTATTCTCTTCCTCTACATTTTTTGGCAACATGGTTGGAAAGCAGGTTTGCTTGCCATGTTATGCGCGGGGATTCTGTTTTTGGCAGGGAACGCATTTTATTTCCCGGAGAATTTAAAGTTCTGGGCAATCCGCGTCCCCGATTTTCCATTCTCGTTTTTGCAGGCTTGGAAAATGCCGAATGCTGGCGGTACATCCATCCCTGAACCTGAAGCGTCAAATTTATACAGAATGGTTCTGTATTTTTTGTTGACGTTCAGACTTCATTTTGTTTCACTGGTCAGCGCACTGACTGTCTGGTTGTTGTTACCTTTTCGTACCATCCGTCCTTTTTCCGAGCGGATGCGCGCCGTCCTCTTTTTGAGTGTGCTTCTGATCGTTCTTTACCTTGCGCATGTGCAGGTCGCGTTTTTCGGCGAGTTCTGTATTTCGTGCATTCTGTTGTATGTTGGCTATTTTGATTTCCTTGGGCTGCTGCTGCTGGTCATTGCTGCGCCGATTCTCTTAAAACATTTGACTCCTCTCAGACAGGCAGTCATATTCGCTGTCGTCAGTTTGTTGATATTGGGTATCGGATTTAGTTCACACGAAGACTTGAGCTCCGATTTTGCAAAAGCAATGATCGAACGGTTGGACGGGACCTATATTTGGGGCGCGATGATTCATTACATCACGTCCGTGCCTCAACTCATTTTGTTCCGCGTGACATTTGTTTTATTGGTCAGCGCGCTTGTGATTATCATTGGTGCGATATTATTGGTGTTTGTTTATCGTCGTTATAAAGGCAGGCAGCTTGCGGGTGGAAAGACTGGAATCCTTGCCTTAAATCTTTTTCTGATCCTCGGGTTGATCCTTTCTCCCACAAAGGTTTTGGGTCTAGGCAACGACTTCTTTGATTGCGGAGGGACAAATGTGTTTGCCTCCTATAGGAAGGCGGGGGCAGAGTTAAGTCAGGTGATTGAACCCGGTTCGAAAATCTACTGGGAGGGGCGTATTCCCGCGATCTTTTTGTATATGCCGAATGTGAAGGTTTATCCTCCGCAATTGAACCATGTCCATTCCTACTTTATGGGCGGGGAATCGAATGTGCTTTTGCGTTATGGCCAGTGGAACGATGAACTTGCCCGCCAGTGGCTGGAAGAAGCAGATTACATCATGATTCAGAATACTGAAAAGGTTTATCTCACCGATGAGATGCTTGAATCAGGGAAGTATGTAAAAGTAATGTCTGCTCCCAGAGCGGAGAAATGTCGCTGGCAATCTGTGATCCAGATCTACAAACGTGTGGATGCGGCTCAATAGTTCAATCTCATGTCCATCTATCAAAAAATACGTTCCAATTTGCGCAATGATCCCTTGCTTCAACGCGTAGTCCGCAATAGTAGTTATCTGTTCAGTAGCAGCGCGGTTTCTGCCGTGCTCAGTCTTGTACAGAGTGTCTTTGTCGTACGCTTGCTTGGGGATTCCACCTACGGTTTGCTGGCGATCATCATGGATTTTGCCTCCAATACGAATCGTTTGCTCTCCTTTCGTATGAGCGAAGTGGTAGTCAAATACATCGGCGATGCCCTGGCGCAGGATGATAAGGAGACTGCCGCGGCCCTGGTCAAAGGGATCGGCATGACGGAAGCAGTCACATCCGTGCTCGCTTATCTTGTTCTACTAGCAATTTCATCCTGGGGAGCAAGATTTTTTGCCAACGATGCGACCGTTGCCTATCTTTTCCGCTATTATGGTTTGTTCTTGCTAGCCAATCTCGTTTATGAAACGACTGTCGGGGTGCTCCAGACCACAAACCAATTCAAGCAGGCTGCACACGCCAATTTTTATCAAAGCGTTGCAACGACTCTTCTAATCGTTGCTGCAGTTGTTTTAAGGCTGGGAATTTTGGGAATCCTCGCGGCCTATCTTGTGGGCAAGACAGTGGCAGCCATCATGATTGCCCGTGCTGCAATCCGTGAATTGAATGGCAGGCTGGGGAATCGATGGATTTATGCGCCCCTCCATCTTGTGAACAATTGGAAATCCATTTTACGTTTCGCCTTCAGCACGAATCTGAACGGTACCGTTAACTTGTTTGCGCGCGATAACATTCGACTGTATCTCGCGATCTTTCTCCCGGATGCTCAGATCGGATATTTCAAACTGGCCTCTCAACTGATCAACCTAGTGATGTTGCCTATCGAGCCTTTCATCGCTCCTACGTATGCTGAGATTACTCGCACGATCACACAACGACAATGGCAAAACACGCGTAAATTGTTGAGGCAGGTAAGCACAATTGGCGGAGTCTGGACCTTTATTGCTGGTGGCGGGTTGATTGCATTTGGCTGGTGGATCATTCCGCTCTTGTATGGAAGTAATATGCTGCCTGCTTACTTGGGTCTCATTATCCTCCTGATTGGTTATGCTTTTGCCAATGTGATGAATTGGAATCGTCCATTGCTGCTTGCGCTTGGTCATCCGACTTATCCGCTTATGGTGGCGGCAATCACAGGTGCGATTGAAGTCATCCTTATTTTCATCTTTGTGCCAGGCAGAAGTTATCTTGTGGGTGCTGGGA
>WNFU01010783.1_pt1 | contig 10041 bp, 6 predicted proteins | sample 5400121 | NCBI WGS metagenome assembly WNFU01 (sample SAMN13153360, study PRJNA577476) | soil metagenome | isolation source: 100 cm soil or saprolite under grassland replicate 1 | place: USA:California | collected 2016-06-15
TCCATGAGCAGTAGGCGGCGCGTCCCAGTTGCTGAGTTGAGGACCCAGAGGAGTGAGGGACCCGAATACCGATGACCTGACCGTAACGCGAGGAGGTACCCCGATGGCGGTAGGAATTCGACGTCATCCGACGCTCGCAATCGTTCTCGTGCTCGCGATCGGCTGCATCGGCGTGGTGGCTCCGGCGACAGCCCAGTCGGAGACGCCTCGAAGCGGCGGCGTCCTGCTGGCGGTCATCGGTGCCGACGCGCCGAGCCTCGATCCGCACCAGGAGAGCACCTTCGCCACCATCCAGCCGGTCGCCCCGCTCTACAGCACGCTCTTGCAGATCGACCCCTACAGCTACCCGAACGTCATCGGTGACGTGGCCAGCGGGTGGACGGTCGCGCCCGATGGCCTGACGTACACGTTCAAGATCCGGCAAGGCATCCGATTCCACGACGGCTCACCGCTGACGGCCGCCGACGTCAAGGCCAGCTACGACAAGATCCTCTTCCCGCCGGAAGGTGTCCGCAGCCCACGGAAGGTCTATTACCCGGCGATCGCGAGTGTCGAGGCGCCTGATCCGAGCACTGTCGTGTTCAAGCTCAAGTTCCGGTCGGCCTCCCTCCTGTCGAACCTCGCCTCGCCGTGGAACGTCATTTTCCCGAAGAAGTATCTCGACAAGGATCCCAACTACTTCAAGAACAACGCGGTCGGCTCCGGGCCCTTCAAGTTCAAGAGCTACACTCGCGGCTCGACGTTCGAGGGCGAGCGCAACCCCGACTACTTTGTCAAGGACCGGCCGTACCTCGACGGGTACAAGTTCTTCATCAGCACGGAGACGTCCGTGCGCGCGGCGGCAGTCCGGTCCGGCCGCGCTTACATCGAGTTCCGCGACCTCCCTGACTCCGAGGTGGAATCGATCAAGAGGCACCTGGGCGACAAGGTCGTCGTCCAGTCGACCCCCTTCGTCATCCAGTTCGGCATTGCAATGAACAACACCGTGAAGCCGTTCACCGACGTTCGCGTCCGCAAGGCCCTTACGCTGGGCATCGATCGCTACACGGGCGGCAAGGTGCTGTACCAGCTCACGGGCCTCAGGGACGTCGGGGGACTCGCGCGTCCGGGCACGGAGTGGGCGATCCCCCCCGCCGAGCTCGAGAAGCTTCCGGGCTTCTGGCGAGACGCCGAGAAGAGTCGGGCCGAGGCCAGGCGGCTCCTGGCCGAGGCCGGCTACCCGAACGGTTTCAAGGTGGTGCTGAAGAACCGCAACGTGAAGCTGCCCTACCAGGACTGGGCGGTGTACGCGATCCAGGAGTGGAAGAAGATCGGGATCGAGGCCGAGCATCGGCCGCTCGAGACGGCGACCTGGTTCGCGGACGGACGGGACAAGGGGAACTTCGAGCTGATGGTCCAGCCGGCGGGCGCGTTCATCGACGATCCCGATCAGTTGCTGAATCCCACCGTCGCGGGGTCGCCTCAGAACTGGGGCCGGTACTCCAACCCCGCGATCGATGACTTGTACCAGCGGCAGGCCCGGGTGCTGGACCCGCTCGAGCGCAGGAGGCTGGTCATCGAGCTCCAGAAGATCGTGCTGGAGCACGCGTATTACATGCCGGGTCTCTGGTGGTCGCGGAACGTCGTGCACTGGGCCAAGGTCAAGAACTACATCGCTCCGCCGAGTCACTTCACCAACCAGAAGCTTCAGGACGTCTGGCTGTCAGAGGATTGAGATCTCAGCAAGAAGCGTGGAGAGGGAGGACCAGGGAATGCAATGTTACCGGGCGCGCTTGACCGTCCTTTTACTCCTGATCGGTTCCCTGGTCGGGCCGGCACCAGCTATGGCCCAGGCGACGGAGACTCCTCGCCGCGGGGGAGTCCTCCTGGCGGCCATCGGCGCCGACGCGCCGAGCCTCGACCCGCACCAGGAGCAAACCTTCGCCACTCTCCAGCCGGTGGCCCCCCTCTACAGCACGCTCCTGCAGATCGATCCCTACAATTACCCGAACGTCATCGGCGACGTGGCCAGCGACTGGAAGATCTCACCCGACGGGCTGACCTACACGTTCAAGATCCGTCCGGGCATCCGGTTCCACGACGGCTCGCCGCTGACGGCCGCCGACGTCAAGGCCAGCTACGACAAAATCCTCTTTCCGCCGGCGGGGGTCCGCAGCATCCGGCAGCACCATTACTCGGCCGTGGCGAGCGTGGCGGCGCCGGATCCGAGCACCGTCGTGTTCAAGCTCAAGTTCCCGTCGGCCTCCCTCCTCCCGAACCTCGCGCACCCGTTTAACGTCATCTTCCCCAAGAAGTACCTCGACAAGGATCCGAACTACTTTAAGAACAACGTCGTCGGCTCCGGACCCTTCAGGTTCAAGAGCTACACGCGCGGGTCGACGTTCGAAGGCGAGCGGAACCGCGACTACTTCATCAAGGACCGACCGTACCTCGACGGGTACAAGTTCTTCATCAGCACGGAGACGTCCGTGCGCGCGGCGGCGATCCGGTCCGGCCGCGCCTGGATCGAGTTCCGCGACCTACCCCTCGCCGAGGTCGAGGCGATCCGGAAGCAGCTCGGCGACAAGGTCGCCGTCCAGCAGACCCCGTTCGTCATCCACTTCGACATCGCGATGAACAACACCGTGAAGCCGTTCACGGATATTCGCGTCCGCAAGGCCCTCACGCTGGGTCTCGATCGCTATACCGGGGGCAAGGTCCTGTACGGGCTCACGGGCCTCCGGGACGTCGGGGCGCTCACGCGTCCGGGCACCGAATGGGCGATGTCGCCGGCCGAGCTCGAGAAGTTTCCGGGCTTCGGGCGGGACGCCGAGAAGAACCGGGCCGAGGCCAGGCGGCTCCTGGTGGAGGCGGGTTACCCCAACGGCTTCAAGGTGGTCCTGAAGAACCGCAATATCAAGCTCCCTTATCAGGACTTTGCGGTGTACGTGATCCAGGAATGGCGCAAGATCGGGGTCGAGGCCGAGCATCGGCCGCTCGAGACGGCGGCCTGGTACGCGGACGGGCGAGACCAGGGGAACTTCGAGGTGATGGTCTTCCCGACCGGCGCCCCCATCGACGACCCCGACCAGTTGCTCGCTCCGTACATCACGGGGTCCCCTCAGAACTGGGCCCGCTTCTCCAACCCCGGGATCGACGACCTGTACTCGCGGCAGGCGCGGACGCTCGACCCAGCCGAGCGGAGGAAGCTGGTCATCGAGCTCCAGAAGATCGTGCTGGAGAACGCGTACCACATGCCGGGTCTCTGGTGGTCACGGAACGTCGTGCACTGGGCCAAGGTGAAGAACTGGGTGGCGCCGCCCAGTCACTTCACCAACCAGAAGCTCCAGGACGTCTGGCTGGCGGAAGATTGACGTCGCTAAGCGTGACCCGTCAGGAGGTGCGGTGGTCTCGGGAATCGGAGGGTTGACAGCAGTCGCCAGTTGACAGGTCCGCGCGCACTTGGTAGCCTCCGCCAACCCCGCAGAATCGGGGCTCGAAGCCCGATATTGTTCAACGTCACTCGGGTCGTGGGAGGTGCGCGATGGTGATAGGAATCCGGTATTGCCGGACGGTGCTCACCCTCGTTGCCCTGGCGTTCCTGGTGGGGTCGCTGGTCGTCGCGCTCCCGGGGTTCGCTGCCGCGCAGGAAACCCCGCGCCGGGGCGGTGTTTTGCTGGCGGTCATCGGCGCCGATGCTCCCAGCCTCGACCCTCACCAGGAGCAAACCTTCGCCACTCTCCAGCCGGTGGCCCCGCTCTACAGCACGCTCTTGCAGATTGATCCCTATAGTTACCCGAACGTCATCGGCGACGTGGCCAGCGAATGGAAGATCTCACCCGACGGGCTGACCTATACCTTCAAGATCCGTCCTGGGATCCGGTTCCACGACGGCTCGCCGTTGACGGCCGCCGACGTCAAGGCTAGCTACGACAAGATCGTCTCCCCGCCGGAAGGTGTCCGCAGCATCCGGAAACCCTATTACGAGGCGATCGCGAGTATCGAGGCCCCGGATCCGAGCACGGTGGTCTTCAAGACCAAGTACGCCTCGGCCTCCCTCCTGGGGAACCTCGCTTCGCCGTGGAACGTCATCTTTCCGAAGAAGTACCTCGACAAGGATCCGAATTACTTCAAGAACAACGTCGTGGGCTCCGGGCCCTTCAAGTTCAAGAGCTACACGCGCGGCTCGACGTTCGAAGGTGAGCGGAACCCCGACTACTTCGTCAAGGACCGGCCGTACCTCAACGGGTACAAGTTCTTCGTCAGCACCGAGACGTCCGTGCGCGCGGCGGCGATCCGGTCCGGCCGCGCCTACGTCGAGTTCCGCGACCTGCCCCACTCCGAGGTGGAGGCGATCCGGAAGCAGCTCGGCGACAAGGTCGTCGTCCAGCAGACTCAATTCATCACTCAGTTCGGCATCGCGATCAACAACACCGTGAAGCCGTTCACCGACGTCCGGGTCCGCAAGGCCCTCACGCTGGGCATCGATCGCTACACGGGGGGCAAGGTGCTGTACCAGCTCACGAGCCTCAAGGACGTCGGGGCTCACATGCGGCCGGGCACGGAGTGGGCGATCCCGCAGGCCGAGCTCGAGAAGTTTCCCGGCTTCTGGCGTGACGCCGACAAGAGCCGGGCCGAGGCCAAGCGCCTCCTGGCCGAGGCGGGCTACCCCAACGGCTTCAAGGTCGTTTTGAAGAACCGCAACATCAAGCTCCCTTACCAGGACTGGGCGGTGTACGTGATCCAGGAGTGGCGCAAGATCGGGATCGAGGCCGAGCATCGGCCGCTCGAGACGGCGACCTGGTACGCGGACGGACGGGACCAGGGGAACTTCGAGCTGATGGTTTACCCGGCCGGCGCCTTCATCGACGATCCCGATCAATTGCTGTATCAATACACCACGGGGTCCCCGTCGAACTGGGGGCGCTTCTCCAATCCCGGAATCGACGACCTGTACTCGCGGCAGGCCCGGACGCTCGACCCGGCCGAGCGTAGGAAGCTGGTCATCGAGCTGCAGAAGATCGTGCTGGAGAATGCGTACCACATGCCGGGCCTCTGGTGGTCGCGGAACGTGGTGCACTGGGCCAAGGTAAAAAACTACATCGCTCAGCCCAGCCACTTCACCAACCAGAAGCTCCAGGACGTCTGGCTGTCGGAGGACTGATATGCGACCTCACCGGGCGCTCTTCACCTTCCTCGCGCTCGTTGTCTTGATCGGGTCTCTCGTCGCGCCGGCACCGGCGGCGGGCCAGGCGACGGAGACTCCCCGCCGCGGGGGAATACTGCTCGCGGCCATCGCTGCCGACGCGCCGAGCCTCGACCCTCACCAGGAGACCACGTTCGCCACCATCGAGTTGGTGGCGCCGCTCTACAGCACGCTGCTCCAGATCGACCCGCTCAGTTACCCGAAGATCATCGGGGACCTGGCCACCGAGTGGAAGATCGCTCCCGACGGGCTGACCTACACGTTCAAGATCCGCCAGGGGGTCAGGTTTCACGACGGCTCGCCGTTGACGGCGACAGACGTCAAGGCCAGCTACGACAAGATCGTCGCCCCGCCGGCAGGGGTCCGCAGCGTACGCAAGAACGCCTACTCGGCCATCGCGAGCATCGAGGCCCCGGACCCGAGCACCGTGGTGTTCAAGCTCAAGTTTCCGTCGGCGTCGCTCCTCTCCAACCTGGCCTCGCCGTGGAATGTGATCTATCCGAAGAAGTACCTCGACAAGGACCCGAACTATTTCAAGTCGAACATCGTCGGGTCCGGACCTTTCAAGTTCAAGAATTACACGCGCGGATCCACGTTCGAGGGTGAGCGAAACCCCGACTATTTCATCAGGGATCGTCCATACCTCGACGGGTACAAGTTCTATGTCAGCACCGAAACGTCCGTGCGGGCGGCAGCCCTTCGGTCTGGGCGCGCCTGGATCGAGTTCCGCACCATGCCCCTGGCGGAGGTGGAGGCGATCCGGAAGACGCTCGGGGACAAGGTCGTCGTGCAGGAGACGCCCGGGACCGGCTTGTTCGGCATCGCGATCAACAACACCGTGAAGCCGTTCACCGACGTGCGCGTCCGCAAGGCCCTCACGCTGGCCTTCGATCGCTACACCGCGAGCCGGGTGCTCTACCCGCTCGCGAGTCTCAGAGACGTCGGGGCGCTGATGCGTCCGGCCACGGAGTGGGCGATGTCGGAGGCCGAGCTTCAAAAGTTCCCGGGGTTCGGCAGGGACATGGAGAAGAACCGAGCCGAGGCCAAGCGGCTCCTGGCCGAGGCGGGCTACCCCAACGGCTTCAAGGTCGTCCTGAAGAACCGTAACATCAAGATTCCCTACCAGGACTTCGCGGTGTTCGCGATCCAGGAGTGGCGCAAAATCGGCGTCGAGGCCGAGCACCGCCCGCTCGAGACTGCGGCCTGGTTCGCGGACGGGCGGGACACGGCCAGTTTCGAGCTGATCATCAGCGGCACATTCAACTACATGGACGACCCTGATCTGTTCCTCGAGCGGTACACCACTGGGGACGCCAACAACTGGGGTCGATTCGCCGACCCCAGGATCGACGACCTGTTCGCACGCCAGACGAGGATGCTCGACCCCTCCGAGCGCAAGAGGCTCGTCAACGAGATCGAAAAGATCGTGCTCGAAAACGCCTATTACATTCCAGGCCTCTGGTGGCGGCGGGCCGTGGTGCACTGGGCCAAGGTGAAGAATTACGTGGCGCCACCCAATCACTATTCCAATCAGAAGCTCCAGGACGTGTGGCTGGCGGAGGACTGATATGCGACGCCATCGGACGCTCTTCGCCGGCCTTGCACTCGCTGTCCTGATCGGTTTTCTGGTCGTGGCGGTGCCGGCCGCGGTGCAGGCTGCGGCGACCCCGCGCCGCGGTGGCGTCCTGATCGCGGCCATTGCGGCCGACGCGCCGAGCCTCGATCCACACCAGGAGCAGACCTTCGCCACCATCGAGCTGGTGGCGCCGCTCTACAGCACGCTGATCCAGATCGACCCGCTCAGCTACCCGAAGATCATCGGCGACGCGGCCAGCGAGTGGAAGATTGCGGGCGACGGGCTCACCTACACGTTCAAGCTCCGGCAGGGGATCCGCTTCCACGACGGCTCGCCGCTGACGGCCACCGACGTCAAGGCCACCTACGACAAGATCGTCTTTCCGCCAGCGGGGGTTCGGAGTATCCGGAAGACCGCCTATAGCGCGATCGCGAGCATCGAGGCCCCGGACCCGACCACCGTGGTGTTCAAGCTCAAGTTCCCGTCCGCCTCGCTGCTCGGTAACCTGGCCTCGCCGTGGAACGTTATCTATCCGAAGAAGTACCTAGACCGGGACCCGAACTACTTCAAGTCGAACGTCGTCGGCTCGGGGCCGTTCAAGTTCAAGAGCTACACGCGCGGCTCGACGTTCGAGGGCGAGCGGAACCCCGACTACTTCGTCAAGGACCGCCCGTACCTGGATGGCTACAAGTTCTTCGTCAGCACGGAAACGTCGGTGCGGGCGGCGGCTCTTCGCTCCGGGCGCGCCTGGATCGAGTTCCGTACCATGCCCCTGGCGGAGGTGGAAGCGATCCGGAAGCAGCTCGGCGACAAGGTCGTCGTGCAGGACACGCCCGCGACCGGTCTGTTCGGGATCGCGATGAATCAGACCGCGAAGCCGTTCACCGACGTTCGCGTCCGCAAGGCCCTCACGCTGGGCCTCGATCGGTACACGGCGAGCCGGGTGCTCTACCCGATCGCGAGTCTGAAGGACGTCGGGGCACTGATGCGTCCGGCCACGGAATTGGCGATGTTGGAGTCCGAGCTTCAGAAGCTCCCGGGGTTCGGACGGGATATGGAGAAGAATCGGGCCGAGGCGAGGCGCCTCCTGGCCGAGGCGGGCTATCCCAACGGCTTCAAGGTCGTCCTGAAGAACCGTAACGTGAGGGTACCGTACATGGACTTCGGCGTCTTCGTGATCCAGGAGTGGCGCAAGATCGGGATCGAGGCCGAGCATCGGCCGCTCGAGACGGCGGCCTGGTACGCGGATGGGCGGGATACGGGGAACTTCGAGGTCATCGTCAACGGCGTATTCAACTACATGGACGACCCCGATCTGTTCCTCGAGCGGTACACCACGGGGGACACCAACAACTGGGGTCGCTTCTCCGATCCTCGCATCGACGACCTCTTCGCGCGCCAGACGCGAGCCCTCGACCCTGTCGAGCGCAAGCGGCTCGTCAACGAGATCGAGAAGATCGTTCTCGAGAACGCGTACCACATCCCGGGCCTCTGGTGGGCGCGGAGCGTGGTGCACTGGGCCAAGGTGAAGAACTACGTCGCGCCGCCGAATCACTACTCGAATCAGAAGCTCCAGGACGTCTGGCTGTCGGAAGACTGAGCCGGATGAGGTGAGCCGGGCATGCGCATATACATCGCCAAGCGGCTTCTCCTGATCGTCCCTACGCTGTTCGGGGCCGCCGCCCTGGTGTTCTTGATCATGCGGGTCATCCCCGGGGACGTGGCCCTGCTGATCTTCGGTGGCGACGCGGGCGGCCACATCGATCCCAAGCAGCTCGCCGCCATGCGCGAGCGGCTCGGCCTCGATCAACCCCTCTGGGTGCAGTTCGGCACGTGGCTCTGGGGGGTGCTCCGGTTCGACTTCGGCACCTCGCTCTGGACCGGGCGACCGGTCGTCGAAGAGCTGCTCATCCGCCTGCCGCTCTCCCTCGAGCTCGCGCTTGCGGCGACCACGGTTTCGGTGATCATCGCGATCCCCTTCGGCATGCTCGCGGCCATCCGCCAGGACACCTGGGTGGACTATCTCGTGCGCGTGGTCAGCATCGGCGGCCTGGCCATCCCGGGGTTCTGGGTCGGGATCCTCTGCATCCTGTTCCTCGTGATCTTCTTCGGCTGGGGACCTCCACTCGAGTTCACCCCGCCCTGGGTCAATCCCTGGGCGAATCTCCAGATGATGATCTGGCCGATCGTCACCGTGGGCTATCGGCAGGCCGCCGTCACCACCCGCATGACGCGGTCAACGCTGCTCGAGGTGCTGCGCGAGGACTATATCCGTACGGCCTGGGCGAAGGGGTTGCGGGAGCGGGCCGTCGTCATCCGTCACGCCCTGAAGAACTCGATGCTCCCGGTGATCACGTTGATCGGGACGGAGCTCGCCTTTCTCATGGGCGGCCTGGTCGTCACCGAGACGGTGTTCACGCTGAACGGCGTGGGCCGATTCCTGATTGACGCCGTCTCCCACCGGGACTACCCGGTCGTGCAGGCCCTGATCTTTCTGACCGCGTCCAGCTTCGTGCTCGTGAACCTCCTCGTCGACCTGACCTACGCGTGGTTCGATCCACGGATCCGCTACCGCTAGCCATGGCCACCACCAACTACGCGCTGACCCACGCGGCGGCGTCGGCAGAACTATCGCCACGGCTCACCGTCGCCGAAGAGGTGGCGAAGTTCATCCGGACGAAACCGATCGGCGCCGCGGGCGCGGTGATCATTCTCGGGATGCTGGGCCTCGCCGCCTTCGCGGAGCTGCTGGCGCCCTACGACCCGTACCACGGCGACTACGGGCTGCAGTTCGCTCGGCCGAGCGCAGAGCACTGGTTCGGCACCGACGAGTTCGGCCGCGACGTGATGAGCCGGATCATGTACGGGGCACGCATCGCCCTGTTCGTCGGGTTCACCGCGTCGTTCTCGGGCTGTACGATCGGCGCCCTGCTGGGCGTGATCAGTGCCTACTGGGGCGGGCGGGTAGACCTCCTGCTCGAGCGGCTGATGGACATCCTGCTGGCGTTCCCGCAGCTGATCCTCGCCCTCGCCATCGCGTCGATCCTCGGCCCGGCAGTGCAGAACGTGGTCATCGCCATCGCGATCCCTGTCATCCCCCGTGTCGCGCGCGTGGTGCGGTCCGCCGCCTTGTCCGTGAAGGAGAACGTGTACGTCGAGGCCGTGCAGGCCCTGGGCGCCTCGCGGCGCCGCGTCATCCTGCAGCACATCATCCCGAACGTCATGGCACCCTACATCATCATGGTGACCGCACAGCTCGGGGCCGCCATCCTGGCCGAGG
>WNFU01010784.1_pt1 | contig 10040 bp, 4 predicted proteins | sample 5400121 | NCBI WGS metagenome assembly WNFU01 (sample SAMN13153360, study PRJNA577476) | soil metagenome | isolation source: 100 cm soil or saprolite under grassland replicate 1 | place: USA:California | collected 2016-06-15
GGCATCACGGCGTGTTGTTGCCACCTCCGCCGCCACCGCCACCTCCGGGGGCCGTCGTGGGCGCGGGCGGTGTGACCGGCGGCTGCGTCGGGCCGGGGGTCGGCGCGGGCGCGGGAGCGGGAGCGGGCGCAGGCGCGGGTGCAGGCAAGGGTATCGGTGTCGTGGCCTCGGTCGGGGGCGGAGCCGGTGGCTTGACGTCGATCGTGCGGCCCTTGAGGGGGTCGATGAACTTGCCGGGGGCGTCGCACGCGGGTCCCGGTGGCGGGAACGTGTCGTTGGGCATGTTCTGGGTCGCGGGGATCATGAAGTAGCGCCAGATCGTGTTCGGGATCCCGGCCCCGAACCCGGCGCCCTCTCGGTCGAGTTCGGCATTGCCGTGCCACACGAACGACACGAGGTCGGGGGTCCCGCCGAGGAACGCGGAGCTGATCTTCCGGTCGTTCGTGCCCGTCTTGCCGAACGCGTCCTTGCCCGGGATCCCCTGGCCGGACGCGGTTCCATTCGGATCGTCAATGGGGCCGTGGAGGATGCTGACCTCGCAGTTGGCGACGTCGGGGTCGAGCACGCGGGTGCCGGGCCGGCCCGTCTCGTCGAACACGACCTTCCCTTCGGGTCCGACAACCTTCGAAACGAAGATCGGGTCGTGGTGCATGCCGCCGCCTCCGATCGTGGCCGCGATGTTCGCCATCTCGAGGGGCGTGATCGAGATGACCCCGAGCGTGAACGTGAGGACCCGCCACTCGTTCACCGGCTGGCGCCCGGCCACGTTGGGCCGCATGCCCATCTTCTGGGCCATGTCGATGACCTTCTCCAAGCCGACGCTCGTCGACAGGCGCACGAACGCGCAGTTCACCGACTCTGCAGTCTGATTCTGAATCGTGTTGATGCCGCCCTCGCCCTCGCCGCCGGCGTTGGTCGTGAACCCGTCGAAGCCGGGCACGCGGCACGGCGCGCCGCCGTCGACTTGATCGTTGCGCGAGTAGCCGTTCTGGAGAACGGTCGCCAGGGTCGTGACCTTGAAGCTCGACCCCACCTGGCCCCCGGAGCCGTCGGTGGCGAGGTTGAACTTGGCCTCGGTGTACGGCCGGCTGTCGGTCATCGCCTTGACGTAGCCGGTCTTCGGGTCCATCGCGACGAGCGCCGCTTCGAAACCCGGCTTGGCACCACGCAGGCCGTTCGCCACCCCGTTGTCGGCCAGCTGCTGCATGTTCGGGTCCTTGGTCGTGTAGACCTTCAGCCCGCCCTGGAGCAACTTGTCGCGCCGCTCCTGCGGGGTGGCTCCGAGCCGGGGGTCGTTCAACAGGACCGACTGGGCCTTCTCGGTCCAGGTGTTCTCGGGCCGTAGCTCCGACGACGGCTTCACCGTCGGCAGCGGCTCCTGGTTGGCCTGGTCGGCCTGCGCCTGGGTGATGACGTGCTGGTCGACCATTCCCTTGAGCACGTCGGCGCGCCGCTTGAGCGTGCGGTCGGGGTGCACGAAGGGGTTGTCGCCCTCGGGGTTGCGGATCACGCCCGCGAGCAGCGCCGCCTCGCCCACGGTGAGCTCGCTGAGCTCCTTGCCGCGAAAGCCGAACGGCGCCGACGGGTCGGGCGCGAGGAAGAACCGCCGCGTCGCCGCCTTCACGCCGTACGAGCCCTGCCCGAAGTACACGGTGTTGAGGTACTGCTTGAGGATCTCGCGCTTCGAGTACTTGTCGTTGAGGCGGTAGGCGAGGATGAGCTCCTTCGCCTTGCGCTGCAGGTCGCGCTTGTTCCCCAGGATCCTGTTCTTGACGAGCTGCTGCGTGATCGTCGATCCGCCCTGGCTGATCTCGCCCTTGGTCAGGTTCTCGACGAACGCCCGCGACACGCCGCTGACGTCAATGCCGGGGTTCTTCCAGAACGTCTTGTCCTCGGTCGCGATCACCGCGTTGATGAGGATCTGGGGCACTTCGTCGAGCTCGGCCGGCTCACGGTCCTGCACGCCGAGCTTGCCGATCTGCGTGCCATTGGCGTCGTACACGAGCGTCGGCTGGGACAGCTCGCCGAGGCTCTTGACCGTCCCCGTGTAGTGGTGCGACAGCGCGATCTGGCGCGCACCCGGGACGAGCGCGGCCAGGCAGATTCCAAGGGTGAGGCCGCCGACCAGGACGATGGCCGCGAACCTCCCGAGAACTCGAGCAGGCTTGGGCATGGGGAGTAATCAGCATGTCACACCGGCCTCGAAATCGGGCACCAGGCGCCCCGCCGGTCCGGGCTCCCCGTTCCCGTCATAGGGCGTCGGTACCCTCCCGCGCGGAGCCCGGCGGGCTTGCCGACCGCCGTAGCAGAGCCGGAGCCCGTGACGGCGCAAGGAGCGAAAGGAGCGCAAGGAGATTGATGGTCGCGGTCCAGTTCGTCGAGCACGGAGCACCGGCGCGGCAGGCGCTGCTGAACGCCGTACGCGACGCCAAGGGCGCCGACCCGCTCGCCCCCGTCACGGTGGCGGTCCCCTCGGGCTACGCGGCCCTGGCCCTTCGCCGCGCTCTGGCGCAGCCCCCCGGTCTCGTCAACGTGCGGTTCCTCGTGCTCGCCCGGCTGGCGGAGCTCGTGGGCGCACCGGCTCTCGCGGAGCAGCGACGCCGCCCGCTCACGACCGCGCTGCGTTCCGAGGTGGTGCGGGCCGTACTCGCGGACGCCGGTCCGCCGCTCGCGGCCGTCTCGGATCACCCGGCGACCGAGCGGGCCCTCGATGCCTCGTTCCTCGAGCTGCGACGCGCCGGCGACGCCGCCGTCGACGAGCTCGCCGGTGCCGCTGATCCCGCGGCGTCGGTAGCCCGCTTGTACCGCGTGTTCCGTGCCCGTACGACGGCCTTCTACGACGACGAGGACCTCGCGATCGCCGCCGCCGCGGTGGCGGACGGATCGCCGGCGCTGCGCGAGACGGGCGAGGTCGTGCTCTTCCTGCCGACGCGGTTGTCGCCGGGCGAGATCGAGCTCACGGGCGCGCTGGCGCGCGCGGGACGGCTGCGCGTGCTCCTCGGCCTCACGGGCGATCCCGTCGCCGACGCGCAGGCGCAGGAGCTGGCCGCGGACCTCGCCGACCTCGGCGTGCCCGACCGCGTCGCGACATCGCCGCCGCCCACCGGCACGTCGATCGTGAGCGCGCCGGATCCCGAGGACGAGCTGCGCGCCGTGATCCGCGACGTCATCGGCCGCGCCGCGGCGGGCACGCCGCTGCACCGCGTGGCGATCGTGTACCGGATCGACGAGCCGTACGCCCGGCTCGCACAGGAGCAGCTCGACACCGCCGGTGTCCCGTGGACCGGTCCGTCGACCCGCCGGCTCGCGGACACGACCGCGGGGCGGGTGCTGCTCGGCCTCCTCCACCTGGCCGAGCACGTCTTCGCGCGCGACGCGGTGGTCGAGTGGCTCGCGTCCGGACCGGTGCGCGACCCCGTCGACGGCCGCCCCGTCCCCGCGAGCCGCTGGGACACGCTGTCACGCCACGCCGGCGTCGTGAAGGGTCTCCCGCAGTGGGCGGACCGGCTGGCGCACCTTGCGCGCCGGCTGGCGACCGAGCTGCAGGAACGCGGCGACGACGATCTCACCGAGGGCGCACGCCGCCATCTCGAGTCCGACATCGAGGACGCCGAGCAGCTCGCTTGGTTCGTGGCCGACCTCGGCGCGCGGCTCTCGCCCCCGTCACCGAGCTCGTGGCCGGCGTTGTCGGCCTGGGCCCAGGAGCTGCTCGACCGCTACCTCGGCGGCGAGGGTCACCGGAGCGCTTGGCCCGAGACCGAAGTGGAGTCGGCGCGGCGGGTGACGGACGCGCTCGGCGGCCTCGACGCCCTGGGCGAGATCCGCGCCGAGGTCTCGCTGTCCACGTTCGTGCGCGCGCTGAAGTCGGAGCTCGACGCCCCGGCGGGGCGCGTCGGTCGGTTCGGCACCGGCGTCTTCGTGGGACGCGTTCGGCACGCGTACGCGGGTGACTTCGACGTCGTCTACGTCGTCGGCATGGCGGAGGGAGAGTTCCCGCCGCTCGGACGCGAGGACCCACTCGTCCCCGACCGCGCTCGACGCGACACCGGCGGCGCGCTCCCCCTCCACGCCGTCCGCCGGACCGAGGAACGCCGCGACTACCTCGCCGCGCTCGCCACCGCGCCCGAGCGCGTGCTCTCCTACCCGCGAGCCGACCCCCGCGCGCAGCGCAAGCGCCTCCCGGCGCGCTGGCTGCTCGAGACGGCAAGCCGCTTGACGAACACGCCAGTGGGTGCGGAAGAGCTCACTCGCATGACCCCCGCCGCCGGGCTGCACATCGTGCCGTCGTTCGAAGCGGGCGTCTGTAACGCCGCCGAGGCCGGGTCGCTCGTCGAGCGGGACGTCCGGAGCCTGCGTACCTGGCAGCTCGAGCGGCACCCCTTGGATCGTCACCCGCTCGTCGTAGCGACGCCGCGGCTCGCGGCCGGGATCGACGCGGTGCGCGAGCGCCGATCGGCGACGTTGACGCGCTTCGACGGGCGCGTCGGGCCCGTGCCCGGCCTCCTCCCGGAAGCGGGCGACGCGCTCGGCGGAGCTCTGAGCCCCACCTCCCTCGAGGACTGGGCGACGTGCCCGTTCCGCTTCCTGCTCGCTCGCGTGCTGCGCGTGCGGGAAGTGGAGCGGCCCGAGGCGACCGACCGGATCAGCCCGCTCGAACGAGGCTCACTCGTCCACGCCGCGCTCGCCGAGTTCCTCGACACGGTCGACCCGCGAACCTCCCCCGGCCAGGGCTGGACCGACGACGAGTGCGAGCTGCTCCTCGCCGTCGGCGAACGCCGCTGCAACGAGGCGGAGGCAGAGGGCCTCACCGGCCGGCCGTTGCTCTGGAAGCTGGAGCGGCGCCGCATCCTGCGCGAGCTCGCGTGGTTCCTCGAATGCGACGCGCACATCCGCGCCGCGTACGGGGTCGTGCCCGTCCCCGGCGGTCGCGAGCTCGCGTTCGGATTGGGCGGCGACTCCGGCGAGCCCGCCTCGGTCTCGCTCCCCGACGGCCGCGAGGTGCGCTTCCGGGGCCGCGTCGACCGCGTCGACCGCGCTCCGGACGGCTCCCGGATCGTCGTCTTCGACTACAAGACCGGCTGGCGCGTCGACGATCCCAAGGCCGGTCTCGAGCGCGGCAACCGGCTGCAGCTCCCAGTGTACGCGCTGGCCATGGGCCGCCTCGAACCGACGGCCGAGGTCCACGCGTACTACTGGTACGTCCGCGCCTCCGCGGCCGACACGCTCAAGGGCATCACGCTCGACGAGCCGACGCGCGCGGAGTTCGTCGACAAGCTGACCACGATCCTCGACGGCGTGGGCGAAGGAGTGTTCCCGGCCTTTCCGGACGACCCGCGCCAGGACGGCCGCGGACGCGACACGTGGGAGAACTGCTGCTATTGCCCCTTCGACCGTGTGTGCCCTCCCGCGCGCGACGAGGTGTGGAAGCACAAGCGCGACGACAGCGCGCTGGTGAAGTTCCGGGCCCTGGCCGACCCGATCGCAGAAGACGATGGGGACGAGCCATGAGCAGCGAACGGCCACTCATCGACGTTGCCGCCCGGGACGAGATCCGCGACGGCCTCGACGCGACCCTCTTCGTCGAGGCCGGCGCCGGCACCGGGAAGACCACCGCGCTCGTCAGCCGGGTCGTGTCGCTCATCGCTCGCGGCCGCGTCACGATCCGCGCGCTCGCCGCGATCACGTTCACCGAGGCGGCGGCGGGCGAGCTGCGCGACCGCATCCGCTACCGGCTCGAGCAGGCGGCGGCCTCTGCCACGGACCCGGAGCTCGCGGCCGAGGCGCGGGAACGGTGTCGCGCCGCGTTGGACGAGCTCGATGACGCCGCCCTGTCGACGCTGCACGGCTTCGCCCAGCGAATCCTCGCCGAGCACCCGCTCGAGGCCGGGTTGCCACCGCGCTTCGAAGTGGTCGACGACGTCGAGGCCGCCGTCCGTTTCGAGGAGCGCTGGCAGGAGTTCGTGGAGGCGCTCGTCGCCGACGCCGATCTCGAGCCGGTGCTGCTGACCGCGCTCGCGCTCGGGATCGACTTCGACCAGCTCCGGCGGGTGGCCCGCGCCCTCCAGGAGCACTACGAGCGACTCCGCGGCGCGCCGGCGGGGCCGCCGGCCCTCCCGTCGCTCGACCTCGAACCGCTGCTCGCTCCGCTCGGGGAGGCGATCGGGCAGCTCTCCGAGTGCCGCGTGCTCCAGGACCACCTCTTCCGGCACCTCGAAGGCCTGGCGGGATGGCCAGATCTGCTGCGCAACGCCGACGACGACCTCGACCGCCTCGACCTCATCGCCGAGATGCCGAAACTGACCACCACGCGAGGCCGGCGCGACAACTGGCGCTGCCCGGTCGACGACGTACGCGCGCTGCTCGCACGGGCCGAGGCCGGCCGCGCCGCGGTGGTCGGCGCGCAGCAGCAAGCCGTCCTTTCCGTGCTCCTCGCGCGCCTGCGCGGCTTCGTACGCACGTACGGGGAGGAGCGTCGCCGCGATGGACGGCTCGAGTTCCACGACCTGCTCGTCCTCGCGCGCGACGTGCTCCAGCGCAACCCCGGCGTCCGCGCCGGACTCGCCAACCGGTACCGCGTTCTCCTGATCGACGAGTTCCAGGACACGGACCCGCTCCAGATCGAGATCGCGGTGCTCCTCGCCTCCGACGACCCCGACGCCGACGCGAAGCCGTGGTGGGAGGCGCCGATCGCGCCGGGACGGGCGTTCTTCGTCGGCGACCCGCAGCAGTCGATCTACCGGTTCCGTCGTGCCGACCTCGAGCTGTACCACCGCGTCCAGCGGGAGCTGCACGACGGTCGCCGCGAGCTGGCCCAGAACTTCCGCTCGGTCCCTGCGATCCTCGACTGGGTCAATCATGTCTTCGACGCGTTGTTCGACAGCGCCGTCGCCGACGCCGGCGCGCAGGCCGCGCACGTGGCGCTGGCCGCGAACCGGGAGCCGTCGCCGACGACGGCGCCCGTGGTCGCGACCTTCGGCGGTCCCGCCGACGTCGAACGGGTCGGCGAAGTCCGCGCCGAGGAGGCGGCAGCAGTGGCCGGGCTGGCCCGGCGCATCAAGGACGCGGCCTGGCCGATCGTCGACCCGGTCACCGACGAGTTGCGCCCGGCTCGCTACGACGACGTCGCGCTCCTGCTCCCGACGCGCACGACACTCCCCGATCTCGAGGACGCGCTCGAGCGCGCCGACGTGCCGGTCAGGATCGAGAGCCAGTCCCTCGTGTTCTCGACCGCCGAGGTGCGGGACCTGCTCGCGATCCTCACCGTCCTCGACGACCCGACCGACGAGATCGCGCTGATCGCGTCGCTCCGCGCGCCCGCGTTCGGGTGCGGCGACGACGAGCTCGTCGACTACCACCACCGGGGTGGGCGGTGGGACTACCGCCGGCCGCCGCCCGACGACGTCCCCGCCGATCACCCGGTGGTCGAAGGCCTCGCCGCGCTCCGCCGCCTGCACGAGGCGCGCTGGTGGCAGTCGGTCAGCCAGACGGTCGAGGCGGTCGTGCGCGAACGCCGGATGATGGAGCTGGCAGTGACGCGCCGCCGGCCACGGGATCACTGGCGGCGGATCCGTTTCTTCCTCGACCAGGCACGCGCGTACGACGCCGCATCGGGTCGTGGCCTCCGGGGCTTCGTCGACTGGGTGGAGCAGCTCGCCGACGAACGGGCACGGGCGGTCGAGGTCGTCGTCCCCGAGCCCGACGACGACGCGCTTCGCGTCCTCACGGTCCACGGCGCCAAAGGACTCGAGTTCCCGATCGTGATCCTCGCGGGGCTGAACGTGGCGCCCCCGTACCGGACGACGCCCGTCCTGTGGAACCCGGACGGCAGCTTCGAGGTCCGGGTCGGGCGGGCCCAGCAGGGCACCCGCTTCGAGACCGCGGGCTGGGAGGAGCGTGCCGAGCGCGAGGACGAGCTCGACGCAGCGGAACGGTTGCGGCTTCTGTACGTCGCGACGACGCGCGCCCGCGATCACCTGCTCGTGAGCCTGCACCACAAGCCGGGCACGAAGTGCCACGCCGCTCGTTTGTGCGAGCACGAGGACGCGCCCGCAGTCGCACTCGATCTTCCCCGGACGACGCCGGCGCCGGCCGCGTCGCGCTCCCCCGCCGACGACATCGCCGGCGAGGCTCCGGGGGCGCGTGACGCATGGATCGCCGCCCGTCACGACCTCCTGGCGCGCACGGCACGTCCCGCCACGGTCGCCGCCACCGCGCTGGCGAAGGAACCGGCGGCGGCCGAGCCCGGTGCGGGCGCGCCCGATCCGGGGCTGGCCAAGGACGAGCCGGTCGACGACCGGCCGGCGTGGCGGCGCGGCCGCGCCGGCACCGCGCTCGGGCGCGCGGTCCACGCGGTGCTGCAATCGATCGACCTCGCGACGGGCGGCGGCCTCGACGCCACGGCGCGTGCCCAAGCGCTCGCGGAGGGCATCCCCCAGCGTGAAGCGGAGGTCCGCGCCCTCGCCCGCAGCGTGTTGCAGGCGCCCACGGTGCGCAACGCCGTCGCGGGCGCCCGCTACTGGCGCGAGGTGCCGGTGGCCGCGGTCGTCGACGGCGTCACCGTCGAGGGCTTCGTGGACCTGCTGATCGAGACGCTCGAAGGCCTCGTCGTCGTGGACTACAAGACCGACCAGGCCCCCACCGACGACGACCTCGATGCGGCTATGGAGCAGTACCGCATCCAGGGCGCCGCCTACGCGCTCGCGCTCGAGCGGGCGCTGGGTACCCCCGTGGCGCGCTGCGTGTTCGTGTTCGCCCGTCGTCGTCGCGCGGTGGAACGGGAGGTCGGCGACCTCCCGGCCGCGGTGGCCGACGTCGAGCAGCGCGTACGGGCGCGCGTGTGATCAGGACGAGGCGCGCGACGCGGCCCGGGGCCGGAGCCCCGGGCCGCGTGCACGTGCTTCTCAGTGGCGCTCGTCAGAGCCCGAGCTGTCCGAGAAGGTTGAGGACGGCGTTCGGGTTGAACGGCTCCGTGCCCAGCGCAAGCTGTGCAGCGTTCGACGTGTGCGAGTGCAGGTAGTTCAGCTCGAGGTTGACGTCACCGACGCCGTTCGAGCCGGCGAGCGGCGCGATCTGGACCGTGCTCAGTACGCCGAGCGCCTGACCGGTCGCGTTCAGGAACGCGCTCCCCGAATCACCGGGGATACCGGGCGTGGCCGTGTACACGTTGTGGCTCCAGCCGTTGCCGTCGTCACCGAGGCTGACCCCCTGCTTCGGGCTCAGCTGGCTGACGCCGCCGCGCAGGCTCGAGTTCCCGTACGAGTACACGCTGTCACCCTGGACCGTGCCGTTGGTGTCGATGCCCGTGGGTCCACCCCAGAACGGGATCGACGGGTTGACCTTGCCCACGTCCGCCGGGTTCAGCTGGACCAGAGCCAGGTCGTTGAACGCGCACGCGTCCGGGTTGGTCTCGCCCGCGGCCTGCATCGTGAGCCACGAGTTGTAGACCATGACGCCGGGCTGTGATGCGCCTCCCACTTCCACGGGGGTGCCGATGGGCAGCGAGCCCGAGTCGCAGCCGTTCGTCTCCGTTGCGCCGCCCGTGCCCGAGCAGTGCGCAGCCTGGCCGATGTACACGTTCGAGGCGTCGAAGAAGATGAAGTTGGCGGTGCACTGCGCACCGTCCGTGATCGTCTGGACGCCGGGATGGATCGGCGCGGTGGCTGCCGGTGCCCAGGTGGGCGCCGCAATCGCAGACGGGGCCTCGGCCGCCGCGAGCGGGACGGCAACCGCCCCGACCGTGACCACGGCGGCAAAGGCGCGGGCCAGCATTCTCATGAAACGTCCTCTCCCTGGGCGATCGTATTGCCCGATATCGGCGGTTCGAGACAATAATGCCTCTCAGGGCGGAATGCACACGACCCTGTCGCCTCGGTGGCGCCTTGTGGTCGGGTGTCTTGCAGCTCGGTGGCGCCTCCCCGCCGGCCGCCTTGCGGGCCTCAGACCCGCGCCCCGGCGAAGATACGACCGCACTCGACCCGAGGAGCAGCTGTGGCTTACAGCGCGGTCAAACGCCTGCTGATCGGGCGTCCGCTGGCGTCACG
>WNFU01021767.1_pt1 | contig 10040 bp, 6 predicted proteins | sample 5400121 | NCBI WGS metagenome assembly WNFU01 (sample SAMN13153360, study PRJNA577476) | soil metagenome | isolation source: 100 cm soil or saprolite under grassland replicate 1 | place: USA:California | collected 2016-06-15
CCCGCCGAGAAGGAAGCGATTGCCGCAGATGTCAGTGGCCAGAGCGAAAGTGATCGCAACAGAGTTTTCCTGGGCACGTCTGTGGTGAGCGGGAGTGCCGTCGCCGTGGTGACGGCAACTGGCCGCGCCACCGCCTTCGGTGACATCGCGGCGCGTCTGGCGACGCGTCCGCCAATCACTGACTTCGAACGCGGCATGCGACGCTTCGGCATGCTGATCATGCGCACAGTAGTCTTCCTGGTGCTGTTCGTCTTCCTGGTTAGCATCCTCTTGCATCGTAACCCGCTTGAATCGCTGCTCTTCGCCATCGCTTTGGCAGTCGGTCTGACGCCAGAGTTTTTGCCGATGATTATTACGGTCACGCTGGCGCGGGGGGCGACGCACATGGCGAAGCAGAAAGTGATCGTAAAACACCTGGAAGCAATTCAAAACTTTGGCAGCATCGACATTCTTTGCAGCGACAAGACAGGAACGCTAACGAGCGGCGTGATGACGCTCAATCAGCATCTCGACCCTTTGGGTGCGGCATCGGAGCGAGTGTTCCTGTTGCTCTACTTGAATAGCTTTTTTCAAACTGGAATCAGCAATCCGATCGACGATGCGATCAGGGCCAGCCGAAATCCGCTCGATGAGGCCGTGCTACAGCATGATCACGCCGATGCGCAAAGTTATTACAAACTTTACGAAATGCCGTTTGATTTCGCGAGACGGCGACTCTCCGTAGTCCTTCAGAAAGACCACGAGCGAATCATGATTACGAAAGGCGCGCCCGAAAGCGTGCTGTCGGTTCTTCAAGTTACGAAGCTGACGGCAGAGAGTACCCGCTCGACGAAAACTCATCGCGCCAGTGTGTTGACACTTATCGCAGGCTCAGTGCGCAAGGATTTCGGGTGCTCGCCGTAGCCAGCAAGATTGCAGAAGACAAGCCTTCGTACAGGATTGACGATGAGCAAGGAATGAAATTGGTCGGCTTTGCTACGTTCGCTGACACGCCGCTCGCGGATGCTGCTGAAGTTCTGCACGCGCTGCATCGCGATGGAATCAAGGTGAAGATTCTAACCGGCGATAACGAACTGGTTGCAGGCCACGTGTGCGAGGAAGTGGGGTTGGACGTCGGCGATATCGTACTCGGCAGTGAAATGGATCGCATGAGTGACGCGGCGCTCGGTCCGGTGGCGGAACGCTCGACTGTTTTTGCTCGTGTCTCTCCGGCGCAGAAGAACCGCATCATCGTCGCCCTCAAGCAGCGCAAACATGTTGTCGGTTTTATGGGAGACGGGATCAACGACGCGCCCTCGCTGCATGCGGCCGACGTCGGCATCTCGGTCTCGACTGCGGTTGATGTGGCGAAAGATGCTGCGGACTTTATCCTACTTGAACGCAGCTTGCGCGTGCTGCACAACGGCATCATAGAAGGGCGCAAAGCTTTCGGCAACGTGATGAAGTACCTCTTGATGGGCACCAGCTCGAACTTCGGCAACATGTTCAGTATGGCTGCAGCTTCGCTCTTCTTGCCGTTCCTGCCGATGCTGCCGACGCAGATTCTTTTGAATAACTTTCTCTACGACCTGGCGCAGGTCACGATCCCAACCGACAAAGTTGACAAAACTTTCATTCACAAGCCGCACCGCTGGAACATTGCAGTCATCCGCGACTTCATGATTTACATCGGGCCGATCAGCTCTATGTTCGACTTCCTGACGTTCTTTGTGCTACTCAAGGCATTTCATGCTAGCGAACAGTTCTTCCATACTGGCTGGTTTGTCGAATCGCTGGCGACGCAGACCCTGGTGATTTTCATCATCCGCACGGCCACGAATCCGCTGCGCAGCAGGCCCAGCCCAGCGTTGGCCGCAACTACAGTGTTCGTTGTGCTTGTCGGCGCCGTGATACCTTACACCGCGCTCGGCCCCGTACTCGGGTTCACTTCGCTGCCAAGTGAGTTCATCTTGTTTCTCGTCTTGGCGACGAGCACGTATTTGTTGTTGGTTGAAGTAGTCAAGCGACGATTGATGCGCAGGTTGCTCGAATGAGTTTTGAGAGGAGCATCAGTAATGACGGATGCTGAAATGGAGACACAACCTCTCACCGCAGAAGAATCGCGCAACATGAATGCCTACTGGCGCGCGGCGAATTATCTTTCGGTGGGACAGATCTATTTGCTCGATAATCCCCTGCTGCGGGAACCGCTGAAGATCGAGCACGTCAAGCCAAGATTGTTGGGCCACTGGGGCACGACGCCGGGGCTGAACTTCATTTACGTGCACCTCAATCGCCTGATCAAGATACACGACTTGAATGTGATCTACGTAGCTGGTCCAGGGCATGGTGGACCGGGATTGGTTGCGAACACTTATCTGGAAGGGACTTACAGCGAACTCTATCCGAACATTTCGCAGTCCGAGCAAGGGATGAAGAAGCTGTTCAAGCAGTTCTCTTTTCCCGGCGGCATTCCCAGCCACGTCGCGCCGGAAACTCCGGGCTCGATTCATGAAGGCGGCGAGTTGGGTTACGCGCTCGCGCATGCTTACGGCGCGGTATTTGACAATCCCGATTTGCTGGCCTGCTGCGTAGTAGGCGACGGCGAGGCTGAGACTGGACCACTTGCCACGAGTTGGCACTCAAACAAATTTCTGAATCCCGCGCGTGATGGCGCCGTGCTCCCCATCTTGCACCTAAACGGTTACAAGATCGCCAACCCAACCGTGCTCGCGCGTTTGAGTCATCAAGAGTTAACGAGCCTGCTGGTTGGCTACGGTCACAAACCCTACTTCGTCGAAGGTGATGAGCCTGAATCGATGCATCAACTGATGGCGGCAACGCTCGACACAGTTCTGGCTGAGATCCGAACTATTCAAAGAGACGCGAGAGAGAATGGATTCAAACACCGTCCGCAATGGCCCATGATCGTTTTGCGCACGCCGAAAGGATGGACCGGACCGAAGGTCGTGGACGGAAAACAAGTCGAAGGAACATTTCGCTCGCATCAGGTGCCACTCTCTGAACTTGCGAAAAAGCCGGAGCATCTGCGCATGCTCGAAGAGTGGATGAAAAGCTACCAGCCCGAAGAACTGTTTGACGAGAACGGAAGATTCAGAACAGAACTGACGGAACTCGCTCCGAAGCGCGAGCGGCGCATGGGCGCGAATCCTCACGCCAACGGCGGCTTGTTGCTCAAAGAGCTAAAGCTCCCGGACTACCGGGATTATGCCGTCACGCTTCCTAAGCCTGGGACGGTCGGGGCTGAAGCAACTCGCGTGATGGGCCGCTTTCTGCGCGACGTGATGAAACTTAATGCTGACGAGCGCAACTTTCGCGTGATGGGACCGGACGAGACTTCGTCAAACCGGCTCGACGCTATTTTTGAAGTTACGGATCGAGCATGGATGGCTGACGTTCTTCCCAACGATGAGCACGAGTCGCCCGATGGCCGCGTGATGGAAGTGTTGAGCGAACACATGTGCCAGGGCTGGCTCGAAGGATATTTGTTGACGGGGCGGCACGGTTTCTTTTCCTGCTACGAGGCCTTCATTCACATCATCGATTCGATGTTCAATCAACATGCAAAGTGGTTGAAGGTCACGCGTCACATTCCGTGGCGCCGGCCGATAGCCTCGCTCAACTACTTGCTGACTTCGCATGTCTGGCGACAGGACCACAACGGTTTCAGTCATCAGGATCCCGGCTTCATCGATCATGTCGTGAACAAGAAAGCCGAAGTTGTTCGTGTTTATCTTCCACCAGATGCGAACACTCTCCTGTCTGTGACCGATCACTGCTTGCGCAGCCGGCATTACATCAACGTGATCATCGCCGGCAAGCAGCTGGCATTGCAGTATCTCGACATCGATGCGGCGATGACGCACTGCTCGGAAGGGATCGGCATCTGGCAGTGGGCCAGCAACGACCAGAACGCTGAGCCGGACGTAGTGATGGCCTGTGCCGGAGATGTACCAACGCTCGAGACTCTTGCGGCCGTCAACATTCTGCGCCAGCACTTTCCCGATTTGATGATTCGCGTTGTTAACGTAGTCGATCTGATGACGCTTCAGCCTCAGAGCGAACATCCGCACGGATTGTCCGATATGCAGTTCGATTCGCTCTTCACCACGGACAAGCCCGTAGTCTTCGCGTTTCACGGCTATCCGTGGTTGATTCACCGCTTGACTTACCGGCGCGCGAATCACAAGAACTTACATGTGCGCGGCTACAAAGAAGAGGGCACTACAACGACGCCGTTCGACATGGTAGTGCTAAACGATCTCGATCGCTTCCACTTGGTGATGGATGTAATCGACCGCGTGCCGAAGCTGGAATCAATCGCCGCTCATGTGATGCAGCAGATGCGCGATAAGCGGATCGAGCATAAGCGGTACATTGCCGAGCATGGCGACGACATGCCCGAAGTTCGCGATTGGAAGTGGCCGTATTAGAAAATGAACGTCCTCGTACTCAACTGCGGCGGTATTGTCAAATTAACTACCACAGGAGGCAACTGGTATTGTGGCATCATGCGGTGATGACCGCTCCAGCTTTGTATCGCCGCCATCGTTTCCCCTCTGAAGTCATCAGTCATTGCGTCTGGCTTTACTTCCGCTTCTCAATTAGCTACCGCGACGTTGAAGAGATGATGGCCGTGCGCGGTCTCACTCTCACTTATGAGACTATTCCGCATTGGTGTTTGAAGTTTGGCCAGACTTATGCGAACGGTTTGCGCCGCAGTCATCCGCGGCCAGGTGACAGGTGGCATCTGGATGAAGTGTTCCTCAAGATCAATGGTCAGGTTCATTATCTGTGGCGTGCAGTGGATCAGGATGGCGACGTATTGGATATTCTGGTCCAAAGCCGAAGAGATAAGAAAGCGGCCAAGAAGTTCTTTCGCAAACTTTTGAAAGGGTTGCGATATGTCCCGCGTATAATCATCACCGACAAGCTGAAGGGCTACAGTGCGGCAAAGACAGAAGTGATGCCGAGTGTCGAACACCTCCAGCAGAAGTATCAGAACAACCAAGCAGAGAATTCGCATCAACCAACCAGGTTGCGGGAGCGAGTGATGAGGCGATTCAAGTCAGCTGGTCAGGCTCAACGCTTTCTCTCGGCCTTCGGGGTTATCACCTCCCACTTCCGTCCAGGGCGACACCTCTGTTGCGCCAGCGTTTATAGAGAAATGGTGAAGCGTAGACTTGCTGTTTGGGAAGAGGTGGTGGTTGGTCCGCCAGCAGCAGTTTGAAAAACTAGGACTGGTCGTACAAAACAAGCGAGAGAACTTGGTGCCATTTCTGGTTAAAATCTTTTCACGAGGTTAAGTTGACAATACCCTTTGCATACCTACGAGCCTCTTAAAGTAAATTATCTCCATCCACTATGCGTGAGCGTTCGCCATTTGAAGAGCACATCTTTCCGCATCTTGGTGCGATCAGGATTAGCCGCTGGGTGGAAGCTGCGCTTTTAACCATAATACTGGTCGCATTTCTCTCTGTGCTGCTCCTGCTTCTCAGCGAGAAGGGTTTATTCATCGACGATTCGATGCATATGCCAGCAGGTTACTCATACCTCCTAACTCACGATTATCGGTTGAATCAAGAACATCCTGCGCTGATCAAGTTACTCAGCGGTTTGGGAGTCTGGGAAACGCGTGCACATTTTCCCTTCGATTCGCGTGGATGGCGGCAGGCGGCTACACCGCGTGACCCTGAAGATGGCATGGTAAAGATCGAAGAAGCTTTCTTTGAGATCAATGCAGATAGGTTCGAGCAGATCGCACTGTACGGAAGGTTGCCGATGCTGCTTGTACCTTTCCTTTTGTTACTTCTTGTCTGGTGGTTTACGCGTCAACTGTTTGGACCACTGCCAGCGTTGATCGCCACGCTCCTCGCAGCGACTGAGCCAAACATTATTGGCAACTCTATTGTCGTTCAAGATGATGTTGCGGCGGCGTTAGCACTGCTGTTTTTTGTGGTAGCTTTGAAAAACTTCTTAACGAAGCGAGCCGTCGAGCTTGATCCCTCTCGCTCCTGATGAACATGACCCCGGCATTACTCTTCTACCTTGCGCGCCAGTACGACCGGGCGATAGAAGTACTTCGGAAACTCATTGACATGGAGCAAAACTTTCCCGCCGCGCACAGTGTGCTCGGAAACGCTTATGCCCAAGCCGGAATGTACGAGCACGGGATGGCCGAATATCAGAAAGTGCTGGAGCTTTCCAAAGGCGTGACAGTAGTGGAAACGGCGATTAAAGCGATCATCGCACATGCCTACGCTCGGTGGGGAAAGAGAGCCAAAGCGACGAAGTTGCTTGACGAAGTAACCAGGGCGATCGGTACCGGGGTATGTGTCTCGTCGTATTCGATTGCCGGAGTCTACGCCGCGCTGGGCCAAAGCGAGCCGGCATTCGAGTGGCTCAACAAGGCGTACGAGCAGCATGATCTTCAATTAGTCAGCGTGAAGTAGATCCAACTCTCGACGGCGTGCGTTCCGATCGGCGATTTGCCGAACTGGTGCGACGCGTCGGGCTGCCGCAGTGATCAGACGCCATCGCTATGGAATAGAGCGCGGGCGCGCTGATAACGGAATGAAGATGGGGCTAAGATGGTGGCGGGACGTGTTGATACCAAGCCAGCGGAGGCGATACCGTGACGACCGCCAGTTTGATAAATACTGGCTCGTATCGTTTCGTAAGACCAGGTGATGACGCTTTCATGGGACTTAAAATCCGTTGTCAACAAATTGTGAAATCTGACGGCAAGCGCGAGTCCATTAAGAGTCCATTAACAGTGCCTGTGAGTCTGTAAAGTGCGGTAGAGTGCTATCCATGCCGCGAAGTTCCATTGAATTACAGTGATTCTCTTCTCTTTCACTGCGGGGACACGCGTTCGCTTCCGATAGCCGACGCTTCCTCATTAACACTGTGCCGCTAATCGTGTCACACTGGGGTGCGCAGAGAAGTGTTTCGTGTCATCATCTGTCGCTCACCGTCGCACCAATGTTATTAACAATAAAGCTAAGTTCACGAATTGATTGTGTTTGAGTTTCAATCTGTCGCGCCGGCGGTCGTTGGTTTGAGGTTATAACTGACTGATTCAACCAGAGAATTGGCCAATTGTGCCTTCGGGTTTACTTATACATCGAGCCACGTTTTCTGGGTCACTCTTGGGTCACTACCAGTCAACACAGAGCTAAATTTGGGCGATCACACGCGAATTGGAAACGTGGAGAACATCAACGAAAATGAGCGCAAGCGAACAAATCGGAACTGGCGCGAAAAGCTTCTCCAAGACTGCAAAACCTTTATTCATCGGTTCGATTCCGATCGCCGCCTCCAATCTACTCAACAACTTACCGGCAGCTGAGTCAGTCACAGAAAAATAACTGTAGTGGGTGGAAGGATCTCTCCCCCCTTTAATATAACCTCATATGAAAGACCTCCGGGTTAGACCATCGCTAACTGCCGTTCTCTGGCTCTGCCTTGCCGTTGCCCTCATTGCGGAATTGATCAATCCGCTTACTTCACAATCGCACAGCGAGACCGCAAAAATAACCGTATGGTTCAAACCGGGATACCCGGTAAACCGATTTGTTCCGAGTCACGCTTTCGGCGCAGCACTCGACGGGCATGAAAAAGGCGAAGTAGACCGCATGCTCTCGCCTAAAAATGTTAAGGAGATGCTGACCGCGGGGCTAGGGCCTTTAAGCTACAGACTGCGAACAGAACTGGCTGTTGAAGCCTGGCATTGGAACCCAGAAGGAACTTGGAGCGAGCCGGAACGGAGGCAGGGCTACTGGACGTCAAACCTCTCGGTAAAGACTGCCAAATCAATTTCGTTGAGTTATGGATACCGCCTTCCTCGCCGCGGCAGCACCACTGATCAGGCCAATGACGATGGGTATTCGCGTCTTGACGATGGCGACCTCTCCAGCTTCTGGAAGAGTAATCCTTATCTGGACCAACACTTCACCGGAGAAAAAAATTCCAAGCTACCTCAGTGGGTGTTAATCGATCTGGGTACCGAAAAGTCCATAAATGTAATTCAACTGAATTGGGCTCAGCCCTACGCGCGCGTGTACGACGTCGAGTACGGGCATTTTAGTGGTGTGGACGATATTAGCCAGTCGCTGCCTGATGTGTGGCAAACATTTCCGCTGGGAAAGGTTGTCGCCGGCAACGGCGGGATAACTACATTACGATTATCACGAGGGTCGGTAACCACCCGTTTTGTCCGTGTACTTATGAAAGAGAGTTCGAGGACTTCAATTCGACGCTCTGCTGACGTGCGCGATCATCTCGGTTATGCTATTCGAGAGATCTCATTGGGAACGCTCAACCTGGAAGGCAACTTCCACGACGAAGTACATCACGCTCCGGACAATAGAGACCAGACGGCTATTTATGTTTCCTCTACAGATCCCTGGCACCGCGAAATAGACAAAGACAACCTGATAGAGCAGCCAGGCCTTGACCGAGTATTTCACAGCGGTTTGACAAATGGCTTGCCGTCGCTAATTCCCGTTGCGGTGCTTTACGACACCCCTGAAAACGCGGCCGCGGAGATCGATTACTTGAAAGCTCGTGGTTATCCGGTCGAGCGAGTTGAACTAGGCGAAGAACCCGATGGTCAGTTTGTCGCGTCGGAAGATTACGCAGCCCTATACATTCAATTTGCAAAAGCAGTCCACGCAGTAGACTCAAAACTAAAACTCGGTGGCCCGAGCTTTCAGGACATTGAGCCGGGTGAAAAGATTGGACTAACTCCAACAGGGAAGCCTGACTGGCTCAAACGTTTTCTTGGTCACCTCAAGGAGCGCGGGCATCTTAACGAATTCACATTTCTCTCGTTCGAATGGTATCCATTCGACGACGTGTGCCAACCCACAGCGCCGCAATTGGCGCAAGCAACTCAACTGCTTAAAGATTCTCTCGCAGGAATGGAGGACGCCGGATTACGGACTATTCCATGGATAATTACAGAATATGGATATTCAGCATTTGGCGGAGTGGCAGAGATGGACATCGAAGGGGCGTTACTGAACGCAGATACCGTAGCTACTTTCCTAACGTTGGGTGGCGAGCAAACATTTCTGTATGGTTATGAGCCCAATGAGATCATTCAGGAAGTTGACTGTTCTGGTAACAACATGCTCTTCCTACTCGGCAATGACGGAAATATAAGCTATCGGATGCCAACATACTATGGGGCACGACTACTAACTCACGAGTGGACGCTACCGGGAAAGGATATGCACGAACTATATCTTGCAACCGTGGATGAATCAGAGTCGCAAGCGAAGACGTTGGTCGCAGCATTTCCTGTGCTCCGCCCAGACCGATTGTGGGCTCTAATGTTGCTCAATAAAGATCCGAGCAATGCGCGCACAATTGAGGTGCGGTTTCACAACGAGGCTAGCGGTTCAGAGTCAGAATTTGAGGGTCCTATTGAATTGTACCAATACTCGAGGAAAGAGTATGAGTTGAGTGTAAACAAGGAGGGCTCTTACCCGATCAGGGACGAGCCGCCGGCGCACTGGACGCAACCGGGATCGACGGGTTTAGTGATGCAGTTGCCGGCCTATTCGATGACTATTATTCGGGGGAAGGCACAAGTTCAGTGAAAACCCTACTGAACTTTCGCCCACTGCGAGACGACTGCTTGCCAGTGACCGCGGCGTTTCACGAATACATCAGTCCACCTGTAGGTGTCTATGTAAGCTGCCCCGTTTCGGGTTCCTTTCTCTGTAAGGCCACCCGTTACGACAGCCGTGTTGCCATAGACGCGCACCCGCATGTCGAAATTCTCGTTAGACTGGACGACATCAGGGTTAGAGTTCGTTTGGGAAATATATTGTTCCCTATTGAGAGCCTTGCCCTTATCATCTGTGGCGACCCAGTCTTCGGCGATGATGCCTTTGAGCAAGGTGGCGTCTTTAGTTCTTGTCGCTTTCTGCCACTCATCTTCCATCTGCTTGAGTTGTTGCTCAACGCCTACTGCTTGTGCCACTTTGCTTTTTGTTGTTCCCTGACCTACTACAAGAGTGGAAAACACA
>WNFU01017606.1_pt1 | contig 10035 bp, 13 predicted proteins | sample 5400121 | NCBI WGS metagenome assembly WNFU01 (sample SAMN13153360, study PRJNA577476) | soil metagenome | isolation source: 100 cm soil or saprolite under grassland replicate 1 | place: USA:California | collected 2016-06-15
TGCAAAGTGCTGGGGAAGCCAATACTGATTTCCAAGTCGTTCGTGCAGGCCGCGCAGGGAGCGCGAGAGCTATTGTTGTCGATGGGTCGGCACCCGCTGCGGGGCGTGCGCGAAGCACAGGAAGTGTTCACCATTTACATTTGACGTTGCAGATAGTGCCGCGCGCCGTTCAGACCATGACCGCTTCGCCGGCGACGTCCGGGTAATGCCGGCGATCCACGCTGCATCGTCGCAAGCGAGATAGAGAGCTGCGTGTGAAAGGGCCGTTGAGCGGCTCGGTAATCAACAGCTGGCGTACAGGAACGAGCCTATTGATGCGCCAAGATATTGAGTAGTCGGCCAAACGGATCCCTGACGAAGAATCGCTCGACTCCCCAAGGTTCCTGCACGGGCCCGTAGACGATGGAAAGGCCGGAGCGGCGCACCCGCAGTAGGACTTCGTCGAAATTGTCGACTTCCACAGACAAGTCAGGGACCGGCGTCCCGGAGCCGCCTTCGGTTGCGACGCTAACCTGCGGATTCGTGCTCGCCGCAGCCGCAAACGTTACGATCCAGCCGAGATCCATGACGAAAGCGATGTTTGGCACGATACGCTTGACAGCCATGAGCGTCTCCATCCTGTCCTGAGCAGTCGGCATATGCCGCAGGCATTCTTCATCCAGGCATCACATGTCGGGCAATGGAGAAGGTCGTTCAATGGCAGGGACTCGCACGTGAGCTCACCTCAACTCTTTTGCGCCTGCGCCGCCGCGACGATCCATAAACGAAACGCCCGCATCACGTCCGTCTCCGCCTTCGATTTCAGCGAGGTGAGCCAATAGCTGCCGATCGTGACCGCGGTGTCGAACGGCTGGACCAGGCGACCGAGCGACAATTCCCGCTCGAACATGGCGATCGGCAGGAGGGCGACGCCGGCGCCTTGCGCCGCTGCCTCGGCCATCGTGATGGACGAGTCGAAGATGGTTCCCCTGATCGCGGGACAGGCAACGCCGGCGGCGGCGAACCAGCGCGGCCACTCATCAGCCTGGTACGAGCGCAAGAGCGCTTCTTCGGCGAGGTCTGCGGGCGCGGTGATCCGCTCGGCAATTTGCGGCGCGCAGACTGCCGACATCGGCGCCGCAAAAAGCTGAATGGCGTCGGTGTTGCGCCAGGAGCCATTGCCATAGCGAATGGCGAAGTCGAGACCCTCGCCGGCGAGATCCACGCGATTGTTGTTGGTCTGGATGCGTAGGTCCACGAATGGATGCGCCTCGCGGAAGGACGGCAATCGCGGCAACAGCCAGCCGGTTGCGAAGGTGCCGACGACACCGATGCTGACGATGCCGCGGAAGTGACCCTTCTCGAACCGCTCCAGCGTTGCGCGCAGGCGGCCGAACGATTCGGCGATGGCCGGAATCAGAGCTTGTCCCTCGTCGGTCAATGCCAGCCCGCGTGGCAGCCGGCGGAACAGCTGGACGCCCAAACGCGCTTCCAGGCCCTTGACCTGGTGGCTGATGGCCGCCTGCCCGACACGCAGCTCCATGCCCGCTTTGGTGGAGCTCAGATGCCGCGCCGACGCCTCGAACGCGCGCAACGCATTGAGCGGCAGATGGAACTCGGCCATGCCCATGCCCTGAATTTTCTAATGGCAAACCTTACAAATGATCGTTTGTGAGGGCCAGACCCCTTGAATTAGTAGGGTCGTCGGTTCGCTAGCCGCGCGGAAGCTGGCAGCGGCGGCTGCAACAACCGCCAAGCCTGATCCACGCAACGCGCAAAACCAGGAGTCCTATGAAGATGACGAGAGCGCCTACCTTTCTCACGCGCCGGGCGACGCTCGGTCTTTCACTCGGTGCCATCGCCACGATGGCATGCGGCCGCGACCCGTCGGCGGCAGGTGCGACGGGGCGGGCGGACCTCGAGGCTGTTTTCTTCGAGAACGGCGTCGCGGGCACGTTCGCGCTCTACGACGTGGATCACCTCACGCTGATCAATGCCGAGCGCGCGCAGACACGTCTCGTCCCGGCTTCCACGTTCAAGATTGCCAATACCATCATCGCGCTGGAGACCGGCGTCGTGAAGGACGAGAACGAGATCATTCCCTATGGCGGCCGGCCGCAGCCGTTCAAGACCTGGGAGAAGGACATGTCCATGCGCGAGGCGATCGCGCTGTCCGCGGTTCCAATCTATCAGGAGCTTGCGCGTCGCATCGGGCTCGAACGCTATCGGGAGTGGCTCGCCCGGCTCGACTTCGGCAATCGGCAGACGGGGACGATCGCGCAGCAAAAGCTCGATGCCTCGATCCGCTCCCAGTCGATTGCGCGCGACATCATTCGACTCGAAAGCCGCGACGGCAAAGTCCTTTACGGCAAGACCGGATGGCGCTTCTCCAGCACGCCAAACCTCGGGTGGTGGACCGGATGGGTCGAACAGAATGGCAGGATTTCAGCCTTCTCGTTGAATATTGACATGCCGGCAGCGACCGATGCTCCCAAGCGCGTCGCCATCGGCAAGGCAATGCTCGCAAAGCTGGGCGTTCTCTGATGGCTAGGGCGCGGTCGAACGATCGACTCTTTCGCGCAGGAAAACCGCTCGATGCCGCTTGCACCGCCTTCTTTGGAATGACCGGTCCGGCGAGCCGCAGCAAACTCAAACTCAACGCTGATCATCAGCATCGCGCTCGTCCTGTTTCCCAACCGCGGCGCCCTCGTCGTAGCCGCGTCGACTGCTGTAGAAGGCAAGCGCCATCAGTCCGCAGCCGATCACCAATCCGAAGACGGCGCCGACGCCCAGCAGCGCAAGGCCCCAGTCGGGCAATTCAATGCCGCCGGAATGTGCCGTCCAACCCTCATAGACGAGGTATGCGGACGCAGCGAGCAACAGGCATAAGACAAAGACAGCGATCCAGCCGCCGGGCATGAACCCATCCTATGCTAGTGGGGCGGAAGCCCTTTCGGCTCGACGCACGGCTGCCGCGCACTCGGTCTGCTCCCTCCCCTTGTGTGGGAAGGGCACCGAGTTTGCCGCTGCTGCGGTTCCAATTCAACCGACGCGCGGGTGGATGCTTGCGTATGGCGCGCGGCGTCCCTATTTGGGCGGCGGAGGACGGCCCCATGACCAACAGCTACGCTCGCGACGGTTTCACCTACGGTTTCGATTTCGCACGTCCGCGCTCGCGCGCCGAGCGCATCGCACGCCTTGACGCCCTGGCGACGCTCTTGGACACCGCATTCATTCTGCCCGGCACCAATGTGCGCTTCGGTTTCGATGCGCTGATCGGGCTTCTTCCCGGAATCGGCGACGCGATGGCTGGCGCGGGAAGAGGCGTATTGGGCACGATAGCCCGTAGGGACGGGTTGAGCGAAACCGATCAGGTAGAGAAGGTCCCTGCGACCAGTCGTCCGCGCTACTCTTCCTTCTTCGGCTGCATCTGCTGCTGTTGCTGCATGCTCGAGCGGGGCAGCATCTGCCGATCATTGAACTCGCGCTGCGCCGCTTCGTAATCGTCCGCCGGTTTGGTCGCCCAATCGTAAAGCTTTTGCGCCATGGTGAGGAGCGCCGCGCGCGTGCATGGATCGGTGGTCGAGTGCGCCAACGCCAAGCACTGTGCCGCCGTCTCCTTCAACTCATTGGGTCGATCGGCCATGGATCTGCGCCTTCTGGCACTCGGACAGCCGGCAAGTTCGACTGCGCCCTGCGTTGCCTGACCTGCGGTCGAACGCAAAAGGCATGTGCGGTCGCTTTGCGCGTCCGCCATCATTCACAGACTGCCAGCACATGGTAACCGCCACTGTGATGGCCCTCACAAAACGGTCGATTTAGTTAACGCACCCGGTGCACATCTCGCCTTAACTCTTTAGTTTGTCGGTTTGAACCTGTCGCGCCGCTCGCGCGACTGACCATGTGAGAAGCGACATTGCAAATGGCAGGCTTGGCGCGCCTGCTCCGTGGGTGGAGTATTCAAATGACGGAACCGGCTCCTGACAACGTGCAGGATTTCGTTGCGCGCATCTCCGACGTACTTCGATTCGTCTTCGCTCAGCAGCGAGGCGACATCGTCGTTCTCGTGGGCGAGACTGAGTCAGACCGCGAGTTCCTGTCGCAATTGCAGGCTGCGCCCCCGGTTGCAGAGGCCGAGGCAATGGACGACATCGGCAGCGGCCGCACCCGCATACGACGGATCAACGACACCCTTCTTGTTGCGCTATAGCGACAGCGCTCAATCCGGGCTACGGATTGTCATTTATTCGCCGCGAGGCCCGCGCGCTTGATGGCGTCGGCGTTGTCGATCGAATCGGCGTCGAACAGCTTGCGGAAGGTGTCGCCCGGCAAATAGCGCGCCTCGACGTTGAGCCGCGCGGCGATCGTCTGGTACTCCGCGCGCGCGGTTGCCTCGGCGCATGCCTTCTCGAGCGTAGCAAGCACCGCCGGTGATGTGCCCGCCGGGGCGATCAAGCCGCCGGCGGTGAACGATGTGGCGGGGTAGCCCCGCTCTTTCATCGTGCGCAGATCGGGCAGCGCGGCGATACGCGCTTCGGAGAGCGCGGCGAGCAGCGGCAGATTGCTGGCCGCCGCAACGGCCGGCGTTTCGGTGATCGCCATCACGGTGCCGCTGAGCAGCGCCTGCGCCATCGGACCTGCGCCGGTGAACGGCACGCCGAGCCCCTCGGCGCCGATCGCCTTGAGCACAGCCAGCATCCCGAGATGCGGTTGGCTCGCGAGGCCCGCATGGCCGTAGACGAGGTTTTCCGGCTTGGCCTTGGCGAAACCGACAAACTCCTCGAAGGTCTTGAACGGCGCCTGCGGCCCCGCGATCAACACATAGGGCGCGAAATAGGTGAGGCAGACGTAGCGGAAACTGTCCATCGCGTAGGGTAGTTTCTGCACGTGCGGCTGGGCCGTGAGCGGATTGTTCGGAGTGAGCGCAATCGTGTACCCGTCGGGCCCAGTCCGGCTCAGTTCCGCGAGCCCGAGCGTGCCGGCGGCGCCCGGCTTGTTGATGATGACGATCGTTTGGCCGAGCGCCTTGGACATTTCGTTCTGCAGCGCGCGCGCCATGATGTCGGTGTTGCCGCCCGGCGGAAACGCCACGATCACGTTGATGGGCCGACTGGGATAGGTCTGCGCCAGTGCAACAGGTGAGACGGCGAGCAGGAGAGCAGTCCCGAGCGCGCAGACAGCGCCGCCGAGAAGGACGATGAAGGCGTGACGTTTCATTTGAGGCCCGCGTTAGAACATGTTCGTTGTGCTTGAAGCACGGCGGCGCCGCGTACCTGGTCCGCTCCCTCGCCGCGCGAAGCGGCGAGAGGTAACACCGAGTTCGCCGCTCGCACTGATTTCACTCCCACGAACGTCCGCTAGCGCACCTTATAAAGTGCGTGCCACCGGTTGTGCGTGAACGGCCGCACCTGGCCCGGCCAGCGGCCGTCTTCGACCGCCTTGGCCCATTCCGGGCTGATGAGGACGTCAGGGCTATCGATCTCGTACATCGCGCTGTAGCGCGCCCCCTCGTGCGCGACCTTCTTCTCCTCGCCGCCGATGCTCACGACAAAGGGCTCTCCCGCCATCCGCGTCACCGCGCGCACGCCCGGCACCTTGAGAAGATTGGGGATGTGCTCGGTATCGTAGACCTCGTTGAAGAGCGCTTCCTTGTCGGGATTCACATCCATGCTCACCACAAAGAGATACTTCGAACTGATTGGCATGCGTGCCTCGCTGGTGTGCGGCTGCGTCACCGTGCTATCGTAGCCTATACCGAATATGCTTGTCGTCTCCGCGAAAGCGAAGGCACTTCGCGGAGTGGAATCGGTGCAAGCGGCAAGCCTGGTCTGCTCCCGCGCGCTAGGGTTCTAGCCAACAGGCGGGATTGGGCTGCCGACATGGCTGCGGCCCTGCTTTATTTGAGCCTGGCTCTCCTAGTCGTCCTTCTGGGGCTCTACATTCCGGCCTAGTGGCACGGAGGTATACTCGCCCGTCGGTCGGGCGCGCCGGACGCCGGAGGAAACGAAGCGCGATGTTCGCCATGAGACGCCGCAAGTTCATCGCTTTGGCCGGCGCCGCCGCGGCATCGAATTTTTGGCCGCTGGGCGCGCGAGCGCAGCAGCCGGCGATGCCGGTCATCGGATACCTCGGCGCCCAATCCCCTGCCGCATTCGCCAGCCGGGTCGCAGCCTTTCGCCAAGGTCTCGGCGAAACCGGCTACGCGGAGGGCCGAAACGTCGCGATCGAATTTCGCTGGGCGGAAGGGCGGCACGATCGATTGCCCGACTTGGCGGCGGATCTCGTTGCTCGCCAGGTGACCGTGATTGTCGCCCCGGGAGGTGCGCCCGCCGCGCTCGCCGCGAAATCGGTCACGACGAGCATCCCGATCGTTTTCGAGATGGGTGCCGACCCCATCGCGATAGGCCTCGTTGCCAGCCTGGCCCGGCCGGGCGGTAATCTCACGGGCATATCGAGCTTGAACGTGGAGGTCACGCCGAAACGGCTGGAAATTCTGCACGAGGCGATCCCCACGGGCGCGGTCGTCGCCGTTCTTCTCAACCCGACCAGTCCCACTGCCGATTCACAATTTAAACAGCTGCAGGAAGCAGCGCGGACCCTGGCGTTGCGGCTTCATGTTCTGCACGCCAGCACGGAAGGCGACTTCGACAAGGTGTTCGCAACCTTGCTCCAGTTGCGGCCAAAGGGCCTGGTCGTCGCCTCCGATACTTTCTTTGCCACGCATAGCGAACAGCTTGCCGCGCTCACCGCCCGCCACGCGATGCCCGCAATCCACCAGTCGCGCGACTTCGCGCTCGCCGGCGGGCTCATGAGCTATGGCGGCAGCTTTGTGGAATCGCACCGCCAAGCGGGCGTCTATACCGGACGCATCCTCAAGGGCGACAAGCCTGCCGGTCTGCCGGTGCAGCAGGTCACGAAAGTCGAGCTGTTGATCAATCTCAAGACGGCTAAAGCCCTCGGCGTCACCTTCCCTCTCGCACTCTCCGGTCGCGCCGACCAGGTGATCGAATAGGCAGCCTCCGCGGAGCGCGCATCGCGTGCGCGGCGTCATTACTTGTTTCGATGAGCCCCGCATGGGTCGTGCTATCGTAGGCCACGCGCGCCTGCGATGCCGCCTGGAGGGAGCCCGCCGTGTCGACCGCGTCCGCCCCAACGCCTTATTATCTTCCCATCCGCCAAGACTGGCTCGATCGGCGCAACGAGCCGATCCTCGAGCCCGATCTGCCGATCGTCGATCCCCACCACCATTTGTGGGACCGGCCGGGCTGGCGCTATCTGCTCGATGAATTGGTCGCGGATACGGAGAGCGGCCACAACATCGTCGCCACCGTGTTCGTGCAAGCGCGCGCGATGACGCGCGCCGCGGGGCCGGCGGAAACGCGGCCCGTGGGCGAAACCGAGTTCGTCAACGGCGTCGCCGCCATGAGCGCAAGCGGCATCTACGGCAAGACCAGGCATTGCGCCGGCATTGTCGGCCATGCCGATCTGACGTTGGGCAGCCGGGTCCAGCCGGTGCTCGCCGCGCACATCCGTGCGGGCGGCGATCGTTTCCGCGGCATCCGCCATACCAACGCCTGGGACGCCGACGCGTCGATCCGCAACCCGGCCTACAACCCGCCGGCCGGTCTGCTGGGCGACAAGACCTTTCGCGAAGGGTTCGCCGTCCTCGGCCGGTTAGGCCTCTCCTTCGATGCTTGGCTTTACCATCCCCAGATCGATGAGCTTCGCGATCTCGCGCGCGCCTTTCCGCAGACGAAGATCGTGCTCAATCACGTCGGCGGCCCGATTGGAATCGGCGCCTATGCCGGCAAGCACAAGCAAATCTTTCCTATCTGGACCACGTCGATCAAGGCGCTCGCCGCCTGCCCGAACGTCTACGTCAAACTCGGCGGGCTTGGTATGCGCCTGGGTGGCTTCGGCTTCCACGAGCAGCCCGAGCCCCCATCGTCGGAGACGCTGGCGAATACGTGGCGGCCTTATATCGAGACCTGCATCGATGCGTTCTCCCCGTCGCGATGCATGTTCGAGAGCAACTTTCCCGTCGACAAAGGCTCCTACAGCTATCCGGTGTTCTGGAACGCCTGCAAGCTGCTGGCGAAAGGCGCAAGCGATGCCGAGAAGGCCGACCTATTTTCCGGAACCGCAATGAGGTTCTACCGCCTCGACTTGTCCGGCTGATCGACCATCCAAGCGCGACTAATCCATTTTGACGTTTGCAGCCTGGATAATCGGCGTCCAGCGCGCGATCTCACTTTTGACCAGGGCGAGAAACGGCTGCGGACCGCGCTTGGGCTTGTTGGGAATATCGCAGCCGAGAACGAGCAGGCGCTTGCGCGTGGCGTCATCGTCGAGCGCCTTGTCGAGCGCATCGGCGAGCGTGTCAATGATCGGCTTCGGCGTCGCCTTGGGCGCGAACAGGCCGTTCCAGGCGGATACCTGAAATTCGGGCAACCCTGCCTCGACGGTCGTGGGTACGCCCGCGAGCGCCGGATTCCGCTCGGCCGCCGCGATCGCATAGATCTTGATCCGCCCAGCCTCGAGATGCGTGCCGCCAGTGATGATATCGGCGCACATGTAGTCGACTTGACCGGCCACCAAGGCATTCATGGCCGGAGCGCCGCCGTTAAAGGGCACGAGTGTCGGATTCGTGCCAACGATGGAATTTAGCAGCAGGCAGGTGGTGAAGAAGATCGAGCCGACACCGGCATGCGCCTGGTTGAGCGTGCTGGCATTCGCCTTGAGATAGGCGGCGAATTCCTTGAGGTCCTTTGGCGGGAAGTCCTTCCTTGCTGCGATGACCAACGGAAACGCTGTGACCATGCCGATCGGCTCGAAATCGGTGTCGGGCTTGTATGCCAGGTTCGGATAGAGCGCGACGGAGGCAGCGTGCGTCCCCATCTGACCCATCAGGATGGTGTAACCGTCCGGATCGGCGCGCATCGCCCGGATCGAGCCGGTCGTGCCGCCGGCGCCCGAGACGTTCTGCACGATGACCTGCTGGCCGAGGGTGCGCGATATGTGGTCTGCGACGATACGGGCGGCGACGTCGGTGCTCCCGCCCGGCGGAAACGGCACGATGAGCGTGATCGTGCGAGCCGGATAAGCTTGCGCCCTCGCGGTGGACGAGACAATCGGGAGTGCGGCGGCGCCCGCCGCCAAGTGCAGAAATCGTCTGCGCGCAAAGTTCATGGCGTTTTCCTCTGAAATGCCCGCAACGCCCAGGCTGTGAACGGGACGATAACGCGGTCATGCTACACGACCCGTCCAATTAGGCGAAGACACATCGAGGGCACTTAATGTCGCGTATCGGCATGCGCGGGAGCGCGCGCAACTAAATCAGCGAAAGGCAGTAGGGTGGTGAGCCGTCTAAGATCGTCCGGCGCCGTTACTTGCGGCACGGCCGAGACGGCGAAGGGTTGCCAGCAAACGCTCGAACTGAATGGGCTTAGCGTCAAACGCGTCACATCCCGCCGCGAACGCCTTTTCGCGTTCGCCGACGAGCGCATGCGCCGACAGCGCGAGGATCCACGCGGTCCGGATGGCGGCGTTGAGCATGCGCGGGAGATCCTGCAGCCGCCGCGGTGATCGAGCGGCGCTTCGTGCTGCCCCACATAGCCGGAGAACACAAGAGTTTTTGGCTTCGTTTAGCCACTAGACAGAATCTTTATGCAACTTATAGTTGTAACCGGGCGCTTACCGATTACTGACGCCAGCGCGCGCCGTTGCATGTTTCGGTTTCGTTCACCATCTTTGGCCGAAGCGCTCGAGGTACTTCCCATCATCCCGCGAGGGCGGTGCCGATCTTGCAATTCTGTGAGTCCCCAGCATGTCACAAAAAGAGATCGATCATGCTATCCGCACGACCTTTCGCAATCCGCCGATCCTGGCCAGCGAAGATCGGGCGCAGTACGCAGAGTTAAAGCGACTTGTCTTGTCCGACATCAAGCCGCGCGGCCTGCAGGAGACGTTGCTGGCGCGCGACATCGTGGAGGCCGAGTGGGAGGTTTGTCGGCTGCGGTGGATGAAGGTTGCCATCCTCCACGCCGTATTGCCGCG
>WNFU01016688.1_pt1 | contig 10031 bp, 11 predicted proteins | sample 5400121 | NCBI WGS metagenome assembly WNFU01 (sample SAMN13153360, study PRJNA577476) | soil metagenome | isolation source: 100 cm soil or saprolite under grassland replicate 1 | place: USA:California | collected 2016-06-15
CGTGTCTGGAGGAAAAGACACTGAAGAACTGATGGCTAGGATTGATGATCATTGTAAGCGGCATCCGCTCGATAATTTGTATAAGGCTTCGGCCGCGCTCGTTGATGAGCTCCGACAGTGAACCGACAGCTTCGAGCGGCGATTAATGATGCGGTTTCGGTACACACAAGCGTGCGGCGGCTGGCGAAAGCTGGCGGCGAATTGCTGAAGTCGCCGGCGGGCGACGGACAAGAAGAAGCTGACGCAAAGTCGCCATAATGAGTCAAAAATTGTGAGCCGGAGGTATCGCAACTGTCGCACGGGTCTTTTGCCAGCCGTGCGTGCTGGCTTGTTGGCCCGTTTTCTGCTATAAGCGCTCGCAAGAGAGGAGTTCCTCTGCCATGTGTGACTTCAGCCTACACAACGTCAAGTCACGCCCTGCAAAGGTCGGTGACAAGCTTACGACCCACAACTTCAACACCGGTACACGAGGGTTTGCCACGCCTGAGGATTCCACAACGGCGGTCTGCATTCTTCCCGGAACGGAACTCGCCTTTTCCGGGGAGGTGATGTGTGCACCGTCCGGAATGCTTGGTTGGAAACCGAGAACAATAAACTCCACGACGGCGATCTTTCGACAAATCAACAAGGACGAACCGCGGGTGCATCACGACGCACTCGAATTCCCGGACGGCACGATTGTTCTCCTGACGGACTTGCATGAGGGTCAGCAGGCAACGGTGCTTCAGCTTCCGGCACAGCCGAAGACGCCAGTTGAGGCAGAGTCCCAGACGCGCGTCGTCTACGTCGGCTGACGTTCGACGGATCACACGACTAAACCAAGAGCCGTCGGTGGTGCCGGCGGCTCTTCAAGTCTGCCCGCACGGGGGGCCGTACCGGCGTCTGATGAGGCGTTCCTGAAGTGCGGCGGCGTAAATTTCATTTTAGTCCCTCGCCTAGGTTGCGGGGTCTCCGGCGACGGTCTGTTCAACGTTGGCGTTGGTCATGGTGCTCGGGGGCCTTAAGATCCCACGGATAGTGCCCTTCACCGGTTCCACGCATGGCTTCGGGACGCACATGGCATTTGACAATAGTTATGCGCGCCTGCCGGAGAGGTTCTTCGCGCGGCTTGCGCCGACCCCGGTGCCCGCCCCGCGGCTGATCCGGCTGAACGATGACCTCGCCCGGCATCTCGGGATCGACCCTGACAGGCTTGCCGCGCCGGACGGTGTGGAGATGCTGGCGGGCAACCGGTTGCCGGAAGGGGCCGAACCCCTCGCGATGGCCTATGCCGGGCATCAGTTTGGCAACTGGGTGCCGCAGCTTGGCGACGGCCGTGCGGTGCTGCTTGGCGAGGTGCACGACCGAGATGGGGTGCGCCGTGACATCCAGCTCAAGGGCGCGGGCCGGACTCCGTTCTCGCGCATGGGCGACGGCCGCGCCGCGCTCGGCCCCGTTCTGCGCGAGTACATCGTCAGCGAGGCGATGGCCGCCCTCGGCATTCGGACCACCCGCGCGCTTGCCGTGGTGACCACCGGCGCACAGATTCTGCGCGAGGGGCTTCAGCCCGGCGCTGTGCTGACCCGCGTCGCCCAGAGTCATGTGCGAGTCGGCACCTTCGAGTTCTTCGCCAACCGGGGCGATACGGAGGCCGTGCGTCTTCTCGCCGACTATGTGATCGCCCGACACTACCCGGACGCGACCGGGGCGGAGCGACCATATCGCGCGCTGCTGGAAACGGTGATCGACCGCACGGCGGAGCTTATCGCGAGCTGGCAGCTGATCGGCTTCATTCATGGCGTGATGAACACCGACAACTTGTCGATTGCAGGCGAGACCATCGACTACGGCCCCTGCGCCTTCATGGACACGTTCCATCCAGCGACGGTCTACAGTTCGATCGACATCACCGGCCGCTATGCCTATGGCAACCAGCCGCGCATCGCGCACTGGAACCTTGTCCGCTTCGCGCAGGCGCTGCTGCCGCAGCTCGGCGACGACGAGGATGCCGCAATTAACGCCGCTCAGGAGGCGATCGAGACCTTCCCCGCCCGTTTCGAGGCCGCCTATCTTGCGGGTCTCGGGCGCAAGCTTGGCCTTGCGCAGGAGCGGGAAGGCGACATGGCGCTTGCGCAGGATCTTCTGGACCGCATGGCGGAGAACAAGGCCGACTTCACGCTGACCTTTCGGCGGCTGAGCGATTCGGCGGACGCGGGGCCGGATGCCAACGGCCCTATCCGCAGCCTCTTCGACGACCCTGCGGCCTTCGATGGCTGGGCGGCAAAGTGGCGACAGCGGCTCGCGCAGGAGGGAGGCACCGCGGCGGAGCGCCGGGCCGCCATGCGGGCGGTCAACCCCGCCTTCATCCCGCGCAATCACAGGGTCGAGGCGGCCATCGGGGCGGCACAGAACGGGTCCGATTTCACGCTGCTGGATGAACTGTTGACCGCTCTAGCCGCGCCCTATGACGATCGGCCCGAGTTCGCGCAATACGCCGACCCGCCAAGGACAGACCAAGTGGTGCGCGAGACGTTCTGTGGAACTTAACAGTCGTCTGTGAAGAACTCGGTTTCAGGGCAATTTTGAGCTGGGCGGCTAGGCCGAGCGCGATCAGGATTCTACGCAAGAGAAGCCCTCAACCACACGAGGAGTCGTCGGAAGTTGTAGCCGGCGGCGGCGAGCACGGCGTTGATGGCGTCGCCGCTGGCGTGGGCGAGGTGATTGCGGCCCATGCGGTGATGTTCCTTGAGGTGGCCGATGACGGGTTCGATGGCGGCCGTTTGAACTCGCGCTTGATCTGCGGCGTGAGGCGCCGCTTCTGGCCGGTGGTGTAGACCTTGAACTTGTGATCGAGCGGGGCGTTGTGGCCGCGATAACCGGCATCGGTGATGCAGCGATCCAGCACGTTGCCAATGAGCGCTTCCATCTAGCGGACCAGACCGCAGGATGCCGCCAATCCCAATGCAGTCAGCGCTTCGAAAGCCCCGACGGTCGTGCCGTCCTGTCTATTTACTCCCGCGGGAATGATGCTGCCGACACACCTGTCAGTTATCTTAGAAAGAATCTGCGACAATCCGGCCTCGATTATCCGCGGGTCACTCGATCTTTCTTTGCCATTTCGATGGAACGCGACGGAAGGATCTATTATAGCCGATGCAATTTCTCGCGTTCTGCGAAAGGGGTCAATACATTGTTTTGACCTTGTGTATCCGCAGGAGGAAAAGCCGGCGTGGGATCCGGTGGTGACACGCATCAGCCTCTCACTGCGGCCGCTCGAACGATGAGGCGTCTCACCCCCTAAAGCGGGACGCGACCCCTTTCCAACGCGAGGGCTGGAATAGAAATGACACATCAGTAAGGCTGAACGCGGAAACTTAGGCGCAGGTCGTCACAAGGCGGGTACTCCGATGGCTCTTCCGGATGATCGGAAAACTAGTGCGGAGGGCGTTTCGCCCGCGCAACCATCGCCGCCCGCCAGGGGCGTCGCGACCACGGGGACACCTGCGCACCCTGCGCGCGATCGCTTGCTCGCTTATGACGTTCCTCCCGCATCGGCGCGCAGATCGGGCTTCGTTGTGGTTGGCTTGATCGGTTTCATATTGGCATTCGCTCTAACCGCTATCTCACACTTCCCGCTCGGTGATAGCTGGAACCAGTCGGCAATCGATCGCACGGTCGAGCTGGACTCCTCGTCGGAGCAACTGGCCCTTACCGATACCAGCAACGCGGGCCGGGCCGACGATGCCGAAGTTGACCGTGCAGGCATCGCGCGGGATATCGGGGGAACCCGCGCCACTCGGGTTAGCGCTGCAGGGGCAGGCCGAAGGCGCCGTTGTGATTATCACGGGCTTGGTGCCTGGGATGGAATTGTCAACGGGGGGCTCAATGGGCGGCGACGCCTGGCAGTTGTCTGCCACGGATCTGCATTATGCTTGGATCGCTCCACCGAAAGATTTTGTGGGTTCAGCTGATCTCATTGCCGAGTTGCGCTTACCCACGAGAGCTTTGAGCTCAATGCGTCCTACCGGATCGTGTATACCGATCCGCGGGGGCGCGGTTGGCACAACGAAGAACAATTCTATGTTCGCTTCTGCTCCAACGGGGGCGGCGCATCTACTTCCGCTCATCGGGACCAATCCCAAAATCCATTAGGTGCATTTGTGCTATTGCCCGCATATGCGTCAGTGAATGGCGCACGCGGAGTACTGCCCTTGCGAGCGATCCCAAAATTATCCTTTCCGCGCGCGGGAACACTCGTAATTTGGTTCCGATTAAGTCGGCGCGGTGAGGGTTTCGGTGAGACTGGAGGAGAGATACTGACCCCTTCTCGATCGAGTGGGGGCTGAGCGAGCTCTGGCGAGATCGGCGGCACCGTCGTGATCTCTGGCCCATCAGGTTGGAATTGTGGGATCCGTTCCCGATCAAGCTCGCGTCGTGCGGGCGCGGGTGAAGTTGCCGTCCCCCATTCGAAGTGTATGGCTCGCCGATCGGCAATTCGTTGCGGAAGCCACCTGGTGCACGGCGCGATGAAAGCGGACCGAGGCGAGACGGTACGCTGCAACATGCGGGCTAAATACCGTCGGGCAACAGCGATTGCAACGCCGCCCGCTTGCGTGCCGGCGCGCGACTCGCGTCAAGGCGCGCGCGCGAAAGGCAGTGTTTGGTGTCGCACTGCGCCCTCCGCTGCTATATCGTTCGGGGTGGGAGCATGGAGCAATGTCGCGTGGCCGTTCGGACTAGAGAGATTTACCGCAGTGCCAACGGGGATCGGTGGTTGCTCGTCCGCGATCCTGATAGCGGTCGGGTATTCGTCAGGCACGAGCCTAATCTTCCCTCAGGTGGCCAAGTCGTCGATATTGAGATCGGAGCCTTTCTCATCGCGGCCGGCAACGGACCAGAGAAGCAAGAACTCGTGCGCCTGATTGGCACCTTGGTCAGAGGCCCTGATGCCACGAGGTCCTAAAAATGAGAAGCGTCCCGGTGCTCGGCGTGGCCGTCTGCGGTTGCCAATGTGAGGGATGGGTCTGTGAACGACCAGCCTTAACAAATCACCAGTGCTCAGGTCTCACTTACAGGCGGCTGCCTGGCGCGAACGACAAATGCCTGCTCAACAGCTTTCTGAACGTTGGAAACAAACTCCTTGTTGCGTGACGTAACAGCGTCCACGTCGCCACCAGATGTTCTCAAAATCAACACATACACCCGCCTAGGCCAGATGAGTTGAAGGAGAACCGATGCAACCATGACGGCGACCCCAGTCGCGGCCATTGAAGAGTACTCCTCGACGAGTTCCGTCATGCGGGATTTCACTATCGAGGCAACAAGTACACCCAGCCCAACTAGAAAGATGATGACAGCCAGCGGGTTATACTTTTTGCGTCGCACGACTCGAACGCTTCCGATGTTCGCGATCTGATAAGAGGTGCCGCCAAATGTGGCGATGTGAGGCGTAACTCGTACGCCGTTCAACTCAAACAGAAGCTCTTGCGGCATCGGAGATCGTGGTCCCGTCTTTTCTACCCGAAATTCGAACACGCTCCGATGTGTTCAGTTCCAATGCACAGCTGGTCGGGTGCGGCACAAATTCGCGCCTTAAGCGTTGGTAGTCCGGTCATCGAGGGATCAACGTGGCGACATCTCCCAGCCGGCTCCGGCGGTGGACGGAAGCGGGCCGTGCAATCGATGCCGAGATCGTCGCCGCTGCGGCCTTGCTGAGCGCCGTGCTGATGGTGGGGCTTGCGACGGTCGCCGACTACGGGCTTACCGTCGACGAGTTCAATAGCGACGATTACGGTCCCAAGGCGCTCGCCTGGTACACGAGCGGCTTTGTGGACCGCTCCCACTTCGAGATCGTCGAATTTTCGCTTTGGTATTACGGGCCGTGGTTTCAGATGCTCACGGCCTATATCCAATCGTTCGACCTCGCCGACCGGGTCACGGTTCGACATGCCATGACTTTCCTCGTCGGACTTGCCGGCGTGGCCGCGCTGCTGCCGATCGGGCGCCTTGCGGTCGGCCGTTGGGCCGGGCTCGCGGCGGTCGCGCTCTGCCTGATGACGGGATATTTCTACGGCAGCCTGTTCTTCACGCCAACACCTTCTCGCCGAACGCCCGCACGAGCTTCTTGGCGTAAACGGTGTCTCGACAAGCGACACCGGCGATTGCACAAGATCAGTACAAGTCTCGCGGGCACTCGATGGCGCGTTTACACCTTGCGATCTCGAGCTGCGAGGATTTTCTCGCGCAGGCGTGTGGCTTTCTCAATGTGGAAGACGGCCTTAGCCTTGCCATACTCTTCGAGCGCTCCGCCGATGGCAATGAGCGCAGCGTCGCAATGGGTTGGATCGCTGGTTTTATCGAAAAAGGCGAAATGGGCCAGGGCGAGTTTTTCTTGGGTCTGCGCCCAAAGGAATGGCGTGTGCTCGCGGGTCCTTTCCTTCAATGCTTCATGAAGGCCTGCGACGGCTTCCTCCAGCCGAGCCGTCCCCTTCTCGCGCTCGCCGAGCATCACAAGCGCTGTGCCCAAATTGGTTTGTGTAAAAGCCCAGTCCAGCGGCGCGCGGTCGCGTGGTTGTTCCGCCAGCGCACTGCGGTAGGCAGCGACCGCCTCCTCCAAGCGAGCCGTTCCGCTTTCACGCGCTCCAACGGTTCGAAGCGCATTGCCGAGACTGGTCTGGGTCTTGGCCCAGTCGAGGGGCGCGCGCTCACGGGTGGTTTCCTTCAGCGCTTCGCGAATGGCGGCGACAGCAGCATCTTTTAGCCGCGCCGTCCCGCTGTTATGTTCTCCCAAAGCTCGGAGCGTGTTGCCCAGGCTCGTCTGGGTCTTCGCCCAGTCAAGTGGCACGCGATCGCGAGTGGTTTCCTTCAGCGCCTCACGAAAAGCGCCGACCGCCTCCTCCAGGCGCGCCGTTCCCGGCTCGCGCTCTCCAAGCGTTCGCAGTGCATTGCCCAAATTGATCTGGGTCTTGGCCCAGTCGAGCGGCACGCGCTCACGGGTGTTTTCCTTCAGCGCCTCACGAAAAGCGGCAACCGCCTCCTCGAGTCGCGCTATTCCGCCTTGTCGCTCACCGAGAAGCTCGAGTACGGCGCCAAGGTTGTTCTGGGTCCTGGCCCAGTCTAGCGGCACCCTCTCTCGTGTTCTTTCCTCAGCGGCATTGCGATAGGCGGTGATGGCCTCTTCCAGCCGGGTCGTCCTGATCTCGCGTGCGCCAAGCGTCTGAAGGACGGCGCCCAGGTTATTCTGGGTCTTGGCCCAGTCGAGCGGGACCCGCTCGCGAATCCTTTCTTTCACGGCCTCTTCCAGCCGGGCGGTTCCGCCCTCGCGCTCCCCGAGGGTGCGTAGCGCATTGCACAGGTTGTTTTGGATCATCGCCCAATCGAGCGGCATAAGCTCGCGAGAATTTTCCTTTAGCGCGTAACGAAAAGCAACGATCGCCTCTTCTAGCTGCGCCGTCCCGCTTTCGCGCTCGCCCAGCCGCATGAGCGCGCTGCCGAGATTGTTCTGGGTGACGGCCCAATCGTTTGGCATGCGATCGCGCGTCCATTCCTTTAGGACATTGCGAAACGCTGTGACGGCTGCTTCCAACCGGCCCGTTCCGCTCTCACGCTCCCCGAGGGCCCAAAATGCGAGCCCCAAATTGTTTTGGGTCGTCGCCCAATCGAGCGGCGCGCGTTCCCGAGTCCACCCCTTCAGCGCCTCGAGATAAGCGGTGATCGCCTCTTCCAACCGCGCCGTCCCGCTTTCCCGCTGCCCAAGGGCCAAAAGCACGTTGCCCAGATCGTTTTGGGTCGAGGCCCAATGCAGCGGCACGCGCTCGCGGGGCGTCAGATGGACTAGCCGCTTGTATCGCTCAATCGCCGAAAGCAAAGCACTGTTATCGCCGAGTTCGTCTCCCTGCTGATAGAGGGCGCTTGCCTCTTTTTGTAGGTAGCTGATCCGCTTGTCCTCGTAAGCGCTGTTCGGGGGGAACAGTGCAGCCGCATTGGCGAAATGCTTTGCGCCTTCGCCATACCGCAACCGGGTGAGTGCAAGGTCACCGCGTCGGGCTGACGTTTCGGCCGCGTTGACAGCGAGGCGGTCGAGACCGCGCCTCTGCTCCATCTCTACATCCGCCAGCAGAGCGTCCGCCTCGGCCAGTTGGCCTGCTTCGATAGCTTTCTGCGCATCAGTTTTCAGGGCAGCGATTTTAGGATCGTCGCCAGGCTGAGCCGATGCCGTTGCCTGAAGGTCCTTGAAGCGCTCTGCGATTTCGACGAGCTTCGCAGCCAGGCGCTCTGGGGGAATGTCATTCTCGCCAAGAATACCCAGCGCGGCACGCACCTGGCGTTCATTGAGGTCCAATTTTTCCTTGAGTAGGGCGATGTTATCTCGCTGTTGAGTGGTCAGTTCTTCCAGCGGGCGTTTGGTATCGCGAACAAGTTCATCCACCTTCTCTTGTGGGATGCCGATGATAACCGTGGAGCCAGTGACACTGCCGCCAATAGCGATGCTACCGGTATCCGACCTGACCTGAGCATAGGCAGCGGTAATCGACGCGAAGAAGTACGTGCCCAATGCTGCAATGAAGCACAGATGCCGCTTCATGGCGTGGCACCTCATTTCGGTTTCGACGCGCAATCCGAATTGGTCGTGGCGCCCGTCGTGATGGTCGCGCCGGTCACGTTGCCGCCTACGGCGATGCCACTACAGTCTGCCTGGACGTTGACAGGCACCGGCTCTGAAGCTTTCGTCTCAGGAGATTTCAGGGGAGGAAAGAAATAGACAAAGGCCACCCAAAGTCCCGTCGCCGCAACGACCAGCCCGCCTCCGAGCCAGCCCAGAACCTGCTGATTGCGCTTATCACGCAAGAACCGCCAAAACGAGTTCATGACAGTTGTCCGGCATGTCAATATACACCTAAACTAGCACAGCTCCGAATTCCCATCGTGATTGTCTCGCCGCACCTCTCGCTCTGGCTGACCGCGGCAAGATGCGCGATCTTGTCGCGCTATGTAACGAGACGAGCGTCGGCCTGTTCGATTCGGCGCCCTAATCTAAGTTGCAGACCTGGACGCGACGAGAGCCAGCGATCTTGCCAGAAGCATTGGTGACTGGTTTGCTTGAGATGGAGCAATTGCTTCCGACTGCGCGGCCAGCTGCGGAGCCTTCCAGAAAAACGGGAGGCGGAGGGCGACCCGGTCCGTGTGAACCATGCGAACCGCCGCCACCCCGAGCTGAGGCCGGCGCGGACAAGGCCAGGACGCCCACCACCAGAAGACCGACGGTGAAGCCGCCTGCAATGAGCTTTTGAAACTTGATCATGATCTGCCTCCTTTGTTTGTGACGGAGGCACGGGCCGAATGCGCCTCCGTAGTTCTCGACAGCTAGCTCAGCGCGGCCCATCCGACGGTGAAGCAGTTCACACAATAAAAGTTTTTTGCCACCGACCGGTGAAATGCAGCCGACGCTGATCACAGCGGCATGCTCAGCCTCGAAGAGTTCAAAGGCAGTCGTCTCTTAATACCAGCTAACATTTGAGCTCCTTCAAAGCTCGGCACTCGAGCTCGCGGGGACGCAGCAGCCCTGATTGGTGTCGCCCGATATGTTTCGGAGCGAGACCACGGACACCCTGATGAGTTCCGGTTCAGCAAGTTGAAATGAAGACCGAACGCTTTGCGATGGCGTACCGATTAGTGTTACGGTTACGCCTTTGTCCGTCCGGAGTCTGAGCAAAATAGCTCACATCTACAGATTGATTGCGACCGGCGTCGTTGGCAATCCAGCTCGTAACCTTCGAGGTCAGCGCGATAAGAAGAGTTCCTCCGCTTTGACACGATGCCTTCGAGCAAGCAAAGGGGCGCCGCGAAGCCCCCCGAATGTCGAAGAGTTAACTGGCTCGGAGCCGGCCTGCCCTGGGCGTCCCCCTCGAATGTCGCCGGGCCGCAAGATCTACGATCGTTTTGATGCTTGCATTCCCCTTCCGCGCGCACGGACAAGTAGTGTAGAGTTGCCGAAGAGCTGCCAGCCGGACATGCCGAGGTCCTTTTTTGAGCGGCAGCGCCGATGCCGTCGG
>WNFU01013038.1_pt1 | contig 10030 bp, 9 predicted proteins | sample 5400121 | NCBI WGS metagenome assembly WNFU01 (sample SAMN13153360, study PRJNA577476) | soil metagenome | isolation source: 100 cm soil or saprolite under grassland replicate 1 | place: USA:California | collected 2016-06-15
CGCGAATCCCTCGGTAGCGGAAGAGCTTCAGAGGACTGCGGGCAGGGCTGTTCCTGTGATCGCCGAGCCTCGGATGTTCTTCGAGCCTACTCAGGCAATTGAGGTCACGTCCACGCTCTCGCTCGTCGTCGGCGACATGTTCTTTTCCCGAATGCAGACCCTTACCGTAAGCGTCAACACCGTAGGGGTTATGGGTAAGGGGTTGGCCTCGCGGGCGAAATACCAATTCCCTGACGTTTACGTCCGTTACCAGGACGTGTGCCGCCAGCGTCTTCTCCGTATGGGAGTTCCTTATCTCTACAAGCGAGCGTCCTCGTTCCATGAGGAGCTGGCTGACGACCCCGGATCCTTCACCGAAGGACAGGAGACATGGTTCTTGCTCTTCGCGACCAAGGGTCATTGGAAGGAGAGCGCGATCCTTGACGGCATCGTCGAGGGCTTGAAATGGGTACAGGGGCGCTTCGAGGTGGAAGGAATCAAGTCACTTGCCATGCCTGCCTTGGGCTGCGGACTTGGGAAACTTAGCTGGGCCGAGGTCGGACCGCTCATGTGCCAGAACCTCGGCTCACTTGGAATCCGGGTCTGGATCTACTTCCGACAGAGAAGGCACCCGAGCAAGACTGGCTGACGCCCGAGTATCTACTTGGGTGACAGAGGCGAGCCTGACCCGCGCGGCTTCCCGTACCCTGATGGCGTGCCGGAGAACGTGGATGTGGCGGTCGTCGGGGGCGGGGTCATCGGGCTCTCGGTGGCCCGGGAGCTCCGCCTTGCCGGCGTCGAGCGGGTGGTGGTGCTGGAGCGGGAGCCGGCGGTCGGGCAGGGCTCCTCGTCGCGGGCCAACGGCGGCGTCCGCGCCCAGTTCACCACCAGCGCCAACATCCAGTTCTCGGCGTTCTCGATCGGCGAGCTGGAGCGGCTGGACCGCGAGACCGGGCTGCTGTCGTTCCGGCAGACCGGCTACCTGCTGCTGACCGGCACCGAGACCGGCGAGCGGTCGCTGCGGGAGGCGTTCCAGCTGCAGCGCTCCCTTGGGGTGATGGCCGAGTGGCTGACCCCCCGGCAGGTGCTGGAGCGGGTGCCGTTCGTCCGTCCCGACGGGCTGCTGGCCGGCACCTTCCACGCCCGCGACGGCTTCCTCGACCCCCATGGGGTGGTCGCCGCCATGCGGCTGGAGGCCGAGCGCCTGGCGGTCCGGGTCGAGCTCGGCGCCGAGGTGGTCGCCATCGGGCGGGCGGCCGGCGGCCTGCTGGAGGTGGCGACCCGCCGGCGGACGCTGCGCGCCCGCTGGGTGGTGAACGCCGCCGGGCCGTCCGCCGCGCGGGTCGCGTCCCTGCTCGGCGTGGAGCTGCCGGTGACGCCGGTCCGCCGCAACCTCGCCTACGTCCGCGAGCCGGACGGGCCGGTCGAGCTGATCCCGATGTGCGTCGACCTCGACACCGGGGTGCTGGTGCGGCGGGAGGCCAGCGGCGGGTTCGTGGTCGCCTGGTCGGACCCTGGCTGCGCCAGCTTCGACCTGCGGCCGCTGCGGCCCTCCCGCTTCGCCGAGGGCGACCTGGTGGTCGAGACGGCGGTCCTCTGACCCCTACCCGCTCCCGTCGAGCTCGGCGCGGACGAAGCACCCGGCCAGGTGGTCGTTGACCACCCCGCAGGCCTGCAGCAGCGCGTAGACGGTGGTCGGCCCGACGAACCGGAAGCCGCGACGCTTGAGCTGGCGCGCCAGCGCGGCCGACTCCGGCGTGGACGCCGGCAGCTCCCCCAGGGTCAGCGGCGCCGGGCGGGGCGCCGGCGCGTGCGCCCACACCAGCTCCTCGAGGGTGGTGTCGGTCATCGCCAGCACGGCCCTGGCGTTGGCGACCACCGCGGTGATCTTCGGACGGTTGCGCACGATCCCCCGGTCGGCCAGCAGCCGCGCCACGTCCGCCTCCCCGAAGGCGGCCACCCTGGCGGGCTCGAAGCCGGCGAAGGCCCGACGGAACGCCTCCCGCTTGCGCAGGATGGTCAGCCACGACAGGCCCGCCTGGAAGCCCTCCAGGCAGAGCTTCTCGAACAGGCGGACCTCGTCGTGGACCGGGCGGCCCCACTCGCGGTCGTGGTAGGGGAGGTACTCCGGTACCTCTCCGCCCCAGGCGCAGCGGACGCGCCCGTCGGCGCCGGTCAGCAGGTCGGCCATGGTCATCTCGCCACAGCTAACCACCCGCATGCGACACCGCTTGGGGCCTTCGACCGTCAGGGTCGCCTCGGCGCCCAGGAAGCGGCCAACGTCCGCGGCCTCCGCCCGCAGGCCCGGCAGCAGCGCCGGCGCCAGCCGCCGGAAGGGCGCCACCGCCACGGTCAGCAGGTCCCCCGCCCGCCGCAGCCGCCAGGTGCCGGCGACGCGGCCGTCGACCACCACCGTCGGGTGGATCCAGCCGCCGCCCGCCTGGACGCGCCTGGCGAACCCGGGGTCCAGGACGCGCTCCCTGCCGCGCCAGCCGAGCAGCCAGGCGTCGAAGTGGGGCAGCAGGCGCAGGCACGGCTCCCCGGCCTCCGGACCGGACCCCTCCGGCGCGTCCGCCAGGACCCATGCCGGCTCGCCGGCCGCGTCCAGCTCGCGCAGCTCGCCGGCGACCAGCCGGAAGCCGTGCCTCGCCCGCCCGAGCGGGATCCCCGCCCAGGCGGCCAGGTCCCGCGGGCTCGCCGGACCGTGGCCGTCCAGGTAGCGGCGGGCGAGCTCGGCGAGCGCCGCGTCGGGCGCCAGCGCCGGCCGGGCGCCGACCCAGTCGTCGAGCAGCACGTAGCTCGGCTCGTCGCCCTCCAGGTCGGGTCCCCGGCAGACCAGTCCCTGCATGGCCGCGTAGGCGACCAGGTGGGCGGGCGCCTGCCCTTCCGGGTCGATGGCGACACCCTCGCCGGCGAGCCGGTCGACCAGCTCGGCCCTCGGCAGCGGGCCGTCGGCGGCCAGCACCTCGCGGATCGCCGGCAGGGCACGCGCGCAGAGGTCGTCGTCGAGGCCGAGCTGGAGCCGCCGGCGCCGGCCGGCGGCGGCGAAGCGCGGGCCGAGCATGCCGACCAGGCAGCCAACGTCCTCGGCGGCCACCATGTGCAGGGTGCCGCGCATCGCCCAGGTCCGCACGACCGAGCGTTCCAGGTCGCAGGCCCGCCGCACCGCCGCCGCGTCGAGGCCGGTGCTGCGGGGGCGGACCGCCAGCCTCGACGCCCGCGTCTCCTGCGCCTGCAGTCCAACCACGCTCCGGACGACCTGGGTGACGTCGCCGGGACGCTCGCCGGTCAGGCGCTGTGACCGCAGGCGCATGCGGCGAACCTGGTCCTCGGAGAGGGAGCGGGTCATCGGAGGCAGCCTAGCCGAGCCGAGCGGCCGCCGCGCTGGGCGCCGGGCATGGGATGCTACCGGCATGCCGCCTGACCTGACGCCCGACGAGCTGCTGGCCACCACCCGGTCGGTGCGCAGGCGGCTTGACCTGACCCGCCCGGTCGAACGCGGGCTGCTCGAGGAGTGCCTGCTGCTAGCGCAGCAGGCGCCCTCCGCCAGCTACGCGCAGAACTGGCACTTCGTGGTGGTCACCGACGCGGCCGAGCGCGCCGCGCTGGGGGAGCTGTGGCGCGGCGTCGCCGTCCCCTACCTGCAGCACCGCGCCGCCGCGGCCGCCGCCGACCAGCGGGTGGCGAGGATCAACGACGCCGTGCGGCACCTGGCCGAGCACATCCACCAGGTGCCGGTGCACGTCATCCCCTGCGTGGAGGGCCGGACCGACGGGAGACCGGCGGCGGCGCAGGCGTCGCGCTGGGCGTCGATCATCCCGGCGGCGTGGAGCTTCATGCTGGCGGCGCGCGCCCGCGGCCTCGGCACGGTGTGGACGACCTTCCACCTGCGCCACGAACGCGAGGCCGCCGAGATCCTCGGGATCCCCTACGAGCAGGTGATGCAGGCAGCGCTGATCCCGGTCGCCCACACCATCGGCACCGACTTCAAGCCGGCTGCGCGCCACCAGCTGGACACCATGGTCCACTGGGACCGCTGGTGACGGCGGCGCCGGCCACGATCGCCAGGGAGCCGCTGTCCAGCCCCGACGCGCAGCGGCTGATCGCCAGCCTGAACGCCGAGCTCAGCGTCATCTACCCCAACCCGGCCGACAACTTCTTCGAGCTGGCCGAGGAGCAGACCGTCGGCGACCGGGGCGTCTTCCTGCTGGCAAGGGTCGACGGCCGGCCGGTCGGCTGCGGCGCGCTGCGCCGGATCGACACCACCACCGGGGAGATCAAGCGCATGTACGTCGCGCCGGCGGCCAGGGGCACCGGCCTGGGGCGCCGGCTGCTCGACGAGCTGGAGCGGCACGCCCGCCGGCTGGGGCTGCGGCGCCTGGTGCTGGAGACCGGCCCGCGCCAGCCGGAGGCGATCGGTCTCTACCAGCGCGCCGGCTTCGCCCGCATCCCCTGCTTCGGCGAGTACCAGCACGCCCCGCTCAGCGTGTGCATGGCCAAGCCGCTCGACTGACGCCGCGGCAGCCGCTCAGCCCCATACCTCCCGGGCGGTCTCGACGATCAGCCGCAGCTTGGCGAGCTGCTGCTCCTGGGTCAGGACGTTGCCCTCCACCGTCGAGGAGAAGCCGCACTGCGGCGACAGGCACAGCTGCTCGAGGGGCACGAAGCGGCTGGCGTCCTCGATCCGCCGCTTGAGCTGGTCCTTGCTCTCGAGCTCGCCGCGCTTGGTGGTCACCAGGCCGAGCACCACCAGCTTGCCCTTGGGGACGAACCGCAGCGGTTCGAACCCGCCGGAGCGGGCGTCGTCGTACTCCAGGAAGAAGCCGTCGACCCCGAGCTCGCCGAACAGCGCCTCGGCGACGAAGTCGTAGCCGCCCTCCGCGGCCCAGGAGGAGCGGAAGTTGCCGCGGCACATGTGGGTGGTGACGGTCATGCCCGGCGGCTTGTTCGCCAGGGCGGCGTTGATCTGCTTGATGTAGCGCAGGTGCAGGTGCTCGGCGTCCTCGCCGCGCCGCGCGATCAGCTCGCGCTGGCGAGGGTCGTTCAGGTAGGCAAGGCTGGTGTCGTCGAACTGGAGGTAGACGCAGCCCAGCTCGCCCAGGCGGCGGACCTCCTCGGCGTAGGCGACGGCGAGGTCGTTCCAGAACTCCTCGATGTCGGAGTACACGTCGGGGTCGATCGCCGCTCTGCCGCCGCGGTAGTGGACCATGTTCGGCGAGGGGATGGTGAGCTTGGCGGTCGCGCCGGTCTGGTCGGCGAGCGGCTTCAGCGCCTGGAACGCGTCCCCGAAGATGGTGTGGTCCAGCCGCACCTTGTCGTGGATCTTCAAGGCGGCGGAGGTGAACTCGAGCTCCCCCTGCTCGTTGTAGAACTTGACCGTCAGGTTCTCCTCGGCCTTGCCGACGCCGCCGAGCTGGTAGATGAAGTCCATGTGCCAGGAGCTACGGCGGAACTCACCGTCGGTGGCCGATTGCAGCCCCACGTCGTGCTGCATCCGCACCACCTCGGCGATCGCGTCGTCCTCGACTTCGCGCAGCTCCTCGGCGGAGAGGCGACCGCCGGCGAACTCCTCGCGCGCCCGCAGCAGGGCCGGCGGGCGCAGCAGGCTGCCGACATGGTCGGCGCGGAACGGTGGGCTGGTGCGAGCAGGCATGCGCGTCCTCCTCGTCCGACAGCTACTGGGATGGTACTGCGCCGCCGCCGCGGAACTCCCAGCCCTCATCGACCAGGCTGAAGTGCGCGTGGGTGCGTGGATGGCGGGCCGCCGCCTGGTGGTCCAGCCGCACGCCGAGGCCTGGCGCGGTCGGCAGGCCGAAGCAGCCGTCGGCCGGGTCCACCACCGGGGCGCCCTCGACCAGCTCGCCGACCCAGGCGTCGGCGAAGTCGTTGAAGTGCTCGAGCACCTTGTGGTTGCCGGTGGCGATGGCGAAGTGGACGTTGGCCGCGGTGCCGACCGGGCCGCAGACGTTGTGCGGCGCCAGCGGCAGGTCGTAGGCCTCCGCCCAGCCGGCGAGCTTGCGCAGTGCGGTGAACCCGCCGAAGTGGGTGAGGTCCGCCTGCACGACGTCGACCAGCCCCTGCTCGAACAGCTCGCGGAACTCCGCCAGGACGTGGACCCGCTCGCCGGTCGCCAGCGGCAGCCAGGTGCCGGCGCGGACGCGTCGCAGCCCGGCCGGGTTGTAGGGCGGCACCGGCTCCTCGATCCAGTCCGGCTGGTACGGCTCCAGCGCCCGCGCCACCTTCACCGCCGCGGCCGGGGTGAAGCGGCCGTGCATCTCCACCATGAGGCCGATCTCTGAACCCACCGCGTCGCGGATCGCGGCGACGATGTCGCTGGCGACGCCGAGCTGGCGGGCGTCGATCTCGGCGGTGGCGGCGCCGAACGGGTCGATCTTCATCGCCCGGTAGCCGCGCCGCACCACCTCCCTGGCCATCCGGGCGAGCGCCTGCGGGTCCCGGTCGCCCTGGTACCAGCCGTTGGCGTAGGCGGGGACGCGCTCCCGGAAGCGCCCGCCGAGCAGCCGCCACAGCGGCAGGCCGGTCGCCTGGCCCATGAGGTCGTGGCAGGCGACGTCGACGGCGGCGAGCGCGGTCTGGGTGACCTCGCCGGCGCGGCCGTATTCCTCCCAGTGGAAGCGCCACGCCAGCCGCTCGACGTCGAAGGGGTCCATGCCGACGACGTGCCGCCGCGCCAGCTCCTCGATGCAGGCCAGCAGGGTGTCGGTCTTGCTGACCATGCGGGCCTCGCCGACCCCCCGCAGCCCCTCGTCGGTGACCAGCTCGACGAAGGTGAGCTCCCGCCACGGCGTGCCGACCACCACCGTCTGGAGGTCGACGACCTTCACCGCTCCCCCCTGGCCAGCTCTCCCTCCGGCACCAGGCCGGCGAGCGCGAACGCCGCCCGCAGGTCACGCGCGGTCTGTTCCAGGTGCGCCAGCATCGCGGCGGCGGCGCCCTTGGGGTCGTGGGCGGCGACCCGCTCGAGGATGCGGGCGTGCTGCTCGATCACGTCCTCGACGGTCCCGCCGCGGGCCAGGTGCCCCTGCAGGCTCCGCATCCGGCTGGCGCGCAGCGGCTCCTCCATCGCCTCGATCAGGAAGCTCAGCATCTGGTTGCCGGCGCCGGCGGCGAGGCTGGCGTGGAAGCCGATGTCGGTCGGGTGGAAGGCCGCCGGGTCGTCGGCGGCGTCGCGCATCGCCTGCAGCGCCAGCTCCATGGCGGAGATCGCCGCGCGGCTCGCCTGCGTCGCCGCCAACGAGGCGATGTGCACCTCGAGGGCGATGCGCACCTCGAGCAGGTCGAGCAGCCGCCTTGGGTCGCGCCGCAGGGCGGCCGTGAAGAAGCCGCCGACCGGGCCGGCGTTGGGGTGGGCCACCATGGTGCGCCGGCCGTGGCGGGTCTCCACCAGTCCGCTGGCCTGCAGCGACCGAGCCGCCTCGCGCAGGGTCAGGCGGCTGACCCCGAACCGTGCCGCGAGCTCCGACTCCGACGGCAGCTCCGCCCCCGGCTCCAGCTCCACCAGCACGAGGTCTTCCAGTCGCCGCACCACGCGGTCGGCGGCGCTCCTTGGAGGATTTCGCACCGGCCAAGCATGCATCACGTCAGGAGGCCGTGCAATAACTCATCAGATCAGATCAGGTCCATGATCCGCCCATTACCGGGCAGAGGCCTAGCGATGGCTGTTACCAGCTCGTTAACTCATCTGATACCTGTAAGGCTACCGGCGTGATGGCAGAGGCGCGCGGCTGCCGGCTACGTGAGTCAGCCGGCGAACGGGGTGCCTGGCAGGCCGGCGCCGGCGGCGGGGAGCACGAACACCGAGCCCGCCATGGGCTGCCGCGCCAGCCGCTCGGGACCGAGGTCGACGGTCGCCGTGGTGATGTAGAGGTCGCCGAGGTCCGCGCCGCCGAAGGCGCACGCGGTGGTCCGCGTCGCCGGCACCTCGACCACGCGGTCCAGCCTGCCCGCCGGCGTGTAGCGGTGGACCGCGCCGCCGTCCCACAGCGCCACCCAGACGGCGCCGTCGGCGTCGACCGTGAGCCCGTCGGGGAAGCCGGCGGCCCGGCCGAGGTCGACGAACGTCCGGCGCCGCGCCACCAGACCGGAGTGGCGGTCCACGTCGAAGACGTCGACCCGGCGGGTCGGGGTGTCCACGTAGTACATCAGGCTCCCGTCAGGGCTCCAGCCGATGCCGTTGCTGATGGTGACGTGGTCGAGGACGGTGACGACGTCGCCGTGCGGGCCGACCCGGTACAGCCGCCCGCCGCCCTCGGCCTCGTCGTAGCGCATCGTCCCGGCCCAGAGCCGGCCGGCGGCGTCCACGGCGGCGTCGTTGCCGCGCCGCCCGTCTTCCGCCCAGGTGGCCAGCCACCCGAAGGCGCCGTCGGCGCCGTAGCAGCCGACCCCGTCGCGCAGGTTCACCACCAGGCCGCCGGCGGCGCGCGGCTTGGCGGCGCCGACGTGCTGCGGCGTGCGCAGCGGCCGGTCGCGGCCGCTGCCGGGATCCAGACGATGCACCTCGCTGGCCAGGATGTCGACCCAGAGCAGCGTGCCGGTGGCGGCGTCCCAGGTCGGCCCCTCGCCGAGCCGCGCGTCGCTGCGGAACGCCACCTCGAGCCCTTCGGTCATCCCGCCTCCCTCCCGGCTTGCCCGGCCCACCTCGGCAGCCTATTCCAGACCGGCGCGGTTGCTCTGCAACCGCCCGGTCGCGCAGACTACGTGGAATGTCGGGCCGGCTGAGAACGTATGTGGCCATCGTCGTGACGATCGGCTTCACGCTGCTCGCCTTGCTTGCGCTGACCGTCGACGTCGGCCGCCTGCGCGCCAACTGGCCGCTGGTCGCCGTCCTCGGCGCCTCGTTCATCGTCGGGCAGTTCTTCTCCATCCCGCTCAGCCGCGACCCGCGCGGGCCGGTGGTGCTGCTCAACGCGCCGTTCGCCTTCGCGCTGGTGCTCTACGGCGGCATCGGCGCGGCGGCGCTGCTGCAGGCCGGCGCCACCCTGCTGTCGGGCGTGATGCACCACCGGCCCGCCGGCCGGGTGGCGTTCGTCACCGCCGACCACACCATCGGCCTGGCCGCCGGCGCCGGCGTCTGGATGGTGCTCAGCGGCGGGCAGCCGGTGAGCACGAGCACGCTGCCGGCGATCCTGGTGGGTACGGCCGTGTTCGTGGCCGCCAAGTTCCTGCTGTTCGCCGTCAGGATGCGCCTGGACCCGACCATGCCGCCCGACGTCACCCCCGGCCGGGTGCTGCGCACGGCCGTCGAGGTCACCGCGATGGCGGTGGCGGTGGTGCTCGCCGTGGTGCTGGCCGCCGAGCAGATGGCGCTGCTGCTGGCGGTGCTGCTGCTGCCCAGCCTTGCGGCCTACCTGTTCCTGCGCAGCGAGGCCAAGGCGAACATCGGCCGCGGCGAGGCCGAGCAGACCGCGCGGCGCGAGGCCGACCTGCGCCGCCAGGAGCACGAGCTGCGCCTGCAGCAGCAGGAGGTGACCCGCAAGCTGCAGGAGACCGACAAGTTGAAGGACGACCTGCTGGCGATGGTCTCGCACGAGCTGCGCAACCCGCTGGCCACCGTCCTCGGCGTGCTGCGGCTGCTCAGCACGGACGCGCCGCTCAGCTCGGCGGAGCGCCAGGAGATGCTGGAGATGGGCGACCGCCAGGCGCAGCGCCTGCGGACCCTGATCGAGCAGCTGCTGCTGGCGGCGCGCATCGAGCGTGGCGGGGGCGGCGCCCCCTCCAGCGGGGCGGAGCCGGTCGACGCCGACGCCGCCGAGCTGGTGCTGCAGGCGGCGACCGAAGCGCGGGCCGGCCACCGCGACCATCCGATCAGGGTGGAGTGCGACGGCGGCCTGCCGGTGCACGTCGCCCCGGACGCGGTCCTGCAGATCCTCGGCAGCCTGCTCGACAACGCCTGCAAGTACTCGCCGGACGGGCGGCTGGTGCGGCTGCTGGCGGTGGGCGACGGCAGCCACGCGGTGCTGGCGGTCGAGGACGAGGGCGCCGGCGTCCCGCCGGCGGAGCGGGAGCGCATCTTCGAGCGCTTCACCCGGTT
>WNFU01010796.1_pt1 | contig 10029 bp, 12 predicted proteins | sample 5400121 | NCBI WGS metagenome assembly WNFU01 (sample SAMN13153360, study PRJNA577476) | soil metagenome | isolation source: 100 cm soil or saprolite under grassland replicate 1 | place: USA:California | collected 2016-06-15
CGCCCGCCATGATCCAGATGGCGAGCCCCGCGATCAGTTGGTTCGCGCCGACTGTTATCACGGTGAAGGCGAACAGCGTCGCGGTTAGCATTCCGGCCACGACCGCAACGAAGATCGCAACAAAGAGAACAACCGTCCTGTTCCCGGTGACCATTGTCGTAGTCCAAACCGCAGCGACCGCGCCCATGAGCATCATCCCCTCAACTCCTAGATTGAGGACTCCGCCGCGCTCGCCGAGCAGTTCTCCGAGAGCTGCGAACAGGATCGGCGTTCCGAAGAACATGCCCGAGGCAATGAGCTGCACAACGAGGCTGTCGTTCACAACTTGCCGTTCTCTGGTGGGAGGATCCCTGCTCCAGGTGCTGGTTGGGCCTCAATCGGCTGCATCACGGCTTTCCGGTCGCGCTCCTGAGCGGGCACGGAGCTACGGGTAATGCGGAAATGCACAAGAACCAATCCAATCGCAATACACCAGAGGATCAGACCCTCCATCGTGCCGATTAACCCGCTGGGAAACTGGGAGCTCTGCAATTCGAATCCGGCGCTGCGGAGACCGCCGACCATGAACGAAGTGACCACAACGCCCAGGGGGTTCAGGCTGGCAATCAACGCGACGATCACGCCCGTCCAAGCGTACTGCGCGCTCACAAGGCCTCGCGGTTCGAGTGTGTGGCTGAAGTCGCCAATCTGACTCGCCCCGGCAAGACCGGCGAGGGCACCTGAGAGTAACATCACGATTAGGAAGACTCTGTTTGTGCGTATGCCAGCGTACCTGGCGGTGGCGGACGCATCGCCGATCACGCGGATGAAGAAGCCAAATCGCGTAAAGCGCATACAGACGTAGAGCGTCACTGCAGACGCAAGTCCGATTAAGTAGCCCAGCGGCAAGACAATCTCTCCTATTGTCACCGACGGCCAAGCCGCCGACTCTCCGATGACCTTGCCCTGGGGGTACACCAACGCTGCGGGCGAAGTGTCACGTACGTAGGAGGATGAGGAGAAGATCAGATACAAAAGGAGAAGAGCTGCAACGTAGTTCAACATTAGTGTTGTGAGCAGTTCAGTCGTGTGAAGGCGAACCCGCAGTATTGAGGGTCCCAATACCCATAAGGCGCCGGCTACTGCACCGGCAGCAATCATTGCGAGCACGGCCAAGCCAATCGGCGAATCACCAAGTGCAATTCCGACGGCTGCCGCCGCGGCTGCCGCAACGTACAATTGCCCTTCGCCGCCAAGGTTCCAGGCTTTCATGCGAAACGAAACGGCTATCGCAAGCCCGGTCAGCATGATCGGCGTCGCGGCGGTGAGAGTGGCTGAAATTGAGTCCGCCCCGACAAATGCGATCTCGAACATGCGCGTGTAAGTCGCGATCGGATCCTGGCCGGTAGCCGCGAGCAGCACGGCGAGCAGGGCAGCAGCTACAGCTGCGGAGATAAACGGAACGGCAAAGCTGGCCCAGGCAGGCACGCCGACCCTCCGCTCGACCCGCAGGCCGAAGAGTGTCACGCTGCGCGGTTCCCAAGCATCAGCATGCCAATCTCGTCTCTGTCGGCTTCGTCGGCTTCAAGCAAGCCGGCCAGTTGACCTCGGTAGAGAACCGCAATTCGATCGCTGAGGTCCATCACCTCGTCGAGGTCCTCCGAGATCATCAGGACTCCAACCCCGGCGGCCGCGGCATCGAGGATCAGCTGGCGGATCGTCTCAGTCGCCCCAATATCCAGGCCGCGCGTCGGCGCGGCGATCACGAGCAGTCTTGGACCGGACGACAGCTCACGGGCGAGCACGACCTTTTGCGCGTTGCCGCCTGACAGGAGTCCTACCCGCGTATCGATGGTTCCCCTCACATCGAAGTCTCTTAGAAGCGCGCTGGCCCACCGCTGAACAATCCGCCACTGGACAAACGGACCTCGGAGAAAACTACCTCTGCGCGAGACCACCTTCAGCGCGAGATTCTCGGCAGTCGTCATCCCCGGCGCCAGTGCCGAGGTCAGTCTGTCCTCAGGTACGTATGCAACTCCCCGGTCGATAACGGCTCGAGGGTCAGAAGGAAGTGACACGCCGTCCAAGCGCACGTCGCCGGAGATTCTTGGGCGTAGGCCACACACAACGTCCGCAAGTTCCCGTTGCCCATTTCCTGCAACGCCCGCGACTCCAAGAATCTCGCCCGGCCGAACCTGCAAGGAGATGCCTTGTAGCGCAAGCTCGCCGCGGCCCGCGCGCGCACTTACGCCGTCCACCTCCAGCATCGGCCGCGCGTCTGCGAGCTGCTCCTGAGGAGGATTCACGCGATGCGGACGCCGGGTCAATTCGACTTCTCGGCCAACCATCATCCGTGCGAGACGGCGTGATTCTGCCTGGGTTCCGTCCCTGAGGCTTCCTAAGTTCGCGGAACCGGTGTTCTTTCCGGCGCGCAGCACCGTGACACCGTCGCAGACCTCGAGCACTTCGTTCAGCTTATGCGAGATGAAGAGCACAGATCCGCCGTCAGCAGCAAAATGGCGGATCGAATCGAACAATTGCTCGGACTCCTGCGGTGTGAGAACGGCAGTCGGCTCGTCGAGGATGAGGATCCGAGCATCGCGGTACAGGGCTTTGAGGATCTCGACGCGCTGGCGTTCGCCGACTGAGAGTTGGCCGACCTGTGCTCTTGGCTTGACAGCGATGCGGAATCGCTCTGCGGCAGCCGCCACCTCCTCTTCTGCCCGGCGCCGGTAGAACAAAAGCCCTTGATCAGAGCGCCCGAGCATAACGTTCTCTGCGACGGAGAGGCTTTCCACGAGTGTGAAGTGCTGGTGCACCATGAAGACGCCATGACGGTGAGCGTCAGCTGGAGAGTGATAAGTGACGACTTGACCGTCGACTGCTACGTCGCCCTCGTCCTGTCTGTAGAGACCAGTCAATATGTTGCATAGCGTCGTCTTGCCCGACCCGTTTTCTCCCAGGAGAGCGTGCACTTCGCCATGCTTTAATAGGAGATCGATTCGATCGTTAGCAAGGACGCCTGGGAAACGCTTCGTGATTTGGCGCGCCTCGAGCGCTGCGGCCTGCGATGGTTGTGCGCCGCCTCTTGCCATACCTTGATCGATCACGTGCGCGGTCGGATTCGGCGCTCAAGCTTTACTGCTGTGCGCTCAAAGTTGGCAAGATGCTCGTCCATCGCCTGACGGACGGCTTCCTCATCGCGCATCTCAAGAGCGGCCAGTGTGATGCGATGACCGTGGATCTCAGTCTCGGGATCAAAGCTAGGCGATGGATACCCGAGGAGCACATATAGCTCTTCTTGGAGCTCGTGTTGGTAGGCCGCGAGCAGTTCGCTCCGAGCCGCTCGCGCAACTTGGTAGTGGAAGAGCCCGGCCGCATACGTCCATTCCACCGAGTTGCGCTCTGCGGACTCGAGCAATCTGACCGCCCTTCGCATCTCGGCAAGGTCCTCGTGAGTAGCTCGTTTCACGGCCAGCAGAGCGAGCTTCATTTCGATCGGACGACGCGCTTCAATGATTTCGCTGAGTCCGCGAGCGCGATGCCGGGTCGAGGAGAGGCGAAGAATAGCGGGGGGAACCACAGACGACGCGACGGTAATGCCGCCTGCAGCACCGCGACGAATAGTGATGACGCCAGCATCGTTTAGAAGGCGAACCGCTTGCATGACTGAAGGGCGGCTCACTCGCATCTCTCTGGAGAGATCGTTAATCCTTGGCAACCGGGAACCCGGGGGGAAGGCGCCGGACCGCACAGCGTGCGTGATCTGATCGACGACTTCCTCGAACGCGCGTGGGCCAGTTATGGGCCGGAAACTGAAGCCTGGCTGAGACCCGTCGCTGTTCACGTCCGCCACGATCTCGCTTCGAGCAAAGGAGGGATTTCCGTCCTCATCGCCATCGAGCTCGGTGATCGGCAATCCCAAGAGCAGTCGACCAGTCCACCCCGCCGGCCAGCGCCGATTCTCGAAGCAGTGGGCGACAGGTGAAGTCGCACCTCCAAAGCTCCATCCATTCGTTCGAAGTGTTGCACATCGCTGCTCGGCAGATCAAGGATTGTTGCGCCTCTTCGAAGATTGACCCCAAGGCCTGTCACCTCTGAACATGAGGCCTTCGGATCATGGAGGGCGGTCGCCTCCTCGGGCAGAGAGGTCACCACTCTAAGGGACGTCTTCTTGACTTTTGATCGGAGCATTACTTAGATTGACCGTCGGGGGAACGAGGCATTGACCGATGGCCGCCGACGGCGTTTGACCACTCGGCGTCTGGCGAGCTGCTCGCTGTCGGTGACGAGGGAATGGTTTCGCTCACATCCATCCCCTGCTCGAGTGGCTTCGTCGGGATTGAATGTCCCAACCGTACCGTCCCGATCCTCTGAGACCTGGAACCTGGACCAACTTTTGGCTCTCTGGACACCGACCGAGGGGAAGGATCTCCCCTGATGGTCCCGTCGTGGAGTATCGCGACAAAGGCGTCACGACCAAGGACGTCGACATCAACGCAGGTGTTCATGAACAAGTGTGTGTGCCCACCTGCCAGCGTCCTTCTCGGACAGGGGCAGAACGATGAGGTGGTCATACCGGGTCGTGAGCCGCGCTTTCGACGCACTACTGATCGTCGAGAGGAGGTTGGGAATAGATGGAAGCACGACCGGGCGGGCTCCGGCGCAAAGTGAGCCCCCTACAGCAGCTCCAGAGTCCTTCGGGGCTGGGGAAACACAGAACGGTTAGGGAGGAGTGCAAATGAATCGACGTTGGGTCAGGCTGATGGCAGTGATCTTCACTCTTGGCTTCGTCGCGAGCGGATGTGGCGGCGACGAAGATTCAGCGGAGTCTTCGGCTGCTTCGGCGGAGCCGGCCGGACCCGTCGAGGTTGTGTTCATCTACGAGAATCCATCGAAGACGGTGGGGTGGGAGAGCACCTTCGAAGACGCTCGCCTGGCACTGGACGAACAGTTCGGCGACCAGATCGTTACGAGTTTCGTGGACAGGGTTCCAGCCTCGCCTGAGGGGAGGAACGAGATAAAGCGAATCGCCGCCAACGGTCCGGACCTCATCATCGGTACCACCTTTGGCCATGGTAAGTTCATGCAAGAGCTAGCCACGGAGTTTCCGGAGGTGCACTTCCTCGTCAGTCAGTTTGAAGTTCCTGAAGGTGTGGAGAACTTCTCAGGGTATGACTTGCGTGTCGAAGATGGTTGGTACCTCAGCGGAGTCGCTGCTGGAATGGTCGCTGCGAATACTGGGGAGAAGGCCGTAGGGTGGATTGACGGGTTCGCGATTCCCTTCGAACTACGGCAGCTTAACGGCTTTACCCTTGGCTACCAAGAGGTGGTACCGGATGGGAAGGTGCAGGTCGTACTTACGAACAGCTGGTACGATCCGCAGGCTGCGGCTCAGGCGTCGAATGGTTTGTTAGACGCGGGTTCAGGCATGCTTGCTTCGGCGCTTTCTGATCCAACTGTAGGAGAAATTGCGGAGCAGCGGAATGCGCCGTATTCGGCCGTCTATCCGCTAACGACGTTTACTCCTAACTCGGGTGTAACTGGACCCCGCTTCCGGTGGGAAGCTCTCTTCGCGCCCAAGATCCAGTCGATCATCGACGGTACGTGGGAACCGACATATGACTACTTTGGGGCGAAGGAAGGCGCCATGGATGTGGCGCCCTTCGAGAAGGCATTCACCGAGAACGTCACCCAGGAGCAGGTCGATGAATACGAGCAGATCGCCAAGGCACTAACCGACGGTGAAATTGTAGTGCTCCCGGGAACGACCGAGGAACTCACGACCCTCAACTACGTTGTGCCAGGTGTCGGGGGACTCGACCTCAAGGTAAGGGAGGTCCCGCCGCCAAATAGTTGAAAGAAGACATCGATGAGCACAACGCCAGGTTCGGGGTCGAGCCGATCTGCAGGCACCTGCGGATCGCCCGTCGACTCACTACGAGGTGAGATCTCGGGCCCCTTCGGCCAAGGAAGCTGTGGGACGAGCAGCTGAAGGGCGAGATCGCTCGCGTGCACGCCCGCGAACTTCGGCGTCTACGGCGCGCAAGGTCTGGAGCAACTGAACCGTGAGGGGATCGAGGTCGCGCGCTGCAGGGTGCAGCGACTGATGCGGGAGCTTCACCTGCAGGGCGTGCGGCGCGGACGCATCAAGCGCACGACGATCTCCGACGAGCAGGCCATGAGGCCGGCGGATCTCGTGAACTGCGATTTCTCCGCCACCAGACCGAACCAGCTGTGGGTTGCAAACCTGACGTGCGTCGCGACGTCGTCTGGGTTCGTCTACACCTCGGTCATCATCGACGCCTACAGACGCGCAAACGTCGGAGTGGCGGTCGTCGCGCTCGTTGCGGCCGACCTCGCTTGGGAGATGGCGATCTGGGCTCGCCGCGACGCGATCAACTGATTCACTCAGCGATAGAAGGGGGCAAGACTGGTATGACCAACGGGTCAAATGGCATGACCAATGGGTCGAGGGTCAGGCCGGGACCTCGGGGAGGGCATCGACTGGGGTCACGTCGGAGAGCACCTCGGCGGCCTCGGCGCCCACAGCGACCATGTCCTTGATCTGCAGCCCGAATTCAGGACCGTACAGGAGGGGCTCCACGCCGAAGGCCATTCCCGCTTCCACCCGAGCGTCCTCGCCGTCCCCGAGGTAGGGGGCCTCGTGAAGTTGGAGCCCGATCCCGTGCCCGACGAAGGGTATCGGGTCGTACCCGAGGGTCCCGAAGATCTCCAGGTAGCGTCGGTACACGTCCCTCGTGGAGGCGCCCGGCCGAAGCACTTCGAGGACCGCCCGGCGGCAGTCCACCAGTGTGGTGTAGATCTGCCGGGCCTCCTCGGAGGGCTCACCTACGACCGCGGTCCTGCAGACCCCCGCGTGATAGCCACCGATCACGCCAAAAATCTCGAGCCGGATCAGGTCCCCGGGACTGAGGACGCGGTCGGTCGGGCCCACGTTCGGAAAGCGGCTCCGCTCGCCGGTCGCGACGATGAGGAGCTTGTGATGCTCGGCCCCGCCCGCGTACAGGGAACCGGTGACGGCGGCAGCGAGGTCCAGCTCGGTATCTCCGGCCCGCACAGCCCCGAGGGCGCTGCCAATCGCCCCGTCGGTGATCCGGCTGAGGCGCCGGAGCAGGTCCACCTCCCTCGGCGACTTCACCATCCGCATCCGATCGAACAGACCCTCTGCCGACTCCCACCGGACCGACGGCAATCGGGAGCGGAGCTGCTCCATGTCCCGAGCCGGAATGTAGTCCATCTCGACGCCGATTCTCCCGGCCTTGAGCCCCAGGTCTCGGAGCAGCTCGGCCAGGACCGCCACCGCGTTCCCTTTGAACTCCTCCCACACCCTGACATCGACTCCTGGGAGGCGGGTCCGCACCGTGGTCGCCTCCATGTCGACCGAAAGCACGCCCGTGACCCCGTCGGCGGTCACGACCGTGGCGGCGTGACGCCACCTTAGGATCGGCTGGGATGGCACCACGAACCCGGTGAGGTAGGCAAAGTTCTCCGGCGAGATCGCCACGAGCGCGTCGAGCCCCGACTCCCGAGTAACGGCGATCTCCTTCTCGAGCACGTCCCGGTGCACGCGCTACTTCCTTCCCTTGCCCGTGGAGCCCTTAGCCTTCGACCCTGCGGCCTTGATCACTCGCAGCACGGCCTCCACGTGGCGGGCGGCCGCCGCCTTCGCCTCTGCCGGGTCGCCAGCCAGGATCGCAGAGAGGATCTGCCGGTGCTCGCGGGCGGATCGCCGGGGGCGGCCGCGAGGCGAGAGCGCCATCCGTCTCGACTCCGCGAGGTACGTGTTTAGGTCTCGAAGGAGGTGAGAGGCCAGACGGTTCCCGCTCGTCCGACCGATCGCCTCGTGGAAGGCGATGTCGAGCTGGACCAGCCGGTCGATCGGCTGCTCCGGGTCGGCGGCAGCGCCGACGAACTGTTCGTGCGCCGCCCGGAGACCCGCTAGGGCGTCGGGGTCGCGGATGCGCGCCGCCCGCTCAGCCACCCCCTGGTCTATGGCTCCCCGGACCTCCAAGAGGTCCGACACCTCGTTCCGGTACAGGTCCATCCAGCTGCGCCCGAGCCCGGCATTGGCGCCGCCCGCCACGAACGAGCCTCGGCGCTCACGGACCTCGACCACGCCAACCGCTTCGAGGGTCCGGATCGCTTCGCGGACAGCGACGCGGCTTACGCCGAGGAGCTCGGCGAACGACCGCTCGGACGGGAGCGGCTCCCCCGGGCGCAGATCGCCTCGCTCGATCGCCTTGAGCAGCTGATCGCGGACGCCCTGGGTGCGCTGGACGGCATGGATCCCGCGGAACACCTTCTCATACTGCCCGTCAGGCACCTTGACCGTCCTTCGCAGCGGACCCTATCATCTGGTCTGACCACCGGGCAAGCGTCGATGCGGGAACCGAGTCGAGGGGTTTCGCCGCGGTCCGCGAGGAGGTGCCGATGCCAGTTGTGACGATCCAGCTTTTCGAGGGGCGGACACTGGAGCAGAAACGCAAGCTCGTGCGAGCCGTAACGGACGCGGTCGTCGAGTACACCGGGGCTCGCCCCGACGCCCTCCACGTCATCCTCCAGGAGGTCCCTCGGGAGAACTGGGGGCGCGCCGGGATCCTCGCTGTGGACCGCCAGGACGCGTGAGGCTGTGGCCCCGTTCGACCGCGGGCTTCATCACATCCTCCTAGAGGTCCGCGACCTCCCGGCGTCGGAGCGCTTCTATCTGGGAGTGCTCGGCTTCTCTCTTCGGCGTCGGGAGCCCTACCGCGATGGTCGGCCGTTCCTGACCACCGAGGAGGGACTCGGACTCGTGCAGGCCGCCGGGGAGCAGACCGGTCTCACCGGGCACCTCGCGTTTTGGGTCCCGGACCTCCCTGCGCTCGTCCAGGCCGTGGAGAACGCCGGGCACCGGGTCCTCCGTCCCCTCGGCCCCGGCCCTTACGGCCCCACGGCCTATGTGGCCGATCCGGACGGGAACGAGGTCGAGCTGATCGGGGAGGAGGCGCCGTGAAGATCATCGGGGGTGAAGTGTTCATCGTCGCGCTCCCCACCCGGCGGGAGCACAACTGGACCGAGAGACGTTCCCTGGGCTCGGGGCAGCGCTCCCGCCTCTCGCCGAACCATCCACCCTCATCTACGTCGCCAGGAAACTCCGCCCCGACACTGTGACCGTCACTGGAGTCGCGGAACGTGTGTGGGGAGCGGCGCTGCCTGGTGGGAGCGAGGCTCTAACCCGAGCTCGGGAGCTGTTCCGGCCCATCACCCCCGCCCCGGACGTGCTCTTTACGTCCCTCGCCAATGTGAACCTGGTCCTTCACCCGCCAGGGGCCATCCTCGCTGCGGCGTGGGTGGAGGCCACGCGCGGGGCGTTCAGCTTCTACGTCGAGGGCATGACTCCAGGGGTGGCCTGGGTCCTCGAGGCCCTCGACCGCGAGCGGCTCGCTGTCGGGCGGGCTCTGGGTCACAACCTCCCGCCGCTCACCGAGGAGATGGCGGCAATCGGGACCGCGGACCGGGCCGCCGCGGCCCGGGGGGATCTCGCGGGGGCGATCCGCAGCGGAGCGGCGAACGCCTCGATCATGGCGCCGGGCTCACTCGTGCACCGCTACTACAGGAGGGAGGACTTCGGCTTCGGCCTGCTCCCGTTCACTGCCCTCGCCGGGATGTCCGAGGTGTTCGACCCCGTGGCCACGAGCCTCCTCCACCTCGCCCCCCTTCTCACCGGCGAGCGGTTCGAACCCAAGGGCCGAACGTCGGAGCGGATGGGATTCGACCCGGCTCACGGGTCTCGCGAACTTCTCCAGTCCGTCGGAGGAGCCAGGTGACCGAGCGCGTGTGGCGAGACCTCCGGGTCGCCTACGTTGGGGGCGACGTGCGGGAGGTCGAGATGGCGCGGTTCTCCGCCGAGGCGGGCGCTGAGGTCGTCACTTTCGCCACGCCACCCGCCGAAGGGATCCCGCCGGCCAACTCCGTCGAGGAGGCCCTCGCCGGAGCCCGCGTGGTTGTCGGCCCCCTCCCCCTTCCGGAGCCCGACGGACGCCTGTA
>WNFU01017141.1_pt1 | contig 10023 bp, 6 predicted proteins | sample 5400121 | NCBI WGS metagenome assembly WNFU01 (sample SAMN13153360, study PRJNA577476) | soil metagenome | isolation source: 100 cm soil or saprolite under grassland replicate 1 | place: USA:California | collected 2016-06-15
GGTAAGACTATTGTCTTGAGGGACGGAAAAGTGATTAACCGCCGGGGAATACGAACGGGAGGCATCCCGCCTTATGATGAAACAGAAAATTATGTGCGGCGGATTGCTGAGCGTTATCGGATGATGCGTGCCGCGCGGGTCTGGGCGTTAGAGATTTGAATAAATCGTAGAGGACTATTGGAGTATTGGAGATATGTCTATGTCGACTACTGCTGTAGGTACGTCTTCGGTGACGGATAGTGGGATCGGTTCCGGGGATTATCCGGCGGGTGTGCCCGTTTTGGTGGTCGACGATGAGGCCGATGTGCGAAGTGTGATCTCTAAGTGCCTACGCAAGTTTAAGGTTGGGGTCGTAGAGGCGGAGAGCTTGGCGCAGGCGCGGGAGATGTTTGAGGATGGGGAGCAATTTTCCATGGTCTTTTTGGATAGGTGCTTGCCGGACGGCGATGGTGTCGAATTTTCAAGGGAGATCTTGGATCGGCAACCCGGGTTGGCCGTCGTCATCATCACCGGGCAAGGATCCGCGGACAACGCGAATGTTGCGATTGCGGGGGGTGCTTTTGGCTATATCCCTAAACCTTGTGTTATTGGCGATATCCGTGATGCTTTTCTGAGAAAGTATCCGACGTTATCGGATACGTTTCATGATGGATCTGCGATTGGTCCTGCGATCGATGGTTCGAGTGATGATGAGGAGGAGGAAAGCGGAGTTAAGTTGATTGGGAATAGCACCGTGATGATCCGCGTGGCTATTGAAATAGGTGAGATTGCGAAGATGACGAGGCCAGTGCTCATAACGGGAAAATCAGGGACGGGCAAAGAAGTTGTGGCAATGCGGATCCACGAAATGAGTTCCAGGGCGGGACGGAAGTTCGTGGCTGTGAATTGTGGGGCGATGCCTCAGGAATTGATAGAAAGCACGCTTTTTGGGCATATGAGGGGAGCATTTACCGGCGCAATAACGGATCGTAAGGGCGTCTTTGAAGAGGCTGATGGCGGGACTATTTTCCTGGATGAGATCACGGAGACGACGGCGGCATTTCAGGTCAAGCTGTTGCGGGTCTTGCAGGAGCACCGCATTATGCGGGTGGGATCGAATCAAGAGATCAAGCTGGATGTGCGGGTGATTGCGTCAAGTAATCGTAACGTAGTGGATGAGGTTGCGGCCGGACGTTTCCGTGAGGATCTGTATTTTCGTTTGAAGGGTTCGGAGATTTTCCTGCCGCCGTTGAAGGACCGGCAAGAGGATGTAATGCCTTTGGCTGTGCATTTCGCGGGAATCACTGCGAGAAAGACTGGGAGGAAAGTGGCGTTTTCGACTGCGGTAATGGCCGCGCTAAAGGCCTATGACTGGCCGGGAAATGTGCGCGAGCTGGAATCAGTAATTGACTCGGCGGTACAGCGATGTAATGGGATCGTGCTGCTTAGCGACCTACCGCGGGATCTGAGGGCAATAGTCGGTGATTTGAATGAGAATGAAGTGCCGGTTGTGGGTGCCTTGGTTGGCAACACGGAAGAGATGCAGACGCTGGAGGAGGTCGAGGATGCGCACATGCAGCGCGTTTTGCGGCACTGTAATGGGAATAAGACACAGGCGGCTAAGGTATTAGGCTTAGATCGGAGTGCGTTTGGGAAAAAGTGTCGAGAAAAGGGCTGGGGAGTGAAAATGGGCGAATAGTAGCTAGAAGGTCGTTTCCCCTGCCGCCGGGCTCGCTGGATTTAGGACAGCGTGGCCGGCTTTTTGTTTAGGGATGCGGGCCTAACAAATTGTGGTAATTAACACGACATGCTAGCGGATTTGAAGCGAGGGTAAGGCGCGGATTCTAAATAAGTTAGGGCGATAATACGGGAGCTGGCGGGCTTTCTGAGGCGTTTTTGGAGGGAAGTGCGGGCTAGGTGCTGGGTTTTGAGAGTATTCGCTCGATGGTTGCGAGTAGGATATTCGGCGCAAATGGCTTATGCAGGAAGTCAAAGCCGTCTTTGGTTTTTCTGGAGTTGCCCTCCAGTTCGATTCGATAGCCGCTGGTGAGAAGTACGCGGGCGGTTGGATGCTCCTGCCTTATTGCATTACATAGCGTGCGTCCGTCCGTGCCTGGCAGACCAAGGTCTGAAATGAGCAATGCTGGCTGGTTTCCCTGCTTTGTGAGTTTCCGATAAAGCTCAAGCGCCGAACTTCCATCGCCTGTAATTAATGTCTCATAGCCGGCTCGGGCGACGACTCGCTGAATGAAAATCTGGACGTCGGCTTCGTCTTCTGCGACAAGGATCAAAGAACCATTGGGTAGATTGCGTAGTCGACCTCCGGGGCTTAAAGCAATTTGAGTTGGCGGACGGAGAAGATGCAGGACAAGGACTTCATCGTCGTCTTCAACTGATGGTGGGGTTATTGGGCCCGGAGGTGTTTGCGGAAAATAAATATCAAAGCGGGTGCCTTTACCGATCCAGCTTTCAACGTCGATGTAGCCGCGGAATTGTTTGAGGATAGAGTAGACGGTAGGCAGACCCAAGCTCGCGAGATCTGGTGTCTTATTGGAGTTGGGAATGTCGAAAATGCGTTTGAGTGTTCCCGAATCCATGCCGGCGCTCGAGTCAGTAATGCTGAGCCGGGTGTAACTTCCTTCGCGAGCGCCGGGATGGACCGCTACGAATTCTGCATCGAGAAAAACTTCTTCGGTTCCAATGGTGACGCGGCCTCCAGCGGGCATTGCGTTTTTGCTGTTAACGAGAATGCTGAGGAGGATCTGGTCGATCCGAAGCCGGTCCATGTAGATTTGTGACAGATCTTCAGAGGGAAGGAATTCGATTTGGATTTTGCGGCCGAGCAGACTTCGGGCCATGGTGATGGTTTCGGTTATCGCTGTATTGAGATCGAGTGTCCGGCTGCTTGTTGGTTGTTGTCTGGCATATTGTTGAAGGGTGTTGATGAATTGCGCCATTTCTCGTGACTTGCGCACGATGTCTTGTATTTCTGGCAGTCCTTGATCAAGCAATGGAGTCAGAGGCTCAGGGATTGGCGGCTTCAGAAGGGCCGATATCTGTTCTTCGATAAGTTCTGCGTTTCCGATGATGGAAGTCAGTGAATTGCTGAAGTCGTGTGCAATCTTCATTGTTAGTTGGCCGAGAATCTGCTGATAGATAGTAGCCGTGGTGTGATCTTGCGCCTGGCCGGAAATTTGGGGTGTGACGATAGCGAGGGCTATAGGTCGTGGCTTGAAGGCTGCGAAATATGGAATGTAATTGAGAGGGAGAAAAGTGGCTGAGTGTGGTACTGCGTGTATTTTCGCTCGCAGAACGAGTAATTCTTTTGGGGGCAGTTTTATGCTGGCGACTTTCAGCTGCGTTTGAGGATTTTCGAGTGCGAGGATGGTCTCGATTTGTTGCCCGATTAAACTTGTTTCCTCGAGTGTGGTGATTTGTTGGGCAGCATTGTTTGCAAGAATGATCCGTCGCGATCGGTCGATTAAGAATAAGGCCTCGGAAAAGATATCCGCGGCGTTCTTTAACATTGCGGCGGTGGCAGTGGGTTCGGAGTTCCGTTTATTGCTTTTGCTTCGGCTGGGCATAGGGTTTTCTTGCTGGTCTAACTTAGAGGGTGGCCGGCTGGAGGATTTCGCTTGATCCCAGGACGTCGCGGACTTTGCGGATGACGTCGGCATTGGTGAATGGTTTTTCTAAAAAATCAACGCCTTCTAGCAGGACGCCGCCACGATCAGTGATGGAATCAGTTGGGTGGCCCGAGATGTAGATGATTCGTGCGGTGGGCCTGATCTTTTTGATGAGTAGGGCCAGCTTGCGACCGTTCATTTGCGGCATTAAGACGTCAGTGATGACGAGTTGTATGTCGTCTTGGTGTTGCTGGAAGAGTTCCCAGCCGTCGCGTCCGTTAGCGGCTTCCAGTACTTTGTATCCGGAGAGGTGAAGGGCATCGCGTAATACCTGGCGGACCGTATGATCGTCTTCGGCAATAAGGATTGTTTGGGTTCCTTTATGATCGTCTGTGGGTTCCGTGGGGCTCTCTGGGAGTATCTCGAGATGTTCTTTAGCGATCGGGAAGTGTATCTTAAAGACAGTGCCCTCTCCTTCTTTACTGTATAACCATATCGACCCGCGAGATTGTTTGACGCTGCCGTAGACGGTCGCTAGGCCTAAGCCTGTGCCTTTGCCTTCTTCCTTGGTGGTGAAAAATGGTTCGAAAATGTGCTTCTGAGTTTCAGCGCTCATGCCTGTGCCTGTATCAGTGATTGAGAGCTGGATGTGAGGATGTGTTTTAGTTTTGGAATATTGCTGGGGTCGTTTTTTGTCGAGATAAACGACAGATGTTTCGATGATTATTTTGCCACCCTGCGGCATGGCGTCTCGAGCATTTACGGCAAGGTTCATGATGATTTGTTCTAGTTGGCTTTTGTCGGCTTTTATCTGCGGCAGATCTTCGACCAGATTGCAGGTGATGGAGATATCCTCGCCTATGAGTCTGGCGATTAACCGTTCCATGTCTGTGACAACGGTATTCAGGTTTAGATTGACTGGTTGAAGAACCTGCTTACGACTGAATGCCAACAGTTGTCGTGTGAGCATGGCCGCGCGTTTGGCGGAGTCTTTTATATCGTGCACATATTTGCGCAAAAAATTGCCTGGGTCGAGGCCTCTCATTAGCATGTCGCAGTTGCCATACATTGCGGTTACGATGTTATTAAAGTCATGCGCGACTCCGCCGGCAAGGTGGCCAATCGCCTCCATCTTTTGCGCTTGTCTGAGCTGGTTTTCATGCTCTCGTTCGCGATTTAATAGTCTGACGTTTTCAATCGTATTCGCGGCGAGATTTGCTGCCATCTGTAGAGCGGTAGTGTGTTCGGTTTGATACGCGTTGTCAGTGGTGCATTGAATTTCAAGCGTGCCAATAGTTCGACCCATAATCGTCATCGGAACGGTCATAGTTGAGGCGGGTTTAAGATCTGTGTGTGAGTACTCAAAAATTGTTGGAATGGGATTATCAGGCTGGGATGCTGTCGAGATGATAGTTTGTCCGGAGACTATGGCGCGCCGAACGTCGGAGTTGCTGGTAACAGGGATTGGTTCTAGTCCTGTGATGTCAATATTGTTTCCTTCAATCCAGAGAAAATGTGGGTTGCGTTCTACAAGTTCATGATCGTATAAGGCAATGCCGAGTGCGTTACATGGCAGCGAGATGGTTGTGAATTCAAGTAACGCTTTGAAGATTGGGGCCAGGTCTCGGGCTGAAGCTAGTACCTGCGCAAGTTGTGCAATGCGCTCCAGGAGTGTTTTGTATTCAGTGATAGCGCGCCGTTCAGCCTCCAGTAGGGATTGGCTGACCTGGCGGAACTGTTCTTCAGCCTCTTTGCGCGCTCTGATGTCGCGGGCGATTCCCTGGACGCCGATTGGCTTGCCGTTTTCAAAGATGAGCTGTGTATTTACCTCTACCGCGATGACTGTGCCATCTTTCGCCAGGATTGAGATTTCATAGATGGTGGAAGTTTCGTCGCCGGCAAGTTTGCGGCGAAGCATTTCTCTGGCAAGGGCTACGTCTTCTCGGGTTGCTAAGTTGGTGAATTCCAGCGTTGCGGCTTCTTCACAAGTGTAGCCGGTTATCTGCTGACCTTTTTTGTTTAGTGACGTGTAATGACCTTCGAGATCGTGCGTGTATACGATGTCGTTTGCATTGGCGAAGAGCTCACGATAGCGTTCTTCACTGCGGCGTAGGGCTTCTTGGGTGCGTTTGCGTTCGATCAGTTGGCCGACCCTGGCGATGAGTTTGAGTTGGTCGTAGGGGGCTTGGAGAAAATCGTCGGCACCGGCTTCGATTCCTTCGACGGCGTTCGAGGTGTCGACGCGAAAGTGACTCAGGAGCAGAATTGGGGTGCTGGCGAGGTCCAGTCGGGCGCGCAGACGGCGGCAGAGCTCGGTGCCGTCAGTCTCCGACATGGAGAAGGCGTTGATGATCAGGTCGGGTTTTTCGTTGGCAGCCAGTCTAAGGGCAGCCTTGGGGTTTGCAGCCTCTAGCACGTCGTAGCCGGTGTTTCTGAGCGTAGAGCTCAGTAACTGTAGTTGGTCCGGCAGGTTGTTTATGACAAGAATAGTGTCAGGACTCGGGCTTCCATTTTGTCCTCGCTGGATATTGTGATCTGATCCATCGCCGGGCGACACGCTTAAATCCGAGTCTTTCATACTTCCCCTGTAATCCTCCCAGTGTTCGATTGGGCCTCTCCGCATGATTCGGTCTTTTCGGCCGACTCACCTGCCCGTGTTGGAGGCGTTTTATGAAGTCCGTAATTGCGGGTTATCGCTAAATGATTATCGACAGAAGGTAGGCTTTCTGGCGGGAGGTTCTCCTAGTTATGAGCGTTTTCCGAAGCTGGTACGAGCAGACTAAACAAACGAGAGCATGGCAAGACACAGCAGAATACACTAACAAGAAGGCGCGTGTCGGTCTTTAACCAGACTCAGTCTGTAACCAGACATAGCTGAGAGATCAGTTTCAAGGAGTGAGAAAATGATCGAGAGTCTCTGCCACGATCCTGTAGCACTCACAGGCGCTTTCTTCGAGACCAGTCCTATCAAGAATCGTAATTTTGCCGCGCTTGTAGCGGATCAACCCTGCGTCCTGAAGCGTGCCAGCAGCCATCGTGACGCCAGTGCGTGGAGCACCCATCATATAGGAGATGATTTCCTGAGTAAGATGAAAAGTGTCTCCATCCACGCGGTCGTGGGCTATCAAGAGCCAGCGGCAGAGTCGTTTTTCCATTGTGTGGAAGCGATTACAGACGGCCGATTGCGAGATCTGAGTAATCAGCGCCTGTGTATAGCTGAGTAGTAGGTCTTGCAGCTCGCCGCCTCGCTTGAACTCGGCTAGGATCGCTTCCGCTTTGATTCTCATCGCATCGCCGGGCATCTGGATCATAATCCGATAGGGCGTGGTGTGAGATCTCAGGACCACCGGCAGACCCAACATTCCTTCGTTGCCTACCATGGCGATCTCGACGGTAGCACCACTTTCAGTAATGGCGAGCAAAGACCCCATGCCGCTGTTGAGAAAATATGCGTGCCGGATACGATCGCCGGCTTCATAGAGCGTTCTGCGCTTGGAGAGTTGGATCAACTCCAACTGGGAGGGCAGCCAGAAGCCGATTCTTAACCACGTAGGGTTTTGCGGTTGCAGTCATGATCACCTCCGGTGCTTGACTATGCCTATGCTTGTTTCGGCAACAGAGCGCAGGCACTTGATTCAAGGAGTCGACCATCCGGCTTCACCGGCAGCGGGTCGAAGGGAGTGAACGGCATGGCTACTCGAATCCTTTCCTGGAAACCAAGACGTGGTTGCAACTAAAGGAGGCCTGCCTGGCGGCGATGAGGGAGCATGTGGTCGTGGTTGTCTATGGTCGACCGGGTGTCGGCAAGTCGCGCTGCTTAATCGAATTTTGTCTCCGGGAGATGACCGTGGCGCCGGTCTCCATCATGTGCTCAAGGAATGTTACCGCCCGCTATCTATTGAGCAAGTTGGCAGAGAGCTTACGTCTCTATGATGGACACTCTACTGCGGTCCGTTCCCGACGATGTCTCGTAGGTCTCATCATTCAGAGTTTAACAGCACATTTTGGTCTATTGCTTCTCCGCGAAAGCGCGGAAGGAAACATCGAACCGATGCTGTAGCAAAAGCGGCTTCAGAAAATGCTGGAGCTAGAGCGAGTACGAGCTCTTAAATGCTTACCAGAATTCAATTGCCTGGCGAACAGGTTAGACCATACTTTTGAGAACCTCAAAAAGGGGCTTTGCCGTTTAGTTTTGCTGAAGACCGAATGATGTGACCTGCGAGACATCGTCGGGAACGGACGCCAGGTGATTAGTTCCGTATGCTCTCCCTTGATTGAACTGTTCAGGCCATGCTATACAGGAAGCACGTTATCTTTGACATTGATTGATCGTGGCGATTTAGGGCAACTTGCTCCACGTAAAAAACTGCTAAAGAGCTGCTAGGACATTCCAGGCTTTTTCGGAAACCTCGCGCACTCTGAGGCGCGGGGTTTTCTTATTGCTCCGCACTCAACTTTAGAAGTTCAAGCCTTAACTGCCACGCAGGGGAAACTGCGATGGTGACAACACAAGAAAAACCTCCACGGGACCGAGGCTTCAACCTGAGCGACTGCGGCTCGGATGGCGAGAGCTATGGCTTCGAGACGCTCGCGCTCCACGCCGGGGCCTACCCCGATCCGACGACGGGCGCGATACTCACGCCGATCTATCAGACGACGACATACCGTCAGGAAGCCGTTGGACAGGACAAGGGGTTTACCTACAGCCGTTCAGGCAATCCCACAGTGTCAGCACTAGAGCGACGGTTGGCCGCACTCGAGGGGGCCGAGTTCTGCACCTGTTACGGCACTGGTCTGGCAGCTACGACAGCCCTGTGTCTGGCTTTGCTGCGCGCTGGCGATCGGGTCGTGTGTTCCCAAGCAGTCTACGGCGGCACTGTCCGCCTCTTCCGCGAGGTGCTCGCGCCGTTCGGCGTGCAAGCAGAGTTCGTTGACACTTCTGATGAGAAGACTCTCACTAACGCTCTGCGCGAACCAACCCGCTTTCTATTTATTGAGACTCCTGCCAACCCAACTCTGAAACTAACCGACATCCGATTGGCGGCGAGCCTGGCGAAAGAAGCCGGAGCCTTGTTGGTAGTCGACAACACCCTGCTCACGCCGGCATTGCAGCGTCCATTTCCACTCGGCGCTGACATTGTTCTGCACTCGACTACGAAATTTATTGAAGGCCACAACGCCACGGTGGGCGGTGCCTTGATTACTCGCGACGGTGATGTGCAGGAGAAGCTCGCATTCGCCCGCAATGCCATTGGGGCAATTCAATCACCGTTTCCGGCGTGGCTGACTCTACAGGGTGTTAAGACGCTGCCCCTACGAATGGCCCGACACTCGGAGAATGCCTTGCGCATCGCCCGGTTTCTGATGACCCACGATCGGATTACCAAGGTCATCTATCCGGGTCTTGAGTCGTTTCCGCAATTCGAACTGGTGCAGCGTCAGCAGGGTTCCGGCGGGGCGCTGATCGCGTTCGAAGTAAAGGGCGGTGTGGAAGCAGGAGTCAGATTGATGAACTCCGTCCGTCTGTGTGCATTGGCCGAGAATCTTGGCGCGGCTGAAACAATCATCACGCACCCGGCCTCAATGACGCACGCCGACGTGCCTCGAGCGCAAAGAGAAGCTGCCGGCATTACTGATGGATTGGTGCGGCTATCCGTGGGGCTGGAGAACCCACTCGACCTCATTGGCGATTTGGTCCAGGCGTTGAGTTCTTGACCGAAAGGAGGCTGGTTGTGGGCAAGACGATAAATGCAGGTCCGAGAGCGAGGTTATACGCCGCCCGACTGAGGACTGCCACGCATGAACGATTCAGAAATGTTCACGCAACCTGGCCAAACTCGTTGACAATCAGACGCCGCCATGGTTATAAGAGTACCTCCTCCTCGACGGAGGACCAGAGCACTGATGATGAAGACCCAGACAACTAGCACAACGATGCGCGTCGCCACCACTACTCGTGGTTGGCTGACGACACGCTCGCTGGTGAGGGTCCGAACGAGGCTCAGAGTGCTAGCTTAAATACCGCACTAACGGTCTGAACGAACCCGCACCAGAAGGATTCTCTGGCGCGGGTTTTTTGTTTTGCGTTACAGCCGGAGAAAAAGTCATCGATTCTTAGATTAGGGAGCAAATCAGAGTATGAACAATAGAAAGATCATCGTGTTGAAGTTTGGCAGTTCGGTCTTGCGCAGCGAAGCGGATCTGCCTAGCGCCGTGCACGAAATCTATCGTTGGTGGCGAGACGGCGCGCAGGTGATCGCCGTGGTTTCAGCGTTGGGCGACACTACCAACCAATTGATGCGACGCGCGGAGACAATTTGCGAAAAGCCCGACAATGCCGTGCTCCCAAGTCTGCTCGCAACCGGTGAAGGTGCGTCATCCGCACTCCTTACTCTGGCTCTCAACAAGGTGGGCATTG
>WNFU01010803.1_pt1 | contig 10022 bp, 8 predicted proteins | sample 5400121 | NCBI WGS metagenome assembly WNFU01 (sample SAMN13153360, study PRJNA577476) | soil metagenome | isolation source: 100 cm soil or saprolite under grassland replicate 1 | place: USA:California | collected 2016-06-15
GCTCTTTGGCGGTAGCACGCATCGCGGTGAAGAAGAAGTTCTAGCCAACATTTTTCTGCGCTTGCGCCAGCAATTTCCGTCCTTGCGTCTGTTCATTGCGCCGCGTCACGTCGAGCGGCTGCGCGAAATCCGCGCGCAACTCGATGCGTTGCGGCTGCGGGTGGCGTTGACTAGCGAAGTGCTCGCCAGTCGCGAACCCGACGCGGATTGCGTGCTCCTCGATACAACCGGTGAACTTCAACGCTGGTACGGTACCGCCACCGTTGTTTTCATGGGGAAAAGCCTCGCTGCGCATGGCGGGCAAAATCCCGTGGAACCAATTTTGGCTGGCAAACCTGTCGTGTTTGGACCGCACATGGAAAATTTCGCGACCCTCGCGAAAGCGCTTGTCTCAAAAAAGGGTGCGATCCAGGTGCGCGATATCGATTCGCTTGAACTGGCGATTGCCGAGCTGCTGCGCGACAGCGATGCTCGCCAGCGGCTCGTGCAAAGCGCGCATGAAGTTTTGAGCGAGCACCAGGGCGCAACCATGCACGCCGCTATGCTGATTCACGAGCTTCATCTGGGTCTGTAGGCCACGGCGCTGCTCGTCACGTCGAAGCATTGCGAAGGCCGATGCGCCGTCTCAAGCGCGCTACGTCCCAAAGTTCGAAAACAGTTCGGCAATTTGCCTTGCGTCCAAGAGCAGCAATTCCGATATTGCCCGCGCTTTTGTGACCCTATCGTCTAGAGGCCCAGGACACCGCCCTTTCACGGCGGTAACACGGGTTCGAATCCCGTTAGGGTCGCATTGCCTTCTCATAGGTGAATTGCGTCTCAGCTCTTGATTCTCAGAGACGAACGATCTGGATAGTTGACGCGCATCGCGGCGACGGAAAGCGTTTCGTTGTGCGAGCGGATGAAAAGTTGACCGCGTTTATCGAACTTGAATCAGCAATTCGCGCTTGTGGCGTACTGAACAATCGGTAAAGCTGCTAAGGTCTGCGTTGCCACAGCTCTCCGGGCATCAGTGCTTGTGTGCCTGCGCGGGAGACTGCGCCTGCAGAAGCGCTTTGGATGCGACGCTGAAACCTGCTTTTTCGATTTCCTCCCGCCCTGTGCGGCTGCTGGCCAGCGCCGCTAACTCCGTGATCGCAAGCCCGAGGATTACGTCCCGTTTCGCGGCAGAAAGGCGGAGAGGATCCCATGGACCGATCGGCACAGGTCCGCCGCCCGGTCGAATGCCCATGCCGCCTCCGTCTTGAGTGACGCCAAAAAGGATTTGGATCGACAATGCCCATCTGTCGAGGTTCGGAAACTGAGGCGGCCAGCACGACACAATCTCCGTTACTTTGTCTCCTTTGATCCGAAGGGCGGTGTAAATCGTGTTGTCGGCGTATGTGTCTTCCGGAATGAGGTGTTGTGCGTTCGTCGTAGAGACGAGCACGTAATCTCCGTCCGGAACTCCGTCCATCACGATGAACTGACATGCGAGCCCCGCGTTATACAAATCCGCCCATCCGGCTGAAACCCCTTGGTTCGTGTTGCAGTCAGTAAACTGAGGTGCATTCGGACCCCACGCACTGTGATGTTCAATGTCTATCAAACAGAACGCTTGTTTGTAACCCTTCGTGATCTGATTGCCGGAGCAGTCGTAAAGAATGAACTCATTGAAATCCTTTAAGTGATAATGGCCGTGTGCTTCCGACCAGGTGAACCACTCGGGATGGTCCTTCGGCGCACCAACAACCAGATCGGCATCGCCGATGTTGTGAGACAAAAAATCAAAGCGCATCAAGCGGTGCGTGCCGGGCGTAACGCATCCGTCCTGCACACTGTGGCTGTCGGCAGCGAATGTTTCAGAAGTGATGAAAAAATTTCTGACAATCGGCACAAGATTAGCACCCATGGATTTCCTCGTGTTCTGCTTGGTTCTGTTTACAAGTTACAACAATTTAAGCGAACCGATAAACTATAAAGAAAATTGCTTTTGACGCTGCGTGACTAACGGAGAATTACTTTGGGGTCGCGCTGATTTTTTGCGAATCGTGATGGTTCGTCCTTATGACAACCTGGGAAATGTCGCTGCAGACGCGCATCGGGGCGACGGAAAGCGTTACGTTGTGCGCGCGGATGAAAAGCTGACTGCGTTTTTGGAATTGGAAAGGGCGGTTTGTATCCACCTATTGACTGAACAAGTTTAGCGAATTGAAAATCGCTTAATGAAAAGCTGACGGCGTTTATGGAACTGGAATCGGTGATTCGGACTTGCGGCGAATAATTCTCACGCGCTGGCGGCGCGGCTCAGGATAGCGGCAACTTGCATAGGGGTTAGATGTCATGGTTGCTTGTCGAGCGGCTTCTCCAAGTCAGTGACCACGACATTGGGATGCCCCGGAACGTAAAAGAAATACGTGAAGACCTCGACCGGCTTCCCATCTTTCATCTGAGGGTTTGGAGGCTCTGCCTGAATCTTCTTCTTTGCTGCTTTAATGTATGCGTCCGGGAGATCACGCATCACCGCGTCCGCACTCTTGCCCGACTGGCCTGAAATCTTCCCAACCTGGACCAGTCGAACCGCTGGGGGTTTCGAGTTGGTCGTGGTTGTGACACCAAAAACGACCGCGTAAATCCGAAAGTTAGGGTCTTTCTTCAAACGCTCTCCCACCGTTTGAGCAGATGCCGATGCAACTGATCCAAGGAGCAACATGAGACCGGCAAAACGTAGAAGCCGCAGAATCTGAAGGGTGTGATTAGGCATAGGTTCCACCTCCGAACACCCGTTTTTAGTGAGAAGTGCGATGCAATGCGAGTGAAAAACTTCACCACTCTTTGAAATCGCCCTTGTGCTCGTGCGTCTCGATCACGGTGCCTATCTCATCGTAAACGCGAATCACGGCATCATGTGATCGGCTGCAGATGTGCTGGTTCTCGCTGGCAATCATGGCGCCGCTGTCCGCGTCAATCGCGCTGGCCGCCGCGCATTGCGTCCTGGAGTTCGTCACTAGCGCGCCCGTAACTAATCAGCAGTGAGATCGGGACTGAGAACTGGATTCGATTCACAGTCGCGTTGCTGGCCCATGGAATTTAATAGTTACGCAGGGATGCAGGATCACATTGTCCCTGCAAAGAGCCTTTACACGCGCCCTGCCCTAGGCTATAAGTAGCCCATCTTGCAAGGCGGCGGGTAGGAGGAAGAAATGCGACCCAAGAAGCGAGCAATCGACGAGGAGCGGGACACTGCGCTTGAGCTGCCAGATCTGTACTTTGAAGACCACAAGCCCGGCTTTAAGCCGACTGAGAGAAAGGGCAAAGCAGCTGGGAAAGGCGATCATCATTTTCCGCGCATCACCAGAGAGAAGGATGTGCCGCAAGTGCCGCTCGCTCGGCGAATTCGTAGGCCAACGGTAAGGAGATAATTCATGGCTAGCGGCCGCGATGTAGTGCGCTTCAAGAACGATTACGGCCACCTATTGTCCGTCGCTTATATGCGTTTGGAGTGGTCCTGCCAAAACGAGTGCGGGGAGCCATGGGAGGTTAGAGGCTGGATAAACCTCCAACCCGGAGAGACCCAGACCAGGGCAAATCCCACCGAAAACAGATGGTTCTACTACTACGCCGAAGCCACGGATGGCGCAGTGTGGATCGGTCCTTACTTCGTTCAAGTGAAAGACGTTAAGTTCAGCCATTGCTCATGCCTAGGCATCACCACCTCTGCCGGTCCCGCACCGTGGGTGGGGATGCGAGTACTTGATACAGCGAATTATGCTGGGGTGCGCTTCATTCCTTGATCGGCTCTGCCATACCTGCGGATCTCGCCGCTGAATAGTCACCACTCTTTGAAATCGCCTTTGTGCTCGTGTGTCTGGATCACGTTGCCAGCCGCATCGTAAAAACTTTGCGTAGCCGATTGCATTACTGATTGCGTCCGGCTCGTCATACCATAGCGGACTAAATGGAAGCGCGTCACTGGTTAGATCGACGCCGTGTTTATCGGCTCGTCGCGAATCTCATAAACGTTTGAGACGGACGACTCTTGCCGATTTGAGCTAGTTCATGACCCCGAGAAATTAAAATGTGAACCGCACTCACCGGCTCGACTCCAGCGCATGCAGAGGCGCGTGATTGCGCGCGACCGGCGGCGCGTCGCCCTTCAGCATCCGCCACAGGATGCGGTTGTAGAGCTGATCGTCCACGCGATCGGGGGCGCTAAGGTCCAGCCCTTCTGACATGCGCGCCGCGGCGGTGTTCTGCGGGTTCTTCTCATTCAGGTCTTGCTTGGGCGTGATCGGATCGTAGGGTGTGAGGTCGGGCGTCGCAGCGAAGATGTCAGCGAGCGAGCGGCTGAAGTAGTCGAACTTGGAGAGCCGACCCATGCCGAGGATGTCTTCGATCGCGGCGATCACGTCGGTCGTGTTTACGAAGCGATGCACCGTTCCAGGCCGGTTGTAGGCGGAGATGGCGTAGAACGGTGCGCGGTGCGAATCGACGTGGTCTGGGCCTGCCTGCGCGTCGTCTTCAACGACGAAGATCACCGTATCTTTCCAATAGGGACTGTGCGAGAGTGCCTGCACGATGCGGCCGAGCGCGAGGTCGTTGTCGGCCATGCATGCGTTGGGTGTGCACTTACCCGGCCGCCCGGCGGCCAAGTGGTCCATCGGCAGCCACATGAGTTCGAGTTGCGGCATGTTGCCGTCGCGCACGAAGCGGTGGAACTCGGCGATCCAAACGTCGGCGCGATTCTGATCGGGCGTGACGAAATCCATCGGGAGGTAGTCGGGATTCACATCGGCACCGAGGTCGCGTTGTGTAACCGGCCAGAGGGGGTTTCCATGGACCATTTCGCCGTAATCGCGGAAGGTGACGCCGTCGTGTTTCGCGAGCGTCCACAGGAACCCGCGCTCCGGCTCATCACTTTCTTCGCCGTCCATGTCCGCACGCTTGCGGGCGTAACCGGAAGGCACCACTTTCTCGCCGTAGTTTGTGACGTAGGCAGCGGTCGACCAGATGTGACCTTGCGAGCTGACCTCGGCGTTCGCGAAGAAGCGGTCGAAGAGACCGAAGCGCCGTGCCAGCGCGTGATGGTTCGGGGTGATGGTGACGTCGGGAAAGTAGACAAGGCTTGCGTCACCGTCGCCTTCCTTGATGTCGCCCAGCACCTGATCGTAGGTGCGGTTCTCTTTGATGATGTAGATAACGTGCTTGAATGGCGGGTAATGCCGTGCCGCCGGCCGCTGCTGCCAGTTGTTCGCCGCGACGACGCGCTGTGTGAACGCGGCGAGCTGCGCCGGTGTCATTTGTGAAGAAAGCACGCGCATGCTGCCATTCAACTGTCCCAGCACGTAGGCTCTGGGCTTCTCATCCGGCCAGTTGGTCAGCGGGACGGGGCCGTCTGGGTTGGCGTGGGTGCCGTGGCCTTTGCCCGAAAGGATGAGAAGTTCATCGCCGACTTCGGTGACCGCAGTCGGATACCAGTCGGTCGGGATGCGTCCGCGCAGGTTGCCGGTGGCCACGTCGAAGACGGCGACGGCGTTGTTGTCGGCTTCGGCGACCATCAGATGCTTGCCATCGGAACTCAGCGCGACGGCGTTGGGCGTGCTGCCCTCGGGCGGTGCGCCAGTCACCGCGTCGTGCAGGTAGCCGGAGACTTTACGCAGCTTCGTGTCGACGATGGCAATGCGGTCGCTGCCCGCAAGTGCGACGTAGAGATTGCTTCCCTGCGCCGCGAGGGCTGAGGGATGACGGCCGACTTCGATACGACCAATGTACGCCAGCGTGCCGTCGGGGAGGACGCGGAACTGCGAGAGGGTCGTGCCGCCCCAGGCGGAGACGAAGAGCCGCCCATCCGGCGCAAGCGCGACGCCATAAGGGTAATGGTCGGTGGCGATGCGCTGCGCGATCTCGCCCGTCGCGGCATTCACAACGGCGAGGTGATCGCCGACATCCTCTGCCACGTAGATGAACTTTCCGTTGGGCGCTACGGCGACGCCCGCGGGATAGCTGGTGCCTGTGCCGTCCGCAGTCTTTGCCTTCGCCAACACGAACTTGTTCTCGAGCGTCGCTGCACCGTCCTTCCACGCATAGACGAACAGCATGTCGGTGTTGCCGCCCGAGACGTAGAGGTGTTGCCCGTCGGGCGCGAAGGCGGCGCCGTAGAACGCGCCATTCTGCAGCAAGGTCTGCGTGACCCGAGCGGTCTTGAGATCGACGACCTGAATGCCTTGTTCCCGCCACCCGCTGAGCACGACGACGACTTTGTCGCCCGGAGCGACAACGAGATTGATCGGCAAACTGCCCAGCTCGACGGCATCGCCGACCGGATCGAGTCGCAGGCCTGTGGGAAGCGGCGATGTGAAGCCTGGTTTGTCCTGAGCGTAGGCGGCGACCAAGAGCGCAAATAGCGAGACGGGAAATCGACAGCTATGAAGCAAATGCATGATGGCAATCTTCACAGATCTAGCCGATCAAACCGAAAAAAAAAACGTTTACTGCGGGAATTTAAGGGCGCTTACTGGTGCCCGTCCGTGACGCGACTCTTTACTTTTCGGCACTTGGCGTCGGCTCCGTTTCGCTGCTGCTGATTGCTCGGAGTCCCTCACCCGCTGTTCTTGACTCCGTGGCGAGTTGCCGATCACGCGCGAGAAATGCCTTTCGGACAAATTCGGATACTCGAACTGCGTAATTCTGCGCGATTCGTGCAAACTGCCCGATTTGCATTTTCCCCTCTAACGCGCAGCCTAACGCGTGTTTGCGGCGGAATTGCGCAAAGTCGCGAAAACTTCAAAGTGGGCTCGAATCCCGTTAGGGTCGCACTGGTTGATGCTGGTGATCACCGGCGTGTTGTTCGTGCTGGTCGCGACACTCGTGGATCTGAAGCCGGTGGTGGATCAGAATTTTTTCTTTTCAACCAATGATCCTGGGATCCTCCAGACCAAAAAGATCGAGCGCCGTTTTCCATCGCAGCCGGAAGTGATTCTGGCGGTATCGTCGCGCGATATTTCTTCGCAACGATATCTCAGTCGAATCCAGAGACTCACGCAGCGCGCCCACACCATCGGCGGGGTTAACGCGGTCAAGAGCCTGGCCGAAGGACCAAAAAGTTTTGACGACGCGCTCAAAAGCCCGTTTTGGAGCCGGTTGCTGATCGCGCACGATCGGAAGTCCAGCAACGTGATCATTTTCATGAAAGGCAAACACACGGAACAGCCGATCCAGCGTCTTGAACAGATCGTGCATGAATTGGACGCGTCAGATTTTAGGATTCACATCGCCGGGCCGCCTTACGTGGTGGAAATGCTGCGGCGCAGCCTGGCACATGATTTCCGTTACTTCAGTCTAACGGCGGTGGTGTTGTTTGGCCTGACGATGGCGGCATTGTTCCGATCCGTCCGGCTGTTTGTGGGAATGCTGTGCACATGCGCGAGCGCCGTCTTATTGACTTTGTTCCTGCAAGCGATGCTGGGCCACAAGATCGGAATCCTGACGGTCAATCTCGGCACGATCTTGTTCGTCATTGCATTGTCGCACCTGGTTTACATGACGTTCAACTGGCAAACGCTCGCCGATTGCGCGCATCGCATCGGCAAGAAGTCGCCGGACCTCGCGACGGACGCACGACGCATGACTTTTCCGCCTTCGTTCTGGTCGATGGTCTGCGCGTCGTTGGGCTTCGCCAGTTTGTTGATTGTGCAGGCCAAGCCGCTGCGTGAGCTGGGATTTGGTGGCGTGCTCGGGACGGTCGTGGCGTTTGCTTGCGCCTATTTGATGTATCCCGCGTTCCTGCGCTGGGCTGTGCCGCGCAAAAGTAAAATCGTGGAGGCAGAACCTACACACGCATTTTGGTCGCACCGTTTTGCATTGCTCTCGTTAGGCGTCATTTTGCTTGGCGCGGTCTTGGGACTGGGTCTGGTCAACGTGAACACCGACCCAAGTCTCTTCGAATATTTTAAGCCGAATCAACCATTGCGCGACGGCATAGAATTTGTGGATCGCACCGGCGGCTCGAATCCGCTCACGCTGGTTGTGTCCTCATCAAACGGTAGCCTGCTGAACACGGACGCGGCTTACGAAAAGATGTGGAGGCTCCACGGCGCGCTGGAACATGAGAAAGACGTTGGGACTGTGACTTCGCTGCCAACTCTGCTCGCCGAGGGCGACCGCGTGCCATTCTCGTTTCTCATCAGCTACGAAAAAATGATGGAGATCATGTCGCAGCCAAAGTATGCGCGGGTGTCGAAAAGCTTTGTGACCGACGATCGCAAGGAAGCAGTGTTCATGCTGCGAATGATCGAGGCGCGTCGAACCAAATATCGTGTCGATGTTGTCGATGATCTTCGCGCCGTCTGTCGTAAATATGGATTCAAGGCAGACCTCGTCGGCGGCATTTATTACTTGCAAGGGCGACTCGCCAAGCTGGTCGCTGAAAGCCTGGTGACCGGTTTGTTCTGGCTGAATCTGTTGTTCATCGTGATCGCGTGGGTCGTCGCGCGATCCGTTCGCGGTGCAGTGGCGATGATCGCGAGCCTGACTCTCGTGCCGCTCTCGATGCTCGGTGGCATCGGCTGGTTTCATGTGCCGGTGGACGTCATTTCGGCGCCGGCCACGAACGTCTGTATCGGTATTGCCATCGACTCGATGATCCACCTCATTTTTGGGGTACGGCGCGCGCAACGCGACGGTAAGAAAGGCTGGGACACATGGGTCTTCGCGCGCGAAGAACAATGGCGCGGAATTGTTTATTCGGACGTGATCATCGCCGCCGGTTTCGCCATTTTCGTGCTGTCAGATTTTCCGCCGACGCAACGGTTCGGTCTCGTAGTTCTCGCCGGATGCGTCATCGACATCCTGGCGAATCTATTCGTATTGCCGCTGCTCGGCGGCGCGGAATTGAAAAAGCGCGTTTGAGGATTCGGCTGCGATGCAATAACTTGGAGGGCGATGCAGGCCGCGTTTTACCAGTCGGAATCTGATCAGCCGCATCCGGGGCGGGCGCGGGCGGTCATTAAGGCGCATCCGGAAGTTCGCCAGTTGATGGTGCGCAATCCGTGGACTGCGCTGATTGCTGTATCGATTGTTATCCTGCAAACAGCGATTGCATACGGGATGGGCACGCTTGGATTCGGTTACTGGTGGCTCAGTCTCATTATTGCCTTTTGCATCGGCGCGTTCGCTAATCATGCCAATTACGTCATCATTCATGACGCAACACATAATTTGATTTTCCGGAACCCAAGCTGGAACAAAATGGTGGCGATCATCGCCGATCTCCCAAACCTCACACCCGGCGCGATGGGGTTTCGTGTTTATCATTTGAAACATCATTCGCACCAGGGCGATTACGAGTACGATGCGGATCTGGCGAACCATTGGGAGGCGCGGCTGGTGGGCAACACATGGTACTGCAAGGCGATCTGGCTGATGCTCTTTCCGTTCTTTCAGGTGACACGCCCGCCTCGATTAAAGGCGATCAAAATGTGGGACCGATGGTTCTCCACCAATCTCGCATGTGCGGTCGCGTACGACGTAGCGATCGTTTATTTCTGCGGCTGGGCGGGATTTCTTTATCTCGTGTTCGCGTTTTTCTTCTCGATTGGTTTGCATCCGGTGGGCGCGCGCTGGGTTCAGGAGCATTACACCTATGATTTTGACCAAGAGACGTTCAGTTATTACGGGCCGATCAATCGGGTGGCGCTGAACATGGGCTATCACAACGAACACCATGATCTGCCATCGATCCCATGGAACAATCTGCCGAAGCTGCGCGCCATGGCGCCGGAGTTTTACGATAATCTGAAATATCACTCGTCATGGAGCCGGCTGTTGTTCCAGTTCGTTTTTGACAAGCGGTATAGTCTCTATTCGCGAGTCGAACGAATGAAACAAAGGGCAGGGTCCCAAGGGACTCCAGAAGCGACAAGCAGTCGGACTGACAATCTTGATCTCAGTGCCCGGCTCATTAGTTTTTAGTTATGGCGGAGCGACTCTACGTCTCGAATAAGAACGAAACGGTTCGAATGTTCGAGAGCGATTTCATGGAATTGTTT
>WNFU01015251.1_pt1 | contig 10019 bp, 8 predicted proteins | sample 5400121 | NCBI WGS metagenome assembly WNFU01 (sample SAMN13153360, study PRJNA577476) | soil metagenome | isolation source: 100 cm soil or saprolite under grassland replicate 1 | place: USA:California | collected 2016-06-15
TCTCGTCGCACCAGCCGACCGCCCAGCTGTGGAAGCCGATCCCGTAGCTGAGGACGACATCCGGATAGGCGCGCCCGCCGACGAACTGCGGCCCGGATTCGATCTGCCGCAGCTGTTCGAGGATCCGCTCGTGCGCGGCCCGGCGGACGCGGAGCAGCCCCAGCGCAGCCTCGCCCGGGAGCAAGTCGGCGAAGAAGAGCTTCAGCAGGCCCTCGTCGCGGATGTCGACGCGGAAATCGGGCTCGCCCAGCCACTCCTCGAGACGGCGGCGTCCCTCGCCGGTCAGGGCGTAGACGGTCCGCGCGCGTCCGCCCCGCGGGGCAGCCTCACCCTCGACCAGCCCCGCCGCAGCGAGCCTGCGCAGCTCTGGATAGATCTGCCCGTAGCTCGCATTCCAGAAGAACCGGGTCGTCTTGTCGATCGTCTGCTTGATCTCGTAGCCGCTGCGCGGCCTAAGAGCGAGGAGCCCGAGCACGACCAGCGCGGTACCCGATAACCGACGCATCGGTCTGATAGATACATCTGGCAGATATATGAGTCAAGGTGTTCGCACCCGAAGGCCGCCCCGACTTCAATCTCGTTCGGTCGGCCCGTCCGCAGCGGCGGATTATGCTCGGCGAGTGCGGCGATTGCTCGTCCCGGGCCTGAGCCTCCTGGGCCTGCTCGCGACGGGGTTCGACGTCGGATCGAAGAGCCCGGCCCAGATGCCGCCCCTCTCGCAGCACTTCCGCTCCCGGCCGGATCTGAAGCCGCCGGTCGTCCACGTTCGGACGCACGCGCCGGGCACGACGCCCGGATTCGTCTTCATCGCTCCGAAGCTGCGCGTCGCGCAAGCGGGACCACTGATCCTCGACGACGACGGGCAGGTCGTCTGGTTCAAACCGCTCGACACCAGGGGCGTCACGGACTTCCGCGTGCAGCGTTACCGGTTCGAGACCGTAATTCCCCTCCAGTCCAAAGGGGCGTTCGTCGCCGTACGGGCGCTCGCCCGCGGCGGGCAGGTGCTGGGCAGCTCGACCGCGCTGAAGCGCTAGCCTCCTGACATGGCCGGCCCGGTGCACGTCGAGCGGACCCGCGTTGCCTGGGTGGACACCGACGCCGGTGGGAGGATCCACTTCACGGCCGCCTTCCGTTGGGCCGAGGCGGCGGAGACTGCGCTCGGCCGCTCGCTCGGCCTGCTCCAGGAGTGGGGCGACCTGCCGCGCCGCGCAGTCGAGGCCGAGTACCTCCAGGTGCTCCGCTTCGAGGACGAGATCGAGGTCGAGCTTCGTCCCGAGCGCGTCGGCACGACGTCGGTGACTTACGCCTGGGAGATCCGCCGCGACGGCGAGGTCTGCGTCCGCGGCCGCCACACCGCCGTCCACGTCGACGGGCAGGGCAAGGCGGCGCCACTGCCCGAGTCGATGCGCCGGGCGCTGGCTACGCCGTCGTAACCTCCGCCAACCCGCGCTCCTCGATCTCGACCTCGCGCATCCGGAACTTCTGCACCTTGCCGGTCACGGTCATCGGGAACGAGTCGACGAAGCGCACGTAGTGCGGGATCTTGAACCGCGCGATCTTGCCGCGGCAGAATTCCTTCAGCTCGTCCTCGTCGAGCTCGGCGCCCTCCTTGAGGACGACCCAGGCGCAGACCGCCTCGCCGTAGCGCTCGTCGGGGACGCCGATCACCTGCACGTCCTCGATCGCCGGATGCGTGTACAGGAACTCCTCGATCTCGCGCGGGTAGATGTTCTCGCCGCCGCGGATGATCATGTCCTTGATTCGGCCGACGATGTTGACGTAGCCCTCGTCGTCCATCACGGCGAGGTCGCCGGTGTGCATCCAGCGCGCCGCGTCGATCGCCTCGCGCGTCGCACGCTCGTCGTTCCAGTACCCGAGCATGACGCAGTAGCCGCGCGTGCAGAGCTCGCCGGTCTCGCCACGACCGACCGTCCGGCCCGTGTCCGGGTCGACGACCTTCACCTCGACGTGCGGGTGGACGCGGCCTACGGTCGAGACCTGTTTCTCGAGTGGCGCGTCCCGCCGCGTCTGCGTCGAGACGGGGGAGGTCTCGGTCATCCCGTAGCAGATCGTCACTTCGCCCATGTGCAGGTCGCTCTGGACGCGCTTCATCACCTCGACCGGGCACGGCGAACCGGCCATGATCCCGGTGCGCAGGCTCGTCAGGTCGAATCCGGCGAAGTCCGGATCGGCGAGCTCGGCGATGAACATCGTCGGGACGCCGTAGAGCGACGTGCAGCGTTCCTCCGCGACCGTCTCGAGCACCGCATGGGCGTCGAAACCCTCGCCGGGAAGGACGATGCAAGCGCCGTGCGTAACCACGGCCAGGTTGCCGAGCACCATCCCGAAGCAGTGGTAGAACGGCACCGGGATGCAGACGCGGTCCTCGGGCGTGTAGCCGAGGATCTCGCCGATGAAGAAGCCGTTGTTGAGGATGTTGTGGTGGGAGAGCGTCGCGCCCTTCGGGAACCGGTCGGGCGTCTCGACACTCGCGAGCAACTCACAGTAATCGGCGTCCTTGAAGCCAGCCGCGAGGATCAGGAGCGAGCAGCCGGATTGACGAAGCGCGTACTCCAGCTCGTGCGACCGGTAGGACGGGTTGATGTTGACGAGGACGGCACCGATCTTCGCGGTCGCGAACTGCACGATCACCCACTCCGCATTGTTCGGCGACCAGATGCCGACGCGGTCGCCCTTCGTCACTCCTGCGGCGAGCAGGGCCCGAGCGCACCGTTCGACGTGGCCGTGGAGCTCGGCGTACGTCCAGCGGATCCCCTGGTGACGCGCCACCAGCGCCGGTCGGGCGCCGTTTTCGGCGACCACGTCGTCCCACATCCCGCCGATCGTCTCCCCGCGCAGGGGGATGTCCGACGGCCCCTGAGCGTAGGCGGGACAGCTCATCGCGACCTCCTTCGGGCCGAGGAGTATGACACTCCCGCCGAGGTCCAGACCTATGCTCTGAGTAGGGCAATGGCTCTCTCGGCGCGCTCGATCTACGGACTCTGCTTCAGCGTCGCCGCGGTCGCGATCGTGACCGGATCCATCTTTGCGGTGCGCGATTACGTTCCGGTGCTCAGCCTCGGCGTGCTCTACCTCCCGGCGGTGCTGGCCGTGGCTGTCTTCTTCGGGCTCGTCTTCGCGGTCGCGGTCTCAATTGCAAGCATGCTCGCCTTCAACTTCTTCTTCCTGCCGCCTGTGCACACGCTCGCGCTGCGCGACTCGGAGAACTGGTTCGCGCTGGGCGTCTATCTCGTCACGGCCGTCGTCGTCAGCGAGCTCGCGGCTCGTTCGCGACGGCGAGCGGCGGAGGCCCAGCAGCGGGAGCGCGAGGCGACGTTCCTCGCGGACGTCTCGGGGATCTTGCTCGAGGCGGAGCACGTCCAGAACCGGCTGAAGGACGTCGCCGCCGCGGCTGCGGCGGTGCTCGGGGTCCGAGCCCCGCGGATCGAGCTCGGTTCCGTCCGCCGATCCGAGCCCGGGGAAGCCTCCGCCGACCTGCAGGTGGGCGACCGCTACGTCGGCCGGCTCTTCTTCGCGGCGGGACAGTCGCCGCGTCCCGCGATCGCCGAGCGCGTCCTCCCCGCACTGGCCTCGCTGCTGGCCGTCGCGCTCGACCGCGAGCGGTTGTCGCTCGCTGCGCTCGAGGCCGAGACTCTGCGGCGCAGCGACGCGGTCAAGACCGCCGTGCTGCGGGCCGTCAGCCACGATCTCCGGTCGCCCTTGACCGCGATCCGGGCTGCGGGCGAGGGTCTCGACCGGAACGACCTCCGGCTCGACGAGCACGACCGCGCCGGGCTCCTGCAGACGATCACCGGCGAGGCCGCACGACTGGAACGGCTCGTGACGAACCTGATCGACCTCTCGCGCCTCGAGGCCGGCGCGGCGCGGCCGCGACCCGAGCTCTGGACCGGAGACGACCTCGTCGGTCGCGCGCTCGAGACGCTCGGACCCGCGGCAGATCGAGTCGCGGTCGAGCTCCCGGACGAGCCGGTCGCGGCACTCGTCGACGGCGCGCAGATCGAACGCGTGCTCGTCAACCTGCTCGAGAACGCTCTCAAGTTCGCCTCGCAGGAAGCACCGGTCGCGATCCAGGTGCGCGGCGAGCGCGACGAGCTGCTCATCGAGGTGCGCGACCACGGCCCGGGGATCCCGCCCGAGGATCTCGAGCGGATCTTCGAGCCGTTCGAGCAGGCCGACGGCTCCGCGGCCGGCAGCGGCCTCGGCCTCGCGATCGCCAGCGGCTTCGCCCAGGCGAACGGCGGGCGGATCTGGGCCGAGCCTGCGCCTGACGGCGGCGCGGTCTTCACGCTCGCCGTGCCGGCGGCCGACGTCCCGGCGCCGCTGCGACGCTGATGGAGGCGCACGTCCTCGTAGTCGACGACGAGCCGCAGATCCTGCGCGCGCTCCAGACGAACCTGCGCGGGGCCGGCTACGAGGTCACGACAGCGGCTACCGCGGAGGAGGCGCTCTCGGCCGCCGCGATCGGCCATCCGGAGGCCGTAATTCTCGACCTCGTCCTGCCCGACGGACGCGGGACCGACGTCTGCCGCGAGCTACGGCGCTGGAGCTCGGCGCCGATCCTCGTGCTCTCGGCCGTCGGGGACGAGCACGAGAAGGTCGCCGCGCTCGACGCCGGCGCGGACGACTACGTCACGAAGCCGTTCGGGATGGACGAGCTGCTCGCGCGGCTCCGCGCGGCGCTGCGGCGGGCGGCGCCGTCGACCGAGCCGGTGCTCGAGGTCGGCGACCTCGTCGTCGACCTCGAGAAGCGACGCGTGACCGTCGGCGGCCGCGAGGTGGCGCTGACGCCGAACGAGTTCGAGCTTCTGCGCTTCTTCGCCCAGAACGAGGGGAAGCTCCTCACCCACCGCGCGATCCTGCGCGAGGTCTGGGGCCACGCCTACGAGGTGGAGTCGCACTACATCCACGTCTACGTCTCCCAGCTCCGGCGGAAGATCGAGACCGACCCGGCGCGCCCGCGGTACATCCTCACCGAGCCGGGCGCCGGCTACCGGCTGCGCGCGCCGTCCTGAGACATTCTTGAGCCGCTTCGGGTGAACCTTGAGGCGGCCTTGAGCGCGGCGCACATACCGTCGAGGCATGGTGGTTGCCCGCCGGCTGGCTCACGGGCGGCGCCGCGCCCAGCACCTCGCGCGACGCGCGTTCGCCCCGCACCGCACGATCCTGGTCCCGCTGCTCGGACACGAGGAGTCCGAGCACGCGGTCGTCCTGGCGTGCAGGCTCGCGGCCGACCGCAACGCACGAGTCGTCCTCCTGGCGCCGCTCGCCGTCGAGCCTGAGCTTCCGCTCGACGCGCACTTCGACGACGAGGAGCGCAGCCTGAAGGACTGGCTCGGCCGCGTCCGCGCGTACGCCGAGTCCTACGGCATCTCGCCGAAGACACGGATGATCCGAACGCGCAACTTCGGGCTCGACATCGCCGAGGAGGCCCGGACCGAGCAGGCGAGCTTGATCGTCGTGGGCGCGCCGATCCGGTCGCGTCAGGGCTTCACCGGAGCTTTCCCGGAGGAGGTCGACCGGATCCTGCGCCACGCGCCCTGCCGCGTGATGATCGCCACCGGCGAGTTCGTCGGCTCCAACGGCCGCCCGACGGAGTGAGCTCCGCACCGCAGCTGGCGCCGCCGGACACCGGCGTCAAGCGCCTGCTCCTCGGCCGCCCGATGGCGAGCGGCGAAATGGAGGAGACGCTCCTCCCGAAGTGGATCGCGCTCCCGATCTTCGCATCCGACCCGCTCTCCTCGGTCGCCTATGCGACGGAGGCGGCGCTGTTCGTGCTGATCGCGGCGTCGCTCGCGAGCCGCGGTCTCGTCCTGCCGATCGCGGGCGGGATCGCCGTCTTCCTCGGCATCGTCGTGCTCTCGTACCGGCAGACGGTTCGCGCCTACGAGACGAGCGGCGGAGCGTACGTCGTCGCCAAGAACAACCTCGGCACGCTGCCGTCGCTCGTGGCGGGCGCGGCCTTGCTCGTGGACTACGTCCTCACCGTTGCTGTCTCGATCGCGGCCGGCGTCTTCGCGATCACGTCCGTTTCCTCGTCCCTTGCCGACCATAAGCTCGGCATCTCGCTCGCGTTCGTGCTCCTGATCACGCTCGCGAACCTCCGCGGCGTCCGAGAGGCGGGCTTGCTGTTCGCGCTCCCGACGTACGGGTTCATCGTCTCGCTCTACGCCGCAATCGGCGTCGGGCTCTGGAAGGTGCTCTTTGGCACCACGCCGCACGCTGTCGTTCCGCACCCCGTCGCGGTCGGCACCGGCACGATCGGGGTCTTCGTCATCCTGCGCGCCTTCGCCTCCGGGTCGAGCGCGCTGACGGGCGTCGAGGCGATCGCGAACGGCGTCAACGCCTTCCGCCATCCGCAGTCGAAGAACGCCGCCCGCACGCTCACGATCATGGGGACGATCGCGATCACGCTGTTCCTGGGCGTCTCGTATCTCACCGTCAAGATGGACGCGCGGCCAAGCGAGACCGCGTCCGTGCTCTCGCAGATGGCGCGCGGCTCCTTCCCCGACGGCTCGTCGGCGGGCTGGATGTACTACGTCGTGCAGGCGTTCACGTTCGCCGTGCTCGTCCTCGCGGCGAACACGTCGTACCAGGGCTTCCCGCGCCTCGCCGCCCTGCTCGCACGCGACGGCTTCATCCCACGCCAGTTCACGAACCTCGGCGACCGGCTCGTCTTCTCGAACGGGATCATCGTGCTGGCAGGAGCGGCGGCGGTGCTGCTCTGGATCTACGCGGCGAGCGTCGACTCGCTGATCCACCTGTACGTGATCGGCGTCTTCACCGCGTTCACGCTCTCGCAGGCGGGGATGGTGCGCTACTGGCGCCGCACGCGCGACCCCGGCTGGAAGCGGAGCATGGTGCTGAACGGGGTCGGAGCCGCGACAACGGGCCTCGTCGCGGTGATCGTGATCGTGACGAAGTTCGCCCAGGGCGCGTGGCTCGTGATCGTCGCGATCCCGCTCCTCGTCCTCCTGTTCTACGGCGTTCGGCGGCACTACCGGAAGACGGCCCGGCGACTCGCCGCCGGCGCCTCGGCCGTCACCGCGGCCAAGCATCCGACGAACACCGTCGTCGTCTTTGCCGAGAGCCTCGACCCGGCCACCGACGAGGCAGTCTGGTACGCGCGCCTGATCTCGGGCGACGGGTTCCGCCCGATTCACGTGCCGGGCCCGACGACCGATCCGGGAATCCGTCCGCGGTGGTTCGACCGCGTCGGCGGGAGGCCCTGGCTCGAGGTGCTCGAGCCGGAGGAGGGGCGAATCGACACCGCGCTCGAGTACGTCTGGACGCTGCCCCGCGGGGAAGCGGATTTCGTCACGGTGGTCGTTCCTGAGTACTTCCGGAGGAAGTCGCTGGTCGAGCAGCTTCGGCGGCGGACGACCCTCCTGCTCAAGCTGCGCCTGCTGACAGAGCCCGGCGTCGTCATCGCCGACGTCCCTGCCGTGGTCGGCGAGGAGCAGCGGCCGGAACGGGCCGTCGCGCGCGTGCTCGTCTCCGGTGTGCACGCCGCGTCGTTGCGGGCGCTCAACTACGCGAGCACCCTCGGGATCAGCGATACGCGCGCCGTGTGCTTCGCCTTCGACGCCGACGAGGCGCACGCAGTCAGACAGGCGTGGTCGCGCTTCGAGATCCAGACACCGCTCGAGATCCACGAGGCGCCCTATCGCGACCTCGGAGAGCCGCTGCTCGCGTACATCCGCGGGCTGACCTCCGACCCCGCGCTGGCGGTCTCGATCGTCATGCCGGAGCTGGTCGTCCGCGGTTGGCGCAGGCTCCTGCACAACCAGCGGGCGCTCTACGTGAAGCGACTGCTGCTCTTCGAGCCGCGCGTCATCCTCTCGAGCGTGCCGTACCAGCTCTTCCGCTAGCGGAATCCCTCGGCCTCGGGCTCCCGTACGCGGCCGGCGAGCTGGGCCACCTGCTCGTTCAGATTCCTGATCCGCTCGTTGAGCACCGGCAGCAGGGCGAGCGCGATGTCGGGGTCGTCGCGGAGCTCCTTCTGGAAGTCCCAACGCGCGAGCAGCGCGCATTCCGTCGGCTCGACCGCGACCACGGTCGCCGCGCGGGCCTCGTCGTCGATCAGCCCCATCTCGCCGAAGAAGCCGGCCGGCCCCGCCTCCCACACCTGGTACGGGCTCCCGCCCTCCGCCTCGCGGTCGATCCGGACACGGCCGGAGAGAACCACGTAGAAGGCCATGCTCGTGTCGCCCTGCCGGACGATCACCGACTCCGGCCTGTAGGAGCGCGTCGTTGCGCGACGGGCTAGCTGGCCGCGCTGTCTCGCGTTCAGCCGCGAGAGCAGCGGCACCTGCGCGAACATGCGCTCGATCTCGGCGATGCGGTCAGCTGCCAACGGGAACGCCGACATCGACCTCCTCCAGGACCTCGAGCCCTTCGCCGAAGCCCATGTTCGTGCTCAGCTGCGGGATCTTCACCTGTGCCTCCGGTGCGCCCTCGGCGACCCGCTTCTGCCGCAGTCCTTCGTAGGTTCCGCCGGCGACGCGCTTGAGGACGGGCGCGCCGAGCCGCTGCGACTCGCGTTTCGCCTCGTACTCGACGTTCTTGCCGCACAGGGCCGCATCGAAAGCGCGCACGAACTCCGCACACACGTCGCGCGTCATCGAGTCGCCGACCTCCGCGTAGAGCGCGTAGCGGGGCGGCTCGCCCCATTCGACACAGGCCGTGAAGTGGCGGATGTCGAACCCGCGCGCGTCGACGACGTCGACGAGCGCGCCGGTCACCTGCGACTCGGTCAGCTTCTCGCCCGTGATCGAGGTCATGCCCTGGCCCTTGCGCACGAACTGGATCACGGGCGTGTTCCGGTAGAAGTCGACGACCCGGACGACGTCGTTGATGTCGTAGCGGTAGAGGCCGGAGGAGGTCGTGAAGTAGACGAAGTACTCGCGGTTCGACTCGAGCTGGTCGGCGGTGAGAAAGGTCGCACTCGGGTCGTCGCGCTCCTCCTCCGGGACGAACTCGAAGAAGTGGCTGCTGATGTTGAGGACGCCGGCCGCACCCGAGTTGACGAGCGGTGTTCCGCCTCGGCCCTCGCTCGCCATGTAGCCGAGGTCGCGGATCGGCACGTCGCCATACGGGCCGGAGAGCTTCCGGAGATACAGCGGCATCGTGCCGCCTTTCCAGCAGGAGAGGATGCGGAGGTTGGGCCAGACGTCGACGGGCCACAGCCGCCCCTGGCTGCGCAGGATCCGCTCGAGCTCGTCTGCCCGGACCGGATCCGCCCGGAACGACGTGAAGGGCCGCGCGGGCACGCCTGCCGGGAGGAAGCGGTCCATCGTCGTCCCGTTGCGGATGTCGTGGATCAGCTCCTCGGCGAAGACGGTCATCTTCTCCGACAGCAGGAGCAGGCTCGAGGGGTTCGGGGTCACGACGGTGCGGATGTCCTCCGGGAGCGCGAACCGCAAGGTGAGGTAGTACTTCGACTCGACGTCCTTCACCTTCGTGAGCTCGTACGGGAGGGCGTAGAACCGCTTGATCGCACTCGGCTGAGTGCGGGTGAGGTAGCCGGAGATGGCGCCGTATGGAACGCCTCCCTCCGTCTGGCCCTCGACGTCGCTGGAGGAGGAGACGAGCAGCTTGCCCTCGAGGATGTCCGTGTAGTCGGTGAACATCCGGTAGGTGTGCACGTGGACGCCGTGGCTGTACTCGTGCAGGTAGCTCGGCGTCACCGGGATGAACTTCGCCCGCCCAGTCGTGCCGCTCGTCGTCGCGAACATGAGCGGGTCGTCGGCGGTCAGCACCCCGCGCTCGCCGCGCACCATGCGTTCGATGTACGGCTCGAGCGTCTCGTAGCTCCCCGGCGGCACGGCGGCCCGGAAGTCGGCGATCGACCGCACCTTGTCGAAGCCGTGCTCGGAGCCGAAGGTGGTCTGCTCGTTCCGGCGCACGATCTCGAGCAGCTTCTCCTCCTGCGCCGCTTCGGGCTGCCACGTCGCGTCGTCGAACTTGTCGGCCGCGCTGAACTTCAGCCACGTCCGCAA
>WNFU01010814.1_pt1 | contig 10015 bp, 9 predicted proteins | sample 5400121 | NCBI WGS metagenome assembly WNFU01 (sample SAMN13153360, study PRJNA577476) | soil metagenome | isolation source: 100 cm soil or saprolite under grassland replicate 1 | place: USA:California | collected 2016-06-15
TCCCGGTTGCGCATCGTCACGCGGACGAGGTCGAGATTGACCGGACCGGAGCAGATGAAGGGCTGGTCGACCCGGATCACCGACGTCCCGCTACTCGGCGCCGGCGCAGGCGCCGGAGCCGGTGCCGGAGCAGGCGCCGAATCCGACGCACGTACGGCGATGGTTGTCGTGACGCTGCTTCCCGCACCACGGTTGTCGGTGACCGTCAACCTGACGGTGTATCTGCCGGCCGCGCGGTAGGCGTGGGACACCCTCGGCCCGGTCCGGCTCGTGCCGTCGCCGAAGCGCCACACGAATGAGACGATCGACCCGTCCGCGTCGGACGACCTCCTGCCGCTCAACCGGACGGTGCTCCCGACCAGGGTGCTCAGCGTCGAAGTCCTGATCCGGGCGACCGGTGCGAGATTCGGTGCTGCGTTCGGCGAGGCGCCGGGCGCGGCCGGAGCGGAACTCGGCGCCGTGCTCGTGGCGGGGGCGGGGGCCGGGGCCGGAGTCGAACCGGTGCTCGAGCCCGATCCGGTCACCCGGAAGCTCGACTCGCTCCACTTCTCGCCGAGCGGCGTCGTGATCGACACTTTGCCGGTCGTCGCCTCTGCGGGCACGACCGCCTGGAAACGCGTCGACGACAGCAGCTTGAAGGACGCCGGGTGGTTGTGGAAGCGGACCGCTTGCAGCCCGTCGAGGTACCGACCCTCGAAGGTGACGAGCGTCCCCGCGCGACCCGACTGCGGGGACATCGAGATGATCTGCGGGTACGCCCCTTGAGCGAGCGACGGCGCAGCGGAGGTCAGCAGCACCACGACGAGACTTGCGGCGACCACGAGCGGAGCAGGTCTGAGCGGTAAGCGGAACGCTCGAGGACGAAGAGTTCGCGTCGCGGCTCGCATGGCGCTTACCTGATTCTTCCCCCGGCAGCCCTCGAATCCTTGTGCAGATGTGCGGCGTGTGGCTCGCCTCATGTCATCCCCCTAGACGTATGCGGCGGTCGCCCCGCTTGCGATTCCAGCGGTGGGCGCGTCTCCCGGACGAGCCGCGTTGGCGGCAATGAGGTCGCGCAAGCTAACAGACGTCGCGGACGATCCGGCCGGACCGCAGACGTTTTTGCCGGATCTTCCGCACAATGCGGTGCGACCGCTGAACCGACCCCGATTCCACCCTGACACGGCGACGCCACATTTCTACATCCGACGGTCGCGAGGAGACCGCCGAGCTCCTCCTCGTCTGCTCGACCGGCGGGCATCTCCTGCAGCTCGTCGCGCTCGAGTCGGCATGGGAGGGCGTTCCCCGTGCCTGGGTCACCTTCGACAAGAGCGATGCCCGCTCCCTCCTCGCACGAGAGCAGGTCTATTTCGCCTACGGACCGACCAATCGGAACATCTTGAACCTCCTCCGCAACCTCACCCTGGCGTGGCGGCTCCTACGCCGGATCCGACCGCGCGTGATCGTCACGACCGGAGCGGGTGTGGCCGTTCCGTTCTGCTGGATCGGCCGGTTGCAGGGAACGAGCGTCGTCTACGTCGAAAGCCTGTCCAGAATCGATCAACCCTCGCTCAGCTGCCGCCTCATCTCTCCCGTGGCGAGCCGGATCTACGGGCAGTGGCCGGAGTTTGCCGCAGCGGTGCGTCGTGCGCGATACGTGGGCGGCATCTTTTCCCGGCCATGATTCTCGTGACCGTCGGGACGAACGAGGCTCGCTTCGACCGCCTGATCCACGCCGTCGAGGCCCTCGCCGGATCGGAGGATCTCATCGTCCAGCACGGGCCCTCGCCCGTTCGGCCCCGGGGAGCTACCTGCGTCGACTTCCTTCCCTTCGAAGAGCTGACGGAGCAGATGCGCCTCGCGCGTGTCGTCGTGATGCACGCGGGGGTCGGGTCGGTTCTCTCGGCGCTGGCGAACGGTGCCAGGCCCGTGGTCGTGCCGCGCCTGCGGCGTTTCGGCGAGGCCGTTGACGACCACCAGGTGACGTTCGCGCGCCGCATGCACGCGGATGGATTCGTGGAGCTGGTCGAGGATCCCGCCCACCTCCAGCGCGTCGTTGCAGCCCACGACGGCCGCTTCGGCGGGACGGTCGGTGTCGAGAGCCGCCTCGCGGAGGAGCTGCGCGAATACATCCGCGCACAGATCGAGGGCGGCACGCGGCCGCCCTCGATCCACTCCTAGCCGCAGAGCGCTTACGCCACGTCGAGCTCTACGGGCCGGGCCTCGAGCAGGCCGTGTAGCTGCGCCCACCTGCTCGCCTCGGTCCGGTTCGAAACGCCGAGCTTTCTGTAGATGTTCGACAGATGGAACTTGACGGTCTGCTCCGTGACCCAGAGCATCCGTCCCAGCTCAGCGTTGGAATGGCCTTCCGAGACCAACGTCACGATCTCGAGCTCTCGACGCGTCAGTCCATGGTCGATGGATTCCCGGACCCTGTCGCCGATGCGGCTCACCTCCAGACCTGTCTGTCCGCTGCCGTTGTAGGCGAGGAAGACCGAGTTCTCGAACACCTGGCGGATCGTCGAGGTGAGATCGTCGGGATGCACGGACTTGACCACGTAGGCGTGTGCACCCGCACCGATCGCGTCGTCCACGTCGTCAGCCCCGTTCGAGAGTACGACGACGCGGACCCGAGGACACGACTTCCGCGAGCCTTCGATGAGCCGCAGGCCGGCTGCTGCGTCCTCCGAGGTCTCGCTCTGGATCTCGGCCACCAGGAGATCCGGGTTGGTTTCCTGGACCCGCCGCAACGCGTCCGAGTGGGCCGTCGCCTTCCCGACCACCTCGAAGTCCAGTCTTTCGAGCACGCCCTCCACCGCCTCCAACCACAACGGGTGGGGGTCGACAATCACCGCAGTTCGCTTCACCGAAAGGGCCGCCTTTCGTGAGGATAGATGATGTAGTAGCGGGATTCTGACGCAATGAGCGGAAAATGGAAGAGACGTTTTCTGGAGGATCGTGGCTTCCGCGGTGCTTTTTCGCCCTCGACCCTCGGCTGGGACACCGATTGACACATCGTCATGCCCGACTTCCGCCTAGGTCACATGGAAGCAACGTCGCGATAGGTTCGATGCCGCGGTGCGGCTGGCCGCAAGTCGGACCGCTGGCCAGGACGCGTCTTTGGCCACGGCAGGCGGGCGTTTCGGTGACCAAGCGAAACAGCCCGCTTGCCCCAATCGAGGGATGTACGCGCTCCCCCCATGTCCTACCTTCAGGCGACCGGCGGCCTCGGGCAGCCGGTACCTGCGGGGCGGCCGCCTCCGATTGGTCGCGAGGTGGCCCTCCGCTTCCTTCGGAGCGCGCGCGTCGAACCCCCCGATCGGGGAGGCCGCCGAACCTCTCTGAGGCTGCGCAAACCTAGCCTCTTTCTGGCCTGTTCAGGGGCTTCCTCGCCTCCTAGGGTCAAGAGGGGAGGGAGGGCTACGGGGTGAACAGCTTTGCGCAAACAGAGGCGATCGCGTCGGCGGCTGCGCTTGACGCGATCCTGCCTCATTCGGATGTCCGTACGCGGGCGATTCTCGAGCGGCGGAGTCGCTCCGAGCTGCTTCGACGCGGCTGGCTGGTGCGGCGCGCCCTCCTCGCGGCTGATGTGGTCGGCCTCACGTTGGCCTTCCTCATCCCGCTGTTCCTCTTCGAGGGGAAGCTTCAGGCCGACCACGTCCCGGCGATCGGGGAGCTCCTCCTCTTCGTCGTCGCCCTGCCGCTGGGGATCGTGCTCGCAAAGCTCTACGGCCTCTATGAGCGCGACGAGGAGCGGACGGATCACAGCACGGTCGACGACGTGGCCGGCGTCTTTCATCTCGTCACGGTCAGCGTGTGGCTGCTGTACGTCGGCGGTCTGATCACCGGACTGTCGAACCCGCCGATCGAGCGGCTGATCACCTTCTGGATTCTGGCCGTGGCGTTCATAACAGCCGGTCGCGCGATCGCGCGGACTGTTTGCCACCGCAGCACGACGTATCTCCAGAACACGATCATCGTCGGCGCGGGAGAGGTGGGCCAGCTCACCGCGCGGAAGATCCTCAGCCACCAGGAATACGGCATCAATCTCGTCGGGTTCGTCGATTCCCAGCCCAAGGAGCGACGCGAGGATCTCGGTCACCTCACTCTGCTCGGCGCCCCCGAGGACTTGCGCGAGCTGGTCGAGCTGCTCGACGTGGAGCGCGTGATCATCGCCTTCTCGAACGATGCGGACTCCGAGACGCTCGCGTTGATCCGGAGCGTCCAAGGGCTCGACGTTCAGATCGACATCGTCCCGCGCCTCTTCGAGCTGCTCGGGCCGAACGTCGGCATCCACACGATCGAGGGCATTCCGCTCGTCGGGCTCCCGCCCCGGCGCCTCTCTCGTTCGACCCGCCTGGTCAAGCGCACACTCGACCTCGTAGCGTCGTCGATCGCCCTGCTCGTGCTCGGCCCACTTCTCCTTGCGCTTGCAGTTGCGATCAAGCTCGACTCGCCCGGCCCGGTCTTCTTCAGACAGCGCAGGCGGGGCAAGGACGAACAGGCATTCGAGATCATCAAGCTCCGGACGATGGCCGCCGACGCCGAGGAGCGGAAGCACGAGCTCGCGCACCTCAACATGCACCTTGCCCCGGGCGGCGATCCGAGGATGTTCAAGGTCCCGAATGACCCGCGCATAACGCGCCTCGGCGGCTTCCTGCGGCGGTCGCGCCTCGACGAGCTCCCTCAGCTCTTCAACGTGCTCAAGGGCGAGATGTCATTGGTGGGTCCACGTCCGATCATCCTCGAAGAGGACCGGCACGTCGCCGGCTGGGCTCGGCGGCGACTGGACTGCAAGCCCGGCATGACCGGCCTCTGGCAAGTCCTCGGCGCGAGCGACATCCCCTTCGAGGAGATGACCAAGCTCGACTACCTCTACGTGACGAATTGGTCGCTCGCAGAAGATCTCCGGCTGATCATGCTGACGATTCCGTCGCTGTTCAGACGGCGTTACGCTTACTGATCGACCGAACCGCGGCAGCCGGCCCCATCCTCGGCGTCGACGCTCGCAACCTGACGCGGCGCTTCGGCTCAGTCGTGGCGCTCGAAGACGTTTCCCTGGCGGCACCTCCGGGATCGATCCACGCATTGCTGGGGCCCAACGGCGCCGGCAAGACGACGCTGATCCGCATCCTCTGCGGTCTCGTGGCCGCCGACAGCGGGCGGGTCCGCATCTACGGAACCGAGCACGGCCGCCACTCGCGCGCGCTTCGGGGCCTCATCGGGCTCGTACCCTCCGGCGATCGCTCGTTCTACCTCCGAGTGTCGGGTCTCGAGAACCTCGTGTTCTTCGCGCGGCTCCACGGGCTGACGCGAACGGAGGCGCTTGCGCGGGCACGCATCGTGCTGGATCAGGTGGGCCTTGCCGACGCAGCTTCGAGGCGCGTCGGCGAGTACTCCCACGGAATGCAGAAACGGCTCTCCGTCGCACGAGCGCTGCTCACGAGCCCGCAGGTGATGTTGGTCGACGAAGCGACGCACGACCTGGATCCTGAAGGTGGCGCGCGCGTGCGCGACCTGATCTGCGAGGTCGCTCGCAGTGGAGCGACGATCCTCTGGGCGACGCAGCGGATCGACGAGATTCGCGGCTTCGCGGACGACGTCACCATGCTTGCCCGCGGCAGCGTCAGGTTCACGGGGACGGTTGCGCAATTTGCCGTCAAGGCGCAAGTGACGCGTTACGTCCTGCGGCTGCGGAACGGCGGCTCGCACCGTCGCGCGACCGAGGCGGCCGTGCGCGACGCGATTGCCGGCCGTGCCGATCTCGTCGCCGTGCCGGACCGCGAGCACTTCGTCGTTGCCCTCAGACCTGGAGCCGTCCTGGGCGACGTGCTCATGCCGCTGGCAGCCGCGGACATTCAACTGCTGGCATGCCGGGAAGAACGGTCCGAGATCGAGACGGCCTTTCTCTCGCTCTCGGCGGAGGAAGAGGGCGGGGCGGCGTGACCGAGACCGCCTGGTCGCCGGCAGCGGTCGAGACCGGGAGGTCCTCCGTTCTCCAGGAACTGAGGAAGATCCCTGCCTTCGTCCGCCGCGACTTCCTCGTCGCGTGGAGCTATCGAATGGCCTTCGCCTCCGACGCGGTCGGCCTCGTCGCCGGCGCTGCGCTCTTCTACCTCATCGGTCTCATGATCGACCCCGCGAAGATCCCGAGCTTCGGCGGAACGCGAGCGACCTACATGGAATTCGTCGCGGTCGGTCTCGCGCTGGGTGTCTTCATTCAGCTCGGCCTGGCGCGCGTCGCAAACGCCCTTCGCAACGAGCAGCTGACGGGCACGCTCGAATGCCTGCTGATGACGCCCACGGCGCCGGCGACGATTCAGCTCGGCTCGGTCGCGTACGACCTCCTGTACATCCCGTTGCGGACCGGGATCTTTCTCCTCATCGTCGCGTTTGCGTTCGGGCTGGACCTGGATATCGGGGGTGCGTTGCCCGCCGCCCTGGCACTCCTGCTCTTCATCCCGTTCGTCTGGGGCATCGGTGTCGCCACTGCCGCTTCGATGCTGACGTTCCGTCGTGGGACCGGTGTGCTGGGGCTCGGAGTGGCCGCTCTGTCCCTTGCCTCCGGCGCCTACGTTCCGCTTCAGCTTCTGCCCTCGTGGATCGAGAAGCTCGCCGGCGCCAACCCGATGGCCCTTGCGCTCGACGCGATGCGGGAGGGATTGCTTGGCGGCGCAAGCGTCGGCGACGTCGCGCCCAAGCTCCTGGTGCTCGCGCCGATGTCTGCGGGGTCGCTTGGCCTTGGGCTCTACCTCTTCGGCCTGGCCATGCGTCGCGAGCAGCGCCGCGGCAGCATCGGTCTCTACTGAGCCGTGAGGACCTGGACCTTTGGCCAGGGCAAGCTGGTCTTGAGGTGCCGGTAGGCGCCAACTAGCCTCAGCCTCTTACCCGGGGGCAAGGCGAGGGACTTGGTCAGAGTGTTCAAACGACGGAATCGAGCCGCATGGTGCGTCTGTGTCGCGGTGGCGGCGTTCCTTCCCGTGCTCGCAGCACCGGCCGGCGCCGAGCCCACTAGCTGCGCCTACGACCCGGGAACGAAGTCGGTGTCAGCGGTCGTCGACTCCGGCGGAAACGCAACCCTCGTGGTCGCCGACGGAGCACTCGTCTTCGCGGGAGTGCCGTGCGAGGGCGCCACGACGACGAACACCGACACCATCTCCATTACCGGAAACGCGGGGACCGCGGAGCGGCTGGTCCTGGACGAGCGGGGCGGTGTGTTCGGCCCCGGCGCGACGAGCGAGTTCAACATCCCGGAGATCGAGATCGCGACCGCCCTCGGCGATGCGACCGACGTGGTGGTCGTCTACGGAACCGAGGGGCCCGATGTGATCGCTCCCGGTCAGAACGGCCTGGCGTTCAACAGCGACGGGGACGTGGACGTGACCTTCTCACCCGGCGCCTTCCCGATGGAGATCTACGGCACCGGCGGCGCCGACTACATCAACGGACGCGGACAGGGCGGCGCAGGGCTCCACTTCCTGGGGCCTCTCGTCGTCGACGGCGGGGAGGGGGACGACACCTTGCTGCGGGGCAGCTCCTTCGACGACGTCGTTTCCGGCGGCTCCGGGAACGACCGCCTAGAAGGCACCGACGGCAGCGATCAGCTGGATGGTGGTGTCGGCGACGACTATCTCGCGGCCGGGGCCGGCGACGACCTTCTCGTGGGCGGACCTGGACGCGACACGCTGACCGCAAGCGACGGAACCGACACCCTGCACGCCGACGACGGCGAAGCGGACGGCGACCTGAACGGCGGCCCGGGCATCGATACCGCGTACTACGACGCCGGCGTCGACCCGGTCCCGCTCGCCGTGGAGAACAAGGTCCCGGTCACACCGCCTCCGCCTCCGCCGACGGGTCCGTGCACCTATACCGCGGCCACCCGCACCGTGACCGCGCAGATCGAAAGCGGAGGTTCGGCGACGTTGTCCGTGAGCGGCGGTCAAATCTTCTTCGGCTCTCCCGCTTCGGAGTGCGTCGGGGCCACGACGACGAACACCGACACGATCAACGTCAACGGAGTCCCGGGCTCGGTCGAGCAACTGACGATCGACCAGAGCGGCGGAGCATTCGAGCCGGGGACGATCGCGGAGTCCGTCACGCCCGAGATCGAGATCGCGGCGGCTCTCGGCGACGTCACGGACGGCGTCGTCATCATCGGCGCGGCCGGCGACGACCTGATCTCGGTCGGCGCGAACGGTGTCGCCACGAATGCGGACGGCGACGTGGACATCACCTTCAACCCGCTTCCGCAAGCGATCGAGATCCGCGGTGCCGGCGGGCGCAACACCATCAGCGGCCGCGGCGGGACCGGTGCCGGTGCGACATACGCCGGTGTGCTCACCGCCTATGCCGGCGACCTCGGCGACACCCTGCGTGGCGGCCTCGGCGACGACGTCCTCGTCGGCGGGATCGGACCGGACGTGCTCGAGGGCCGCGAAGGCTCCGACCAGCTCACGGGCGGCGGAGGGGACGACACCCTCGCGGGTGCCGTCGGCAACGACACGTTGACCGGAAGCGAAGGACGAGACACCTTCTCGGCGGGCGACGGCGACGATGTCATGCGCGCAGACGACGACGAAGCGGACTCGACGATCAACGGCGGCCCCGGCGTCGACACCGCGTACTACGACTCGGGTGTCGACCCGTTACCGGTCGCGACCGAGAATCGGATTCCCGCGTAGAGATCTCGCCGCCTGCCGCCGAGGGATACGTCGACTTTCGCGGCTACCGCACCTGGTTTCGCGTCGTCGGCGACCTCGGGTCGGGAGGCTTCCCGTTGCTCGCCCTACACGGGGGGCCGGGATCGACCCACAATTACTTCGGACCGCTCGAACGACTTGCGGGCGAGCGTCCCGTCGTCCTCTACGACCAGATCGGTTGCGGCAATTCGGATCGCCCGACCGACATCGAATGGAGCGTCGCCGTCTTCCGCGACGAGGTCGACGCCGTCCGCGGGCAATTGGGACTCGATCGCATCCATCTCCTCGGCACGTCGTGGGGCGGGATGCTCGCGCTCGAGCACGTCCTCTCCGGGGCGCAGGGAATCGTCAGCCTGACGCTCAGCTCGACCCTCGCGAACCTCGCCCTTTGGAACGAGGAGCAGCTCGAGCTCCGCGCCGCGCTGCCGCCCGACGTGATCGAAGTCCTCGACCGCCACGAGCAAGCCGGTACCTACGACGACCCCGAGTACGAACGCGCGCTGGAGGCCTACTTCGACCGCCACTTCTACCGAGGGCCGAAGCCGCGTCCCGAGCTGGAACGGATGGCGGAGCAGAAGGCGCCTGACGTCTACCGGGCAATGCAAGGCCCGAACGAGTGGACGACGACGGGCGCGCTCAAAGGCTGGAACGTCCGCGACCGCCTACGCGAGATCGACGTCCCCACGCTCGTCCTCCGCGGCCGCCACGACATGTGTACTGCACCGATCGCGGCCGAGCTCGTCGAGGGCATTCGCGAGGCGCGCGAGGTCGTGTTGGAGCACAGCTCGCACACGCCGGTGCTCGAGGAAACCGACAGGTACCTGGAGGTCCTCGGCGGCTTCCTGCGAGAGACGGAGACTGGACTGCGCCCGCGGCCCGGAGGGAATCATCATCGAGCTAGCGGAGCAGATCGGCTAACGGGTTGAGTCCGTTGCCGACTCCAAAGGTGAAATGGACCTAAGAGGACGTCTTTCAAACCTTCCTGAAACGCTCAAGGAGCTACTCGGGACCGCTTAAGACTTACTTCCAGTCTCTCGTAGATGTGACGTGCAAAAGAGCACCGACGCCTTTCGCCGCAGGGCTCGAACCTGACTCTTGTTGCCGCCTATGGCTCGAGACCGAGGCCGGAAAGCCAGAGGTGCGCGCTCCTCGCTCGGGCCTCCGGAAAATCGCAGGCCCGTACGGAGAAGGACACGCCGTCGCCGCCGGCAGTCCCTCGCACCGTGATCTCAGGCGGCACGCCTTCGCTGCCAACGCAAGTTGCGGTCAAACGCGGAGGCCGAGTCATTTCCGAGTGGGCGGCGATGCTGCTGCACTAAACTCTGACGACTTGG
>WNFU01010815.1_pt1 | contig 10015 bp, 5 predicted proteins | sample 5400121 | NCBI WGS metagenome assembly WNFU01 (sample SAMN13153360, study PRJNA577476) | soil metagenome | isolation source: 100 cm soil or saprolite under grassland replicate 1 | place: USA:California | collected 2016-06-15
CCCGCCGACGGCGCGGCCATGCCGCTGAGCGAACTGCGCTTGTGGCTCAAGGCGGACACGGGGGTGTCCCGGCAGCACACCAACAACAGTGTGAACTATTGGGCCGACCAATCGGCCAACAACAACAACGGCACCCAGGCGACGCTGGCCAATCAGCCGCTCTATATCGAAGGGGCGATCAACGGGCGTCCGGCCGTGAAGTTTGCCGCGTCCAATTCACAGAGTTTGAGCCTGCCGAACCTGCTCAACGGGACAACGCAAGCGGAGGTGTTTGTGGTGCTGAAGTCAGCGGTGGACACGCCGACCGCTAGTCGGGGATTGTGGCGCCTGGGAAGCGCGTCGGGTTCGTATCCTAACACGGCAGGCAACATTGTGGAGGATTTTGGCACGACAAGCGCCGTGACGGTGGGTAATCCGGCGCAACCGTTGGATCAGTACCACCTCTACAACGTGTCGGCGCGGACAAATGAATGGATCGCGCGCATCAATGGTGCGGTGCAGCTCGCCAGGACGAACAACACCTACGGTTTTTACAGCTCGCCGAGCTTGGGTTTGGGCTCCGTATATTTTGACGGGCAGATCGCTGAAGTGCTCATCTACAACCGTGTGTTGACGAGCGAGGAGCGGACCGTAGTGGGATCGTATCTGAACAGCAAATATTTTAACGTTCCGGTGAACATCCCGCCCACGGTGAGCATCACCAATCCACCGAACTACGCGGCCTACGACCCTCCGGCGACCATCACCATCGCTGCCAGCGCAGCCGATGCCGATGGGACGATCACCCAGGTGGAGTTTTTCCAGGACACGAACAGCCTGGGTATCGATACCGTGGCTCCCTACAGCTTCAACTGGAGCAATGTTTTGACCGGCACGTACTCGCTCACCGCGCGGGCGACGGACAACCTGGGAGCCGTCCAGATATCCAGTCCCATAAGCGTCACGGTAAATCTGACACCAACGGTCTCACTGACCAACCCGACGAACGGCGCAGCGTTTGTCGAGCCGGCGCAGATCACGTTGACCGCTGCCGCCACGGACACCGATGGCAGCGTCACCAACGTCGCCTTCTTCGAGGGATTGACCAACGAAATAGGCCAAAGCGCCACTGCCCCGTACGCCTTTGTTTGGACCAATGTTCCGGCGGGCAGCTACTCCTTTACGGCCCAGGCGACCGATAATCTGGGAGCTTCAACGACCTCCAGCGGGACCAGTGTCACCGTCTATCCCGCGGCCACTAATGACGGCAGCGCGCTTCGGCTGGGTTATTGGCGCTTTGAATCGACAAATTGGGTGGGGGAACAGGGGCAGACTCCCATATTCTTCACCAAGATCCAAGGCACCGCTGACGGCAGCAACAATGTGTTGCAAGTCAATGCCGCCAACCCGGCCAATCTCAAATATCGCGACGTGGAGGACAACCATGCGGCCAATATCGACGTGCGCAATGGCACGGTTCTGTTCTGGTTCAAGCCCGACTGGAACAGCGCCACTGCCGGAGGCGCCGGCCCCGGGAGCAACGGCCAACTGCTCAGCCTGGGGCAGTGGACCAGTGACGCCAGTTACGGCTGCTGGAACCTGTCCCTCAGCGCCGAGGGTTCGACTCTGAGTTTCATTTGCCAGACCAATGGCGCCGGGTCAACCAACCTGACCGCGGCGATCAATTGGCTTTCGACCGATTGGCATCAAATCGCTCTGACCTACTCCCCAAGCAATTCCGCGCTTTATCTCGACGGACAGCTCGCCACCACGGGCAGCGGCGTCAGCTATTATCTGGATGCACTCGTCCGCGCCGTGGACGGCATCAACCTTGGCAGTGACCGGACCGGCAACGAGCAAGCCAAAGGTCAATTCGACGAACTGGAATCCTTCAATTACCCACTGGGCGCTCCCGAAGTCTCACGGCATTACGACAGCGACGGTGACGATTTGAATAACCTTGCCGAACTGCGCTTGGGAACAGACCCAACCAATCCAGACACCGACGGTGACGGGCTAAACGACTACCTGGAATACATCCAAGGACGCAATCCCCGAATCAACGGGAGCGTTTCGGATACCAACGGATTGATCCGCCTGCAGGTTTACACGCCCTTGGAATAGACTTTGAGATTCAACCCCCCCCGTTACGAACCAAATGAAGATCACTTCCTGCATTGCGCCTCAGTCAAACCGAATCACAAATGGAGCAGGTCATTATTTGCGGCTGATTCTGCCAGCTCTAAGCTGCTTCTGCGCGCTTCTTCTATCGAACGCAGAAGAGGTGACGAGCTGTGTCAAGCTCAGCCCTGAAACGGCAGACGGCAGCGCCTTTGAGCTTAAATTTGGCGAATATGAATTTCAACAAACGGACCCACCCAGATGGCAGGTTTACAGAATCAATGAGTACAGGGTTGACTACGACTTCCTCAACAGCGTGGAATTCTACGAGTCCGAATGGCCCGATGGTTGGTGTGGTGGTGTAGGGTATATGCAGTACCATCAGCTTCTGACCTGGAATGAACACGCGGACTATAGGGAGGTTTATCATACGGATTACACTTCGGAGACCAGCCGAATCGACGGAACGCAATCCAGTCTCTATCACATCTGGGGTGAAGATCACTGCAACGGCGCGTGGGAACCCGTGAACCGGGAGCTCCGCGAAGGTGACCCGTACAATATCGATGCTCCCGACCTTCAGTATTTTACCTATTATCCGCCCGGTCTTCAGGCGACGGCCGACAGCGCGACAAGCTTAACCACCACAGGCGAAACGAACCATACGTACGAAAGCTATAGCCGAAACTGGGATTACACCAGGACCGAGCAGCTTTCGGACCTCTACACAACGGAGCAGTTAATCTCTCTGGCAAAGTCCAATCTGCCCACAAACCTGCCGGAGGGAGGCTGGTTTTTGGAATCATCGTATGAACCGACAACCTGGGTCGCGTCAAGGTTTCTTTCCGAAGACGAAACCCAAATCGAATTGGTGCGGGGCGCCTACCGCATGCAATTCGAGGGTGAAGAAGGCGTTGAATATGAATTGAAGTGGACGGAGCGATTTGTTCCCGCAGAGCCCCCGAGTTATTCCGCGACGGGACCCGTGAGCGAAACAACTGTCACGGAGACTATCGTCGCCACGGGCAAACCCCAGTACACGAAAATTCACTATGTGGAACCCCCTGAGGCCAATGGTTACATCGTAGTCGTACCGCCCAAGGTGCTTTGCGAGGAGTGTTCTGCAGGTTCGGACACATCCGAAAATGGATCGGTGGATTTCTCCATCAATTTGGGACGGTCACGAGAGGGCGCATCGGCCGGTAAGATCTTTATTGCTGAACGCGTTCCGACCAATACACTGGCCACCCTCCAGGCGCTTCAGTTCGACGTGTCGCCGGATGTTTCGTTCCACTATGACCTGACCACTTATCAGATCCGACAGATCGTGGCGCCGGAGACCGTCGTGGACATAACCGTGCTCAGCGACCACGCCTACGAGATTCGATTCTATCATCCCGCCGATTTCGCGGACTTGAATGCCGGCCCGACCGGGGATCCATTCGCCGCTTGGCGAATCGAGAATCCCGATGCGACGGGCGCCACGTTCAACCAGTTGAACATTATCAAAACCGCCGATGGCAACACTCTCACCAACGCATACGTCTGGTCGAATAGCGACCAGGGTTGGACGCTCCTGACCGCGAATGGGTTGCGCAAAGAATCGAAGAGCAAATCCGTCGATCCGGAAACGGGCGACGAAGTTGAGACGGTAACGATCAGGAACCAGCAGGACCTGACCGTTTACGTCGAAAGCCGGAGATATCACACTTACGATGATCCGCTCGGCCGCGCCCTGCTCGAACTGAAGATCGATCCACAAGGAGCGGCAAAAACGACCACATATCAATACTTCGATGATCCTGTACTCCACGGGACCAACTACGGCAGAATCAAGCAGGTGGTGCGCGACACCGGAGCATGGACACGGTACGAATACAACTCTTCAGGGCGACTCACAAAGGAAATCTCAAGTTTCACAAATGCCGCCGTGAATGCGCCGGAGGCTTCCTGTCGAGTGATCGAATACGATTATTCACCTGTGGCCGCGGGCGACGACGGAACCCTGGATCCCACGACGCCGCGCACCGTCGTCGAGAAGGTGCTGGGTCAGGCCATCTCGAAGCGGTGTTATGCGGCGCTCACCGGCGAACGGCGCCAAATCCAGTGCATTGCCCCAGACGCCGAAGCTGATAACACCAACAATCTGGTGACCATCACGAAGACTTACACCGAGGGGGACCAGCGGGTTTGGGGCAAAACCCGCCTCGTTGACTACCCCGATGGCACGCGCGAGGTTCGTTTTTACGACTTCCTCGATGACCCGAGCGGCACTTCTTACGTGACGAACACGGTCGTTCGCGGCGAAGCGGATCCAAACGGCGAAAACAACGTCGTCAACGGCACTCGCACGGTGAGCCTGACAACGGATACCGGACGTTCCATATCCACAATGGCGTTCGACATCGCTTCAGAAGTGCTCACTTCCAGCGAAACTTACTCGGACTTCGACGCTTTCGGGCGTCCGCAGCGTGTGACCTTCCTGGATGGCACCCATACCGACACGTCCTATTCCTGCTGCGGCGTGGACACGGTGGTGAATCGGGATGGAGGCGCGGTTAGTTACGAATACGATGCCTTGAAGCGGCGCTGGGCCGAACACCGGCTCGTCAGTCCAACCGACTCAATTTCGTTGCTCTCGAGCTATGATCCCCAGGGGAATGTTGTCTCCACCGCGAGGATCGGGACCAACGGATCGAGCATCACGCTTTCGACCAATGTGTATGACGCCTCCGGCCAACTGATTTCGACCACCGACGCCCTGAATCACACGACACGGTACACCAATTACGTGGATGGTGCCGGCCAGACGATCAAAAAGACCACATACGAAGACGGGAGCACGCGGATCGAGACGTATTTCAAGGACGGATCGCTGCAGAGTCTCACCGGTAGCGCTGTTCACCCCATTCGATACGAATATGGCGTTGAAACGAGCGGGGCCGACGCCGGCAAGTACTTTGTCAAGGAGATCAAACTCAAATCCGACGGAACGGATTCCGACGAGTGGACAAAATCCTACCGTGATGCGCTTGGGCGGGCTTGCAAGACGCTGTACGCTGACGCCGCCTTCAGCCAGTCCGTTTACAATCAGAAAGGTCAGCTTGAAAAGCAGGTCGATCCAGACGGCGTGACGATGCTCTACCAGTACAACCGCAAAGCCGAACGGGAATACGTCGCCGTGGATATGAACCCAAACGGACTGATCGATCTGGATGGCATCGACCGTGTCACGCGCACGATTGCCACAGTAGGGCAGGCTTCCAGCCTGCCAGAAATTAACGTTCGGCGAATCGAAACTTATGTCTGGACTATCGACAACTCGGCTTCATCCAACCTCGTGTCCACTGTTGAAACATCGGTCGATGGCCTGCACACGTGGAGCAGGGTCTGGAATAATGGGACCGCAGTTACCAGCGAAACTCAGACCGCTTTTGATCCGGCAGCCAGTTTGCGCGTGGTCACCCAAACCGCACCTGACGGCTCGTACACGGTCAGCACGAACCAATTCGGCCGGCTGATTTCCCTTACCCGCAGTGACGCGTTAAACAATCCGCTCTCAGCAATCAGCTATTCGTACGATGCCCATGGCCGGCCAAGGATTGCTTCCGACGCGCGCACGGGCGCGACGACGTTTGAATATGATGAGCTGGACCGAGTAACATCGGTGACCAGCCCGATTCCTGGTCCTGGCCAGAATGCGCAGACTACGGTCAATTTTTTCGACAACATGGGCCGCATTTGGAAGACGCTGCTCCCGGACAACACAAGCGTAACCAACGAATTCTTCACCACCGGTCAATTGCGTCGAACATCTGGTTCGCGAACCTACCCGGTGGAATACACCTATGATGCGCAGGGGCGTATGAAGACGATGAAGACCTGGCAGAACTTTGCCGACAACACCGGCGCGGCCGTGACCACCTGGAATTACGACGGCATGCGCGGTTTCCTGACCAACAAAGTGTATGCGGACGACAGTCCGGGGCCCAGCTACAGCTACAAACCCTCGGGCCGCCTCCAAACCCGCACCTGGGCGCGAGGCATCACGACGACATACGGCTACAACAACGCGGGGGATCTGGAGACGGTTGATTACTCGGACGCGACGCCCGACGTGACGTACGTCTACGAGCGGCTTGGGAGGCAGCAGACCGTCACGCAAGGCAGCAACGTCTGCAATTACGCGTACACCGACTCGGGGCAACTACTGAGCGAAGACGCCACCGCCGGCATCCTTAACGGCTTGAGGCTCACCAACGGCTACGACGCGCTGCTGCACCGCACCAATCTGTTCGCTCAATACTCCACCACTCCATTACTCCATCACTCCTACGCCTTCGATGCCGCCTCGCGACTACAGAATGTCAGCGACGGCACCAATAGCGCAACGTACAGTTACCTTGCCAATTCACGGTTCGTGGAGAACATTGTGTTTCAGCAGAACGGCGCGACGCGGATGACGACAACGAAGGCATACGACAATCTGAACCGGCTCACCTCGATTCAAAGTAGCGCGGGTGGCTCGCCTGTCGCCTGGTCCGCTTACGCCTACAATTCGGCAAATCAGAGAACTGGTATGACAAATGCTGACAACGCGCGCTGGGTTTATACGTACGACTCGCTCGGCCAAGTGACCGCCGGCAAGAAATATTGGGCCGACGGCACGCCTGTGGCCGGTCAACAGTTAGAATACGGCTTTGACGACATCGGAAACCGCACCTCCAGCAAGGCCGGTGGCGACCAAAGTGGTGCGGGCCTCCGGCCTGCCTCGTACGCGTCCAGTCTCCTCAATCAGCACACCAGCCGCACGGTACCTGGCGCCGTGGACATTCTGGGGTCCGCCACGAACACCAGCACGGTGACGGTGAATAATCTTTCCACCTATCGGAAGGGCGATTATTTCCGGGACGAATTGAGCGTGGACAATGCCTCGGCATCGGTCTGGTTGAGCGTTACGAACCTGGCTGTGCTGAATGACGGCAGCAATCCGGACATCATCGCGACCAATACCGGTAATGCTTTCGTGCCGAAGACACCGGAGACGTTCGTTTACGATGCCGACGGGAACATGACCAACGACGGTCGGTGAACCTTCACCTGGGATGGCGAGAATCGGCTCATCAGCATGCAAGCGATCAGCAGCGTTCCGTCTGGGGCCAAGAAGAAACTGGATTTCGCTTATGATTACCAAGGCCGGAGGATTCAGAAAATTGTCTCGACGTGGAATGGCTCGGCTTATGTGGCCGCGAGCACGAACAAGTTTCTTTACGACGCTTGGAACCTTATTGCTGAACTCAACGGGACGAACGGCGTAATCCGCTCCTATCTTTGGGGCACCGACCTCAGCGGCGGGATGCAGGGCGCTGCGGGTGTCGGCGGTCTTTTGGCGATCAAACCAACGGGCACAAATACATTGTTTGTCGCTTACGACGGTAACGGAAATGTCACCAGCCTGATTGACGCGTCGACAGGAACATTTACAGGCCAGTTTGAATACGGCCCCTTCGGTGAAGTCATTCGGGCCACCGGCACCATGGCCAAGACAAATCCGTTCAGGTTCTCGACGAAGTATCAGGATGACGAGAGCGACTTCTTCTATTACGGCTTCAGATATTACAACCCAAGCACCGGAAGGTGGTTGAGCCGCGATCCCATCGAGGAACGAGGTGGCTTCAATGTTTACGTCTTTTCGCTGAATAGACCGCTGGATGTTCTTGATATCCTCGGATTGGCTAACTATCGCATCGGGTCACCTACCGAGCCAACTCTGAGCTTTGACGAGAATTTCACTTACGACCCAAATACATCCGCAACAGCCCAAGATTATCTGAGCTGGACGTGGTGGATGTCGAAGCTAAGGGGGGCGCAACTGCTCAGACACGATTTGGTTGATGCGACGGCAGCTTACGCTCACTACATGAGCGGAACGGGAGCCGATCTTGAAGTGAATTACCCGAAGGCATATCGAGATGACGCAAATATCCGTGCCGGGGTGAATAATGAAATTGCTGCCGCTCAAGCGGACGCGGAACGTTTGGCCGCTTCCGGTGGACCTAAATTCACAATGACTGGAGATGCCGAGAGACTCGGAAATCCAACTACGGAAAACTGGCAGAAGACAGTGGGCCAGCATTACATCTGGGGTCACGCCAATGTAGAAGCGTGTGGTGATGAGTTCACAATGAGCATCACCATTCACGAGAAGGACCGATACAACTTTAACCGAGGGGCACACGATATCGCGACGGGATTGCCGGACAATGCGAATGGACGATTCGCGGTTCTTGGCTGGGCAAAGTCGTTCATCACAAAAGGGGAGGTCGTAAAAAAGGTGACGTGGAAGAAGGGACAGATTGGTCCTACCACGAAAATTGAAGACCCGCCACGCAGATAACCGCAACGCACATCATGAAACTGCTGCTCTTGTGCGTGACCGTGGCTCTACTTACTAATGCTGGGTGTGGCCAACAGACCAAACAACCGAATGCAACTGCCGCGAAGCAAACCGTGAGAACTGATGTAGCACCAATCTCTCGACGATTACCAAAGCTCGGGCAACTGCGATCAGTTTGGTGGATTTCTACGCAAGTCACCACGGATTCAGCCTTGAGTCCTCCAAGCCAGCCGGCTTACCGAGTTTGGGGGTTTGTTCAATTAGAGAAAGGGAAGGCTGAGGAGTTTTCTCGACAGTTTGAATGGCAACGAATGCCGGCTGACTGGAAGCCAGAGCTGACCGTTACGAACTTGAACCTCGATTCAGCCGAATGGAGTCGAAGCGATGCCTTCACCAAAGACTGCAAGCCGCAGCAAATCCCTGGAAAATTGTACATTGAGCGCCACAAAGGAGTCATTTACTTCGACTTGGAAATTGAATAACGGCGACGAGTGCACGGCGCGCACAAATGATGCGAAGGCATCCAGCCGCGCTCAGGCCGCGTCGGGGAAGTCCGCCACCGAAGCCTGCCACACAGCCCATGCGCTCCTCGCTCGCTGGTCGGCGCTTCACTCCTTGGCAATCGGCGTGACGGTGATGCTGGCGACGTAGGCTGTGGAGCGTTCGAGGAGGGCGTAGCGCGCTGGGTTGGATCGGACGGAGAGCAGGTCGCCATCGCGAAGGTACTCGGCGAGGCTGGAGAGCTTCCAGCCCAAAATCACCACGTCGGCCGTGGCGAACGCCAGGGTGAGTTTGTCCGGCGGCGCATCCTTTTCATCAGACGAGTTTGGCTCCAGACGGTAGTCGATCAGTTGACCAGTGTGGAAACCGCGGCGCTGGTCCTCTGCCAGGACAAACTCGATGCAGAGGCAATGTTTGTGAGCTAGTTTGTAACATTCGTTTTTGAAATCGCTCATGGTGGAGTGGGGGGGTTGAGGGTTCAGTGTCCGATGCCGCGAGAATGACGCGGTTGTTGTCGTTGTTGGCGGTGATGTTCGATCTTCTGGCGCGCTTCCTCGCGCAACGAGCGGCGCACCTTCTCCGTCGGCTTGACGGAGTCGGTTTGCTCGACCTTCTTGGCGAGTTTTTCGGCGACGACTTCTTTGATAGGCGCGATAGGGGTCAGGTCTCAACGCGATAGGGGTCAGGTCTCAACTCAACGCGATAGGGTCAACGCGATAGGGGTCAGGTCAACGCGATAGGGGTCAGGTCTCAAGATTCAACAAATGAATTGACGGGGTGGAGGTATTGCGGCAGGGTCTGGCCATGGCTCGTCCACTGCGCATTGAGCGGGCGGGCGCTTGGTATCATGTCACCGGGCGCGGCATCGAACGACGCGAGATCTACACCGATGAGCGGGACCGCCGCCGTTGGCTGGCGCTGCTGGCCGAGGCCGCGTCGAGCTTCCGTTGGCGGGTGTGTGGCTACGTGCTCCTGGACAATCATTACCACCTGATGCTCCAGACCGCGGAAGCCAAT
>WNFU01017935.1_pt1 | contig 10015 bp, 13 predicted proteins | sample 5400121 | NCBI WGS metagenome assembly WNFU01 (sample SAMN13153360, study PRJNA577476) | soil metagenome | isolation source: 100 cm soil or saprolite under grassland replicate 1 | place: USA:California | collected 2016-06-15
GCCCAACGTGCTGCGCTTCAGTTGCCGCCGAGGCGCGCTCCACAAGATGACTTCAAAAAAGCCACGATCTTGCGCGCCGAAGGGGGTCAACTGCAAGCGCATGTTGGGCGGGCACGCTCTTTGGGTATATGTCAAGCAATATATCGGGTGTCTTGTTGGAATCAGAGTGGGTGAAAGAGACCGTTTCTCTTTTATGGAAAGTAGCGGTAGACATCGCGGCGATGCAGGAACCGCACAATCGTCACCGTGTCGTCCTCCACCAGTAGCCCAAGCCGGTAATCCCCAATCCGAATACGGTAGTAGGGCCCCTCGCTTGTCAAATGCTTGACGTTCGGCAGGTCATAGAGCGTCGTGCTTTGCTCGATCTGCTCAATCACCGCTTGGACCTCTTGGCGAAGCGCTTTCCGGCGAATTTTCTTCAAGTCTTTGGCGAAACTCCGGCGGAAGATGACCTGCACGGCTATGCCTCCAGCAGATCAAAGATTTCGTCCCGACTCACGATCTCGGTGGTTTCGCCTTCTTTGATCGCCTGCACCAGAGCGATATCCTCCAGGGCCTCGGCCACCAATGTTGAAAACCACTCACGGCGCTGTTCGAGCACCTCAACCAAGGCTTCTTTAAGCAACGCCTTGAGACGGGTTTCATCGGAAAGTGTCACGGCCATGTGGTCCTCCATCAAACCGGCGGCTGTAAGCAGCGTTCATCACCGATAGTTTATTCTACCACGTTTGGTGCCGTGATGCTGCCGGGCAATACTGCGATCAACGCCACACCATCTTGCTGCTTTGATGGTGAGAGGTGCTTGATGGTGCCCGCCCAACGGGTGCCCGCCCAACGCCCTGCGCTTCAGCTGCCGCCGAGGCGCGCCGCATCAGAAACTGCTAAAATGCCAACGATCTCGCGCGCCGAAGGCGGTCAGCTGCAAGCGCCTGTTGGACGGCAACTTGGGTCGGGCGTTATCAAAGTGATTGGTGGTGCGGCTACAATCGTTCCCGTTCCAACACGTCGATCAGGTAATGGAGTAGATGATCTGGTCGATCGACAATACCAAACGCATACGGCGGTGTACCACGCTCCATATCGACATGGCCAATGTAGAAGATCGTCCAGCGGTAGAGATTGCGCTTGCGCATCTCGCTCAGCAACTGTATTCCTGCCTCTGGATTACCATCCTGCGCCATGTCTGAAATCACCGCATCATATTTTGCGTCTTGAAGCATTTCCACAGCCTCGGCTGTTGAGCGTGCCAGGTCTACGAAGACGCCAAGCGAACGTAAAAGGCGGCGCTCATAGATGTTGTTGCTTGGAGTATCATCGACCCAGAGGATTTGTGCACCTTGTAAAATTGCTGTGGCGTGTTTGGCTCGCCGTAGCACCTGTGATCGATCGTCTTCGCTGACGTGTGCGGCATGCTTCACAATGGCCTGATCTAGATCTCGGCGTTGCGGTGGAGCATCATCGGGATGATCTTCCACGTTACAACTACTCGCACGCAAAACGTTCTTGATGCGCTCGATATTCTCGCGCGCCTCACTCAGATTATTGGCGATTGGCAGAGGGGCAGACATCTCACCACCATGCTGAGCAGCTTGCACGAGCAGCACGCGAATATTGCGTCGGTATGTGGTCAGGAGTTCTTGTTGTGCAGCGATATCCTCTGACGAGAGCATGCCTGCCTCCTGCATATCGTTGAAATGGTTGTAGTTACATTATTGGATCAAGTATATCACTTGGCAAGTGAGCGGTGGATGATGAGTTGCCGTCCAACGGCCTGCGCTTCAGCTGCCGCCGAGGCGCGCGGCACAGGCTGCCTTCAAAAAACGCACGATCTCGCGCGCCGAAGGCGGTCAGCTGCAAGCGCCTGTTGGACCGCCAGGCGGTTAGCTTTAATTAGTGGGCTCGGATAGGCTAGTCAAATTTCAAACGCTTCGAAGCTTCCCTTAGCGCCTCAATATGCTGCTTTTCAGTTTCACTACGTTCTGCTAACTGCTTCTGCCTCACCGTTTCTCGCTCTGCTATCAACTGGTTGACACGCTCGATTACAAGAACCAGCGTATCACGATGATACTTTTCTACTTCCTCGATGGTCGTGCCATCGAGAATCACTCGATCACCGACGACACGCGCAATACCTGGCCTATGCATCGTAGTAAATTGGGGCGGGCGGTTCCAAGTGGCAACAAATAACTCAGCCCACTCTGTCGTTGGATGGCCTGAAAGTTGGAGAGGTATGCGGTAGAGGGCACTACCTCGCGTTCCATCATTTCGAGGAAACGAAACCTCGTCAACAACAATACCTGTTATCCGGATCGGACCTTTAGCTATGCTGGAAGATTTAGCTGGAGCGGCTTGTATTTCTGCTGAACTAGAGTCACTTGGAACAGATTGTGTCTCACGACCACGGTTCGCAAGCCATTCCAACAGATCTTTAAAGGAGGATGGCTCATCATCCGGATGATCTTCAACTGGCACATCCCAACCAATCAGGATTTGCTTAATCCGTTGAATGTGCAGACGTGCCTCACGGAGGCCATTAGCGACTCCAGGAGGGATGTGAGCACTTCCTAATTGCGCTTCCTGTCGCAGATAAAGGGCTACATTACCACGATAAATAGCCAGAAGCTCTTGTTGTTGGCCAATTTCTTCTTGGGACGGCATAGCTCATCACCTCAAATACCTTCACATCATCGGTTGGGCTATCACGACCAGATTATATCATCCCAACAGCCTGTTGACTGGTGTGGTATTGAATGTGGCGGTCCAACGCTTCCGCATTAGCTGCGCCGCCCCGATAGATCGGTATGGGTATCAGCACAGAATCAGGTGCTAAAATGCGAACGATCTTGGGGCCGCGCAGCGGCGTCAGCTACATGCGGTTGTTGGGCCGGCCGCCGCTGTACGGCTTTCTAATCGGGAATTATTCAGCTTGCCCTGCCTAAAATCTTAGATTGGTGTATCTGCATGCTGATACCCAAGCAGCTGATAGATCTGTAATTCGCCTCCTGCACGCTTGCGAATGGCCTGATCCTGATCGTCAATTGCTTCTTGGAGTAGTGGCAGCGCGTAGCTCTTCAAGAACGTGTGCGGCGTTAATAGGCGGCAATCACTATCTTGAACCCAAACAGCGGGATACTGGTGTTGTAGCGCGCGCCACACACCAACCACATCAGCATAGGTACAGGAGGTCGTCAAGGTTGAACCGCCCCAGTAGACTGGCTCGCTGTGCTCGAACACGTTGGCTTCAAAGACACTGAACCCAATCTCGATCCAGCGATCGCCGTGTTCCCAGCGCCAGCGCCAGTCGAACCAGTCATCCAGGGTGGCAAAGCCGCCTTGCTGGAGCAGGGATGTATGCTCAAGCGTATTGAACGAAGCGATGACATCCTGGGCAACATACAATTGAATATCATGCAGTGATAAACTGTAACACGGTTCGGTGAACTCGAGCGGCCCTGGAATCAGAACCACTGATCTAGAGCACTTGAGAAAGAGATCGGCAAAAGCATCCATCAAGCAGCTCACTTGTTACTTCCCGACGAGGGATGAGTACGGATAAAGTAGAGCAGAGTAGCAGGCATTTCATTGGGCACGGGTATATTTGGCGGCGGCCCAACGCATGGCCGCTTAGCCGCCGCGAGCGCACCGGAATACCTGCCGAAATGCAAACGATCTCGCGCGCGAAGCGGTCGGCTACAGCGGCTTGTTGGGCCGCCGGTCGCTGACTGGTTGGCTTTAGCGATCGACACACCAAGACATGAACGTGCGTACGAGCGTTCCGCTACTAGGTACAGCATGTCTGAGGTGGTAGGCCTCCGGATTATAATGCACTGGTATCTCGCGATAGGCTGCTGCCTCAAACACGTCAACGTCAATCCACCCAGTAGCGAAGGTTGGTGTTGGCACCTGACACTCCCAATAGGGTTTCGGTCCAAAAGTATTATGGTCGCATGTCGCACCATGCAGTTCGTAAAATGCGACGATGGTCTCCACTGGGTCGAGCGTGACATAGAGTTCAGCAATCACATCGGCTTGCGTATCCGAGGTTATCATCGAACGATTGTCAATTGTACGTTCAGATAAGACGCTGGCATGTGGTGGGATTGGGATGGTGGGTATACGGCCAACGAAATCGTCCCACTGAGCGCGCAAACTGCACGGAGAGGTAAACACATACAGGAAGAGGCAGCCGATACAGACCAGCAGTGGTGCGATGCCCAGGACGATAAACCAGGCAGGTGCGCGCCAGTGGCTAGAATGCTGGGTGGAAGCTGTTCGTGCGGCATCGTTCAGGCTGTGCATATGCGGTATAGAGGTGCTTACAATCTGTTGCGACTCAGGAGTCGGAACTGGCACATTCGTTATTGTACCCCTGGAGTAGGCTGGTATCGAGCGCTTGCAGTGATGGGCGGCCCAACGTGCTGCGCTTCAGCTGCCGCCGAGGCGCGCGGTAAAACTGTCAAAATACCACGATCTTGCGCGCCGAAGGCGGTCAGCTGCAAGCGCCTGTTGGACGGCGGCCAGCGCCACCACCCTCAATCGGCGACTTATATTGGTGCGAAGCCTTCTTTTCCTTCGCCAATATCTGGAATATGTCGCTTGATGATCGCCAGTACCTGACGGTATGCCGCCAGCGTCCAGTTGCGTTCTTTGAATAAGCGTTTCGCTTCATCACGTGTACCCGCGACAAACTTACCACGATCGGGATGAAACGGCTGAATGATGAATTTCTGGATACCCGTTGCGAGGAGTCGTTGTGCGAAAGCGTTCGGATCGGTGACGGGTAGGAGCGGGGTCATCGTGATGCAGGCGGGGATACCGGCTTGCTGGATACGGCTGATCGCCTCAAATCGCGCTTTAATCGATGAGCACGTCGGCTCGAAGACTTTGCGGACCTGTTCATCGTCGGTTGTAATCGTCATGTTCACTTGAACCGTTGCAAAGCTTTGCAGGAGATAATATCCCGTACGACGATCGGGCTGCGCGTTTGGATGACCAGTCGTGGCTGATGATACGTGAGCAATTCTTCAAGAATGCTGCGCGTCAACTCCAAGTCGCGTTCAATCGGCTGATACGGATCAGTGACACTGCTGATGTAAATCCGCTTGCCATTCAGCGGGTCGTTGCGCTTGCGGCGAAGTAATGCCAGGGCGTTTTCCTTGACCTGAACCCACTGACCCCACGAATCTTGTTTGGCTTGGTCACGAACAAAGAAGGCCGCATAGCAATAGCTACAGCCGAAGGTACAACCTGAATAGGGGTTTAAGGTGTAATCGTACTCAGACATAAAGCCGGATGACTCGGTGAGAACGCTTTTGGTCTGGATATAGGCAACGCTACTCCGGCCAATGGTGGTACGACGTTCGTCGTGAGGTTGTGGCGTAGGTGCGTCAGGCTCGCTGAGATCGAGTGGCAGACCAATCTGAATTGGTGAGGGTGCCATTGCCTTGCTCCTCGCTTTGAACACATGTGCTAGTCGGATTATACCAGTGTGGGCAAGGTTTGTCACCTGGCAATTTGGGTCACTCGTGCCGCAATGTTCAATTGGCCGCCGTCCAACGGCTCGCGCTTCAGCTGCCGCCGAGGCGCGCGGCACAGGGAGACTTCAAAAAAGGCACGATCTCGCGCGCCGAAGGCGGTCAGCTGCAAGCGCCTGTTGGGGCGCTCTCGCGGCGGGGCGTTGGTGTTTTACGGCATCAGGACGCGATATACCGGTGACTCCGAATTATGCAACAACGCCACCCCGTATCGGCGTGCCAAAACCACAACCTGTAGTGGCTGGTCGCTCTTTAGACCACAAGATAACGGAATAATTATGCAACAAAGCCTCGCGGCGGGTTCTGTATAGGGGCGAGCTAAAACAAGGGCATAGTAATGCAGCAACGCCTGATCGAGCCTATATCACGTTTTCTGGCCTATACTTGCACATTAGCAGTGAGACCGCTCCGTGCGTGAGATCCGTGCGCTGATCTCACGCACGAAGTCTTTCGTCCTCCGTCGTGGCCAGCTTACACCTGATCAATACCCCAGCGGATCGCGCCAGGTGCCATAACAATCGTGTCCGCCTGGTGTCGTGTCATCCCAGTAGCAATTGGACGCAGCATGCTATCGGGTTCCGCGCCCGTATGAAGTGTTGCCCCGAAGAACCGAGCAAGCACCATATCAACCGCCGGCTCGCTGGGCAAGTACACGCGCCCACGTGCCGGACTACCACGACGGAGTGCTTCATCCGCTACCGCGTTTAGGAGCGCGGCAATCGCCTCACGCTCCGTTGGTACAACGCCGATCTCACTGATGACAAACCCGACTGGGTAGTAATGACCGAACACGTAGCCGCAGGGCATACTGGCGTTCTCGCGTGTGGCGATGAGAACCTGGGGAGGATGCTTCCAGAATTGGAACATCAGCGCCACCCACCCCTCCCAATACGATTCGTCGCGCACGGTTGTCAACGGCCGCTGAGCATTATAGGCTGTATAGATCGGCATGAGCGGCGCCCAGCCTCCCGGCGCCTGCATCGGATCATAGGCATGAATTTGATATGGTGTGGATGTGTGTAGGCTTTCCGTGGACACAGCACCTTGACGGTAGGGAGTGTCATAGAGCTTCCAACCTGCGTGTTCGTAAAACGCGCGTGCCGGCGCGCCAGCACTGACCATGGCCCACTGACAGCCATCCTGCTGCATCGCATGAGTCATGCGAGCCAGAAGTTCGCGCCCATGGCCCTGCTGTTGTGCATCCGGGCGTGTGGCAACAAAAAAGAGATTCCCGATGCGCTGCGGCGTGCCACTTGCATCGCGCGCCGTGCGCAGGAAGTAGCTGATAGCAGCCAACACCTCACCATTATCTGCAACTGCGACATGGGTATGTTCCAGATACTGCGGATCGTCACGCCAGCGGCGGTCAATCATCACAGGATCGTGGTTCGGGTTGAAACGCCAAATATCGACGACAGCCGATGCTTCGTCGGCGTGAATGATACGATAGATAACAGCCATGAGTCAGTCTCCTCGGTAGAAGTGGCACACGGAGAGCGCAAGAGCACGAGCGCAAATGCCCAGCTCGCCATATGCCTAGGGTGAAATCATCATTCCATCGCACCAGAGCGCTGTAGAGTGACAGCGGTGTGGCACGACAAAACACGGGCAACACAGGTCACCGATGAGAGACCGAATGAGGCATGGCTGCAACGCAGCAGAGGAAGAGCATGATTAGCCGTGGCGCTGCAATCGAGGCGCGGCAGACGGGCGAACGGGCATCGGTGACATGGCCAGAAGTGGTGTGATATAGCGTTTCATGGCACCCTCCTTGCGATCCTGAAGATCACGCTGTCGTCGTCCACCAGAAGTAGGTAAGGAACAATATAGCACATCGTGAGGTGAGAGTGCAAGAGGTAACACGACGTAGATGGAGCGCCCCAACGCCCTGCGCGTTAGCCGCCGGCTGGGGGCGCGACAGTGATAGATCGGGAAGGCATTTTTACTGCATTTGGATGCTAAAATCGCCCGATCCAGCCGGTCGGCTACACGCGCTTGTTGGGCCGCCGCTGCCGACGGGTTTATCGGCTGGCACCCGTATCGTTGACCGTCGTATCGCTTCGTATCGCTTCGTAGCGTTGTCGGTTCTGCTGGCGTGGTTTCGTCGGCTGGCTGCGCTTCGTAGTCCAGCATAATCTGGCGGATTTCCTGTGGCGCGATGTCGGCTTGTTCCGTTTTCGAGTAAATCGTGACTAGGACGATCAAGCGCTCATGCACTCGTTGGTAGATGATTCGATAGCCCCCACTTTTACCTTTGCGGCTATCGGAGTTCTTGACGCGCTCTTTGAAGACGGTGTACCGCACGCCAGGAATCTGATCGCCGGGTGTATGGCCTTGCGTCAGTGCATCGAGTAGCGGTTGGATGTCCGCTTTGATCTGCCGATACGTCTTGGCGAGTTGGCGCAGATTGCGCTTAAATTCTGGGGTGAACACCACCTCGACTGGTGGTGACGGTGCTGCATCAGTCAGCATCGATGTCATCCCACAAGGTCGCAATCGGGTAGGTGGCCCCCTGCTGGGCCTCATGCCATCCCTGGCGGAAACTGTCCGTAGCCGGTTTTAGCGTAACACCTTCGCGAAACGTCCGCACTAGTTGTAAGACAAGCGGCAGGTATTCATCGGGTAGGGCTTCCAGTTCAGCCAGCACTTGCTCGCGATAGGGTGGTGTGGCCGTCGTCATAGCTACCTCCTGTTTGGGTATGGGGTAACTATAGCACAAGACGTGCTGCTCTGGATGCGATGACGACGGGCACGAGATCGGTTTGATCAGAGGGATGACTTCGATGGCGGCGGCCCAACGTCTTGCGCTTCAGCTGCCGCCGAGGCGCGCGGCACAGGATGAACTCAAAAAAGCCACGATCTCGCGCGCCGAAGGCGGTCAGCTGCAAGCGCCGGTTGGGCGCCAGCCGCGGTTTATGCTTTCCCAATGCAATATTCCTGATTGGGAATTTAACCTTCGTTGGAGAGAAATGCCTCGCGTTCAGCCTGCATCAACTCCCAGAAAGACGGATAGCGCTCGGCTCCAGCAATCCAATGCGCGAAGTACTGGGCTTCCCACTCACCATCAGACGTGACAATTTTGGGATTGAGTAAGTAGATCGCGGTGCCCACGGTTTCATACGCACTGATTTCGAGCGCCATTGCTAAATAGCGCTCGAATGGGTCGGGTTCTGTCTCCAAGATGTGGGGTGCTTCTCGCAGCGAGCGCTCCAAGCCAGTCACCCAGGTATCAATCGTATCTTGATTGCGCACCCCAAACCAATCGACTTCTTCGAGAGGAAGTAAACGTGGCACAATCACGCCAGGCTGGCGAAAGCCGTTTGAGACGCTGAGAAAGGCGCGGTAGGACGGTGGCAAGCTGACGCCAAGACGGGCTTCGAGGTGTCTGATTTGATCTTCGGTCGCACCAGGATAGCCGAGCGAGCCTGTTGCTATAAGCTCAGGCGTGATATCTGGCTCAATAAAGGCATTGTAGTGCGTCAGATCGAGACGCTCAAGGAGTTCACGATTCCACTGAGTGAGCCACGACTCCCAATCAACAGTGCTCATATACTCTCTGCATGTGGTCGGTTAGCGATGCCTCGGAAGCACGGCAGCCAGGAACCAAGTATAGCATGGGATCGGCTGTTGAGGGAGCACAGACAGTGATGGGCTGGCGCCCAACGTGCTGCGCTTCAGCTGCCGCCGAGGCGCGCTGCAAAAACTGTCAAAATGCCTATGATCTCGCGCGCCGAAGGCGGTCAGCTGCAAGCGCCGGTTGGGCGCAATCGGAGGATGATCGAACGGATTCTGTATCGGATCGGTTGGATAAGCCCCAGTCATAGGAGCAGTGCGCCGATGACTGACTGCTCGTCGTTCGCGTGACTGGTATCGTCTCGCCTGTGCAGACCGCAATACTTAGCCGGCGAGTGGAGGAAGTTCTGGCAAGCGGCGCAGCGTATAGATTGCCTTTAGGCCGCCGTACAGCCCGACCAAGGCGAACGCGTGAAAGCCAACGCTCAGCCAACTCCCGACCAGTACGAAGATTAACCCATCGAGGGCATACAAGATCATGCCGACGATGAAACCCCAAGCATAGCGTTTCTTGGCAAGCCAGCCAAATAGCACGAAAAGGCCCGCCACACCAAGATCAAGCACGAACGCAATCGCTTTGATGACCAAGCTAGCAGTGCTGCTCATATCCGCACTGAGGATTTTGGCAATCGCGTCAAAGACTTGGGTCAGAGCTAAGCCAATCAGGAAGTTCCAATCTGAGCCAGCAAGGAGGATGAGTGAGTTGATCAGCGATAAGCCAGCAATCCAATAGAACCAGGATGCCCCGCCTTTGAGTTGATTCATCGCTTTGTAATGCGATTGCAGGATAACCATTTCGGGCAGGGGCGTGGATGTTGGGTTGGACGGTGTCATAGCAAGGCTCCAGGTCGGTGTGACGTAGAATAATAGCTTCTTAGGGAAACCGATCGTGAAAGGCAAAGGATACG
>WNFU01010819.1_pt1 | contig 10013 bp, 7 predicted proteins | sample 5400121 | NCBI WGS metagenome assembly WNFU01 (sample SAMN13153360, study PRJNA577476) | soil metagenome | isolation source: 100 cm soil or saprolite under grassland replicate 1 | place: USA:California | collected 2016-06-15
GCGCCACCGGCGCAACCTATCAGTGCATCCTGTCCTGCGATCCATCGTGGTTCGCGGGCCGGTCTGAAAGCGTGGGAGGTCCGCGCACGAATCGGAGTTCGGAGAAACCAACCGACGCCGCCCAGCCCGCCGCGTTTGCGCAAGATCCAGCTACATCGTTCTCCCGCGTTTATGGGCGATGCACTTTGAAATAAGCCTTGCCTTGGCCCAGCGGGACAACGGCCTGAATCCGACTCTCATTGGTAACCGTTCTCCCGACCGCAACTGACCAGGAGCTGGAACTTTCCAACTCGCTCGCTTGCACAAGGTGAAAGCCCGCCGGATAACGTGGCCAGGAAAGCGCCAGATTCGATCCGAGTATCTCATACTCGAGTTTGGGGCGCAGGAGTATTCGGTACACAACCCCAAGCCGGTTCGTTCCGCCCACCTCAGAAACTCCGTAGAGGTAACCGTCGCCGCCCGCCAGAAGCTCGCTGCTTGGATACAACACAGAATATGAAAGCGTAGCGCAGACGGAGAACGCACCCGCTTCGTCGATCTTGAAGGCAACCGCGGCACGGCCCGCATCCATGTTGTAGGGAGTCGTGCCGTAGAGTTCACCGTTGGCTCCTTCGATCAAGCCAGCGACTGGCAGTCCGCCATTGGCTCCGCCAGTGAACGAATACACCGTTCGAAGGTCGCCGTCTGGAGCGATGCTGAACACTGTCCCCAAGCCGTGTAACCCCCCGTACGTCGTGACTCCATAAAACCTGCCATCACGCGCCTGGACGAGTCTTGACACTGGATTGGCACCGTTGGTGCCGACAAAACTCGCCAGTGTAATCAACGATCCCGTGCTGGCGCAGAGAAAAACTGTCCCCCGATTGCTCTTACCACCAGAGTAGGTCGTACCGTACAAAAAGTTCAATTCCCGCGCTTGGACCACGCCCGCACGGGGTCTGGAACCGTCATTGCCATGAAACGAGACGAGCGTCGTCATGGTACCGTCCAGCGTAAGCTTGAAGACGGTGCCGATGTTATTCTCACCGCCAGAGCTGGTCGTCCCATAGAGCAGGCCGTCCTTAGCCTGAAAAAGTCCTGCTCGAGGCGATCCGCCGTTGGTCCACCCACCGAAGTGGACCAATGTCTGAACCGGACCAGTCAGTGGCAGGCGAAATAGCGTTCCCAGATTCCTTTGTCCCCCCTCGGAGGTCGATCCATACAGCAACCCATTGCTCGCCTGGAACAACGGTGCGACAGGAGCGCCTCCGTTGGTGCCGTCGAAGGAATGGAGCGTAACTAACTTCCTATCCGCCTCGATTCGGTAGACGCTTCCGCGGCCGTGCATACCTCCGCTCTTCGTCGTCCCGTGGAACGCACCGTCCGAAGCGCGGATCAATGTCCCGGAAGGGTGACCAGCCGTGGCATCGAAGGAATGGAACAACTCCACGTCGCCATCGCCCTTGCAGGCGCGCGTCATCCCAAACAGCAGGATGAGAACGATGAGTGAACGGCGATTGGCTGTCATTTTTGGATCCCGACGTGCCACGCCCTTAGCGGTATCGAGCCGGACACGTTGATGGAGAACGTGGAGCGCTGGTTCCTCCGGCATCGAGAAACGAGTTGTCCGCGATGCGGTCATACGATTCCGTATTGAACGGCAGCGCCGGCGCGCGGGCGAAGAGTTCCTCCGCTTCAATCGGCAGGCGGAAGCCGGTCCTATGGGCCTTCGACTTGGCTTTCGCGAGCGAGGGAAGCAGCAGGCCGACCAAAAGCGCCAGCACTGCAAGGATTGCCAGATACTCGATGAGGGTGAGTCCGGACGAATTGGAACGGAGCGAATCATTCTCAGTTTTCATACAACACCTTTGCTTGGAGCGGGAGACGCAGCCCCCACTCGGGCTGTTTGACTTCAGATGAAGCGCCTCAAGAAAAAATGTGAGCAGTGCTCGTGCCGGTCGATTCAGAGCGTTCTTTCCTAGGAAAAAGCACGGCTCACAAACAGCGCCGGAAAATCTTCACGCATTTGGAGGGATTTTCACGCGGTGAGCCTTCGCTTGATGGCGCCTCATCGCAGGTTGTCTGGCTCAGAGCGGGCAGGGCAGCTTCCCACTAAAATCGGTAGGGCAAACCTGCTGGTCTGCTCATTTTACCGCCAGCAAGCGAAGCGATGCTGGCGGACGCAGTCGCGGAGCGACTGCGTGATGGGTAGCCGTGGGCTTGGTATGTGTTTACTGTAGCGGAATGCTCACAGCGATTCGTATCGCCAACCAAGCGACGAATGTATCCCCCCTCTCCCAGCGGGAGAGGGTCGGGGTGAGGGAGAGACGTGGGTGAATCCGGGCGTGTTGGGATGGTGGTGGCGCTTCACCCTCACCCTGACCCTCTCCCTGAGGGAGAGGGAAGAGCGAGCGGCGCGTTGCGCGTCTCCGGGGCGCAGCCGATGCGGCTGCACCGGTCGGCGCCCTCGCTGACCGGTGCGTGCGATCTCCACGGTAAACCCATACTGGGCTTGAGCCCAGTAAAGGTCGGGAAAGGATGCGCGTCGCGGAGCGACGCCTGAACGGACGAACCAATCGAGCCCTTCAAGCGTCGCTCCGCGACGCCCGGTTTTTGCGCACCCTCCCCGTGGGCTAAAGCCCACGGCTAACGTCATAGCCTCGCTCTGCGAGGCAGAACCGGCAGCGCCCTGGCGCCCAAAAAGTGAGCTCCACCGGAGCGCGAGCGCGCGAGCGCACTGGAACTTCCGCATTGGCAAGACTGCCCATCCGTTGGATAGTCAGCCGCCAACGTATGGCGGACAAAACGAAGCACAATTACGACGAGAGCAAAGTTAAGACTTTGTCGTCGCTGGAGCACATTCGCTTGCGCACGGGGATGTACATCGGGCGGCTCGGCGATGGCTCCCATTACGATGACGGCTGCTATATCCTGCTCAAGGAGGTCATCGACAACGCCATCGACGAATACATCATGGGCTTTGGCAAGGAGGTGCAAGTCCAGATTGACGGCACCTCGGTGAGCGTGCGGGATTTCGGCCGCGGCATCCCGCTCGGCAAGCTCGTGGACTGCGTCTCCACGATCAACACCGGGGCCAAATACAACGACGACGTCTTCCAGTTCAGCGTCGGCCTGAACGGCGTCGGCAGCAAGGCGGTCAACGCGCTCTCCAAGGAGTTCCTGGTCCGGAGCCATCGCACCGGCGAGTTCGTCGAGGCCTGGTTCAAACAGGGCAAGCTCAAGAACGAGAAGAAGGGCAAGGCGGGCAATGAACCCGACGGCACGTTCGTCCGGTTCCAGCCCGATCCCCAGATTTTCAAGGAAATCGAGTTCCGCCCCGAGCATGTCGAGAAGCGGCTCCGCCACTACTGTTATCTGAATAGCGGACTGAAGCTGATTTACAACGGCCAGACCTTTCAGTCGCGCAACGGACTGCTCGACCTGATCATGGAGGACCTGGCTTCGGACAATAGCGAACCGATCTACCCACCGCTCCATTATTCGAGCAAGATGCTCGAATTCTGTTTCACCCACACGAACAGCCGCTATGGTGAAACGTTTTTCTCGTTCGTCAACGGGCAATACACGACCGACGGCGGCACCCACCTCAGCGCTTTCCGCGAGGGCCTGCTCAAGGCGGTGAACGAATACTCCAAAGGCGGCTACGAAGGGGACGACGTGCGCGAAGCCATGGTCGGCGCGGTGGCGATCCGGCTCAAGGACCCCGTCTTCGAATCTCAAACCAAGAACAAGTTGGGGAACACCGAGATTCGCTCCGAACTGGTCAACAAGATCCGCGAGGAGTTGCTTCACTTTTTCAGCCGCCACCGGGACATCGCGGAGAAAATCATCGCGAAGGTCGAGGATACCAAACAGCTCCGCAAGGAATTGCAGGAGGTCAAGAAGCTCGCGCGTGAACGCGCCAAAGCCATTACGATCCGCATTCCGCAGCTCAAGGACTGCAAGGTTCACTTCGACAAGGCGAAGGGCAAAGGCAAGGGCTCGATGATCTTCCTCACCGAAGGCCAGTCCGCCGCCGGTTCGATCGTCAGTTGCCGGGACGTGAATACGCAGGCCATCTTCGTGCTCAAAGGCAAGCCACTCAACGTCTGGGACCTCAAACGCGACATCGTCTATAAAAACGACGAGATGTACAACCTCATGCGCTCGCTCGACATTGAGGATAACATCGACGGCCTCCGCTACGAGAAGGTGATCCTTGCCACAGACGCGGATGTGGACGGGCTGCACATTCGCAATTTGATGATCACCTACTTCTTTCGCTTTTTTGAGCAACTCGTGCACGACGGGCATTTGTTCGTGTTGGAGACACCGCTGTTCCGGGTGCGCAACAAGCAGAAGACGACTTACTGCTACAGCGAAACCGAGCGGGACGAGGCGGCAAAACAGTTGGGGGCGAGCGCCGAGATCACGCGGTTCAAAGGACTGGGCGAGATCAACCCGAATGAATTCAAACAATTCATCGGACCGGAAATGCGCCTCAGCCAGGTGGAATACGCGCCCAAGCCCGACTCGCAACAGATCCTCGGATTCTACATGGGGAAGAACACGCCGGAGCGCAAAGATTACATCATGAGTAACCTGGTCGTGCCCGTTGAGGAATGACCTCCCAGTTCAAAGTGCAAAGCTCAACGAAAGCTCCAAGCTCCAGACCGCGGTGGGCCTAAGCGCAAGAAAGCCTACCCCACGGCGTCGTACGTGTTAACCGCAGCGGCAGGCATCTTGCGCATCTTGCCTGCCGTTGAGCCGGGCATCCTGCCCGGCGGGAACGGCGTGGCGAATTGGCGGTCATGAATAGTTCGCATCTTTGAACTTTGATCGCGCCGCCTCGCATGCTTGACATGCGCCTCGGTTTTTCGCCTGCTTCTCCCATGCTTACCAGGCCAAGGTCGATGGGCTGCAGCCGGATCCTGCAGGCCGCGCGGTTGTTTGCTTTCGCTTCCGCGTTGTTCGGAACTGCGGTCGTCGCGGCGGGGCGCCGCCCGATGGAATTCGACGATCTGCTCCGAGCGCTGCGACTCAGTGATCCCCAAATTTCGCCCGATGGCAAAACCATCGCTTACGTCGTGACCAAGGCGGACAAGGAGGAAAACAGAACCGATAGCGACATCTGGCTGGTGCCGCTGGCGGGCGGCGAGCCGCGACAACTGACGTCCAGTCCGAAACACGATCGGCACCCGCGCTGGTCGCCGGACGGAAAATGGATCGCGTTTGAATCGAATCGAGGCGGGTCATTCCAAATTTATCTGATTGCCGCGGACGGAGGCGAGGCCCGGCAGCTCACGACCATTTCCACCGAGGCAAACCAGCCGGGCTGGTCGCCCGACGGCCGTCAGATCGCGTTTGTGTCGGCGGTTTTTCCCGAATTCTCCGACAAGCCGTTCAAGGACAGCGATGAGGCGAACAAGAAGAAGCTCGACGAACGTGAGAAGAGCAAGGTCAAGGCGCGCGTCATGACGCGACTGCTTTATCGGCATTGGGACAGTTGGGTGGACGACAAACGCCAGCACCTTTTCGTCGTGCCGGTAAAGAACGGCGCGGCGGCCGGTGATCCGCGGGACCTCACGCCGGGCGACCGTGATGCCGTCCCGACGTCCAGCACGTTTTCAGCGGGTGACGATTTTGCCTTCTCACCCGACAGTAAGAAGCTCGCCTACACCGCGACGCCCGCTCCGGTCCGGGAGGAAGCGTGGCTAACCAACCATGACCTTTACGAAGTGGACCTCGAAACGGGCGAGCGTCGCCAGATGACAACGAATCCGGCGGCGGACGCCTTTCCGCGCTACTCGCCGGACGGGAAGTGGATTGCCTATCGCGCCCAGTCGCGCCCCGGTTTTGAGGCCGATCGCTGGCAACTTATGGTTCTCGACCGCGCGACGGGAAAGACGCGCAGTCTGACACCCGATTTTGATTCCTGGGTGGAAGCATTTGTCTGGGCGCCCGACGGCAAGACCCTTTACTTCGATGCCGAAGAGAAGGCAGCCAAACCGTTGTGGTCGGTGACCCCTGTCGGCAACGACGTGCGCAAAGTGGTGGACAACTCAGTGAATGGGGAAGCGACCGTTTCGCCCGACGGCAAGACATTGGTTTTCGCACGCCAGACGCTGTCACGGCCGGTGGAGATCTCTCGCTCAGACGTACGGGGCGGAGATGCCCAGCCGATCACACACGCCAACGACGCGCTTTTCGCCGGGATTGCGCTGTCCGAGCCGGAGACGGTTTCCTATTCCGGGGCCGACGGGGCGCAGGTTCAGATGTGGATCGTGAAGCCGCCGGGCTTCGATCCAGCCAAGCGGTACCCGCTCGTATTCTGGGTCCACGGCGGGCCTCAAGGCGCGTTCATGGACGCGTGGTCGTATCGCTGGAACGCGCAACTTTGGGCCGCGCAAGGCTACGTGTTGGCCTTGCCAAATCCGCGCGGGAGCACCGGCTTCGGACAGAAGTTCGTCGATGAAATCAGCCACGACTGGGGCGGCAAAGTGTTCGCGGACCTGATGGCGGGATTGAGGCAGCTGGAACAGCAACGCTACGTGGACACCCAGCGCATGGCGGCGGCAGGAGCCTCGTATGGCGGCTACATGATGAATTGGTTCCAGGGGCACACCGACAAGTTTAAGACGCTGGTGACCCACTGCGGCGTCTTTGATTTCTGGACCATGTATGGCACCACGGACGAATTGTGGTTTGACGAGTGGGAACATGGCCTTCCTTGGGCGACACCCGACTTTGAAAAGTCTGCGCCGCATCGGTTCGCCGCCGATTTCAAGACGCCCAATCTCATCATCCATAACGAACTCGATTTCCGCGTGCCGATTGGTCAGGGCATGAGTCTCTTCACCACGCTCCAACGCAAGGGAATTCCGTCGAAGCTCCTTTACTTTCCGGACGAAGGCCACTGGGTGCTCAAGCCGCAGAACAGCCAGCTTTGGCACCAGACGATCTTCGACTGGCTGGCGGAATATCTCAAGCCGTAACGCTTAGCAGCGGATATGAGTACGCTTATTCTCCATGGAATTCTAACACCGACTCACGCCGCCTGCTTCGTGCCACAGTCTTCAAAAATTCGGTTTCCAGGCTGTTAAATTGAGCTACCTTTGTGGTCCCGGCTTGGCCGGGCATTTTCTATGCGCGCGGCTGCCACCGTCGTCGAATTGCGCCAACTTCTGTCCGAGCGCTTCCCGCAGGCACACGGGACCAAACGTGGGTGGCACCGGACGGTTGTTGCCACCGGCCTGGCGAATTTCGACGCGCTGCTGGGCGGCGGGCTTCCCAAGGGAGAAATTTCCGAACTGGTCGGCACGCGACCTGGATCCGGCAGCGCGCAAGTCATCCACGCGCTGCTGCGCTGCGCCGCGTCCGATGGACAATTCCTCGCTCTGGTGGACGGCGCGGACAGTTTCGATGTGGACGCGGTAGAACACGACGTGCTGTCGCGCCTCCTGTGGGTGCGTTGCGCCAAGGTTGAGGAGGCGCTCAAGGCCGCCGACCTGCTCCTGCGCGACCGCAACTTTCCGCTCGTCGTACTCGACTTGAAACTGAATCCGCTCGCGCAACTCCGAAAAATACCCTCGAACGTCTGGCATCGGTTTCGGCGGCTCCTGGAGCAGAACGGCGCCGCGATGCTCGCGGTGACGCCAACTCCACTCATCGGCGGCGCCGTTTGTCGGGTGCGAGTGGAATGCCGGGCGGGGATTGAAGCGCTGGCGCAGCCGCCCTCGGAAGTTCTGGGTCAATTGCATTTCGAGCTGCTCGGTGCTGCGGAGTGTTCCGAAACGGTGGCGGAGGCACAAGCAGGGTAACTTTCAACCGACTTCAGACAACCAACGAACGCCCATTCGCATGTTCGCCGTCATCCATCTGCCGCAGTTCCCGCTCCAGGCCGCGCTCCGGCACGAACCGGAACTGTGGGCGAAACCAGTCGCGCTCGTGGATCTGGCGCCGGGCACACCGCGCGTCTGCGCGGCCACCGACGCTGCGCGCGCCGCTGCGGCGGCCGAGGGACTCACTCCCACCCAGGCCCTGGCTCGTTGTCGTCAAATCATCATTCGCCGCCGCGCGCCCAGCCAGGAATCCGCCGCGACAGACGCCGTGCTGCAATGCGCCTTCGGATATTCACCGAACATCGAACATACGTCGCCGGGGACTGTGACACTGGATTTGCGGGCGTTGGCGGAACTCTCGGAACGCCGGTCTCCGGGTCATCGCGAATTCGATGATGCCGACCACGCGGAACAGATTTCGGCGCTTCACAATTGGGGCGAACGCTTGAGCACCGCTTTGACGGCGCTCAACCTGCGCGCACGGATCGGGATCGGCCCTACTCCGAACGTCGCGCGCCACGCCGCGTGGTGGGGGCGGGCTGAACTCGGAACTCGGAACTCGGAACTCGGAATTGCAGTGATGCCGGCTGCGACCATCGTCCGGGATTCTCCCTCCTTCATCGCCTCTCTTCCCGTCGCCGCGCTGGAACCCTCCAGCGACGTCGCGCTCATCCTGCGGAAGTGGGGCGTCCGCACGGTTGGCGAATTGCTCGCGCTGGGCCAGGACGCACTCGCCGAACGGATCGGACTCGAAGCACTCGCGCTGTTCGCCGCCGCGTCCGCGACAGCGTTGCGGCCTTTGAATCTGGTCCGGCCAACCGAGCGATACGAGGAGTCATTCGATTTCGAGCAGGAAATTGAAACCATCGAGCCGCTGCTGTTCATCCTGCGGCGGTTTGTGGATTACCTGAGCCAGCGATTGGAACCTGCCGGGTTCGTCGTTGAGCGGCTCACGCTGAAGCTGCGGCTTGAATCCGGCGCAGTGGTGGAGCAGCGCCTGCGCCTGCCCCAGCCGACGCGGAGGACGGACGTTCTGTTCCGCATGCTGCACACGCACCTGGAGTCGCTCCGCACCGATTCGCCCATCGTCAGTGTGTCGCTCAAGGCCGATCCCACGCAGCCGGAGCAGAAACAGTTCCGCCTGTTCGAGGTCGCGTTGCGCGACCCGCATCAGTTTCAGGAGACACTCGCCCGACTCAGTGCGCTTGTCGGCGCGGATCGGGTTGGCACACCGGTGCGCGAAGAGAGTCACCGGCCCGATGCGTTCAAGCTCGTGACGCCAGACTTCGAGAAGGCATCCGGCGTCGTCGGGCGCAAATCTGCCGCGCTGTCGCGCATCGTTCCCCTGCGTCGCTTCCGACCCGCGGTGAAAGCAAAGATTGAATTGATGAAACCGGCATCCGACAATCCGCCGCCGTCCAGCGTCCGGACTTCCAGAATTGTCGAGTCCCGGCGACCGATTCCGGTTTTTCGCCCCGAGGACGTGGCGGAAATGCTGTTGTTCTCAAAAACAGCGGACTCGGCGCGGCAAAAAGAGCCGGACGACGCAAAGCGAAACGCGAAGGTCGTTGAATTTCCCGCCGCCCATCAGGGTTCCAAAGGACTGAAAACCGCCACCGGATCCGCTGATGCAGCCGCCGAGGGGCGGCCAAACCCTGGCACTCCCAGCGGCGAGAGCTCGCGCCCCATCGCGATCCAATGTTCGGTTGCCAAGGGAAAGTTACGGATCGCCGTCGGACCGTGGCGCGCGTCCGGAAGCTGGTGGGACGCCAACTCCTGGCAGCGCGAGGAATGGGACGCGGCCACGCGCGAGGGCGCCGTGCTGCGGCTCGTGCAGCGGGCCGACGGTTGGTTCGTCGAAGGGGTGCTGGATTGATTGATCTCCATGCGCACGGCTGATCATCAACTGCTGTTCCTCCCGCCCGTTCAGCCTCTGGTCCAGCGGTTTGGCCGGGACTTTTTTCGCACTGCGCCGGATCAGCCCGGGGTTTACCTGATGTGCGGCGCTGCCGAAGGCGTGCTTTACGTAGGCAAGGCGCGCAATCTGCGCAAACGCCTGGCGAGTTATTGCTCCGCGAATTGCGAGCGCCTCCCCCGCAAGCTCCGCCGGTTGCTCATGGCTGTCGAAAGGATCCACTGGGACATCTGTTGTGATGAAGCGACGGCGATCTCGCGCGAGCGGGACCTGCTGCT
>WNFU01018600.1_pt1 | contig 10013 bp, 10 predicted proteins | sample 5400121 | NCBI WGS metagenome assembly WNFU01 (sample SAMN13153360, study PRJNA577476) | soil metagenome | isolation source: 100 cm soil or saprolite under grassland replicate 1 | place: USA:California | collected 2016-06-15
CGATGAGTTGATCGAGCCTCACCTCATCCGCAGCAGGCTCCCCTGCGACCAGATCCAAGGCATGCTGGTGAGCGCGACGGCGTTCCACGCCAGCATGAAGAAGCGCATCTCGCGATTATTGTAGGGGCGGCTGCGCCAAATCACGGTCGCATCCAGCGTGAACCATGCCGCGCTCAGGAGCAGGAAGGCGGCCAAGGCTGTCGCCCCAAGAAATCGCAGGACCAGTGTCGCTTCAACCAGCATCAGCACCGCCATCAGGATTTTCGCCGGAACTCGGCCGATGACGGTGGCCGTGGTGTGCCGGCCGGCGGTGCGGTCAGGCTCTACATCCATGACTTCGCCAAACACATGCGAATGCATGGCAAACAGCGCGCCGAAGAGCATCGTCGGCCAGGGCAGCAGCGGGACGCCATTCAGCCAACTGCTCAGCAGAAACACGAACAGGTATCCCGCCTGGTTCAGGATCTCGAGCGGCGGGCGCGTCTTGAAGCCGTAGCGGGGCCAGTTATACAGCGCCGCTGCGGCGATCATGCCGCCGAAGCACACCAGGAGCTTCGGGCCGGCGAGCACACTGCCGGCGACCACGAACGGCACCTGAACGAGCGCGATGCGCAGCGGCAGCCGGCGCAGTTGCTCAGGTGTGCCGCGCGCGCCAAATAGAAATGTGCCTTTGCGGGGATTGAGGCGGTCGGCTTCGTAGTCGACGATGTCGTTCCAGCCGTACAGCAGCAGGCCCATCGGAAAGCTGACGTACAGCGCGCCCAGCCAGAACACGAGTGAGTGAAAGACATTGCGTTGCGCGAGCGGCAGCATATAGAACGCAATTGCGGTCAGCCAAAGACCGGGACGGGACGCTTGGAGAAGAAATGCCTGATCAGAGCGGAGCAAGGTGGCCACTTTAGCGAGAATCCGCAGCGCGCGCTAGTTTCTGAAAACATGTGACACGCTTCGCCAAGCTCTTCGATCATTCGATCGTCCGTCCCGACGCCACGCGGGCCGCGGTGGTGGAGTTCGCCAATACCGCCGCGAGGCTCGGCACCGCCACCCTCACCGTCCAGCCACACTACATCGCCCTGGCGGTCGACATACTCCGTGGCACCAGCGTCCTCGTGGGAACCGTGGTCGGTTTTCCGCACGGCAACGAAACAGCCGCGATGAAGGAGTATCAGGCGAAGCACGTCCTCGATCTTGGCGCACAGGAAATCGACATGGTGATGAACATTCCGGCCCTCAAGAACGGTGAGCAGCAGCTGTTCATCCGGGATATCGCGGGCGTCGTCCGCGCCGCCGAGGGCAGGACAGTCAAAGTGATTACGGAGAATTTCTACTTGTCGCAGGAAGAAAAGCGCAGGGCCTGTGACTGGATTGCGCAGAGTGGTGCCCATTTCGTGAAGACGTCGACCGCGTACGCCGAGGGCGGCGCCACGCTCGAGGACGTAAGGCTGATGTACGACGCGGTGCAGGGCAGGTGTCAGGTGAAGGCCGCCGGCGGGATCCGGGAGATCGACGAATTGTTGGAGTATCTCCGCGCGGGTGCCCGGCGGTTTGGCTCGACCCGGACCGAAACGTTTGTGCGTGCCTTCGAGGCATTGCCCGCAGAGAAGCGGGTGATGTTTGCCAACTACGTCGACTAGTTCCCGCCCTACCTGACTCCGCCACGCGCTCGCTGCGTTGTATCGCCCAGCCACGACAAGCCGTCGATGAGTAGCTGATCCTGAATCGGGTTGTTCAACGTGTAAGACAATGTTCTGTTCGTCGTATCAAACTTGTGTTCGTAGTCGATGTCGTTGTGACCCATGGTGAGGTAAATCATCGAACTGGGGCTTCCGGTAGGTCGCCCCCATGCTCTGTTGATTCCGCTTTCGCATGATCGCCCGCGCCGGCGCCCCTTCGTGCCCGCGGACCTTGAGCGGGAGCACGATCAGGTCGTAGTCGCCTGCCTGCACGGGGCGAAGGTCGAGTCCCTCCACGATCGGAATCCCGCGGCCGAGCAGGATCTGATGCGTCCGGGGCGCGGGCGCGCCGAACTGTTCCGCCGAGATGTAATCCACGCCGACCAACAGGACGCGCGCGTCCGCGAGGAGCTGCGCCGCGTCCGGCGCGATGTACGCGAAGTCTTTATGGAACGCGGAGTCCATCCAACCGCGTAGCGTGCTTCGCGTTCGGAATAACACGCGCGGCGCGCCCTTCCAGTCGTGCCGATTCAGCTCGGCGGCGTCAATCGCCTGCACGCTGTCGGGGATGTCGATCACCCGTGCCGCCCCGATCAGCGCTGTGAGCGGGACCTGATCGATCGGCGCGCCGTTCGCGATGAAGTGCATCGGCGCATCGATGTGCGTCCCGCTGTGCGCCCCCATCGAGTAAACCGATAGCGTGAACTTGTCGCCTTTCCGCATGTCCTTGAGAAAATCGAACTTCATCGGCGCGTCGCCCTCGTACACCGGCGTCCGGGCCGGATCGAGCGTGGCGGTCACATCGATCCACCCCTCGCCGCTCAGCGCCGGTGCCTTCTGCTCGCGCGGCGCACACCCTACCAGGAGGCTGAGCAGGAGCGTGAAACCGAGCCCCGCCACGCCGATGATGGTCTCGGCGACGGTCCACGTCTTGAGCGTCTGTTGGACGGTCATGTTGAAGAACTCCTTGATGAGCCAGAATCCTGAATCGTTGACGTGCGACAGCACGAGCGAGCCCGCGCCTGTCGCGAGCACTAACAGCTCGACGTTCGTGCCCGGTGTGGCCGCTGCGATCGGTGCGACAATCCCTGCGGCGGTTGTCATCGCTACGGTCGCCGAGCCGGTGGCCACGCGGATCAGTGCCGCGACGATCCAGGCGAGCAGGAGCGGCGACGCGTGCGACCCCAGCGCGACATCCGCAATCGCCTTGCCGACGCCACTTTCGAGAAGCACGCGGTTGAAGCCCCCACCGGCGCCGATCACCACGAGGATGGTGGCGGTCGGCGCGAGGCAGTCGTTGGCGAACTTGAGGATTTGATCTCGGCTGAAGTGCTGCCGGTATCCCAGCGACCAGAAGGAGAAGAGCAGCGCCAGGAGCAGCGAGACGATCGGGCTGCCGACGAAATCGAGCGTCCCCCGGAGGGTGCTTGCGGCGGGGAGCGCGACGTCGGCGGCGCTCGCGCAGAGCATGAGGATGACGGGTAGCAACACGGTGAAGACGGAGATCCCAAAACTCGGCATCTCCTCCCCTATGCCGCCCGTGCCGCCCCTGCCGCCCGTGTTGTTGATTCCGCCCGTGAATTGCGCCGCAACCGGATTCTCAGCAGTGAGTGCGATCCGCGGGGCAATCCACGAAGCGAAGATCGGACCCGCCAGCGCCGCCGTCGGCGGTGTCCGCCTTGTAGGCGATGACCGCGAGCATCGCCGCCGGGTGGGGAGGCATCATCCCGTGGACGACCGACAGCCCCGCCACCAGCGGAATGCCGATCTTCACGAGCGAGAGACCGGTTCGCCGCGCGATCGTGAACACAAGCGGGATAAGCAGAACAAACCCGACCTGGAAGAAGACCGGAATCCCGACGATGAAGGCGACGAACATGATCGCCCAATGGACGCGTTTCTCTCCGAACAACGCGATGAGCGTAGTCGCAATGCGTGTTGCCCCGCCCGACTCCGCCATCATCTTGCCCAGCATCGTGCCGAGGGCGACGACGACCGCGATGAATCCGAGGACTGTGCCGACGCCATCCTGGAATGCTTTCACGACGGCACCGAACGGCATGCCGGCGACAATTCCCAGGGCGAGGGAGACCGTGATCAGGGCGATGAAGGGGTGGAGCTTGAAGCGCGCGATCAGGACGATCAGCGCGACCACCGCGGCGAGGGCGTAGAGCAGCAGCCGGGCGTTTGGGCTCATGTTGGGCGGGTCACGAGATCGGCGACGATCGCCTCTGGGGTCTCGCGGATGTCGCACACCCATGCGCGCTCGTCGGGCCCAGGCTCCTCGAGAATGGCGAGCTGGCTCTCGAGCAGCGATGGCGGCATGAAATGCTCGCGCCGTTGGGCCATGCGCTCGGCGAGCAGCGCGCGGCTTCCCGCGAGATACACGAAGCGCACCGTGTCGTCTCCAGCGGAGCGCAGCAGATCGCGATAGCTCCGCTTGAGGGCCGAACACGAGACGACGAGACCCCGTCCTGCGCGCTTCGCGTCGCGGAGGCGCGTGCCGATCGCGAGCAGCCAACCGCGGCGGTCGTCGTCCGTCAGCGGCGTTCCGGCAGCCATACGCTTCACGTTGTCAGGAGGATGCAGGTCATCACCTTCGACGAACTCGATGCCGAGCTCGCGCGCGAGCCGCGCTCCGATCGTGCTCTTGCCGGAGCCGCAGACGCCCATGATCACGTAGAGCCCACGGTGGACTGCGCCCATGCAGTGGGCCCAATCCTACATCGACGCCGCGGCCGCGGCGAATCGGCGCACGATCTCCCCGGCCGGCTCGACCGCGCGAATCCCCGCGACACTCTTGCCTGCCTGCCAGTAGTCCTTTGAGGTCTTTTCTCCCGCGCCGCCGGCGAGCGAGGCGCGCTTCAGCTGCCACGCCGAGCGCAGCGCGTAGATGGTACGCATCCAATGCTTGGTCCGGCGGCCGCGCAACAGCCAGCGCGCGATCGGGCCGGCCTTTGTGCCGATTCGGTCGACGTAAGGCGTGCGAATCACGGACAGCGGCACACCGGTCACGCGTTCGGTGAGAACGATGTCGGACTCGTTCGCGCGGACGATGGCCTGCTTGTAGTCGTCGTGCGCGCCGCACTCGGTGGTCGCGATGAAACGCGTGCCGAGTTGCGCGCCGGCGTAGCCCATCCGTAACGCGGCGACAAAGCCGGCCTCGTCCCCAATGCCGCCGGCGCAGACGACGGGCACGCCCATATCGGCGACCTCTTCGTACAACGCCTCCGCGCTCCGCGGGCCCGCGTGTCCGCCCGCGCGGTTGTTCACCGCGATGAGGCCGTGGACCCCGCCGGCCAATCCCTTCTCGGCCCACTTCCACTCTGTCACATCGTGGTAGACGATGCCGCCCGCGGGAGCGACGCGATCCACGACCCAGCGTGGATTGCCCAGTGACGTGACGTAGAAGCGCACGCCCTCCTCGATCGCGATGTCGAGATAACGGTGCATGCGCTCGAGATAGAACTTTGAGCTCCGCTCGATCAGCACATTCATGCCGATCGGCTTGTCGGTAATGCGCCGGATGAGGCGGAGCCCCTCACGCAGGTCCTGCCCATACACGTAAATCATCGACAGCGGTTGCACGACGCCGATGCCGCCCGCCGCCGACACGGCAGCAACGAGCTCGGCGTTGGAGCAGGGATACATCGCGCCACAGATCAGCGGCACCTCGATGCCGAGCTGCCGCGTGAGAGGCGTGTCGAGCAGACTCATCGCGGCCGGATCGGTCGCAGCCGCCAGCGGGCGGTGGCGCGCGCGACGACGTCGCCCTGCGCGTCGGTGATCGCCACACCAGCGTCATATTCCTGCTCGGCGATCACGTCGAGGCCGCTTACACGGCACTCGGCCGTCAACAAGCCGCGCGCCTTCTTCTGATAGGAGATGGAAAAGCCGGTCACGATGCCCTGGACGCCGGGCGGCAGCCCGACCAGGACCGCGAGTCCGCTCGCCATCTCGGCGAGGTTGGCGAGGGCCATCGCATGCACCGACGCGAGATGATTCCTCACCCGCCGGCGGTCGCGCAACGTCACGCGGCACCAGCCGGGCTCGAGCTCCGTTACGCGGGCGCCGATGGTCCCGGAGTAGGGAGTCATCCAGCCTATGAGTAGACTGAATAGCGTCTTGCCGCCCGGGAGCCTGGACAGCCGGCCCCAGGACGCGCGGATCCGTTCGCCGGGCGCTGACATGGAGGAGGGCACGGGATCGAATGTAATCGGTAGTTAAGTTGTCTCCACATGACGCAAATTGCTTTCGCCGGCGTCGGCGTCGATTTCGGCGACACCACACTCTTCTCGAACGTCTCCTTCACCGTTGCCCCGGGCGAACGGTGGGGCATCGTCGGCCGGAACGGCTCGGGCAAGACCACGCTGTTCCGGCTGCTGACGGGCGAGCTCGAGCCCACGCGTGGCAGCATCGCACGCGCGCCCCGCCTGCGAGTGTCGCTGCTGGAGCAGCATCGCGACTACGGCGCCGCGACAACGGTGTGGGAAGCTGCCGCCGGGGAGCTGGCCGAGCTGCTGGCGTTGGAGCAGTCGCTCGTGAAGCAGGCGGCCGACCTGGCGCACGACGCCTCGCCCCGCGCCCTCGCCCAATACGGCGAGGACCTGGAGCGCTTCGAGCGCGAAGGGGGGTACGCGGTCACGGCGCGCATCGATGCGGTGCTACACGGCCTCGAATTCGATCCCGCGCAGGCCCGCGTCACCCCGCTCTCCGCCTTGAGCGGCGGCGAGCTCGGCCGCCTCGGCCTCGCGCGCCAGCTGATGACGACCGCCGACGTGCTGCTGCTCGACGAGCCGACCAATCACCTCGATCTTGAAACCACACGCTGGCTCGAGGAGTACCTCACCGCGAGCGGCCGCACGGTGCTGCTCGTGAGCCATGATCGCGCATTTCTCTCCGCCACCGTGGATCACGTGCTGCACTTGGAGGGAAAGACCGCGACGCCGTATACCGGCGGCTACGCAGCGTTCGTGACGCAGCGCGCCGAGCGCCGGCTCGCGCAGCAGCGGGCGTACGACCAGCAGCAGCGCACGATCGCGCACGAGAAGGACTACATCGCCCGCAACATCGCCGGACAGAACACCAAACAGGCCAAAGGCCGGCGCAAGCGGCTGGATCGGCTGCCGCGGCTCAGCCCCGTCATCGGCGCCGAAGGGACAATGGCGGTGCGTTTCGAAGTCCCGGAGCGCGGCGGTGATCAGGTCGTCAGCGCGAAGAACGTGAGCGTCGGGGTCGGGTCCCCCTCTCGGATGCTCGTCGAGCGGTTCAGCGGCACGCTGGAGCGGACCGGCGTGCTCGGCATCATCGGCCGCAACGGGGCGGGGAAGTCTACGCTGCTGCGCGCGCTCCTGGGCGAGCATCCCACGCAAGCCGGCGAGCTGCGGCTCGGCACGTCGATCACGGTCGGCTACTACCGTCAGGATCTTTCCCAGGTGCCGCTCGACCGCACGCTGTATGATGTGATCGCCGGGCTGCGGCCGAAGTGGGAACGCGGTCGCATCCAGGGACACTTGGGACGGTTCGGGTTTTCGGGGCAGGAAGTCCAGCGGCGCGCCGACTCGCTGTCGGGCGGGGAGCGGGCGCGCGTCGCGCTCGCGATCCTGATGCTCTCGGGCGCCAACCTGTTGGTGCTCGACGAGCCGACCAATCACCTGGATGTGGAATCCATCGAGGCGCTCGAGGATGCGATCGAAGCGTACGACGGCACAGTCATTCTGGTGAGTCACGACCGGGCGCTCCTGCGCACCCTGACGACGCGGATTTGGATTCTGCACGAGCGCCGCATGACCGAGTTCGCGGGCAGTTTCGCGGAGTGGGAAGAAGTCAGCACGGAGCGCGCCCACGCCGCGGCGGTCAGCGCCGCCGAGGAACAGGCGTTGCGGCAGGTCCACGAGCATCAACGCGTCGCGCCAAAAGCCAAGCAGGACCCGCGCAAGGAGCTGCGCCGCGCCCAGCAGGAGCTCGGAGTGGCCGAAGCACGCGTGACGGAGCTGGAGTCCCGGGTCGCGCAGGTCATCGCGGCGCTCGAGGACCCCGCGCTCTACACGCGACCCGACGGCGCTGCCAAAGCCCGAACGCTCGGCGCCGAGCTCGAGACGCTGAAACGGGACCTCGATGCGGCGCTCGAGCGCTGGACCGCTGCGACGGAGCAGGTCGAGATGCGTTCTTGACGGACTCGTGCGGCGCCGTTCTCGTTGGCTCACCACCTAGGGAGTAACAATGCAACTCGCGATGATCGGGTTGGGCCGTATGGGCGGCAGCATGGTGCAGCGACTGGCCCAGGGCGGGCACGAGCTGGTCGTGTACGACTCGAGCGCCGACGCGGTCAAACCACATGTCGCCAAAGGCGCCAAGGGCGCCAGTGACCTAGCCAACGTGGTTCAGCAACTGACCCCGCGGCGAGTCGTTTGGATCATGGTGCCCGCCGGAGCGGTCGAGAGCACGATCAAGCAGCTCGTCCCGCATCTTTCCCGCGGAGACATCGTCATCGACGGCGGTAATTCGAACTTCCGCGACTCGCTGCGTCGTGCGGAGGCGCTCAAGAAGCAGGGCATCGAGTTCGTGGACGTTGGGACGAGCGGCGGGATATGGGGTCTCACGCTCGGCTACTGCCTCATGATCGGAGGCGCGGCGGCCGCGTTCCAGCACTGCGAGCCGATTTTCAAGACTCTCGCGGCGCCCGACGGCTACGCGCACGTCGGCCCGGCCGGCGCCGGCCATTACGTCAAGATGGTGCACAACGGGATCGAGTACGGACTGCTCGAGGCGTACGCCGAAGGCTACGAGATCCTGCACGCTTCGCAGGATTTCAAGCTCCAACTGGGCGGGATCGCGAAACTCTGGAACCACGGCAGCGTGGTGCGCTCCTGGCTGAATGAGCTGGCGGAGCGAGCGTTATCGCGCGACGACCAACTCGACGCCATTCACGGCTACGTTGAGGACTCGGGGGAGGGGCGCTGGACAGTCGACGAAGCGCTGCGCCTGGACGTGCCGGCGCCCGTCATCACGCTGTCGCTGATCGCGCGACTCCGCTCGCGCCAGAAGGAGTCGTTCGGGGCCAAGGTGATCGCGGCGCTGCGCCACGAGTTCGGCGGGCATGCGGTACCGATCAAATGACTGCACGGGTCGCTCTGGACACTGCAGCCCGCGCGGGACTAATCTCCCTCATGCACAATCGACTCCTTCCTGCATTGCCTGCGCTGTTGCTGGCCTCCGCGGCTGGTACCGTCGCCGCCCAGACCACTCCAGCCATTCAGCTCCGTTGGGAGCTGACAGGAGACAGCGTCGTGAGCGATTTCGCCGCCTCTCGCGCGGCCTTCACGCTCACGAACCGCGGCCCGAGACCGCTCCCGGCTACCGGATGGGCGATCTACTTCAGTGCGCTCCATTCGGCGCAGCCGGGAAGCGTAGGAAGCGGGTTCGTCATCGAAGACGTGATGGCCGACCTGCACCGACTTGTGCCTGCGGCTGGGTTTGCGGGACTGGCTCGAGGTGCCAGCGTGCGCATCCCGTACCTCACCGACCTCCTCCTCAATCGCAGCTTCGTGCCCAAAGGTCCGTACATCGTCTTCGACACGGCGAAGGATGTCGGCGTGCCGGTGACCGACTACGTGGCTGCGCCATTCGACCGGGCCGTCGCGACGCCCGAGAACCAGTTCGTGCTCGATTCCGCAACGCGCCTGATCCCGGCGAGCGAGCTGCTGCCGCTGTTCCCAACACCGGTGACGGTGACGCCCGGAGCAGGCTCGCTGCGCCTCACGGCGTTGCCACGGGTCGAAGCGACTGAAGCGCTCAGGAACGAGTCGGTATTCGCGACGGAGTACCTGCGTCCTTATTTCGCCGGCACGGGGACGAGCAGCGTCTCCCTGCGACTCGAAGTCGGCGCCGTCGAAGGTCAGACCTCGCCCGAGGCGTACTCGTTAGTCGTGGATCCAGCACAAGGCATTCGCATCGTCGGTGTCTCGCCGGCCGGCGTGTTCTACGGGCTGCAGTCGCTGCGCAACCTGCTCCCCGCGCCCACGCCGCGCGCCGGACTTACGCTACCGGCGATCAGCGTCGTGGATGCGCCGCGCTTCGGCTACCGCGGCTTCATGCTCGACGTCGCCCGCAATTTCCATCCGAAGGCCGCGGTGCTCCGGACTATCGATCTCCTCGCGCGCTACAAGCTCAATGTCCTGCACATGCATCTGACGGACGACGAAGGCTGGCGTGTCGAGATCGCCGGTCTCCCCGAGTTGACGGCGGTGGGGGCGCGCCGCGGCCACACGCTCGACTCGAATCGGTTCCTTCAGCCCGCGTTTGGCTCAGGTCCCCAGGTGGATCGGCCCTGGGGCAGTG
>WNFU01010827.1_pt1 | contig 10008 bp, 7 predicted proteins | sample 5400121 | NCBI WGS metagenome assembly WNFU01 (sample SAMN13153360, study PRJNA577476) | soil metagenome | isolation source: 100 cm soil or saprolite under grassland replicate 1 | place: USA:California | collected 2016-06-15
GCTCCAGCGGTTGCCCTGACGCTTACACAGACAATCAGCGCTCAGTCCCGACCGCGTCCGCCGACACGACTCGTTGGACGGGTCTTCGATCAAACGCGCCGCCTCGTCCCGGGTGTTCAAGTATTCGTAAATCGCGGTGAGGTCCGCGCCGCCACCGACACTGACGGCATATTCCAACTCGACGTCCTTCCATCAGATAGTACCATCGGTTTCAGACGCATCGGATACCGGCCTCTTGTGGTCAGGGTGGATCCGTTGCCACCAGTCGGTGACAACAATTCTCGTCCAACTAGAGGCCGGTGTTCCACTGGAATGGCTGCGCAGTCATCGCGATCTGGACGAGGTGGAACAAGTAAACAAAGCGCGCCTCCACGCAGGCACCGCTGTTGCGTTCGCGCCACGCGCACCACGGGAGACGCTTGAGCGCAGGCCCAGCTGTTGCACTGCAGCCACGACAGGAAAGCCGGACCGTAGTGCACGGGCCCGGCACCTATGTTGCATCGCGAGACTGGTTGAAGAGTGCCCACGCCGGGGGATCCCCATGAAGCTTCGCCTCCTGCTCGTCGACGATAACCGCCTGTTCCGCGAGGGGCTTGCTGAGATGCTGGACACGCAGCGCGATCTCACGGTCGTCGCGGCGCTGGCAGATGGCGAAGAGGCTCTGCGACGCGTGCCGGCCACCAAGCCGGATGTGATTCTGCTGGATCAGGCACTGCGGAATGGGAACGCGTTGGCGCTCGCTCGAACTGTGCGCCAGGCGTCGCCCGAGACGAAAGTGATCGTGATGGGGTTTCTCCCGATCGAGGAAGACGTCGTGGAGTACGTGCGAGCCGGCGTGTCGGGGTTCGTCCTGAAAGCCGCCACGCTAGACGATTTCCTCCACGCCATTCGATCGGTGGCCCAGGGCGCCAACATTCTCCCGCCTTCCCTAACCGTCTCGCTCTTCTCTCAAGTTGCCGGTCTGGCAACCCGAAAGGGCGAGGGCCAGGCACTTGAGGCGGTGCGGTTGACGACGCGGGAACGGGAGGTGGTCGATCTGATCGCGTCAGGGATGAGCAACAAGGAGATCGCGCACGAGCTCCATCTCGCCACGCACACGATCAGGAACCACGTGCATAACGCCCTCGAAAAGCTGGCGTTGCATAGCCGGCTCCAGATTGCGGCGTACATGCATGCCCAACAACCCTCCTCACACTTCTCCGGACACGGTCCCGGCGCATAGGAGTCGTCGCCAATCGAATCATTCTTGCGATGAACACACCCTAGGGTAGGCCGCGTGCGCCCTAGCTGTTGAAAAATCAACGGCCGCCGCTATTCGCGACGGCCGTTCGTTCGTCTACCGCAACGTCATGGCTTTCGATATCGCCACGCCGCGATGGTCGCCCCCTTTGGCTTCATCGCAAACTGCTGGCTTTGCCCCGGCGGCGTCGTCGCCACCTGGACGGTGTCGGTCGCGACGACTTGCCCCTGCAGGTCTACGAACTCAAACACCAGCTTGTACGGTACATTCGGCTTCTCTCGGGTGTTCGTCACCAGCCCCCTCACGTCTCGGCCCGTGTCCGTCGAGTCGAATTGGCTCACCGCCACATCCCCAATCAATAGCGAGTCACTCAGGCGGTAGTAAAACAGGGCTGAGTCGATCTTGCCGTTTTGTTGCTGGGCGTACGCCATGATCTTGATGCCCGTGCGGTTCATCGGATCAACGGCGAGCAGGCGGCGTGACATCGTCAGCGCCGTGAGCGAATCGCGCATCCCCAGTGCTGTGTTGGCCCGGAAGATCAGGGTTTCGCGGTAGTACGGATTGAGCTTCAGACTGGCATCGAGCGCCTGCGCGGCCAGGGTGAACGCCGCGCGCGAGCTGGTGAAGTACGCCCGCGCCATCGCCTTGGTCACGGAATCGCAGCTCGCGCGAATCCGCACCGGCGTCAACGGCGGCCGCTTCGCCCGTGCCGCGGTGCGGCAGCTGGTCCCCGCCACCGAGGTGTCGGGGTCCTCAGGCACGCTCTGGGAAATCTCGGCGCCGACCCGATAGAGCTGATAATAGCCCATCGAGTCGCCCTTACTGATGATCTGCCGGTAGATCGCAAAGGCACTATCTCGGTAGACAGTGTCCTTGCTGGCTTTCTGCATGTAGACGCCGCCCAACGCCGCCATGATCTCGGCGTCATTGGGATAGAGGCCCAGGTATTCACGATAGGTCGCCTGCGCTTCCGCCAACATTTGCAGGCTCTGTTGAATGCGGCCGAGGTTATAGAGCGCGTCTTTGCGGTCCTGCGCGAACTTGGGATCCGTCGCCGCCACGTTCGCGGCCTTGCGGAAATAGAAGACAGCGGAATCGGACTTGCCGGAGTTGTAGAACAGCGTGGCGATATACTTGATGCCGGTCGGCTCATTGGGGAGCAGTGCGTTGGCACGCCGGAATGAGGCGATCGCGGAATCGGTGTTGCTCGCCTGCCACGCCGCGATCCCTGCGTTGAATGTGGGCACCCACACATACCGCCGCCACACGCCGATGTCGTCCGTGCACTCCGGTTTCAGGGTCTGGGCGCGCGCGAATGCCGAGTCCGCGCCCAGCGCGTCGTCGGCCATGATGTAGTAGCGCGCCAGGTAGTACCACGCCGCCGGATTCTTGTCCTGCTCGCCGGTGGTCACGGCCTGCGTCAGCACGCGCTGCGCGTCGTTCAGGTCCTTTTTCTTCTGATCCTCGAACCGCGTCGTCGTGGCGCTCTTCAGGAACAAGAGGCCCTGATTGACGAGAAAATGGCCCGGCTTCAAGTCACACTTCGGATCCGCCCACCGCCCCGCCGCCTGTTGCTGCGCCCCGAGCGGGACTGTGATTACCGCGAGCATGATTGCCGCAAGATTCCGAACCGTTCGCACGTTCACTCCTTGGCTTTCGCGATAAGAGCTTCGGCGTCGCGCTCCACGGCGCGCGCCACCTCGAGCGGCGGGCGGCCCAACGCCTGCGCGGCCGCCAGCACGTCGTCGTATTCTGGCTTCACTCGGGGCTGGCCGCCATCCAGAACCTTCACGCGCACCGCCACGCCGTCCAGCCGCACCGTGAGCTGGTGACGCGGCAGCGTGGCCCGCTCCGCAATCCAGCGCCGCACGCCGGCTGTCGTGCTGTGGCGGAACAGCTCGGCGGTCACCGCCTCCGCGAGCCCCTCGGGCGCCATGACCTCCACGCGGAACCCCTGGCGGCCCTTCTTCATCTGCACCGGCCAAGTCTGCACATCGAGCGCGCCCGCCTGGACCAACGCCTGACGCAGCGGCTCCACGTACTCAGGACTCATGTCGTCCACATCGGTCGCGAGCAATACCACGCGGCCCGCCTCACTCGCGACCTCGGCAATGAGAATGCGCAGCGCGTTCGGATAGTGCTTGGGGTCGCGCTGACCCGCCCCCCACCCGCTGCCCACCAGGCGCCAACGATCCGGCGGCGCGCCTGCCGAGAGCACCCGCAACAGAGCCGCTCCCGTCGGCGTCGTCGCTTCGCCTTCCACCGGTCCAGCGCCGGCGATCTCGAGGCCTTCGAGCAGGATCGCCGTGGCGGGGGCAGGGATCGGCAGGTGACCGTGCGCCGCCTCTACCCACCCCTGCCCCACGGCAACTGGAAGGTGGTGCACCGCCTCAACCTCGAGGCGCTCGAACCCTTCGATGGCGCCCACGATATCGAGGACGGCGTCCACGGCTCCGACTTCATGCAGATGCACGTTCTCCGGCGCGACGCCGTGGACTCGGCCCTCGGCCTCGCCCAGCAATCGGAACGTGCGTACGGCGCGCTCCTTCACCCAATCGGAAATCGGCGCCCGCTCGACCAGTCGCACCAGGTCACCAACGTGACGGCCGTGCGGTTGCGGCGGGATGTCGAACTCGACTTGCTTGCACGTGACACCGGCCCGACGAACGTCTCGAACCGTAACGCGGGCGTCGCCGACGCCGAGCCGTCCCGGCAACTCCTCGAGCCAAGCAGCTGGCAGGCCGAGAGAAAGGAGAGCCCCCAACGTCATGTCGCCGCTGATGCCAGCGGCGGGATCCAGGATGGCGATGCGCATCGCGATGTGTTGAAATTAAACAGCTTACGTTCTGTAGAGCCACCCAGCGCCGGTATTGAACACCACGACCCGCTCTTCAGAGCGCAGTGCGCCCCGCCGCTGCAGCGCCACCGCTCCCGCCAGTGCCGCTCCGCCTTCCGGCGAGGCGTCGATGCCTTCCCCGACTTGCAACTCGCGCGCGGCGCCAACGAGTGCCTCGTCGCTGACCGCGATTGCGCCGCCGCCGCTCTCGCGCAGCGCGCGGAGCATCAGGCGATCGCCTAATGGCGCCGGCACCCGCAACCCGGCGGCGACTGTCTGGGGATCTGGCCACGGCGTGCAGCGCTCCGCCCCTGAGTCGAACGCCTGCACGACGGGCGCGCAGCCGCTCGCCTGGACCGTGTACATGCGTGGCAGCGGCCCGCGCAGCCAACCGGATTGGCGGAGCTCCTGAAACGCCTTCCACATCCCGATGAGACCGGTGCCACCGCCGGTCGGATAAATGATCGCGTCGGGAAGCTGCCAGCCAAATTGCTCCGCCAGCTCGAGGCCGAGCGTCTTTTTTCCCTCGATGCGATAGGGCTCGCGCAGCGTCGAGACGTCGATCGCGCCGGTGTTGTCGGCGTGCAAGCGTGCGGCGATGCCGCAGTCGCCGATGTGGCCGTCGAGCAGCACGAGATCCGCGCCGAAGGCGCGGATCTGCTCCAGGATGGTCCGCGGCGTCGTTGCCGGCGCGTAGACGCGAGCGTCCGCGCCGGCGCGCGCGGCGTAGGCCGCCAGCGCAACACCCGCATTGCCGGCCGTGGGAACGACGAACTGTTTCGCACCAGCGAAAACCGCGCGTGTCACTGCGGCCGCGAGCCCGCGTGCCTTGAACGATCCGGTGGGATTCGGACTTTCGTCTTTTACCCAGAGATGATCGAAGCCTTGACGCGTCGCGAGGCGCTCGAGCTTGAGGAGCGGGGTCCCACCTTCGCCTAGCGTGACGGGATGCTCGTTGGCGGCCAGCGGTAGCCAACCATCGTAGCGCCACATCGTCCAGCGCCGCGCGGGCAGGTGCGCCTTCGCCTCCGGCGCCGGCAGCGCCTCGTACCGCACGAGGTACGGCGCGCCGCAGATCTCGCAGACGCCCGGGAAGCCGTCGGCGTCACGCGTGCGCGGGGGCTCGCACGCCGAGCACTCCAACGTCCAGGTCGTCACGCGCGCTGATGCAGCCGGTCCAGGATCCGGTCCGCGAGTTTGGTGGAGAACCCCGGCAAAGCAGCGATCTCGGCCGGTGTCGCCGTGCGCACGCCGGCCAGTGAGCCGAACCGTTCCAGCAGCACCCGCCGGCGTGCGGGTCCGATCCCCGGGATGCGCAACAGTTCAGAGGTGATAGTGCGCTGCGCGCGCCGCTTGCGGCTGTAGGTGACCGCAAAGCGGTGTGCTTCGTCCCGCGCGCGCTGCAACAGCTTGAGGGACGGGCTGCGGCGCGACAGCCGCAGCGGCTCGCCGGAGCCCGGCAAGAACACTTCCTCTTCCCGCTTCGCGAGGCTCACAATCGGCAGCTGCTCCTGGCCCTGTGCACGCGCGGCCTCGACTGCCGCGCCCAACTGGCCTTTTCCTCCGTCGATGACGATCAAGTCGGGAATCTGCGTGTTCTCCGCAATTCGTCGGGTCAGGAATCGGGTCACCACTTCCTTCATGGCGGCAAAATCGTCGATTCCTTCTACCCCCTTGATCCGATATCGCCGGTACTCGGCCTTGCGCGGCCGGCCGCCCTCGAACCATACCAGCGAGCCCACCGTGTCACGCCCCTGATTGGTCGAGATATCGATGCACACCATCGCCCGCGGCACGACGGGTAGGCCGAGGTCGCGCCCGAGCGCGAACACCGGGTCTGCCGCCCGCTCATCGATGTCGAACGCCTCGATCTTGAAGCTGTCGAGCAGGTGGCGCGCGTTTTGATCCGCGAGCTCGACGAGCTTCGCGGCGGATCCACGCTGCGGAACCGTGAACTCGACACCCGGCGCCAGCTCCCGAAGCGCCTCCAGATCAGCAGGCGCAAACGGCAGCACGACACGCTGGGCCCGCTGTTCGAGCGGGAGATAGTACCCGACCAGAAACGTGCGCAGCACTTCGCCTTCGGGTGCATGCTCGACGTGCTCGAGGAAGCGGTGCTCCCGGGCGATGAGCTTGCCATCGCGAATGCGGAGGATGACCCCGGCCGCATCGTCACCGTCGCGGGCGAGACTGATCGCGTCGGCGTCGCCACCCCCCACGACCTCCACCGTCTGCGGCTGCTCGAGCTGATCCAGCCATTTGAGTGCGTCCCGCAGCTGCGCCGCGCGCTCGTAGTCCTGCGCGTTGCTGGCCTCGTGCATGCGCTCGCGCAGCCGGCCCCGTACCTCGAGGGTCTTCCCCGAAAGGAAGAGCAGTACATCGTCGATCATGCGCCGGTAGTCTTCGACGCTCTGATAGCCGACGCAGGGCGCCTTGCAACGCTCGATATGAAAGTCGAGACACGGCCGGTCGGGTGCGTCCTGGGGCAGGTTCCACGAGCATGACCGCACCGTGAAGATGCGGCGGATGATCTTCAACGTCTGCCGCAGCGTCGCGACGTCGGTGTAGGGACCGAAGTAGCGGGCGCCGGGAATCGTGACGCGCCGGACGACCAGCACGCGCGGAAACGGCTCGGCCAGGGTGACGGCGATCTGCGGATAGCTCTTATCGTCGCGCAGCCGAATGTTGAACTTCGGCTGGTGTTCCTTGATGAGCGTGTTCTCGAGCAGCAGCGCCTGCGCTTCAGTCGGAACGATGATCGTCTCGAGGTCGGCGATTTGCCCCTGCAACACCTCCCGCTCCGGACTGCCCTGCTCGTCGGCGAAATAGTTCGGGACGCGCGACCGGAGGTTGGCCGCCTTACCGACGTACAAGATCTCCCCGGCGGCGTCTTTCCAGAGGTAGACGCCGGGGCGAGCGGGAAGTGCCGCTAGTTGGCGGGCGAGCCGGTCAGAGATTGCCAGGCGCGTATCGCGTCGGGGTGGCGGAACGCCAGAGTGAGCGCCCCGTATGCCACCCCAAAGATACCCAGCACAGCTATGCCTCGAGGGATAGGACGCCACCCGTCAGCCAAATGACCCACGCCGACACCGAGCAGGGCGGCGATCAGCGCGGCGGCGACAACCAGCCCGACGATCTGCCAGTCTGCGCGCTGTAGGATCGTACCGATCCGTTTGTCGAGGTCATAGAGGTGCAGCACCGTGTTGAACGACTGGCCGATCGATGAGCCGAGGGCTATTCCGGCTGGTCCGAATCGGCGCATGAAGAACCACGAGAGGAGCCCCGAGATCACGAGGGATGTGATCGCGATCCGCACCGGCGTGCGAGTGTCGCGCATGGCGTAGAACCCGGACGCAAACAACCTCACCGTCGACGTGCCGAGGAGCCCGATGCCGTACGCAGCAAGGACGCCACCCACCAGCATGGTGTCGTCGGCATCGAAGCGGCCGGTCTGATACAACGCCCCGACGATGTGCGGGCCGAGGGCCGCGAACGCAAACGCCGAGGGAATCACAAAGAACGCAATACGACGGAAGGCGACCGCGATACGCGCGCGGAGTTGCGCGTGCGGGGTTTCACCCACCGCGTCGCGAGAGAGCTCGGGAAGCGACACGGCCGTGACCGCCACACCGAACAGGCTGATCGGCAATTGTTGAACGAGCTGCGCGTACGAGAGACTCGCGAGTCCGCCCTCCCCGGTGTAGGAACCGAGGAACGTGTCGATCAGACCCGAGAGTTGCGCCACGCCGGCTCCGACGACCAGTGGCGCCCATGCGACGATGACGTCGCGCACGCCTTCCGTCCCCAAGCTGGCCCGCACGGCGATGCCACCGAGCAGTTTCCAGCACGAAGGGAGTTGAATCGCGATCTGCAGAACGCTGCCGAGAACCGTTCCCCAAGCGAGCGCGAGCGACATTCGGTACAGCTGCTCTGGCGGGGAAAAGCCACGGCCGGTCAGCCACGCGGCCGCGGCCATCATCGCCGCGATGCCCGCGACGTTCCACAGCGCGGGCGCTGCGTACGGCAAGAAGAATCGGCGATGCGTGTTGAGGATCCCGAGGCACCAGGCGGACACGACCATGAGCCCAGACATTGGGAACAGGATTCGAACGAGGATGGTCGTGAGCTCGCGCCGCGACGGATCGAATCCTTGCGCCACGAGCGCGGTCACCGTGGGTGCGAACGCGATGCCGATCACCGCCAGGATGCCGGTCGCGAGCAGTAAGAGCCCCAACACGGCACCGGCGAGGGCCCGCGCGGCGCGCTTGTCCGCGCGCTCGTTCAGCGCCGCGTAGACAGGGATGAACGAGGCGGAGAGCGTGCCTTCACCGAGCAGGGTGCGGAGGGCGTTGGGGATGCGGAGCGCGGCGCGGAAGGCATCGGCCGCGGCGCCGTTGCCGAAATAGTGCGCGAACACGCGCTCGCGCACGTAGCCGAGGACGCGCGTAACGAGGATGCCGGCCGCCACCCGTGCTGCGTGACGACCGCTGCTGCCTTTCAAGACGTGGGTTTCTTGCGGTGAGGATCTTCCAGCAGGCGCTGCATGAACTGCAGCTCTTCCCGCATCCCTGCTACCGAGCGGTGCAGATCCTCCAGCTCGGTTTCCAGCACCTCTACCTTGCGCTTCATGTCGCGCAGCTCAGGCGGGCCTTGCCCGTCCCCTCCGCTCCCCCCTCGGCCCTCTTCCATGCGCCGCGCGAACGACTTGCCGAGCGGCGAGTCGACGAGAATCGCGGCGACGGGAATCAGCAATGCGACGATCAGAATTACGGCGAGCACCCACATGGACGGATTCTATAAACCTGCTGCCCACCGCGCCACCTCCACATCGATCTGATCCAGCAGCGACAAGCTGTAGCGCGCCACGAACGACGCGGCAGTCAGTACGCGCTCCTGTGGCTTGCCGTCCGGCCGCAGCGCCGTACGGGCGCGCGCGAGCTGGCTCACCAACGTTCCGTGCGTACGCTTCAGGCTTGCGACGAGCTTCTTCTCGATTTCGTTGGTGCCCGCCAGCGCGGCGTTGCGCGCCGACTGCACGGTGCGTTCCAGCGTGGGATCGAGCTGCTGCACCTCGCCGCTGATTCTGGCGAACCGGGATTCGACGTCATCCCGCAGCTCCTTCAGAGACGCGGCGAGCTCGGGGGGTAGATCCGCTTTCGCGATCCGAGTCTCGAGGGTACCGGGCTGGCTGTCGAAGTCGGCGGGTGTGAGGCCGTGTTTGCTCAGGACTTTGTCGACGCGCGTCTCGATGATGAGCCCGGACCAGCGCGGGACATGCGCCTGTGGCGCGACGCCGAGACTCGAAAATAGCGGCGCGGCCTCGGGGAGATACTCCATCTCCCCCGGACCGCCGACGTACGCCAGCGTGGGAAAGAGCGCGGCCTCGATGACCGGCCGCAGCAGCACGTTGGGGGACAGGCGTTCGGGTGTGTCGGCCGCGATTTGTTCCAGCTGCGCCCGCGTCAATCGCTCGCCACTGCGGCGCAGGACGAAATCGCGGCCATCCTTGCGCAATCGGTCACGACCCAGCTGCCCCTCGACCATCACCGGCGTCAACCCATCGGGCAAGGTTTCGTCCAGCGCCTTCAGGATCCACGGCGCCGCCGCGCGTTTGGCATTGCGGTCGTGCGCCCGAAAGACAGCGAGCCCCGAGCCCCGAGCCCCCAGCAGCTGATTCAGCGCCTCGGCACCGGCGTCCGCCAAGTTCGCGTCGGGCCGATAACACGACTGGAGCCATTGCCGCACGTCCGGCTTGCACTCGGAATCGGGGAGCGTGGCGTCCAGGGCGTCGAGCGCCGCTCGGATCTCGGGGCCCAACAGTTCACGAAACAGCGGCACCTGCGGTGCCTCATGCGGCCGCTCGCGCAGCATGATCTTGACCAGTTCTCCATCCCGCCCCAAGACCGCAGCGTGGTTTGCCTCAGCGAAATCG
>WNFU01010830.1_pt1 | contig 10005 bp, 10 predicted proteins | sample 5400121 | NCBI WGS metagenome assembly WNFU01 (sample SAMN13153360, study PRJNA577476) | soil metagenome | isolation source: 100 cm soil or saprolite under grassland replicate 1 | place: USA:California | collected 2016-06-15
GAGCGAGCTCGTCTCCGGCGACAGTGCCAGCACGGCGAGATACGCGGCGAGGAAGAGCCCCACTGCGACGGGGAGGAGTCGCCGCCGCGCCGATCCGGTTAGCGCCAGGGCGATCGTCCCTCCCACGATCCCGGCGACGATCACCCAGAGCCGGGTGGCGCCCGCCCACGAGAGCAGCAACGAGGCGGTGACCGCCGCTGTGCCCCCGAGCACACCTGCCCGAGGGAGGGTCAGTGCGAGGGCGAGCAGGGTGAGGACGACGGCGGTGAGCGTCCAGCCGCGGTCCGGGTGGATGCGCATCAGCCGGCGGTCGAGCGCGCGCAGATCGGACGCGGGATCGTCGTCGGCTTCCCAGCGGATCGGCGGCGGGCGCCCCTCCCGCAGAGCGACGAGCGTGGGCGCGATTTCGGCGATCGGGACGAGTCCGCGGAGCCTCGTTGCGTCCGACGTAAGGATGCCGCGGTAGCCGCCGCCCTCGATCACGATGCCGTAGCGCTTCGTGTTGGAGTGCTCCCCCGGCGGTGGTAGCTCCACGTAGATCGCCGGCTGCGTCGCGAAGGGAGGGATCACAGAGGGGATGTCGGCGAGGATCTTTCCGCCGGGCTTTCCTCCGAGCAGGGCGTTTTCCACCTTGCCTCGCCGCAGCGATTCGATCGCGTTTTGGCGGCTGACCGTGCCGCCTGCCCCCGGCACGTACAGGCCCAGTGCCGCCGGCTGCGGCCAGGAAAGGACCGTCCCGGGCGGCACGACGTAGATCACGGGTCGAGCCGCCTGGGCTGTCGCACCCGGACCGAGGAGCCCCGCGCCCAGGATCCCGACGGCTACGATTCGTCTCGTACACTTTGTCTTCAAGGAGCGGGATTCTCGATGAAACGTAGGTCTTACGGGCGCGACGCCGGTCTGTCGCTGCGAATGCTCCTCACGGGCTCACTGCTCGGTCTTCTGTACGTCGTGTTTGCCGTCGTCCTTTTCCAGGTTCTCAACGTGGGCCTCGTGCCGATGATCGTGATCGTCGTGCTGCTGGCCTTCTTCCAGTACTACACCTCCGACAAGCTCGCGCTGGCGGCGTCGGGTGCCAAGGTCGTCGAGCGCGATCAGGCTCCCGAGCTCCACGCCATGATCGAACGGCTGTGCGCCATGGCCGACCTGCCGAAGCCTCGCGTCGCGATCATCGACAGCGACGTTCCGAACGCTTTCGCCACCGGCCGCAGTCCGAAGCACGCGGCCGTTGCGGTCACACGCGGGCTCTGGCAGCGGCTCGAGCCGCAGGAGATCGAGGGCGTGCTCGCGCACGAGCTCTCGCACGTCGCGAACCGCGACGTCCTGATCATGACCGTGGCCAGCTTCTTCGCCATGCTCGCCGGCCTGCTGACCCGCTTCGGCATCTACGGCGGGATGTTCGGCGGGGGCGGCCGCGGCCGTGACAACAACGCCGTGCCGGTCTGGCTGATCGTGCTGCTCGTGTCGGTCGTGACCTACTTCCTCAGCCAGATCCTGATCCTGGCGATCTCGCGTTACCGCGAGTTCGCGGCCGATCGCGGCTCTGCGCTGATCACCGGCGCTCCCGAGCATCTGATGAGCGCGCTCCAGAAGATCTCCAGCGACATGTTCAGGATCCCGCAGCGGGACCTGCGCGAGGTCGAGAGCATGAACGCGTTCTTCATAATCCCGACGAGCGTCAAGGGCTCCGTGAGCCAGCTGTTCCTGACGCACCCGCCGCTCGAGAAGCGCCTCGCCGCGCTGGCGGAGATCGCACGAGAGATGGGCCGACCGGTCGCTTAGATCCTCGGCTGCGCCGCGGATCTATACCTGGTACGCGCGACCGCCGAAGACGCGGTCTTCGACGGCCGCGAAGAGTTTGGGTGGCGGGCGGCTGTCTCCGAAAGCGCGCGTCGCTTGCCGGCCAAGGTGACCCGTGCAGGCCTAGTGAGGTGTCCGAGGGCGCGTGGTCGGGGCTAGCCTTCTCGCGGTGGGCCTTCGGGATGTCCTCTTCGGCAAGAAGAAGCTCGCCGGGCCGGCGCGCGAGCGGCTGTTCGCGCTAACCACCGCGGCGGTGACGCTGCAGACCGAGCTCGGTCTGCGCACGGCCGGTGTCGGCGGCGTCTGCTTCAAGCCGCTCTCCGCCGGCGACTTCGTTCGCGCCGAGAACGACCTGCAGCAGGTTCTGGACGGGGTCGCCGGTGAGTCCGGCTCGAAGCTCGAACGCCGCGAGGACAAATTCGGGTTCACGTGGATCGTCGTCCGCGACGCTGAGCTCGAGGATCAGGTCACGGCCGTCCATGCCGTCGCGCAGGGGCTCGAGGAACAGGGCTTCGGCCCGCAGCTCCTGGCCGCGGTCTTCAAGTTCCAGGGTGGCAAGCACCCCGTCTACTGGATCTACGGCTACAAGCGCGGCGCCTTCTGGCCCTTCGTCCCGACCGGGGAGGACCAGCAGCGCGACAACGCCGAGGAGCTCGAGCTGAAGGCGAAGCTCGAGCCGGAGCTGCCGGTCGAGCAAGATCTGACCCGCTGGTTCGGCGTCTTCGACGCGCCGCTCTAGCGGCCGCGCCCCAACTTGGGCGCGGTTCGAGCCGTGGCCCGAACGGCAGGGTCTGACCCTAGGTGTTCGGAAAGCGTGACGTTTCGTCCCCAACGTGGCTCCGAGGGTCCGATTTCGCCGCAAATAGCGGACTTTGTGTCAGGGTGACTCTCTTATGATGGCATGATGACTTGACATGACATCACAATGATGTCATAGTGCCGCGCATGAACGTGGCGGCCTACGTCGAGGCGCTCCAGCAGGATCTGGCCAACGTCGCCGGTGTCGGCGACGAGGCGATCTCAGAAGCTGCACGGCGCATCGCCGCGGCCCTCGAGTCATCCCTCCGACTCAGGCTGATGGACGCGCTCGGCGAGGCCGCCGCGGAGCTTACGAATCAACTGCCCGACGGCCACGTCGAAGTACGCGTGGCGGCCGGGGAGCCGGAGCTCGTCTACGTCGCCGAGCCGGGCGCACCCCCGCCGTCAGGTCTCGAAGACCTCACGGCGCGGATCACCCTTCGGCTCCCCGAGACGCTCAAGGGGATCGTCGACGCTGCCGCCCAAGAGGCCGGCGTCTCGGCGAACACCTGGTTGCTGCAGCAAATCACGCGTAGTGCAGACCCCAAGCGGCGCCACCATCCCGGCGGCCGTCGCATGACCGGCTACGGCCAAAGCTGAAAGGAGCCACGATGCACGTCCTTCCTCTCCCATTCGGACTGGCGCTCGCGCTCCTCCCGCGCGGCGAGGCTGACAAGCTGCGCCGCCGCGAGAAGAGCGAGCCACACGCACGGGACACGATTCGCATCCGCGGCGACATCCGCTATCCCTACTTCAACGGCCGCGGCCACGTCTGATGCGCACCGAGACCTACTCCACACCCGGTCACGTCCGCCTCAACCTCGAGATCCCATCCGGGAGGATCGAGATCGAGCCGACGAGCGACGAGGAGACGCATGTCCGGCTCGAGGCGCTCTCGACCAACGACCTCGTCCGTGAGCTGATCGAGACAGCGCGCATCGAGCTCGTCAGACGCGGGGACCGATACGAGGTCGTCGTCGAAGCCCGGATCCGCCACGGCTTCTGGGTCTCGTTCGGCCGCGATCCGGACATCCTGCTCCGCGTCACGTGCCCCCGCGGCGCCGATCTCGACATTCGCACGAAATCCGCAGACCTCGACGCACGCGGCGAGTACGGCTCCGTCGAGGTGAAGACCGCCTCCGGGGACGTCAGCGTCGAGCAGGCAAGCGGAGACATCCGCGTGAAGACCGCGAGCGGTGACGTCCATGTCGCGAAGGCGGACGCCAGGGTCGAGGCGAGCTCCGCCTCGGGAGATGTCCAGCTCGACACCGTCCGCGGAGAGGTGAACGTCCAGCTCGTCTCCGGGGATCTCCACATCCGCGAAGCGGACGACTCCGTGACCGCGAACACGGTCTCGGGCGACCAGCGTCTCGAGGCCGTCCTCAAAGGCCGCATGGAGCTGCGGGCGATCTCCGGCGACATCAGCGTGGGCGTCCGGCGCGGCTCGCGGGTGTTCGTCGACGCGAATACCGTCAGCGGCTCGACGAGCTCCGAGCTCGAGCTCTCTGACGCGCCGCAGGAGTCGCCGAGCGCTGACACCGAACTCGTCGAGCTCTTCGTCAAGACGGTCTCGGGAGACGTCCGCATCGACCGCGCCCCGGCGCCCGCGCCGACAACGGAGGTCAGCGGGCGCTGATGGGACTCTGGCCGAGCGGAGGCCTCTGGCGACACCGTGATTTCCTCAGACTCTGGTCGGCCGAGACGATCAGCCAGTTCGGCTCGCAGTTCAGCCACCTGGCACTGCCGCTGGCCGCGGTCATCGTCCTGCACGCGAGCGTCTTCGAGGTCTCGGCGCTCTACGTCGTCGAGTTCCTGCCGTTCCTTCTGATCAGCCTGCCCGCAGGCGTCTGGGTGGACCGGCTGCGGCGCCGGCCGATCCTCGTCGCCGGCGACCTCGCCCGTGCCGGCCTGCTCGCCTCGATTCCGATCGTCTACGCCTTCGATTCGCTGACGATCTGGCAGCTGTACGGAGTCGCGTTCCTCGTTGGAATCGCGACGGTCTTCTTCGACGTCGCGTACCAGTCCTATCTCCCGGCGCTCGTCGACCGCCGGCAGCTCATGGACGGGAACTCGAAGCTCGAGATCAGCCGATCGAGCGCGCAACTCGGCGGCCCGGGGCTCGCCGGCGTGATCGTCGACTGGCTGAGTGCCCCCGTCGCCGTCGCGTTCGATGCGGCCAGCTTTCTCGGCTCTGCGCTGTTCATCTTCGGCATCCGCAAGCGCGAGGGCTCGCCTCGGGGCGAGAACGCACCTGCGCGGCGGCGGATGCGCGAGGAGATCGGAGAGGGCCTCCGTTACGTCTTCGATCACCCGTTCCTCAAGAACATCGCCGCCTGCACCTCGATCTTCAACTTCTTCGGCAGCTTTTTTAACGGAGTCTTAATCGTCTTCGCCGTTCGCACGCTCGAGCTTCGACCGGCGGTCATCGGACTCGCGTTCACTCTCGGGAACATCGGTGCTCTCATCGCCGCGTTCTCGTCCGGGCGCATCTCCAGATGGATGGGTGTCGGACCGACGATCATCGGGGCATCGATGGTTGGCGGGCCGGCCTACCTGATCATCCCGTTCGCACCGCACGGAAACGCCGCTCTCGCTCTCATCGGCCCGGCGATCCTGCTCACGAGCTTCGCGAACGTGATGTACAACGTGACGCAGCTCAGCCTGCGTCAGGCGATCACGCCCGAGCGCATCCAGGGCCGGATGAACTCCGTCATGCGCTTCGTCGTGTGGGGAACGCTTCCGCTCGGAACGCTCCTCGGCGGCGGGCTCGGGACCTGGATCGGACTCAAGGAGACGCTGATCCTCGGTGGGATCGGTTGCTGCCTCCCTTTCCTCCCGGTTCTCTTCTCGCCGGTGCGAGGCCTGCGTGAGATGCCGGAGCCGGTCACGGCCGAGCCGCTGTTCGAGCCGCTCCTCGCCGATGCGGCGGCTGTCACGGTCCCCCACCGTGGCGCCTGATGGGTCGCCTCGCCGCTAGGACTCTGGCTCGTGGGCGTGGTCGACGAGACCCTGCTCGAACGCATAGCGAGCGGCCTCGGTTCGATTCGACACGCCGAGCTTGCGGTAGATGTTGGTCAGGTGGAACTTGACCGTCTGCTCGGCGACCCAGAGCTCCTTCGCGATCGCCTCGTTGGAGAGTCCCCGCGCAACCGCACGCACGATTACAAGCTCGCGCTCGGTCAAGCCCGCCTCCCTCGCCGCTCGGTTCCCAGGATCCTCGGAGACGCCGACAGTGGTGAAGACCGTTCCTTCGACTGCCTGGCGCAGTGCGGCCGGAAGATCGTCTGGATCGACCGTCTTCACGATGTACGCGCTCGCGCCACGCTTGAGTGCCGTCTGGATCAGGTCAGGGTCCTGCGAGACCGACAGGATCGCGACCTTCACCTTCGGGAACTCCTTGCGAATCTTCGCCAGGCAGGTGAGGCCGTCCATCTGCGGCATGCGGAGATCGAGCAGGACCAGATCGGGTCGAAGCCTTCTCACCAGCGGGAGAATCTGAGCTCCGTTCGACGCTTCTCCGACGACCTCGAATCCACCCGCCTTCTCGAGGGCTTGTTTCGTTCCTTCGACCATAAGCCGGTGGTCGTCCGCGATCAGGACTCGCAAGCCCGCAGCTCCTTTCGCCAGCCACGCCGACGCCTTTTTGGGTCGGCTATCGAGATATAGCACGGGCGCCCCGAAAGCCCACGGGCGGGCCTCACTCGGTCGGGTGATTGAAGGAATGCCACTTTCGCGCAAGAATTGTCGTTCCTAGGGGTCTTTTTAGACGAGGGAGCATCTGCGGTGATCGAGTTTCGGATCGAGGAGTCATGTCCTGCCACGCTCGGTGGGTGGCTAAGTGGACGGCGATAGCTCATGACGACTGGGCCGACGCCGGAACAGAGCATGCCCCGGGTACTGATCGCAGGCACCGACCCTGCGCTGCGAATGGGGATCAAGATGGCGCTTGTTGAAGGCGGCATCGACGTCTGCGGGGAGGTCGCCGCGGCGCGCGAGCTCGTCGAGGCGAGCGCCCGGCTCGATCCCGACGTGTGCGTCATCGACGTCGACCTTGCCGGTGGAGGAATCGCCGGTGCCGCAGAGCTTCGCGCTCGGACGCCCCGGCCGGCGGTGATCATGCTCGCGGGCGACGTTCGCGAGGAGGACTTCCTCGACGCGATGCGCGTCGGCGCTGCGGGGTACCTCCTCAAGAGCATCTCACCGTCGCGGCTGCCCTCGGTCGTTCGTAGCGTCCTGCGCGGCGAGCCCGCCGTCCCGCGCGCGCTCGTGGCGACGCTGATCGATCGTTTGCGGGCGCGAGTCGGACATCGTCACCTGGCGGTCCCGGATCGACGAGGGGTCGATCTGACGAGCCGCGAGTGGGAGGTGCTGGACCTCATGCGGGAAGGTCTCTCGACCCACGGGATCGCCACGCGGCTTCGGATCTCCGACGTCACGGTCCGGCGCCACATCGGAAGTGTTCTGAAGAAACTCGAGGTCCGGAGCCGCGAGGAGGCAATGAAGCTCCTGCAGAGCGCCTGACCTCGCGGGCGGCGGGTCTAGCCCATCCGCTAGTTCCCGCCGACAGCCTGCGGAGAGACGATCCGCGGGTGAGGCTCCGGCCCCGCTACGTGACTGTGCTCGCCGCCGTGTTGTCCGGCGGCCTCACGGATCTCGTCATCTCCGTGCCGTCGCTCCATTTCGCCTATCGGAGCCTGCCGCTCCATGCCATGCTGGAGGCGGCCGCGACCCTCATCGCCTTTCTGACGGCGTACCTGCTCTGGGGACGGCTACGACAGCGGCAGAGGCTGACCGACCTCCTCCTCTTCATTGCGCTCGGCCTGCTTGCGCTGACGAATCTCCTCTTCGCCGCAATTCCCGCGATCGTGTGGACGCAGCCGCATCCGTTCTCGGTCTGGACGACGCTGTCGGCCGGCGGCCTGGGCGCTGCTCTCTTGGCGGTTGCGGCGCTCGTGCCCGCGCGCCGCCTGCGCAATTACGAGCAAGCGGCCGGACGAGCAATTGTCGCGGGCGGTGCCTGTCTCATTCTCGCGGGGGTAATTGTCGGCGGACTCGTCGAGCGACTGCCCGTCGGCATCGATCCTGGGCTCTCCCCCTCAGGAAACTGGCCCGCTGTCGGGAGCACGGTCATCGTGATCGTGCAGATAGTGATCGGCGTCCTCTTTGCTGCCGCCGCCGTCGGGTTCACGCGGCGGTCGGAGCGGGAGGGAGACGAGCTCCTGCTCTGGCTCGGCGCCGGATCGGCCGTCGCTGCATTCGCGCGCGTCAACTACTTCATCTTCCCTTCGCTCTACTCCGAGTGGGTGTACTCCGGCGACGCGCTGCGCCTGTGCTTCTACGTCATGCTCTTCGTCGGCGCGGCTCGGGAGATCGGCATCTACCAGCGCGGGTTTGCCGAATCCCGTGTGCTCGAGGAACGACGCCGCATCGCACGCGATCTCCACGACGGCCTCGCGCAGGAGTTCGCGTTCGTCGCAAATAAGAGCCGCGAGCTCGCGGCCGGCGGTTCCGTTTCACCGATCGCCTTGCGGCAAATCGCGTCGGCGGCCGAGCGCGGCCTGGACGAGTCGCGGCGTGCTATCGCGATGTTGGCCGGTTCGTACTCCGAGCCGCTCGATGTTGCAGTAGCGCAGGCGGTGGAAGACGTCGCGCACAGACTCGGCGCCAGAATCGAGATCGACGCCGAGCCGACTCCTGCGGTCGAGCCGCAGCTGCAGGAGCAACTCCTGCGGATCGCGCGCGAAGCCGTGACGAATGCCGGGCGCCACGGTCGGGCACAACTTGTTCGCGTCGAGCTTTCGAACGGAAACGGTCTGCGGCTGAGAATCGTCGACGACGGGATCGGTTTCGACCCGACGGCGTTCGCGGAGAACGGAGGGGGTTTCGGGCTCGTGACGATGCGCGAGCGTGCCCACTCCGTCGGCGGCGAGCTCCGCATCGTGTCGGCACGGAATCGCGGCACCGAAGTCGAGGTCGTCATCCCGTGACCGAGCCGATCCGCGTCGTCGTCGCCGATGATCATCCTCCGACGCGCGCCGGTGTCCGGGCAGCGCTCGAGCGCGACGGCTTCACGGTCTGTGCGGAGGCTGCCGACGGGCCGTCCGCCCTCGAGGCGGCGCTCCGCGAGGAGCCCGATGTCTGCCTCCTCGACATCCACATGCCCGGCGACGGGATCGAGGCTGCTGAGGCGATCGCGCGGCGCCTGCCCGAAACGGCGGTGGTGATGCTGACCGTGTCCCGAACGGACGCCGACCTCTTCGACGCTCTGCGAGTCGGTGCGTGCGGCTACCTGCTCAAGGACATCGACCCGGCCCGGCTTCCGCATGCGTTGCGCGGCGTGCTGGAGGGCGAGGCTGCGCTACCGCGTCGACTCGTCGCGCTGCTGGTCGAAGAGTTTCGAGAGCGAAAGCGGCGACGTCGCGTCCCGCTGATCGGCCGGCGTGGTGTCGACCTGACAAGCCGCGAGTGGGAAGTCCTCGAGTTGATGCGGGACGGTCTCTCGACGGCGCAGATCGCGGAGCGTCTCTTCATCTCACCGGTGACCGTGCGCACGCACGTATCGGCGATCCTGCGGAAGCTGCAGGTGCCGGATCGCGAATCGGCCATACGCCTACTGGATCACTGAGCTCGGCGCCGCCCGCTGCGTTCAATTCAGTGAACGCAGGATGGGCCGGGTGGCCCATTTACGGTAGGCCCGATTGCGAGAAACACTGGGAGAGCCGTGCTTCTGCGGCCGGCACGGCTTCTGCGGCAATCGAGGGGAGACTTCAAACCGGACTTTCCGATGGCGTCGATGCGACTCGCGGCTAGGTATGCGCCGCTCGAGTCGGCTCAGGATGCGAAGTGCGGCTTTGCGGCTGTTTGCGGCGATGGGAGGACTAGGGCAGTGAGACCGGCGAAGGGGGCAATGGCGTTGTCGCCGGTCTGGTCCGACCCGCCCAGCTGGGACGCGGTAGGCCCGAGCAGAGGGGTCGCTCGGGTGTACCGCGCCTCGGCGCGTTCTTACGAGTTTTCTGTCTTCACGTTCGAGGTGCTCTGCGGCGCCTCCTGCGGCAACTAGGGAGGAAGAGAGTGGCTACACCGACACAGCTCAGGAAAAGGGGACGGTTCAGCCTGATCCTCGGCTCAATCCTTGCGGCGCTCACGCTCGGCACAGTGCTCGCTTCGGGCGCGGAGCTTGTTACCGCGGAGGTCGACGGGACGGCTAATGACGTCACGGTGACGCAAGGAACAAGTGCCGGTTTCACGATCAATGTTTCGGCGAGCGGCAAGATTGATAACACCATCACAGCGGCTAGCCCCGCAACCGCGCGGGTGAATACCAGCTATTCGCTCAGCGCCGGGGGAGTACTGAGTAGCAGCACGCAAAGTTCCGCGATGAACTTCTACGCCGGGTCGACCGGCTGC
>WNFU01010833.1_pt1 | contig 10004 bp, 17 predicted proteins | sample 5400121 | NCBI WGS metagenome assembly WNFU01 (sample SAMN13153360, study PRJNA577476) | soil metagenome | isolation source: 100 cm soil or saprolite under grassland replicate 1 | place: USA:California | collected 2016-06-15
GCTTATGAACGCCTTCAGCAAACCACCTTTCGAGCCCATCCAGATCTCTACCGAGCTTTCCTTGATATGTACAGCCAAAGGCGAGAGTGACTTGTAACCTCCTGTGAATAAGCACGTTCCAATTTTTTGGCCTTACGAGTTCATGCTGCCCGCAGCGGGGTTTTCCCCAAAAATTGTGGAGAAATAGGACGATGGCATCCCTGTGTCAGAGATGTCCACTGCGCTCCTGATGGAGCTGCGTACGTTGGGCGAACCACTGCTTCAGAATGCTATCCCTGTGCATTTCCATCTGGAAAGCTGGACTCAGGCCCATGTTGGGTTTGACTTCGGCTTGGGCTTCACGCTCCAGCCGTGCAAGGTCTTCTGCGGTCAGTTGTGCGACAAACAACGCAAACTGGAGTTCCTGCTCGCGCTCTTTCAGGCGTCGCAAGGCGGCCAACTCTTCTTCAAGCCTTTGATTTCTAAGTTCTTGGGCGTGTACCTTACGGCTTTTGTAACCCTCGGGAGGGTTAATGTAGCCAGCGCGGAGCTGCGCAAAGAGAAAACCGCGAGGGTTCTGAATGGGCTTGGCATGTCCTTCTTTCGCAGCATGGATACACGCGTTAGCAATGTCGAGGAAATTCTGGAGGTCTTCCGCTGTATCGAACTTATCAAGGTGAGACACAAGCGAGCGAGGATTGAGATCGTGGAAAGCCCCTTCGAGAACGAGATCTTGTAGTAGTAGTTCTTTATTACTACTACAAGATCTATCGTTTTGAGTGGCAGGCAGTGTGCTACTTTTTTTTGGTTCATGTATGCCACTCAAAGTGGCATACAGTATGACACTTTCCAAAAGATACACTGATCCTTGCGTCTCTCCCCTCTTTGTTTCTAATCGTGTTAGAAGGCCCTTCTGACATAACTCGCCAATCACCTTCCTAGAACCGCTACGGCTTAAAAAACAATGCCTTGATATTGCGTCGTAGCCTATGGGGCTTGTGTGAGAATGGTTTGATACATCCCGATTTGACAGCAGGAATCTCAACACCCGTTGTTGCCCCTTTGAGAGACCTGCCACTGCCAGGGCGACCTCCTCTTGAGTGGCAGGCAGTGTGCTACTTTTGATAGTTAGTAGTGTGTCACTTTCAGTAGCAGACAGTGTGTTACTTCTGGCAGGCAGTGTGCTACTTTTAGAGACAGGCTGTCTGTTTCCTTGTAGGGCAGTCTGTGTGTCACTTTCAGTAGCAGACAGTGTGTTACTTTGGAGGATTGATTGAGAAATTGACTCACCGGGGGAAACGAGAGCTTGGCTGGAGTGTGATGGCTCTGAGGTATTTGACGGTTTCTGCCTAAGAAGCTGTAGCAGCCTGTTAATGGGTGGAGCATCCATTGTTAGGTCACCTCGGATGCAATAAGCTCCTGGATGAGATCTTTCTCCACGAGAGTGCGCTCACGCATGATCAGCGATTCCAGGGCGTGATGACACATCAGCGTGATTTTCCGAGGTGATCCCTTACTGTGATCATAGACAAGCCCAATAGCGTCTGATGTAAAAAGGCCATTCCCCTTGTAGCCAGCCCGCTCGAGCCGAAAACGGATCATTTCTTCTGTATCGGCATACGAGAGAGGGTTAATCATATAAGAAATATTAATGCGGTCCATAAAGTTCCGCTTGCGGCGGATTTTCGGAAGGAGCTCAAGCTGACCAAGAATGATGACCTGCAGGAGTTTATGCTCATTGGTCTCGAAATTGAGAAGGGTCCGGATCGTCTCGATATAGCCAGGGGTGAGTTTTTGTCCTTCATCGATGACAAGTACGACGACCTTACCTTCCATCACCCCTGCTTGAAGGAGGAACGATTCCAAAGCATTCCGATAATCGAGCGTCGAGCGGCCTCGTGGGCTCGCCCCTAAGATATCGACCAAATATTTGAGAAATTGGAACTCCGAACGGAAAACCGGGTCAAGGATTAAGAAGAACTGGAACTGTTCTTCCTCGGCAAAATTCTGGAGGAGCACCCTCGCCAGCGTCGTTTTCCCACTCCCAATATCACCAATAATCAAGTTGAGTCCCCGACGCAGGCGTATCGCAATCTCCAAGCGCTCTAAGGCTTCTTGGTGCTGGGGCGAGCGATAAAAGAAATAGGGATCTGGCGTGGTGGAGAAGGGCTCTTTCTGTAAGCCCAGCAGCTCGTAGTAATTCACGGCTTCTCACCCTCCAGGAGCGCCTTGATCTGCTGCAAGGTTAAGCCTTCGTGTCGAAGGCAGATAATGCGATGCAGACGGTCAGCGACTGTCTGGTCAAAGAACCGATAGTTACTCTCCGTCCGACCCGATTCCTCAATCAGCCCAAGTTTCAGGTAAAAGTTCAGCGTATAGCGTGACAACCCTGTAGCGGAAGCGAGATCGGAGATCATGAAGATTTTTTGCACTAATCACTAGACTCCCTTGATACGAGACTCTTACTCTACAGTTGTAGAGTACACATACTCTAATCATTTGCGTATTGGTGTCAAGCAATTTTTCTTCCTGTAAACTTTTCGGTGATGGGACTGGACAAATCATGAAAACGCATGCCAGAGTGGACTTTTCTCATGTCAGGCAGGCAGATACCCAGGAGGTCTCACGATGGCACGCATCCCGTGTGGTCAAAATATTCAAATCAACTCTCCGCAGGTGCGATACCCGACCAGCACACAGGTTATGCCCTGGCAGGGCGGTTGATTCGGAGCAGCTGATCCTGAAGGGTCGGAACACTCTGGAGTTGTTGGTGAATACGGTCAGCCAACGCCAACACATCGTCGTCACGCGTGCAGACGATGATGCCTGCATGCGATGAGACTTCGGCATGCAGGCGGATAAAATGCCGCCGATTAAACGTCACCACTGCTCGACCGGCAGCGGTCGCGAACGCTAAGACCGCTGTGTCTGTAATGCTTTGGCCCGCCTGGCCTGCCTCGTGCGCGGTGAGGAGGTCGTGGCCCAGCTGCCGCAAGCGTTGGACCACAGGATAACTGAAATCCTCATCGGCGTAGAGTAGGGCCATCGGTTAGGGTTCCGCCGCCTCCTGGATGGCCTGGTCAATCGCGTCGCGATGGATGGCATAATAGGCCCAGGCGGCGTCCAGGTCCGCCTGCGTGAGATCGGGGTGATGCGCGCGGATGCGCACATCAGTGAGCCCCTGTTTTTTCCATTCCACGAGCCCAGACACCGTATGGCGGGTGGTGCGCACACAGGGTTCCCCGCCACAGACTCCAGGCGAGGTTTGGATCCAGCTTGTTGTCTCAGTGTTTTCCGCGGACACGACGCGCCTCCATGCCGGGATTTGGCCCGGCGGGTCGCCCCCTATCAGGCGGCCTCGCAGTGGTCGTCTCTCAACAGCCTGTTGACTCGTGCTGGATATCGTGCGGGCCCATCCCGTCTCGGACGGGGAGGCATAACAGGCAGAAGGATCACCTCCTCTCTGCTGCCGGGGAGGGCTTTGTGATGATCAGGGATTTCACAGGCTGAGAGGAGAGGGCGTCGGGCAGAGTGACCACACCCCCGTAGCCGCGTCAGCACGTGCTCTATAACCGCACATATCCATCGTGCCACGTCAGTATACCAATGCGCACACCACGTCGTGAGCGATGCCGCCATGTCCGTGAGGTATCCTGTATGAGAATCGACATGGACGAACACGAGGAGGAAAGAGAGGACCAGCTTCAGCCTACTCCACACCGTACCGCGGAAGAAGTCCGTGGCACCCAGCACCTCCATGTGCATACGAATGAACTCCGACCAACGCATGGTCTTCTTCCGCTCTGGGGCGGGGGGAATGCCGTGACGCTTGAGGCTATTGCCCACCGTCTGGTCGCTGATCGTATAGCCCAGGTTGAGCAGAGCACCCACAATACGGTCATAGCCCCATGAGCGGTTCTCCTGGGCCATCTGCACGACTAGGCTTTCAATCTCCTGGTCAACGTGAGGACGCCCAACCGACTTGTGCGGCACAGAGGTGGCAACCGTCTGAATGAAACCTCCCCGCAGCAAGCTGCGGGGTATCAGAAGGAAGGGCATTGGAGATGAGACACCACGGTTTCTCATGCTCTTCCCTTTATACGGTAACCCCTGAGCAAGCTCAGGAGAATCTCCTGATTGACGCACTTGCGATGCCAGGCGAGGATCGTAGCGGCCTTGGCCACTGTCGCGATCTCTTCCAGGGCCTGCCTGCCCGTCTTCTGCCCCAGTTCAGCGAGGGTGCGGCGATCACCATCCGTCAACTGCACCCGACCGTTGATCTGCTGGCGCAGAATGCGATTCTCGGCGACCAGGTATGCATTGCGCAGCCGGATCTCTTCATCAACAGACGTAGTGATCGTTCCGAGTAATTTCTTCCAGTCCATCCCTCTCTCACTTCTGCCGCGAAGGCTTCCGTTGCAGATCAGTATGGGCGAAGGCGCAATGAAATTCAAGGTGAAGCGCCCATCGTGGGAGAGGCGTAATCTGTGGGAGAGCAACACGTTTGGATATTTTGGCCATATGGGGAATGCACGTGATCGCCGCGTTTTTTGGCCTGGGCGCTCATGATGCACTGACCTCGCATGTGTCAGCTTTCTCCCACTCCTTCAAGAGGTTAGCTCGATTGACAAAACTCGCAACGAGTTCCATGTCAGGAGGTCGTTGAACGTCTTGGCTGGGCGCGCACGCTGACAATAAGGTGTAAGACGCTTGCAAGACCATCAGCCGTGTGGGCACGCAAGGTCAGATGATACGTCTTGCCGCTGTCTTGAGGGGGAGCTGTCCCGCTGAGCGTCCATGTTTCTGGATCAAATTGGAGCCACAGGGGCGTGCTGTCCGAGGCATCCAGCGTGACCTGGACTGGTACACTCGCTGGAGTGCGCTGCAGGTGGGGCAGAGACACCCTCAGAGGTTGTCCCGTCGGGAAGTGGTAGAAGAGCGGAGTTTGCACCCACTGCACGCTCTTTGCTGGTTCGTGAACGCCCAGGCTGTGTGGTAAGAGAGGTGGTTCACGCATGCTGGGGCTTTGCGGTAAGAGGGGTGGTTCACGCCCACTGCGGCCGTGCGGTACGACGGCCAGAGGACGTGGTACGGGGCTCGCCGTATACTCCCTGAACGTTCTGCCCGTCAGCGAGCTCTGTAAGACAAACCCTGCCCCGAGGAGACTTATACTGGCAAGCCCGGCGACCAGCGCCAGGCGGTGAGGCTGCCTGGAACCGCGCTGGCGCTGATGGCTCTCCCCCTGTTCCGTGCCTGCTGGGCTGGGGGAGGGAGCAGAGAATGCGGGCGGCATCGTGTCTCGGGACGATGTGATACCGCGGGCATGAGCCCCATGGGTGTCGCGCGTGTGATGAGTGGAGGGGCTGAGAGGTTGTTCGGGGAGGTAGCAATCCAACGCTTTCACGACCTGCTGAATGATGGGAGGCCCAATCTCCCGCTTTGCCTCGCCAAAGCCGAAGCATAACGCCCTATCACATATGAGGTTGATGACTCGTGGGATGCCTTGTGAGGCCGCCCATATTTTTTTCATGGCTCGCGAGGTGAAGATCGGGTCTGTCGAGCCAGTAACAGCTAATCTTGTTTTTATATAACCTTTGGTCTCATCATAGGCGAAAGGAAGGAGGTGGTAATGAAAACCTATGCGTTGACGCAACTGAGTCAGTTCAGGCAATTTCAATAGAGACGCAAGCTGTGGTTGACCAACAAGGATGATTTGGAGTAATTTTTTCTCAGCATGCTCAAAATCTGTCAGTAATTTTACCTCTGCAAGCACATCCATGGAGAAATTGTGCGCGTCATCGATGATCAGCACAACCTTTGCATTGCTCTCGGCACATGTGAGCAAAAAGCTTTTGAGATTGATGCATAATTCAGCCTTCGATGTTCCAGGGATGTCTATGCTGAGTTCATGAGATATATAGTGTAGTATTTCAAGAAATTCCAATGGAGCATTGGGCAAAAAGACGCGATGTGTTTTCGCATCGAAGCTTTGCACGAGGGTGTTGAGTACCAAGGTCTTGCCTGTACCAATTTTCCCCGTGAGGACGCTGAGCCCATGGCCTCGTTCAAGGCTATAGGACAGGTAGCGCAAACACTTGTCATGGTTGGTACTGCGATAGAGAAACTGCGGATCAGGCGTGAGGGCAAAAGGAGAGGTTGTAAAACCATAAAAGGCTGTATACATACTGGACCTTCAGAAAAAACGCCAATGGCACACTCGACTGCCGTGTCTGCAGGCATATCCCAAGGACTGGGGAGAACCCGTGATGGAGGTGCTCCCTCTGGCACGGACCACCCTGCGCACCCTGCGCACTCAGCGGACGACGGCCCTGATGCTTCGCCCCTTAGGCCACCATGGCCCACGGGGCAGGGCACCAAGGGGGGCGGCCTCTCCCAACGCCCGTACGGTCATGACGTTGGCCGCCGTCCTGCGCCTGCTACGCTCGATCCAGAGAGACACGCATGCACCTGCATGGTCGTATGCTATACCGTCTATGCACTGATAGCAATTATTTTTTTATGGATTACAAGTTGAGGATGTAGTGGAGAAGCGGATGTGTATGCAGATTCCACAGTGATGGTGGCGCCATAGAGCCGGGCAATATGCCATCTTTTTCATCGCCTGCGGCACACCCCGTATGGTCAAAAAACTCGGTCGCGTACCTGTTGAGTGCGGGTAATATTTCGACACCTCTCCGAAGCCGCTTGAGTGATCGGAATCAGTCGGTCATCTGCCCTTGAATTCGGTTTTCGGTGCTGTCCCTCGATAGCGTGTATGAATACAAACGGTGAGCGAGAACACTCACTGTACACTCCTGATACATGGCATACAGTCACTATCAGGAGGAAGCAATGGAGTTCACGACATGCTACTGTCCCTCTCCACAGTGCTCGCATGACGGCAAGCGCGGCTTCGGCGTTCATCTGGTCTGTCGTGGAGCCGATCGCGGCATTCCTCGCCTGTTGTGCACCATGTGCCATGGCACGTTTTCGGCTCGCCACGGAACAGCGTACTTCGGTGCCCGGATGGAGGAGTCGAATGACACCACCGCGATGCGGGCCTTGGCAGAAGGCCATGCGTTACGGGGCACCGGCCGAATCGTCGATGTCGATAAGGACACCATCTGTCCCTGGCTCGACCAAGCTGGCCGGCATTGTCGTGCTGTGACCGCTTGGCTGTTCGACACCTTACATAACCGATGGTGTTAGTATCTTACAAACTAAATTCAGCGATCGAGAGGGGCACGAAGCCGTGTTTGTCGGTCGGGAAGCCATACCACTGGACTAGCAGATTAAAGGTTGCCATGGTGAACGCGGGTAGTGTCCCTATAACGGGTGAAAGCTGCCCCGGGCGATTATCATAACGCGTCAGGTGGGACACGAAAGCTCAGCAATTCATCCATGGTCCAGACATGATCAGTCAAGCCCGCCGCCATGGCTGGGGTCACAGGCTTCCACTCCTTGGGCGATCCATTGGGGCCTTTGGTGGGGATAGGGTGGGGTAAGCGTTGTCGCAGACTGCGGTGTGGGACCGCGAAATGGTAATACGCCAACGCGAGGGTGAGTTGGGACTCCAAGTAGTCTTGTAAGTTTATCACGATTAGACGATTGGCTGCCACGGGGTCAGGCGCACGCGGAAGTTGTGCAGGGCACAACAGATTGCCATCACGAGATCACGGACACCCTCCTGCCACAGGCGGATCCGGTCTTGCACCAGGCGACCGCGTTTGACTCTGCGGTTGACAGGCTCGATGCGCAGCCGGCGGTGGGGCAGCGCCTGGGTGGCCATGTGCTGCGCCCGTGTCCGCTCCGGGCCGCGCGGTGGCTTGGTTGGCCTCAGGATCTCGACCTGGGGAAGCGTGCACGCGAGGAAGCCCCGATCCTGTCACCACCGCCTCCCGGCAGGGAAGGGGGAGGGCGTGGCCACGGCGATACGCTTATCGTGCACCCGCCCTGCAGAGGTCGCGCTGAGGCAGAGGATCGGGAGCAGGGCATTGACGAGCAGGACATGTTTGCCCGTGGGGGCTTGTTGCTTGCCGCTCTCACACGCGGTCTGTGCAGCAGGGTCTTGGGGGCAGACGATGCGCCGTGCCGTGCCGTCATGGGCACAAGGGGGGACGCCGGCCCGCCGGCGGGCGCGGCGACCAGGGGCGTCCGCTCCTCCTCCAAGGGGATGACCCCGGTGGCCACGTCGGCCGCCGCGCCGCCGCGCCGCTGGGCGAGGGCCGTCAGCGAGCGAGCGGGGGCATCGCCCAGGGGGCGCCGCGGCGCCAGCAGGACAGGGAGGAGGCCAGGCATCCATGGGGTGGCTTTGCTCTGCCTCATGCGGAACAGCTGTCCCTGGACCACGTGGAGTGCGGAGGTTTTTCCATAGACTATAGATTTTTTCACATGACTTGATACGATTTTTAGTCTGCGGCCCACTCCTCCTCATCAGACATTTCATCGAAATCGTATTCGTAGAGTTGCGCATCTTCCTCCCAGTATTTTTCTTCTTGTTCGACGACCTTCGCAATCAGTTTTCTACAGGTGCTTGGCTTGACCTTCGAGAGCGCAATCGGCAACTGTTGGTGAAAGTTGCGAGTGGTAAAATCACAATGGTCCGCCATGTGGTTCTTGACGATGCCCCAGCATGTCTCGATAGGCTGGAGTTCCGGATGATACTGCGGGGTCCGCAGAATGCTGTGACCAGCGGCTTCGGCTAAGTGGTCCAGTTGGAATGCCGGAGCGGGAGCAAATTTTTTACAGAGCTCGTAGAGTTCTGGTTTTAACATGTCAGGCGTCCAAGGAATATCATTCCGGGTCAACCAGGCGCATAGCTGTTCTTTCCGACTCTGGGGCGTGGGGACCGCGTCTTCCACCAAGACATTGTGGGAAGGGGCATTGTCCAAGATGAGGAGGGAGTGTGACGGGATATGAGGGAGCAATTGATCGGCAAACCACGTTGAGAAATTCTCCCAGTTCATTTGCCCGTGATAATCCCCTGTCCGTTTCGTGGCCTCAAAGACCAATTCGGCCCCTTGGACCCATCCTGCGACCGTCATGGCATGGACAATAATCAGCCGTGGCCCCTTGCCCGATGGTTTGTTGACCCACGGCCCATCTTCTTCAAGGTACCAAGTAAACTGCCCTGAATGGTTCTTGTTCACGAAGGTCTCATCGAGGTACACTTCTGGCCGTTTCAGGCTGCCATCGGGGTTGCGGTTGGCTCTTTTCTGACGCAGGTAGCGTCGTCTTGCGAGGACAACATCATCTCGTTCTTTCAGAGCGGACCGTCGCTTCCCAGTGCCATACGTAAAACCCCATCGCTGCAGCGTTCGCCACAGCGTCACGGGCGGGATATCGGCATGATGGGTCTCGAGGAGATACTGCCGGAGTTTCCCCACACTGACACGTTGGCCAGCGAAATTCTTGGCCCGTACATACTCCCGAATGACGGGTTGGAGATTCACGGCAGCACGATACTCAGGTTTCCCACGCGGTTTTGCAGCTTGGGCCGCAAGGGTGGGCTCATGGTGACGATACTCGGCCATAATGCTCTTGACCGTGATTTCGCCAATATCCAGGCCCTGGGCTGTGCGCAATGTGGGATTTCTGGTCGATACTTCCTTATGGTTCTTCCTCTCCTCATCAAAATGGAGTTTGAGGTTCATGACCAATTGTTTCATTGCTGGAGTAAAATCTTTCCCCTGAAACGACATAGTGCTGATCTTACTGTGGGTGTCGAGCATGGTTGTGGGTGTCGATATCGATGCCAAAGTGTACATGGGTGAGTCGAGCCGGTCGAGACATTTTTCGTATCAAGTCATATGAAAAAGCCTATAGACTCAACAAGAGCCGCTCTGCCGGTGGCGGGAGTGGCCAGTGCTGGGACACGGGCAACCGACGCGCGGTCCGGGGTGGCCCATCGCGCCGCCCCGCCGCCCTCGGCGCTTGGAACGCGGTCTCAAAGGGCGCGACCAGGGGCTGAAACTCGTCGAGCGTGCGACTGGGCATATCCAGGAACTCCGTGGGGCGGGCCTGTA
>WNFU01025478.1_pt1 | contig 10004 bp, 7 predicted proteins | sample 5400121 | NCBI WGS metagenome assembly WNFU01 (sample SAMN13153360, study PRJNA577476) | soil metagenome | isolation source: 100 cm soil or saprolite under grassland replicate 1 | place: USA:California | collected 2016-06-15
CCAAAACGGTCCGCCCACATCGACTACAGAGGTAATTCCGCTGCGCAGATAGCGCGCGAACGTGTCGGGCAAATTGCGTTTGATCCAAGCAATTTCATCCGCATATGGCCGCACCTTCGTCAGATCAACAGCGTCCGGGCGTGTATAGAGATCGCTCGATTGGAAGAAGTGGATATGCGTGTCGATGTATCCCGGCAAAATGAATTTGCCTTTGCAATCGATCACTTTTGCATCTTTTCCGGCAGCTGCCGGACTGATTGTTTTGGCATCGCCGGCTGCTGCGATTCTGTCGCCATTAATTACAATCGTGGCGTCCCGCACAATCTGTGAAGTTCCCGGATTAATCAGCGTTCCGTGAACGAGGGCGATCTTTTCTGCGTTCGCCGTAAGCGTAAAGATCGCCAATGCGATGAGGACGAGAAATTTTGTTCTGTTAATCATGAGAATGAAATCCGATCTGGCGCTTTGGCTTTTCCGGTGGAGTCATTAACTCGCGAATCGCATCGAAAACGACTTTGAACTGTGCGTCGTACTTCTGTTCCAACGCGCTCAGTTTGCGAGCGAGATCGGCATTCGAAAGAAGCATCTCGCGCAAGCGGACGAATGTGCGCATGATGGCAATGTTAACTTGCACCGCGCGGGCGCTGCGCAATACGGTGGATAACATCACGACGCCTTGTTCGGTGAACGCATACGGCAGATAGCGCCGACCACCACGCCTGCTCTTTGAGGTTCCAAATTGGAACCTCAAACCTGGCGTTCCGCCTGGGGTTGGATCCTTTGAGGTGCCAATTTGTAACCTCAAACCCTCTGCTTCAGCCTGTGTAAGCCGGAACATGAAATCGGTTGGGAATCTATCCTGATTTCGCTTTACCGCTTTGTTGAGCACCTTTGTTTCAACGCCGTAAAGCCACGCGAGATCGGCATCCAGCATTACTTTCTCGCCGCGAATCAAATAGATGCGGCGCTCGACCTGAATTGCCAGCGCGTTGGATGACATTTGCAACAGGATCAGCTTTTGCCTTCGACCAGCGCGGCTGCCTCGCGATCGAGCGCGGCGTAATCGGGTTTGCGCGGTCGCAAATAAAATTCGTCGATGACAATGTGGACGAGCGCGGCGGCAGGCACAGCGAGAAAAACTCCGAGCAATCCGAACATCGCGACGGTCGCGAGCGTAAAGAACAAGATATTGACCGGATGCAATTGCATCTCTTTGCCAAGCACGCCCGGCACAAGAACGTTCAGCTCGATCTGATAGACCAATACGATTACGGCAAGAGCTAGCCAGAATTTTGTGGCGCCCATGCTCAGGGCGACCAACAGGATCGGAATTGAAACGAGAAATGCGCCAATGGTCGGAAGAAACTCGCCGAGAAACGCGAACACGCCAAAGATCAGCGCCGGTTGCACCCCGACCAGCCAAAGTAACCCGCCTATGGAGACGCCGGTGATTGCACCATTGATGGCAACTCCGCGCGCCCACGCAATCATTTGTCCCATCAGTCGCGCGAGTGTGCGATGGGCTTGCTCGCGATAACGATCAGGTGTGAGGGCAAGATACGCGGTGACGAGCGGCCGGGGATTGGCCAATACAAAAACGAGCAGGAGCAGGGCGAACAGGATGCTGGCGACACCGCCGACCAAGCCAATTGTCGATTTTAGCAAGATGCTCCCGACTGTTCCGGCAGCCGCGCCGGCCTTTCCAGCGATCTCCTCAGTGCGCGGCAACGCTTCGCGAACTGCCGGGTAATTTAGTGTAAGCGATTCGATTCGGATGCGAATGCCCTGCCAGACTCCCGGCGCGCTCCGCATCAGTTCCTGGGTTTGTCTGGCCAGGGGCGGAATCGCAAAGAGAACGATGGTTCCCACTACAGTGATCAACGCAAGCATCAGGAGGATCACGCTTACGAACCGCGGAATATGGAATTTGTGCAGCCAGACGACGGACGATCCGCCATGCGCCGTGATAACTCAGCGGAGCGTGCTCATTTTCCTGATCGGGTTGTTTCACGAAATGCGATGTTCACGTTGTTAGCTCGGAATGACAAGAAAACGTGATCGCGGTTTCTGGGTAGCGCGCGCGTCTCGCGTGCTGGTTTCGGCGTCTCGCCGAAACGAACTTCTCTTGTGCGCTTACGCGTGGCGTGTCTTTGCAAGTCAAAGGAAAGTTCGCGATCGCGAGGACGCGTTCGCCGGCACGCCAGAGGCGTGCGCTACCCAGAGCAGACAGTTGCGCACGCGGGACGATGACAGAATCTTGCGGGCTCATGAAAATCTTTCTCGCCACCATTCTTTCGCTTGCCATTTCCGCTTTCGCGCAAACGTCGCAGAAACATCCATTCACATTCGAAGACATGATGGCGCTCAAACGCGTCGGCGCGCCGGTGCCTTCGCCGGCTGGCAAATGGGTGGTATTCGACTGCGAAGATGTCGATCTTGAGGCGAACAGGAAGATTTCGCATTTGTGGATTGTGCCGACCAGTGGGGGCGAGTCGCGCCGATTGAATCCAACGCCGAATCATGAAGAGCGTCCCCGGTTTTCACCGGATGGCAAACGGTTGATCTGGACGTCAAAAGCGACTGATCCAACGCAAATCTGGATGTGCGATTTCGAGCCCGAAAGCGGGCAACTGGTTGGAAAACCGCATCAAGTCACGTCCATTTCGACCGGCGCGGACGGCGGGATCTGGTCGCCGGATGGGAAGAACATCGTGTTCGTGTCGGCGGTGTATCCGGATTGCAATCCGCCTCCGCCAGGCTCCGGCGCGACAAGCGACGACTGTAATAAAAAGCGCGATGAAGAGATCAAGAAGAGCAAGGTGAAAGCGAAAATCTTTTCTCGACTGTTTTATCGGCATTGGAGTGCGTTCACGGAGTTCAAGCGCAGTCATTTGTTTGTCCAATCGGTAGGGCGAGACTCGTTCGAGCCGACAAATTCGACGGCTCCGCAGAGCGTCGCCCTACCGGCCAATGAGCCGCGCGATCTCACGCCGGGCGATCACGATGTGCCGCCGTTCAATCTCGGCGGCCAGGACATGTATGCGATCTCGCCAGACGGCCAGGAGCTCGCTTACACGAGCAACATCGACGAAATCGAAGCGACCAGCACGAACAACGAAATTTTTATCGTGCCGATGGCTGTAGAGTCCGCTGTCCCCAGCGGAAAGGGGCGCGCGTCTGATTCAGTCCCAGATGCGCTGAGGACAGCGCACGCTACAGCCCAGCCGAAGAAAATTTCCACCAGCCCCGGCAGCGATTCGACGCCGCTCTATTCGCCAACTGGGAAATACATCGCATGGCGATCGCAAGCGCGCGCCGGGTTCGAAGCCGATAAATGGCGGCTCTTCGTCCAAGATCGACAATCGGGGAAGACGCGGGATCTGACGAAGAAGTTTGATCGCTCGGTCGGTAGCTTTACTTGGTTTTCCGATGTCAGCAACGGTGGCCTCTTCTTTGCGGCGGAGGATCATGGTGAATCTTCGATTTATGCGCTCTTTTTGGATCGCGACCAGCCAACGCCCGGACCGAGGATGCACGCTGACGATCTAATTTGGCAAGGCAACACGAATACCTTGGTGTTTACCCGAATGTCCGTAGCGGCACCTAACGAGGTGTGGCGTTTTGATCTTTCGGGAGAGACTTTGGGAGGAACTGTTGAGCCCGAAGCTGTCACGCACATGAACGACGCGCTGTTGTCGCAGATTGACATGCAACCGCTGGAGTCATTCACGTTCAAGGGCGCTAACGACGAAGAGGTGCAAGGTTTCATAATCAAGCCGCCGGGGTTCGATCCGAACAAAAAATATCCGTTGAAGTTTTTGATCCACGGCGGGCCGCAAGGGGCGTGGGGAAATGAGTGGTCGTATCGGTGGAACCCGGAGTTGTTCGCGGCCAACGGTTACGTGGTGGTGATGATCAATTTTCACGGTTCGACGGGCTACGGGCAGAAGTTTACTGACTCAATCAGCGGCGATTGGGGCGGCAAACCGTATGTCGATCTGATGAAGGGCCTCGATTACGTGGAGAAGACGTATCCGTTCATAGACAAGAATCGCGAGGCCGCGCTTGGCGCGAGCTATGGCGGTTACATGGCGAACTGGATTCTCGGCCATACCAACCGGTTCAAATGCATCGTGTCGCACGACGGCACGTTTAACGCTGAGTCCGCGTACGGCACAACGGAAGAACTTTGGTTCCCCGAATGGGAGTTCAAAGGTCAGCCGTGGAAAAATCGCGAGCTTTACCGCAAATGGTCACCGCATTTGTTCGCCGACAAATTCAAAACGCCGACGCTGGTGATTCATGGCCAGAACGATTACCGGCTCGACGTTTCACAGGGATTCGATCTCTTCACGACGCTGCAACGGCTCAAGGTGCCGTCCAAGATGTTGTATTTCCCGGATGAAGGCCATTGGGTGCTCAAGCCGCAGAACTCGAGGCTGTGGTATAAGACGGTGAACGATTGGGTCGATCAGTGGTGCAAGGAAAAAAGTTAAAAAAGTTACAAGATTACAACCGATCGGAACCGCGATCGGCGGCCTGCCCTTCTGCACCTTGTAACGTTTGTAACCTTTTAACCTGCGCAAAGCGCATCTGCGCCTTAACTTGGCCTCGTGTCATTTAATAATTTCGGACTTTCGGCGGACGTGGTGCGTGGGACTCAGGCGATGGGGTTTGTCGAGCCGACGCCGATTCAGCTGCGCGCGTTCCCGATTATTCTTGCGGGCAAGGATTTGATTGGTACGGCGCAAACGGGCACGGGCAAAACCGCGGCGTTCGCGCTTCCCATCCTGACGCTTCTCGCCAAGCATGGCGCGTTCCGATGCCTCGTGCTCGAGCCGACGCGCGAACTGGCCGCGCAAGTCGAAACGGCGTTCCGGGATTATGGCCGCTTCACTGATTTGCGGGTCTCTCTGGTTCACGGCGGCGTCGGTTACGGAAAACAACGTGAGGAACTCAAGCGCGGAGTCGATGTTCTCGTAGCCACTCCCGGCCGACTCCTCGATCTGCTCGAGCAACGCACGATGTCTCTGCGAGAAGTGAAACTGCTGGTGCTGGACGAAGTGGATCGCATGCTCGACATGGGTTTTCTGCCGGACGTGCGCCGGATTGTTGAAAAGATTTCGACAGACCGGCAAACGCTGCTTTTCTCGGCAACTTTGCCCCCCGAGATCGAACGCCTGGCGGCCTGGGTGCTGCGCGATCCTGAGTTGGTCGAAATTGGCGTACGCCGTTCGCCGGCGGAAACGGTTACGCACGCGGTTTATCCGGTGGCGGCCGAGCAGAAATTCGATCTCCTAATGGCTTTGCTGGAGCGGACGAATTTCGACAGCGCCCTGATTTTCTGCCGAACCAAGTACGGCGCCGATCGCATCGCACATCAGTTGAAGCAAGGAAAGCACGCCGTGGCAGTGTTGCATTCCAACCGCACGCAGCGGGAACGGATCGAAGCGCTCGAGGGTTTCAAGAGCGGCAAATACGAAGTGATGGTGGCCACCGATATCGCGTCGCGCGGGCTCGATATTGCGGGCGTAAGCCACGTCATCAATTACGATGTGCCCGAGCATCCGGAAGATTACGTGCACCGCATCGGACGCACCGGCCGGGCGCAAAATGTCGGCGACGCGTTTACTCTCATGAACGGCGAAGAACTTCCCGCTTTGCAGGCAATCGAACATTTCATCGGCCAGAAAATTCCGCGTCTGAAACTGGAAAATTTTTCGTACTTGTACACCGCGCTGTTTGAACCGGAGTCCGCGGCCGGAGGCAAACGCGCCATCGGCGGGGGAAGAACGCATCGCGGATATTCATTCGGACGGCGGCGCAAATGATTGGGTAGCGCACGCGTCTCGCGTGCTGGTTGCGACGTCGCGGCGCAACGAACTTTCTTTGCGCTTGAAAGGCGGACCCGATATCAACTGTTCTCGAAAAGTTCGCTATGGCGAGGACGCCATCGCCAACACGCGAGACGCGTGCGCTACCCAGAGGGGTACGCGAATGAACATCCTTTTCAAAATCTAGCTCGGCGATGCCAAAGGCGCTTGTAATTTCGTTCACGTTGAACAAACACTTGGATTCGCTGTTTATGCCTGAATCAAAACTCGGTCCCGACTCACACGCTCAATTCGATCGGTTGCAGAAGAAACTCGTGCCGCTGTGGAAATCGATCGAGCGCCTTAATCAGGATCCGCAGACAATCGTCGTTGTGCCATCGATGTCGATCGACGCGATCGGTTCGGGCGCAGTCATGCAAGCGTATGAAGAACGTTTTTTGTTTCTCCTCCTGCTGCTGCGTCAGCCCCGGGCCCGGCTGATCTACGTTACGTCGCAAACGATTCTGCCCAGCATCATCGATTATTACCTCGATCTGTTGCCCGGCGTCATCCCGAGTCATGCGCGTCCGCGGCTGTTCCTGCTTTCACCGCTTGACGGTTCGGTGCGGCCGTTGGGCGACAAATTGCTCGAGCGGCCGCGGCTGATCGAGCACATCCGCTCTTTGATCATGGATCCTGATCGCGCACATCTTGTTCCTTTCAACACGACCAGCAGGGAGAAGGAATTGGCGCTGCGGCTCGGCATTCCGATGTACGGCGCCGATCCAAAATTTTTCCATTTGGGAACAAAGAGCGGGTGCCGAAAAATCTTTCTCGAAGAAGACGTGCCGCATCCTCTCGGCCATGAGAACCTCGGCAGCAAAGAGGAAGTGATTGAGGCTATCATGCAGATGCGGGCCCGGAAGCCTTCAATCAAACAGGTTCTGGTAAAGCTCAACGAGGGCGTATCTGGCGAGGGCAATGCTCTTGTCGATTTAACCGGGCTTCCGTCTCCGGGCGATGCGAAAGAGGGTGCCGCGATAGATGAGCGTCTCAGAAGGATGCAGTTCGAGCTGAAGGAAACGACCTATGACGGCTACATGAAAAAGCTGCAAGAGCGCAAAGGCATCGTCGAAGAGCGAATTCTGGGAGAAGAGTTTAGGAGTCCTAGCGTGCAACTTCGCGTCACGCCGCTGGGATCTGTCGAATTACTTTCGACACACGATCAGCTCCTGGGTGGTCCCTCGGGACAAAGTTACCTCGGATGCGTATTCCCGGCCGACACCGGCTATGCTGGGTTGATCACCCGGGAAGCGGCATTTTTGACTCTGCAATTTCTCACCGACGGCACATACGATCCGCAGACCGCGATCTTCACTGCCCCGACCGGGCAGCAAAAGTTTTTCGTCGCCAGCGACCATGTCGAGTCGCCGTTGTATCGCACCCTAACTCCAGACGATCTTTTCGACATTGTCGTGCGGCACAATCTGCACTTCAATCAAACACGACAGACCGGCGTGGTCTTTCACATGATGAGCGCCTTGGGCGAACTGGGGAGAACAGGACTAACCGCAGTAGGCAACTCACACGACGAAGCCAGGGACCTGTATGAGCGAGCTGTCGCTGTGCTGAACGAGGAAGCGCGGGGCGGGGGACATCCGCGATAGTTCGTCATTTGACCATTCGCCTGCCGCGCCGTAGCTGCGCGAAGGCGGGTCATTCTCCTCATTGTATTCCTCGTGGGGGAGTAAAAAAAGTCGCAGGATTATACGACCAGGATTCTGCAGATTTCCGAAGAATCTTGGAGATCCTTCGCTATTCTTGAGCAAGAGGGGGATGGGGTAGGAGGGCATGGGCGTAAGTCGTTTCGAGATGTCCAAGAGCGGACGAAGGAACGAAGAAGAAACAAAAACCAAAACTCAGCCCAAACTCCATCCATGAAAAAGAAATCCGCTTCACAATCCGCACCTGCCCGCCGCAGCCTTGGTGAAGGCGGGTTCTTTAATCTGCGTATCTTAATCGGCCTCTGTATAGCCTTGCTCGGTGTCTTTCTGGCGCTGCTTGGCTTTTTTGACTGTTCGCGCATTGAGCAGCTCGGCATCGACAAGCAGGAAAACATGCGGGCGGGAGCCATCATGATTTTCTGCGACAGGGCGCAGGGCGGGGCAGCTTCTCCTTCGGACACCTTCTCCCAGTTTGTCCAAGAACTGCTGCCAGCGCCCTTGGCGTATGGGACTACGGACGTCAACCTGGTCACTGGCCCAGAGAACTATCCCAACGTCACCCAATCGGAGACATTCACCGCGAGCAACCCAGATAACCCGCTCCAGATAGTCGTCGCCTACAATGACTCACGAGGCCGCAACGCGGTCCCCATCAACATCTCCGGCGCATCGGTGTCCACCGACGGGGGCACCACCTTTGTCCGCCTCACCAATGCCAGCGGTCAAAGCCCCTTCTCTAATACCGTGGGCGACCCCGTTGTTCTGTACAACCGCCCAACCGGAACCTGGTTCACCGTCTGGCTCGACGGCGCCTGCGGCGGTCAGGGCCTGGGCGGATACAAGTCGACCACTCCCTGGGACGCGAATAGCTGGACTCATTACTGCATCCACTCCGGCGCCAGTGACGACCGGGAGTCCGGCTGGGCGGATAACAACCTGAGCAGTCCCTTCTTCGGGCGGATGTATGTATCCTGGAATGACTTTACTCGCGGCCAGGGCATCTTCGTGCGCTACACCACTGACAACGGTCTCACGTGGGCGAACGAGCGACAGGTGACCGCCACCTTCGTCCGCAACGTCCAGATCACCGGCGACCTTGCCACCGGTGCCGTCTATATTGCGGCGATGGACGAGATGGGAGGGGGGCTGGGCAACCGGGCCAACCGCATCTACAGGTCGACCGATGGCGGCAACTCCTGGGCGCTGACCTACATCGGCCCCACCTTCGCAGGCCCAGGCCGTGGCGCTTCGGGTTATTTCGCCACCATGTACAACAGCCCTGCTTACTGGCGACACATGGGCTGGGGTCAGCCTGCCGCGCTCAACGGAGTAGTTCACTACGTCTACGCTGCCCGTAACAGCGGCAACGGCGATCCCGGCAACGTCTTCTACATCCGCTCCACTGACGGCGGGGTGAACTTCAGTGCCCCCTTCATGCTCAACACGAATACCGACGCCACCAAGGCCCAATGGCAGCCCAACCTTTCAGTCGCCGCGAGTGGTAGCCTTCTCGCCGTCTGGTATGACGAGCGAGAGAGGGTAGCCGCCAGTTGCCAGCCATCTAGTCCCAGCACTCCGTGTTACCGGATGTGGGCACGCAGGTCCACCGACAATGGCGCAACCTGGTTGCCTGACGATGGCTTCTCGGACGTAGTCACCCCCTTGCCGCTGCAACCCGACCCGGGCATCCAGGCAACCTATGCGGGCGACTACGACTATGCCAGCTCCTCGCTCGACCAGCACCTGCATGCGTGGGTGGACGGACGCGTAACCATTAGCGGCAATTCCCAGCAGGATGCCTTCCACGACAGGCAGTCGGCGGGCGCGCCATCGCCTACTCCGACTCCGACGGCAACGCCCACTCCGACTGTGACTCCCACGCCGACACCTACACCTGGACCTATCACGCTCAGCGCCTCGGGGCGCAAGGTGAACGGCGTAAATACGGTGGATCTCACCTGGAGTCCATTTGGGACCTCGATCTTTATAGACGCCTACCGCAATGGAGCGGTGGTTGCGACGACGCCGAACGACGGCGCCTATACCGATTCTACGGGCCAAAAGGGTCGAGCCACCTACACATACCGCGTGTGTGAAGCCGGCACCGGACGTCTTTGTCTGACTACGGCGCGGCAGACGAAATCGAAATGGCGAAGAGCGGGCGCGTTTTTCCAAGGCAATTAGCCGCGGAAATATCCTGAAGCGACTGCAGCCGTTAGGATAAAATCTTAAAAAGTCTTGACGCGCGCCGGCCAGTTCGGGTAAAAACGGCGTTCCAGTCCCATAACTACGAGGGAAAACAAAAATAAGAAAAACGGTGTTGAAACGCTTCCGGCGTTTTCAGCAAAACCCACCATTTAGCCCAAACTCCATCCATGAAAAAGAAATCCACGTCCCAATCCGCACCTACCCGCCGTAGCCTCGGCGAAGGCGGGTTTTTTAATCTGCGCGTTTTAATTGGCCTGTT
>WNFU01012735.1_pt1 | contig 10003 bp, 8 predicted proteins | sample 5400121 | NCBI WGS metagenome assembly WNFU01 (sample SAMN13153360, study PRJNA577476) | soil metagenome | isolation source: 100 cm soil or saprolite under grassland replicate 1 | place: USA:California | collected 2016-06-15
TCTGGGCGATGCCCGGCCTGATCCTCATGAGCGCCTGGAAGTCCTTCGGCTACAACATGGTCCTGTTCCTGGCCGGCCTCCAGAGCATCCCCCAGCACCTGTACGAGGCGGCGATGATCGACGGGGCGACCGCCTGGCGACGGTTCCTCCACGTCACTTTGCCGATGCTCTCGCCCACGACGTTCTTCGTCGTGGTGATCGCGCTGATCAACTCGTTCCAGGTCTTCGACCAGGCCCTGATCATGACCAACGGCGGTCCTGGCACGGCCACGACGACGCTCGTCCTGCACATCTACCAGGTTGGGTTCCAATCGTTCCACATGGGCTACGCGGCAGCGGTCGCCTGGGTCTTGTTCGCGGTCGTCTTCGCGTTCACCGTGGTCCAGTTCCGCGCTCAGCGGCGGTGGGTGACCTATGAATGACGCGCGCGTCCTGACCGCCGCGCCCGGACGGTTGGCGCTCGCGGGCGCCGGGCGTCGGGCGATCACCGCCTGGACGGTCGTCGGCTACACGCTCCTGGTCGGCCTGGCAGTCTTTACGCTCATCCCGATCGTCTGGATGGTCCTGACAGCGCTCAAGTCCCCAGCCGAGGTGGCCCAGATCCCACCGACGTGGTGGCCGCGGACGTGGCACCCCGAGAACCTGGCTGCCGCCTGGAACGCCGCGCCGTTCGGCCGCTACCTCGCCAATACCCTGTTGATCGCCGTTAGCGTGACGGTGCTGGAGGTAAGCACATCGGCCCTCGCGGCGTACGCCTTCGCGCGGCTCCGCTTCCGCGGGCGCGACGCGCTCTTCCTCCTGTATCTGGCGACGTTGATGATCCCGCGCCAGGTCACGATCATTCCGCTGTTCATCCTCATGCGGGAGCTGCACTGGGTAGATACGTACCATGGCCTGATCATCCCGCAAGCCTTCAGCGCGTTTGGCACGTTCCTGTTGCGGCAATTCTTCTTGGCAATCCCGTTCGAGCTCGAAGACGCCGCGCGGGTCGACGGCTCATCGCGCCTGGGCTGCCTGTTGCGGATCATCCTGCCCCTCTCGGGACCGGCCCTGGCCACGCTGGCCGTCTTCATCATGCTCTACCAGTGGAACAACCTGCTCTGGCCGCTGGTCATGTCGAACAGCGACGCGACCCGCCCGATTGCCGTCGGGCTGCGCGTCTTCCTCGGCCAGTACGGGACCGACTGGAACCTTCTGATGGCGGCCTCAACGCTCGCGATCGTCCCGGTCGTGGGCCTGTACCTGGTGGCGCAGCGCTGGTTCGTCCAGGGGATCACGCTGTCCGGCTTCGGCGGCCGCCAAAGGCTAAGACAACCGCGGAGGGTCAGGCCATGCGTCGCTCACGTTCGACCTGCTCGGCGCCCAGATCGAGGCGCTGCACTGTATCGGCGTCCGCGCGCCGATCTACATCAGCGTCGGCTTCGACGAGCTGATGGCCGACGAGCACCCCGAGTGGCGGCAGGTCAACGCGGACGGCCGCCTCGAGGGCAAGGGGCCGTTCGACGTCAAGGGCTGGCGGACGATGGACCTGGCCAGCCCGTACGGGGACTACATCCTGGCCCAGACCGAGGAGGTGCTCGAGCGGTACAAACCGGTCGACGGGATCTTCTTCGACATCGTCCGCCCAATGGTCGACGGCGGCTACTCGGCCTCGCGACTCCGTCAGATGCGCGATGACGGGGTCGACGAGACGCAACAAGCCAAGGTCCAGGCGTGGTCCCTTCGGCTCGAGCGTCGTTTCATGGCTCGTGCAAGCGCGCTGGTGCGGAAGCGCAGCCCAGCCGCCACGATCTATTACAACAGCCGGCTGCGCCCGGACCGCGAGCCCGAGCTGGGCACGCGCGCCGAACTGCCTTACTACACGCATATCGAGATCGAGTCCCTCCCGTCGGTGCAGTGGGGCTACAACCATTACCCGCTCTTCGCGACGTTCTTCCAGTCCCTCGGGATGCCGCTGCTCGGGATGACCGGCATCTTCCACAAGAGCTGGGCAGACTTCGGCGGCTTGAAGACGGAAGCCGCGCTCACCTATGAGTGCGCGCGGATGCTCGCCACGGGCGCGGCCTGCTCGGTCGGCGACCAGCTCCACCCGCGCGGCCGACTCGACCAAGCGGCTTACGAGCGGATCGGCGCCGTCTACGCCCGCGCCGAAGCACTCGAGCCGTGGACCGCCGGGGCCGAGCCGGTCCCGGAGATCGGCGTGTTGCTGGCTGAAACTGGGCCCCGCTTCCAGGTCGTCGGCCGCGAGATCGACGAGGGGGCGCTGCGCATCCTGATGGAGCTGCACCGACCGTTCCAGTTCCTCGACCGCGCAGCCGATCTGTCGCGTTACAGGGTGCTGATCGCGCCGGATGAGGTCCCGTTCGGTCCGGATCTCGCCGCGAAGGTGCGGCGGTATCTCGACGCTGGCGGGGCGTTGCTGCTCACCCACCGCGCCGGGCTGATGCCGGGCAGCGACCGGTTTGCGCTGGAGATCGGTGTCGAATACGCGGGGGAGGCGCCCCACAGCCCGGACTTCCTGGTGGTGGGAGAGGCGATCGGCGCGCCTCTGAATGCCTATCACCAGGTACTCTACGATCGGGGCAGCCGCGCGCGGGCCACGTCGGGCGCCGAAGTGCTGGCGCGGGTCGGCTATCCTTACTTCACACGCTCGCACGCCCAGTACATGTCGCACCAGCACACGCCGTTCGACCGGGTCAGCGACGACCCGGCGATCGTCCAGCGCGGCCGCGTGATCTACTGTCACAGTCCGCTGTTCGGCGCGTACCGTCGCCACGCCGTGCCCTACTACCGCGACCTGGTCGGCGCCCTGCTAGACCGCCTGGCGCCGGACCGACTCATCCAGGCGCCGAACTTGCCCACGACTGCCGAGATCGGCCTGCTGCGCCAGCCACAGCTCGGCGGACGTCAGATCCTGCACCTGATTCACGCCACCCCGCAACGGCGGGGAGAGGGCATCGAGGTGGTCGAGGACGTGCTGCCGCTGCACGACGTCCGGGTCGGGCTCCGGCTCGACCGCCCGGTGACGAGCGTCACCCTCGCGCCGAGCGGCGAGACGCTTCGGCACGAGACCGTGGACGGCATCACGTGGGTCACAGCGCCGGAAACGCGCGGGCATCAGGTCGTGGTGTTCAGCTGAGCAGGCGTGCAGCAGGCCGCAGACCGTCCTTCTCTGCCGAAAGCCTGCTGCCCAGCGCCTGGAAATTCGGGAGGCTGCGCGTGAAATCATACGGGCTGACGCTGTGCCTCCAGGACGACCCGGAGAAGATCGAGCGATACGTCGCGTACCACCGGGCCGTCTGGCCGAGTGTGATCGCGCGGCTGCGCGAGGTGGGCATCCACGAGATGAAGATCTTCTTGCGCGGGACGCGGATGTTCATGTACGTCGAGACCGACGACGATTTCGAGCCGCGCCGCGACTTCGCCCGCATCAACGAGGACCCGAAGTCGGCCGAGTGGAACGCCCTCATGGCCACCCTGCAGGCACGCGCGCCCGAGGCGACGTCCGACGAATGGTGGGCGCTCATGGAGCTCGTCTTCGACATGCAGAGCCCGCAGCTGTCCTAGCGAGCAACGTGAGCCAGCCCGACGAGTTGGCCGACACCACGCGTCCTACCGCTGATCACCTTCGACCAGCCGGTGTGCCCGTCTTCGCGCGGCCATCCCTCCCGGCATTGGCCAACCGCGCCAACGGGTGAGGAAGCCAGCTCCACCACGCGGTCGGCCGAACGGGAGCCCCCGCGGCCGTTGCTGGCCGTTCCCAACCGTTGCGCCCATGTGGACGGGGCACCAGATCCGCCTCAAGCTCACGCGTTTGAGACGGCCGAGCCAGCGGCGCCGATGCCCTGCCTGGGCCGAACCGTCGCAGGACCGCCTGCTGCAGATCGTCGAAGATCGTGAACATCGCGGGCACGAACACCAGCGTGAGCAGCGTGGACGTCAGCAGGCCACCGATCAGCACGACGGCAGCTGATTTGAGCAGTTCCGAGCCCTCTTCCAGGCCGCTCGCGATTGGCAGCAGGGCCGCCATCACCGAGAGCGTCGTCATGACGATCGGCCGCAGCCGCGTCGGCCCGGCCTCGAGGAGCGCCGTTGTCCGATCGTAGCCTCGGCTTTGCAGGATCTCGGTGTAGTCGACCAGCAGGATCGCGTTCTTGCCGACCAGGCCGACCAGGACGGCGAACCCGAGCAGCGAGAAGAGGGTGAACGGGGCATGGCTGAGGGCCATGGCGCCGAACGAGCCGACTACCGCCAGGGGCAGCGACATCAACACGGCCAGCGGCAAGACGAGCGAGCCGAACAGCATGAGCATCAGCATGTACATCAACAGCACCGCCACCTCGAGCGCGCGGAAGATGTCGCCGAATGCCGTGCTACCCTGCTGCCCCTGGCCCGCGTAGGTCACCGCGTAGCCAGCCGGCAACGGGATCTGGCTGACCGCGCGCTGGACGGCGGCCTGGACGTCTCCGACCAGCTTCCCCTCGCCTGGCTCGGCCCCGATGGTCACGCCGCGGAGGCGATTGACGTGGCGGATCGAAGTCGGAATCTGAACCTGGCGGATCGTGGTGAACTGGCCGAGCTGGACGATGCCGCCGTTTGCGGTGGAGACCGGCAGGGTCGCGATGTCCTGGATCGAGGCCGCGTTGGCGTTGGCGCTGGCGTTCAGGACGCGGATGTCGATCGCGGTCCGCCCGGGTTGGCGGAACTGGAGGCCGTTCGAGCGGAAGCCATCGATGGCCGCCCGCAGTGCGGCGCCCGCGTTCTGGGCTGTGACGCCGAGATCGGCCGCCCGCGGCCAGTCGATCGTGGCGCGCAGCTGGGCCTGCAGGTTGTCGTTGCTGCTTCGAACGGCGGCCGCGCCGGGCACGGCCCGGACCGCCTCCTCGACCTGGGCCGCAAGCGTATTCAGCGTGCCCGGGTCCGTGCCCTGCACCTGCACCTGGATCGGCTGGCCCCCGAAGCCCCCGAAGCCGAAGGGGTTGGGCAGGCCGATCTGGATCTTGGCCGCCGGCATATTCGAGACGAAGATCTGCCGAAGCTCGGAGCCGATCTCGGCCGATGACCTCGTGCGCTCGGACGGCGGGACCAGCAGTGCTGTGATCTGCGCCTGGCTGTTTCCCCCGCCGCCATCGGCGCCCGGCAATCCACCTCCGGTCTGCCCGACGACCGAATAGATGCCACGCACTTCCTGGTAGCCGCGCAGGACCCGCTCCATCTGGAGCGCCACCGCGTTCGTCGTCTCCAGTGAGGTGGCCGAGGGCATCGAAAGGCTGATGTCGATCTCGCTTTGATCGCCACTCGGGAAGATGTCCGAGCCGATCAAGCCCAGCACCCACAGGCCGATCCCGAAGCCGAAGCTCGCCAGCCCCACGCCGATGACCAGCCAGCGGTGCGGCAGGGCGTGACGGAGCAGCGACTCGTACTTCCGTTCGAGGAATATGAAGCCTCGATCCCAGGCCTGACCGAAGCGCGCGAGGAGTGACTTTCCCTGGCCCGCGTCGTGTCTCAAGAAGCGACTGGCGAGCAGCGGCGTAAGAGTGAACGAGACGGCCAACGAGACGAGGGTCGCGGTGGCGATCACCAGCGCGAACGGACGGAGGAACTGGGCCGGAACGCCGCTGACCATCACGGCGATCGGCACGTAGACCACCACGTCGACAAAGGTGATGGTGATCGCGGCCAGGCCGATCTCGCCGCGACCCTCGACCGCCGCCGCGAACGGCGGCTTGCCCATGTCCAGGTGGCGGTAGATGTTCTCCAGGACCACGATGCTGTCGTCCACCAGGATGCCCACGCTCAGCGTCAAGGCCAACATGGTCATCAGGTTCAGGGTGTAGCCCAGGGCGCTCATCATCACGAAGGCGGTCAGGAGCGAGGTCGGGATCGAGACGAGCACGATCAGCGTGCTGCGCCAGGTGTGAAGGAAGAGGAACAGGATCAGCCCCGTGGCCAGCACCGCCTCGATGAGCGCCCGTTGCACCGTGTTGAACGATCTGGATGTGTAGGTGGAGCCATCGACCACGACGTCCAACCGGCTCCCGGGCGGCAACTGGGGCTGGAGACGTTCGATCGTCTGCTTCACCCCGTCGACGACGCTGATGGTGTTGGCGTCCGGCAGCTTGACCACGACCAGCGCCAGCCCCTCCTGGCCGTCGACCCGCACGATGGCGCTGCGCTTTTTGACCGTGTCCTGCACCTCCGCCACGTCGCGGAGGTACACCGCGCCGTTTGGAGTCTGGAGCACCGCGACGTTCCCGAGTTGCTGGGTCGAGGTCGCCAGCGCGTCGAAGTACACGCTCAAATCGCTGCCGCCAACGGTGATCGAGCCGGCGGGGACTTCCAATTGCTGGGCCTGCAGCGCGCCGATGACCTGGTTGATGGAGAGGCCGCGCGACTTGAGGCTGGCCTCGTCGACGAGGACGTGGACCTCCCTGGTTATGCCGGAGCGGATGTTCGTGCTGCCGACGCCCGGGATCGCGTTGAATTGCTTCTGGAGCACGTTCTCGGCGAAATCCTGCAGCGTCGCCAGGGGCTGCTGGCCCGACAGGACGACGGTCGCGACGCCCCGCGCGTTGATGTCGAACTTGCTGATGGCTGGCGCCTCGACCTCGGGCGGGAGACGATTGCGGACGCTGTTGACGACCCGCTCCACATCTACCGAGATGAGGTCCGGATTCGCGGCCGTGTTGAACTGGACCGAGACGGTCGAGACACCCGACGACGAGACCGAGGTCAAGCCGTTCGCATCGATGTTCTGGAGACCGGCGATGGCGTCTTCGATCGGCTTGGTGACGTTGCTCTCGACGGTTTCTGGATCGGCGCCTGGATAGACTGTCGTCACCACGACGGCGGGGAAGTTCACATTCGGGGTGATGGCCACGCCCATGCCCCAGTAGGCGAATACCCCGAAGATGCCGACCGCCACGGTGATCGCCGCCACCACCAGCGGGTTGCGGACCGAGAACTCGGTAACCTTCACGGAGCTGACCCTCTCCACCGCCCGTAATCGGAGTTCCGATTCCTATTAGGTTATAATAGAACCGGAGCTCCGATTCTTCCCAATTTTTTCGCGCTGGTGTATGGTGAAGGGGGACGGGCGCGTTAGCGGCGCGCCTATGGCAGCTCGATGAAGGATCTAGTGGATCGTGACCCGGCTCCGACTGCTCGGCCGCCGACTCGCGCCGACGCGCGCGCCAATCGGGCTCGCATCCTCGAGGCGGCCTACGAGGTCTTCCGCCAACGCGGGCTCGAGGCCGAGATGCGAGAGATCGGCGAACGAGCCGGCGTGGGGACCGGCACGCTCTACCGGCACTTCCCCACCCGCGACGATCTCGTCGCCGCCATCGTCGGCGAGTTCGTCGATCGAATCCGGACCGCGCTCGACGCGGCCAAGCGGGCCACTGACCCGGTCGACGCCGTGCGGATGCTGTTAGCCGAGGGCTTCAGGATTGCCGACTACTACGGCGATATGGCCCAGCTCTTCCACGGCCAACTGCCGGCGGCCTGTGCTGGCCAGTTCGAGGGCTTCGACGCGTTCGGCAGCGTCGCCGAGCTCGTCCGGCAGGGCATCGCTGCTGGCGGCTTCCGTCCCGAGCTCGACCCGGAGATTGCGGCCGCGCGGCTGGTGTCGTCGTTCGCGCCACACTTCTATCGGCGCCTCCGCCTCACCCACACCATGGAGCAGGTCGTCCAGGGGCACGTCGACTTTTTCCTCCGCGGCGTCGGCTAGAGTTTGGGCGGGGGGACCCCGCCCCTACAGCTCAGCCGCCTTGCGGTCCAGCTCCTCACGCGTGACGATCCCCTTCTCGATCAGCAGCGCCTCGACCGCCATGAGCCAGCGCTGGTAGTAGCCCAGCTCGTACTGCTTCGGGTCGAGGCTCTCGATCGTCCGGCGCATCTCGTCGGTGCGTGTGATCCCCTTTCGGCCGAGCAGCTGAACGATCGCGTCGGTGCGCTGCTCCCACAGCGACGGGTTGTGCTCCGAGCGATCGATCGGCGTCTCGTCTGGCCATCCACCTCGGTCGTGCACGGCCGGCATGCTCCGCCTCCTAGTCCAGGCTTTTGACGTCCACACGTTACCGCTCCGGCCGCGCCACACGCACGCCCTGGTACACTCCCTTCTCAGCCCGGAGGGCGTGTGTGATGGCCAGGCAGGAGCGCGGCCGCTTCGATCTGTGGCGGGACATCTCCGGCATCGACATGGAGAAGGCCCGCGAGCTAGCCGCCAGGATCGAGCTGCGCGGACAGGCCGAGGACGAGGTCGCGGCTCGGGCCGCGTATCTAGACCTGCTTCGGATCGGGCCTGGCCAGCGGGTCCTGGAGATCGGCTGCGGCAGCGGCGTTGTGCTGCGCGACCTCGCTCGACGAGTCGCCCCTGATGGCGTCGCCGTGGGGCTCGACTACTGCCCGGCCCTGCTCGACCTGGCGCGCGAGCTGGCCGACAAGACCGGCCTGCTCGATCGAATCGAGCTGCGCGAGGGCGACGCCCGCGCGCTTCCCTTCGGCGACGCCGAGTTCGACGCCGTGCTCGCCGTCACCGCGCTGGAGCACGTGCCCGACGGCGAACGTGCGATCCCGGAGATGGCCCGTGTCGTCCGTCCTGGTGGTCGCGCGGCCGCGTTCGAGCGCGACGTCGATTCGCTCATCGTCTCTCACCCCGATCGAATCCTTACCCGCCGAATCGTCGCCGCCTATTCCGACCATGCGTCCGTCGATGGCTGGCTCGCCAGACGGCTGCCCGGCCTGCTCATGGCGGCCGGCTTGCGAGACGTGCGCGTGCGCGCCTTCACGCCTGTCGAGCGCGGCACCGGGGGGTTCTACGGCGGCCTGGCCGAGCGGGCCGCCCAGATCGCCGCGGAGACCGGCGCTATCTCGCAGCGAGAGCGCCGAAGCTGGCTGCGGGCCCTCTACGCCGAAGAGGAGGCCGGCCGTTTCGTCGGGGGTATGACCCATCTCTTTGTGTGGGGCATCCGAGCGCTGGTCATGTTCGAAGCCGAGCACGCCGAGGCCGTCGCGGCCGAGCCGGTTGTCCTCGCCGAGGAGCGGGTGGTGACGGCCGTCGGGGTGCCGCTGGAGCAACGCGGTACGAGGCCGATCTGACCGATCCTGCCTGCCTGAAAGGATCTCCTCATGGCTATCGAGATCACCGCTTCCCAGGAGCCCACCCCGGTCCCAGCAGGACGAAGGGAGGTGCTGGACGTCATCCGCGCGCACTGCTGTATCGTCGGCGGCGGGCCGGCCGGCACGACCCTGGCGATACTCCTGGCCCGTCAGGGCATCGGCGTGGTGCTGCTCGAGGAGCACCAGGACTTCGAGCGCGACTTCCGCGGCGACACGATCCATCCGTCGACGATGGAGCTCATGGATGCGCTCGGCCTGGCCGATCGCCTGCTCGAGTTGCCTCACACCAAGATCAGCTCGCTCACCCTGCTGACGACCGGCCAGCCCGTGACGATGGCCGATCTGAGTCGGCTCAAGACCAGGTTTCCATACATCACCTTCATGCCGCAGGCGCGCTTCCTGGAGTTCGTCGCGAACGAGGCGAAGCGCTACCCGAGCTTTCAGTTGATCATGGGCGCGGCCGTGCAGGAGCTGGTCGAGGAGGACGGCGTCGTTGGCGGTGTCCGCTATCGCGCGCAAGACGGCTGGCACGAGGTCCGTGCGCCGCTCACAGTCGGGGCGGATGGTCGATTCTCACGTCTGCGTCACCTGGTTGGCTTCGAGCCGATCAAGACTTCGCCGCCAATGGACGTCCTCTGGTTTCGTCTGCCGCGCCACCCGGACGATCCGCACGGCGCGTACGGGCGGATCGGCAACGGCCACATGCTGGGAATGCTCGATCGCACCGACGAGTGGCAGATCGCCTACGTGATCCCGAAGGGGACTTATCGCGAGCTCCACGCCGCCGGCTTGGATGCATTGAAGCGGTCGATCGCCGAGCTGGTTCCCCAATATGCCGACCGGCTGGAGGAGCTGGTCGACTGAAAACAGGTCACGCTGCTCT
>WNFU01020700.1_pt1 | contig 10002 bp, 12 predicted proteins | sample 5400121 | NCBI WGS metagenome assembly WNFU01 (sample SAMN13153360, study PRJNA577476) | soil metagenome | isolation source: 100 cm soil or saprolite under grassland replicate 1 | place: USA:California | collected 2016-06-15
CCGAAAGGATCCGAGATCGACTTGCACGTCGACTTCATGCGCGAGCTGAAAGGATACCACGGCTCCGAGGCGGAGTCGGAGGAGATCGCGGTCGAGATGGCGGAGCTCCTCGGCGCGTTGAAGGAGCAGGACCCGGAGCGCACGAAGCCGCGGGTCCGTTGTCCGGAGTGCGGGAAGGAGTTCGGCCAAGAGGCGTTCCGGGCGCACCGGACGATCATCCACGGCCGCTAGAGGATTTCCTTCCCGTACACCGTGCGGCCAGCCGTCCGGAAGCCCATCGACTTCCAGAACGCGGCAGCGGTCGCGTTCGTCGGGGCGACCTCGAGGTCGATCCGCTCGACGCGCATCGCCTTCGCTTCATCGAGGAGTCGCGTCGCCAGGGCTCGGCCGACGCCTTTCCGACGCATCGCCGGGTCGACGAAGAAGTCGTTCACCACGAGGAGACGTCCGTGTTCCGCCGAAGGAGAGTAGACCGCCAACGCGACGCCCACGACCGCGCGCTTCTCCCGGGCGACGAGCAACACCCCGCCAACGCGGTTTCGCAAGACCTGCTCCACCCCCCACGTGATCCGCTCCGGCCGCGGCTTCACGCTCTCGGACTCGTGGTAGGCCGCGATCAGGCGCTCGACGTCCGCCCGGTCGGTCGGATTCGCGCGCTCGACGAGGACCATCGCGCGCCGGGCACTGCCGCGCGGGACATAAGTGTTTGGGCGCTCGCATCCGGAGAGTCGCTAGCGATGCACCGTTCGCGTCGAGCGGGACCCGGCGGTGGCTCGCCGAATCGCGCGGCTAATCCGGGTCCGCTCCGCCTTCGATCGCGTGAAGGACGCTTCCCGAGAATCAATCGGGCGTCCGACGAAGGGGTCCGCGTGGAACCGCGGATACAAATGGACATGGAGATGCGGGATCGTGTTCCCGTGGATTTCGTAGTTCATCTTGACGGGCGAGAAGAGGTCTGCGAGCGCCTTCGCGACGAGCAGGACATCCCGCCAAAATGCGAACCCGGATGATGCCGGCAGTTCGAACGGCTCGACGACGTGACGCTTCGCGACGACGGCCACGTACCCGGGCAGCGCGGCCCTCGACGGGGCGCTCACCCATGCCGATCGCAGGACCGCGACGACATCCCGGGGCCGACCTCGACGACAGATCGGACAGTCCGCCTTCTTTCGACCGATGGACGAGAGAGCTCCGCCCCGCCGGGTTGGCCCTTCGCTGGCCTCGAGCAGATGCATCCCTCAGAACAGGACGACTCGGACGATCTCGCCCTTCTCGATCCCGTCGACGTCCGCGGGGATCTCGACGTAGCCGTCCGCGTGGGCCATCGACGTGATCGCGCCGCTCTCCTTGTACGCCGGCACCGCCTGTCCGTCGACAATCCGAACGGTGTGGAATTCGACGCGCCCGATCTTGGACGCGAGTCCTGCTGCCAGCGGCACCTCGATCACGGTTCCCCGCGCCGGCGGCAAACGCGCGATCCGTCGGAGCATCGGGGCGAGGAGCACGTAACCGTTCGACAAGCACGAGGTCGGGTTCCCGGGGAGCCCGAGGACCGCCTTCCCATCGACGAGACCGAGGGCGGTCGGCCGGCCGGGCTTCACCGCGATTCCGTGGAACAGCAGATCGCCCATCGACTCGAGGGCCTCGACCACGAGGTCTTTCTCGCCGACCGAAGAGCCGCCCGAGACCACGACCAAATCGTTCGCGGCCGCCTTCTTCAGGGCGATCCGAAGCGTCGCCAACCGGTCAGGCGCGCGGCTCTCCGACTTCGGTTCCCCGCCATTTTCCCGCACGACGGCGGCGATCGTGTGCGAGTTTACGTCGTACACCTGGCCCGCCCGGATGGACCGCCCGAGCGGGACGATCTCGTCGCCGGTGACGAGGATCGAGACGCGCGGCTTCGCGTACACGCGGGCCCGCGCGTGGCCAATCGCCGCAAGCGCGCCGACTTTCGCGGGGGTGAGGACCTCTCCGGCGCGGACAACGGTGGACCCGTGTTCGATGTCGCTTCCGCGGCGCGAGACGTTCTCCCCCGGTTCGACCGATGCGTGCACGCTCACTCGATCCGCATCTCGCTCCGTGTCCTCAATCATCACGACGGCATCCGCACCCTTCGGCATTGTCGTGCCCGTCGCCACCTTCGTGCATCGGCCCGCGCTCACGACGGCGCGGGGCACGCCATCCGCATGGTGCGTTTCGATTCGGAGGAGGGTGACGGCGTGGGTCGTCCCCGCACGGACCGTGTCCTGCGCTCGGACCGCGTATCCATCCATCGCCGCGCGATCGGCGAGCGGCACGTCGATCGACGACCGCACATCCTCCGCCGCGACCCGCCTCAACGCATCGGCGAGCAGCAGCGTCTCGGTGCGCTCGATCGGCCGCACGAGATCCACCGCAATCCGAATCGCTTCGTCCAAGGAGATCAGCGCCTTCGGCGGTCGCGTGGCATGGCGAGCGTGGCTTTCGTGATCGTGAGCTCGCTTCAACGCTCCATCACCCCGACCGCGTGCCCGAGCTCCGGGAGGATCAGCTTCTCCACCGCGAGGCGACACGCGTCCGGCGAACCGGGGAGGCAGAACACGAGCCGGCCATGGTAGACGCCGGCGACGGCGCCGGACAGCATCGCGGGGCTCCCGATGGCCTGGTACGAGAGCGCGCGGAACAGCTCGCCGAACCCGGGCAGTGTTTTGTCGAACGTCGGGAGGAGCGTGGGAATCGTGACATCGCGTTTCGCAAGCCCCGTCCCGCCATTCGTGAGGATGGCGTCGCACGTCCAGGAAGCCTGCTCGACCGCATCGAGGATCGACTTCGGCTCGTCCTTCACGACGACGTAGAATAGGACGGAGTGACCGGCGCGGAGCAGGAGGTCCCGGATGAGCTTGCCGGACTCGTCCGTGTCCGCGGCGCGACTGTCGGAGACCGTCACGATGCCGCACTTCACCGATGCAGGGGCGTGTTCCTTGTGCTGTGCGGGGACCGACATGGACGAGATGCGCGGAGAAGACCGACGACAGTCTAAAGGTTGGCCCTTCGAGTTAACCTTAAACAAGGTTAACTTTTTCTCTTTCGGCGGAAAGCGCGGCACGGCCCGTCGGGACTAGGCCGCGAGGCGAAGGAACGGCGCGACGCGGTCCGCCACTGCGGGATCGTCGAGCGAGGCGACGAACGCGGGCAACGAATCGAACGGCCTCGCTCGAACGATGCGGGCCGCGCGCTTCGCCCCAATCCCTGGGAGGGCAGAGAGCGCCGCGAGCGGTGCGCGGTTCACGTCGAGCGGGTACTCGACCGCCGTCAGTGAGCGTTGACCGTGGCTCGTGACGCGCACATCGACGAATCGGTTGAGCGGCGCATCGTAGGGCAGACCGATGAGGATCGGGTACGTCCCGATTTGTCGGCCGTAGGCCACGTGGCCATCTTGCAACTCCAAGAAGACGTCGCGAAGGACCGTCCCCTCTGGGACGACGCGTTGCAGCATCTCGTGATCGATCCCGGTCCGGACGGCCTCCTTGAACCGCCGGAATTCGCGATACAGTCCGGTCGGCTCGAATTCCCGCCGTACGGGCCGCACCTGGCGGATGTTGATCCGCCGAATCCAGAGGTCTTCCGCGAGGAGCCGCTTCAGGAAGGCGAGGTTCAGCTCGAACGTCTTCTTCGTCTCGCCATCGAGGCCCGCGACGAAGTTCAGGCCCGGCAGGAGCCGCGGCATCCCGTTCTCGCCGCGCTCGCGGCCCACCGCATTCACCATGCGAATCGCCTCGAGGCATCCGTCCGCATCGATGTTCAGGTTGTTCGCGTCCGTGACGCGCGGGTCCGCGGACTCGAGGCCGAACGAGAGGATCGTGCCCGGAGTCGCGAACCGGACGAGGTCCCGCATCGCCGCCATCGCTTCGTCCGGATGTGCGATCATCATCGCGGGGTCGCCGTTATCCGTGTGCAGGACGTTCAGATCCGGAGCCGCCGCGCGGATTCCCTCTAACAGGGCGTGAATCGCACCGACGTTGATTTGCGGCGTCGGCGAGGATCCGAGCCCGATCGCCTGGTAACTGAAGAAGTCCGCCTGGCCTCCAAGGCGGAAGTTGACCGCGCCAAGTTCCGCGAGACGAGCGACCTCGACGACAACGCCGTCGACGGAACGGAATTTCGGCCTACCGTACATCGGCTCGATGCAGAAGGAGCAGCCCTTGTTGACGTACCGCACGCAGCCCTTCGAGGTATCGAGTTCGACCGTGAGCGGTTCCGGAAAGTCCGGATGGGCTCGAATCACGTCCGCCCCGAGGAGAGCCCAGCGGTCCCATTCCTCCATCGTGCGGTCGCGGTGCGTCCACTCCCCCGTCCGCAGCCAATCGAAGACCGCAGTGTCGATGTCACGGAGTGCGACCCAGTCAAACGGCTCGACGAGTGACTCGTCGTAGTAGCGGAAGCGCGCGAGCGGGCCGCCTAAAACGCGTGGCCCTTCGAACGCACTCGCGTGGTGGACGATCTCCCTCTCGCTGATTGGCAAGCTCCGTAGGTACTTGCCCGGGACGATCGGGCCGGAGAGGACGACGAGCAAATCGCCTTTCAGCGGATGGCCTGCGCGGACGCGGTCGACCGAGACATATTCCCATTCTTGGTCCGCGTGGCGGACCGCCCCCGCGACGTACCGCGGGTACGGAGAGATGTACGGCGGCACGCCGAAGTTCGACGGCTCGTCAACGTAGCCGTCGAGGATCACGACCCGCATGGAGCATTGCCATTCCAGTTGGCGTACTTAAGGCTTGAAGTCGGGCTTTCTCGTCCCGGTTCCCGGCGGGAAAGGCCTCGCGTCGGTCGTCGCCATCGCGGCTTCGAACGCCGGCAAAAACTGTTCCATTACGGCGAAGTACCTGATGTCCCCCTTTCCCTGCCCTCGCCGGCAGTGGCTTCTCGCGCCCGCTGCGGCAGAGGATAGGAGGGGACGCTTACGTCTCTACGAAAAAACCTACAAGTCGGGAATCGAAGCGTGGGCATGTACGTACCGGTCGGGGGAATGGCGGGCATCATCGCGGTGGCCCTTATGGTCGCCGCCCTCGCTTTGCCGGGACCGGCGCCGGCGGTCGCCTCGAGTCTGTTCGAACTCGGTCCCGTGCAGGGCGCGGACATCGTATGCGCGGACCCCAATCCGCCGCCGGACTGGGGCTGCATCTTCGACTCGAATGGGAACATCGTGGACCTGTTCGGAGGCGACGTCGCGGCCTTCCTGAAGGATGATCTGTCGCAAAGCGGGAACGTGGACCGGACGACGTTCTCTGGCGCGGGCGGTTCGAACAAGAACAACGACGCAATCACGGATTGGCACTGGGATTCCGGCAACGTCCCCGCGAAGGACGATTTCTCGAATGCGTACGCGTGGGCGACTGTCAACCCGGACGGACACCTGATCGTCTACTCCGGCTTCGAGCGGATTGACTCGTCCGGCGATAGCCATGTGGACATCGAATTCTTCCAAGCTGCGGTCGCGTTGGACGAGGACCTTCCATGCAACGATCCCGGCGCCGACCCGACTCCGTGCAACTTCGTCGGGGCGCGGACGGTCGGCGACATCATCGTCTCCATGGACTTCTCGATTGGCGGCGATTTCGGATCCCTATCAATCCGGGAGTGGACCGGCTCCAGCTACACCGAGATTGGCTCGCTCGGGGCCGAGGGCTGCAACGTCGCGGACACAATCTGCGGGTTCAACAACGGAGGCGGCATCGATGGTGGCCCGTGGCCGAATTTCGACCGGCACGGGAAAGAGATCACGACGCTGCCGAAGAACGCCTTCACGGAGTTCGGGATCGACATCACCGCGGTCGCCCAGGAAACCCCCTGCATTTCCGTCGTGATGGGAAAGACCCGGAGCTCCCAGTCGTTCACGGCGGAGCTCAAGGATTTCGCGCCGCCGACCGCGTTCCCCATCTGCAGCCTGACCTGGCACAAGGTCGACACCAAGGCGCAACCCCTCGCGGGGGCCACCTTTGAGTTGTGCCGCACCCACGACTTCATCAACGGCCAGTTCGTTGATATCGCAGACGTCTGCGTGACCGTCGTCGACAACACCGACGGCGACTTGGACGCCGGCGATGTGGACCTCGACGGCGCTCCTGGAGAGTTCCAGGTCAGCATCACCGTCCTCGGGAGATACACCATCCGCGAGACGGTCGCGCCGCCCGGCTTCGGCGTCGATCCCGACACCGTGACACGTAGATGTCGGAGAGGCGTTCGTCGATGAGCGGCCGATCCTGAAGCTGACGGAGTTCGGGTACACGAACACGCCGACGGACCCGCCGACCGGGGGCGTTGTGTCCGGTACGACCGTGTACACGGTCAAGCTGAAGAACTTCGGTGGCGCGACGGCGATCGTGTCCGGCATGTTGACGGTGACCGTCTCGAATGCGGGAGGCGGGACATTCACTTGTTCCGGGAGCGGGGTGTCCGACTGCACGCTGACGTTCTCCGGGGTCTCTCTGGCCCCGGGAGCGGAGGCGACGTTCAGCCTGACGCTCGTGTACAGTGACATGGCGGACGGAGCCGTAGTCACCGCCGCGTTGTCCGCGTCGTACACGACGCCGCCCGACACGACGATCGTCCGGATCCCATCCGGGGTCCCCGCCACGATCTCCTTCACCGTGCAAGCGGACTGAGTCCGAACACGAGGGCGCGCGACCCGCGCCCCCTTTCTTTCTTTTTGAACCGACGCGTGTCCAATCTCCGGCGGAACGAGTCCTCGACGCGAGCGACCCTCGGGTCCGTTCGAGCCGTGTCGCGAGCTACTTGCTGCCCCAGCGCCCGATCACGATGATGAGTAGGATCATCACGATGGTCAGGACGATTGCGGTCACGACATACCCAGCCCAGCCGATCGGCGTGATGGTCGCGAACGTTGTGTCAACGCCTGCGACTTTCAGGCCACCGTTTACAACGTTGTTCCACAGAAGGGCAATCACGAGCCCGAAGGCGGTCGCGAGGGAAGTCGAGATGGTCTTGCGCACTTCTGCCATGGAGATCTTGCGTTCCTCCGCCATATTCAACCCTGATGCGAGATGGTGTGTGAGCCCCAAAGTCCTTTCCGAAAGCTGATAAATATCGGTCAGCGGCGGCTCGCGCCTTTCTCCTTCGACACGACGCGGACGTCTTCGATTCGGGCCGTCGGATATTGCCCACCGCGGTCCTTCTCGAGCGACTTCACCATGTCCCACACGGTCAGCAGCGCGACCGTGACGCCGTATAGAGCTTCCATCTCGACGCCGGTCTTGTACGTCGCCTCGACCGTCGTCGTCGCGACGATTCGGTCGGCCCGCACGTCGAACGTCACGCTCGCGGCGGTGATCGGGATCGGGTGGGTGTGCGGGAGGACCTGCCACACGGTCTTCATCGCCTGAAGCGCGGCGACCTCCGCGGCGGCGATCGGGCCTCCCTTCTCCACGCGACGAGCCCGGATCGCGCGGACCGTCGCGGGCTTGAGTCGGATCCAACCGGATGCCACGGCGCGCCGGTGGAGGTCTGGCTTCCCACCGATGTCGACCATCTTCGCCATGACGGCCTGCGATACGCCGCGCGCTATTTCTCTGTGCGTCCTTTGTCAACTGCAACGCCCGAGTCCGACACACATCCGAGGCGGCGCCACGCGCACGCGCGAGGGCGTTGTCAAGTCGCGGCGTCGGACGCGAAAAGCGTTATGTACGATGCCCGGGCCTCTCGACGGCAGCGTGCGGATGGGATGCGCGTGACCGAAGGGATGGGACGGGCGACCGCTCGGCGGCCTCCCGGCATGACGTCCTTTGACCGCGCCATCGCGACCTGCGCGACACGAAACCCCAAGGAGAACAAAGAGGCGAACACATGACACGGCGAAAACTGGCAGTGGCCGTGATCCTGGCTGTGACCGTGGTGGGGGCCTTTGCGGCCTACGCCTTGCGGCCGACCGCGACCTTGACGAACGTCGCGGTGAACGAGCCGAACACGGACACCGGGAACACCGGCACGGGGACGGGCGACGGCACGACGCCGAGCAGCCCGCCACCCCCGCCTCCTGCGAGGGCGAGCGAAGGGCCGAAGCACGCGATGTGCGTTCACATGAACGACCACATCCCGGAGCATGCCCGGACCCACGGCGCGAACTGGTATCGGTTCTACGACCAGGCCGCGTGCGCCGCGGTCGATGCGCTTGCAAGCCTGATCTCTTTCTAGGCGGACGCAGGACGAACCTCTTTCCCCCTCACGGGGGATCGTGGCGCGGGGTCCGTGCGACCCCGGCCGTATTTCTCAGGCCACCCTAGGCCCACCGCTTCCGGCGGGATGGGGACCGCTTCGGCCCCGCGGACGATTCGGTCTTCCAAATCGGGACGATCCGCTTGACCTCGTCCATCGCCCAGGAGCACGCGGCAAAGGCCTCGCCGCGATGCGCGGCGGAGCACGCGATGACCGCGGAATCCTCGCCGACCGGGACGCGGCCGACCCGGTGCACGATCGACATCTCGAGGACCTCGAACTTCGACTTCGCGCCCTCGACGAGCGCGGCGAGCGCCTTCTCGGCCATCGGCACGTACACCTCGTAGTCCAGGGCGCGCACGCCCGCGTCGGCCCGCACGCTCCCCAGGAACAAGACGACCGCACCGGCGTCGTCCCGCCGGACCCCGTCCACGACGGACGCCACGTCGATGCGGGACCGCTGGACCGCGATCACGTCCGACCCCCGCTGACCGGCGGCATCACGGCGACCTCGTCCCCGTCGTGCAAGACCACGTCGGGAGAGGCGTAGTTCAGGTTCACGGCCAAGAGCATCGTGTCCGCGTGGTCCGCGAGCCGGGGGTACGTCCCGACGAGAGCGTCCACGAGCTGACGGAGCCTCGCGCCCTCCGGGAGGGTCCACGGCAGCGCGCCTTCGCCGGCGATCTCCCGGTACGTGGCGAAGAGCCGGACCCGCACGTGCATGGCCTCGGTTCCGATGGCCTACGGCGGTATAAGCCGTTGTCTCACGGCGGCGGGAGCCGCGCCAGGATCTCCGCCCGTCGGCGCCGGAGCTCCACGGCCGCTCGCTCGAGGTACGCGTCGAGGGCCTCCGCGAGCTTCTGGCGTGCCGCTTCGGACCGCGCGGAGCCGAGGTACCGGAACACCTGGACCCGGCGGCCGCCCCGCTCCTCGTAGTGCCAGAAGTACAGGTAGGGCCGACCGCGGATCTCCTTCGTCGTCAGGCCACAGCCGATCTGCACGGCCCCGGGAACGATTAACCTTACTTAAGGTTAACAGGCCCTTCGGACGACGCAGACCCCGGGTGGCGCCCACCCCTCGATTTCCGCTGGAAACCCTTTTGGGGCCCCGGGGTGTTCTGAGAGCCGTTGGACGTCCTCCTGGTCTCCCTCACCCCCAACATCGACGAGATCACGGCGCTCCTCGCTTCGGCCGGGCACCGCGTCGCCGAGACGATCGTCCAGCGGCGCGACCACCCGGACAGCCGCACGTTCGTCGGGCGGGGAAAGCTCGACGAGATCCGGCAGCGGGTCGAGGCGGGTGGCGTCGACGCGGTCGTCTTCAACGGCGAGCTGCGTCCGACGATGCATCATGTGCTCGAGCGCGACCTCGGTGTCGAGTGCTACGACCGCCTGCGGGTCCTCCTCGAGCTGTTCGCGCAACGCGCCTCGAGCCGGGAAGGCAAGTTGCAAGTCGAACTCGCCCTCCTGCAATACGAGGTCCCGCTCCTCCGCGAGTGGATCCACGAGGCGGACATCGGCGAGCGGCCCGGCTTCATGGCCGGCGGTGCGCAGCGCGTCGACGCGTACTACGAGACCGTGAAGCGACGGATCAAACGGATCCGCGACGAGCTCGGGACGATCCGCCGCGAGCGGGAGGTCCGGCGGGCCGTCCGCAAGGACCGAGGGTACCACCTGGTCGCCCTCGCCGGCTACGCGAACGCGGGCAAGTCGTCGTTGTTGAACGCCCTGACGGACGAGCACGTCCTCGTCGACGACCGCATGTTCTCGACGCTCGCGACGACGACGCGGA
>WNFU01010837.1_pt1 | contig 10000 bp, 8 predicted proteins | sample 5400121 | NCBI WGS metagenome assembly WNFU01 (sample SAMN13153360, study PRJNA577476) | soil metagenome | isolation source: 100 cm soil or saprolite under grassland replicate 1 | place: USA:California | collected 2016-06-15
GGCCGAGCTCGTCGACAGCCCGCTTCATCGCTTCCACTGCCGCGCGCGGGAGCGGCTCGGTCACATCACCGATCCCGCATCGAATCAGCCGCTTTGCCGCTTTTGAATTCGCTTCGCAAAATTCGCGGACGCGCCGGCCGACTTCCGGAAAGAGATATCCGGACTGAAGCTTGAGGTAGGTTTCATTTAGGTAAGCCATATCTGTAGCGGCGCTGCGCCAGCACCGAATCCGTACAAGTTTAGCGGCGGTCACAGACCGCCGCTACAGGAGAACGCGCCAGGCGCTAATCAGTAGTTCTTCGCGACCGCGTCCCAATTTACCACGTTCCACCACGCCTTAAGGTAATCGGGTCGTCGGTTTTGATATTTCAGATAATATGCGTGCTCCCAAACATCGACCCCAAGAATCGGCGTGTTGCCATCCATTAAGGGGCTGTCCTGATTTGGCGTCGAAATGATTTCGAGTTTTCCACTCTTGTTTTTAATCAGCCACGCCCAGCCGCTGCCGAAGCGCTTTACGCCCGCGTCGGCGAATTTCTCTTTGAAATCATCAAAGCTGCCGAAAGCCGATTTGAGGTCGTCGGCGAGTTTGCCTTTCGGTTCGCCGCCGGCATTCGGCCCCATGATTTTCCAAAAGAACGAATGATTCGCATGGCCGCCGCCGTTGTTGCGCACAACTGTGCGAATGTCTTCCGGCACCGATTTCAGATCGCTGATCAAATCTTCCACCGATTTCTTTTCGAGGTCAGCCTTGCCTTTGATCGCTTTATTGACGTTGTCGATGTAAGCCTGATGATGCTTGGTATGATGGATTTCCATCGTGCGCGCATCGATATGCGGTTCCAAAGCATCGTACGCGTAAGGTAGTTTTGGTAATTCGTAAGCCATAATCTTTACAGTTAGTTCGAATTACGCGCTACAACAGGTTTTATTTTTGCACCGGAATCTATCCGGCCCGCCCGGCGGTCGCGCCTACCCGTCGCAGCGATAAAAGCCTGCGCGCGTGCCCAGATCGTTGCGGTAGTTCACGTACGTTGCGAGAGCCAGTAGCGGAAAATTCTGGCGATACATGTCGTACTTCAGATAGAAGGTGCGCGGAAATCCTGTGCCTGTGATTTGCTCTTCATCCCACGAGCCGTCGGGCTTTTGCGATCGAAGCAGATAACGCAATCCTCGCTGAATACTGGGCCGATCGAGATCGCCGCACGCACAGATCCCCATTATCGCCCATGCGGTTTGCGATGCCGCGCTCTCGCCTATGCCTTTAGTGGATGGATTTTCGTAAGTCCCGCAGGTCTCACCCCACCCGCCATCGTTGTTTTGACAGCTCTCCAGCCAATCACGGCCGCGTAATATCCAGTCTTGCGGCATATCTTCGCCGATAGCGCGCAAGCCGCGTAGTACCTGCCAGGTGCCGTAAATGTAATTGACTCCCCAGCGGCCATACCACGAGCCGTCCTCATCTTGAGTGTCAACCAGGTATTTGATAGCGTCGCGGACGCACCTGGCGTTGCGATCAAACCCGATGTAACCAAGCAGTTCAAGGGTGCGCGCAGTCAGATCGCTGCAGGTTGGATCGAGAATCGCATTGTGATCGGCAAACGGCATGTCCTCCAGCCAGTGAGTTATGACGTTTTTGTCGAACGCTCCCCAGCCACCATCGCGACATTGGAAACTGAGTTGCCAGCCAAGCGCGCGACGAAACAGCTCGTTGAGTGACTGCCGGTCTTTGGGTTGAACCAGCCGCATCGCCATTAACACCATCGCCGTGTCGTCCGTGTCCGGATAATAAACATTGTTGTACTCGAACGCCCAGCCGCTAGCTTCGGGATACGGATTGTTTACCGCCCAATCACCACGTAGCCGCACTTCTTTGCTGATCAGCCAATCAGCGGCCTTTTCCAGCGCGGGATGCTCCGGCGAAAGACCGGATTCCGCCAGCGACACGATGTTAATCGCAGTGTCCCAAACAGGAGACCGACAAGGTTGAATGCGAAAATCTTCCGCATCATCGACAAACAGCCCCGCAAAATCTTTTTCCGCCTTGGCGTAAACCGGATTCGTTTTGGTGTAGCCGAGCACGCGCAGAGCAATCAGGCAGTTCAGCATTGCTGGATACACCGCGGCCAGGCCATCGCTGCCTTCGCCAATCCGTTCAACCATCCAGCGTTCCGCTTCTTCAAGCGCGCGCCGGCGCAGCGGCCGAATACGAAGCGGCCGCAGAAATTTGAAAATATCATCTACTCGCAGAAAGAAATTGCACCAGGTCCAGAACCTCTCGCTCCGAGGCAAACGCAAATCGCTTTGCTCAGTCCCGAGCGGGTACAGCTCGTGTAATTGCTTGTCGCCAGGCAAAACGCGAGTGGATTTGAAATGATTGATGATTGCCAGCGGCACGAGCATGGCGCGGCTCCATGACGACATTTTGTAAATGTGAAATGGCGCCCAACCTGGCAAGAGAACCATCTCTACCGGAATCGCGGGCAAATATTGCCATGGGAACTGGCCGAGCAACGCAAGATAAAGCTTACTGAACGTGTTCATCTGCGGAATGCCTCCGCGACGCATAATACTGGCACGCGCCTCGCGCATAAACGGCGCGTCCACCGAGCAACCGGCGAGTTTCAGGGCAAAATACGCTTTGACCGACGCGTTAATCTCGCTCGGTCCGCCGTGATAAATGTTCCACCCGCCATCCGGCAATTGGCGCTTGAGAATGTGGCGAATGCAGCGCCGCTGCAATTGAGCGTCGACTTCGCCGCACCAGTGCATGAAAACGACGTAGTCCGAACAAAGGGTGCTATCGACAATGAGTTCACCGCACCAATGGCCATCAGCTTTTTGCTGGCGCAGAAGATTCTCTTGTGCACGCCTAATAGCCCGCGTGATTTCGTCGTCCGCCGGCAAATAAGCCTCAGATATCTCGGCTGGCGCCCTCGGCAGCACTATCAACTCCCTCGAGGAATCCGGCATGTGCGTCTTACGAGGCTTGTGCAGTTGGTTCCGCTCGCTTCCCGGTGATGTGACCGTTTCCTGAACTTACTCCGTTAAAAGCGAGAACTTCACTGCCCCTGCCAGCAGCTCTGGGCTTCGCGCCAAAGTTGAATTTGATCGTTTTCCAAGTGTCGCCGCGCTGGGCTTGTAGCCCCAACGTTGCCGTCGGTTCGTAGCCGCAATGCACCATGCAATTTTCGCAGCGGCTGTCGCGAGCGACGCCGTTTACAACGCCATATCTGTCCCATTCAGTTTTCTCCAGCAGTTCGGCGTAGCTCGAGTAATGCCCATCCGTCATCAAATAACAGGGTCCCTTCCAGCCACGAATGTTGCGGGTCGGAATAGCCCACGCTGAACACGTCAAATCACGTTTGCCGGCTAGAAACTCAAAATACACTGGCGTTCCAAAGAATGTGTATTGTCTCATCCATTGCTCGACTTTTCGAAACTTCTCAATCGTCATCGCGCGGGTGAGGAAGAAGTTTTCCGGACGCAATTTGAGGCGTTTGATCATGTCTTTCTTGGCCGCGTCGTAATCGTAGCCCGGAGTGATAGTGTGACCATCGACGCCAAGATCGGAAAGGTAATCGAACATCCGTTCGATCTCTTCCATATCGCTTTCTTTGTAGACGGTGGTGTTGGTCGCGACTTGATAACCTAGCACCTTCGCCATTTTGATGGCGAGAACGCACTCCTCAAAAACGCCCTCGCGCTCCACGATCAGGTCGTGCGTTCGCTCAAGACCATCGAGGTGCACGTTCCAATACATCCATTTGCTTGGCGCGATCGTCGCTTTCGCCGAATCTTTCGGACCTTTGCGAATTTCAGCCGCGTCTTTCTCGTTCAGAAGGCCATTCGCCAGCAACGTCTCGATCTTTTTTTCCAGCTCTATCCGCAACTCCCCATCCGCATCCCGCAATTCTTTGGCCAACCATTCGCGCATTTTCTTGCGCATAAACATGGCGTTAGTGCAGATGTAAACGATGCGTTTTTGCGTGAGCAATCCTTCCACCAAGGCTTCGATGTGGGGGTAAATGAGCGGCTCGCCGCCGCAAATTGATACCATTGGGGCATTGCACTCCTTTGCCGCCGCGAGGCAGTCCTCCAAGGGCATCATGTCCTTGAGCGAAGTGGAATACTCCCGGATCCGCCCGCAACCGGTGCATGTCAGGTTACACGTGTGCAATGGCTCGAGCTGAAGAACCGTGGCGAATCTCTTCGTACCACGCAGTTTATGCCCGATCACGTAGGCCGCGATTTTCACTGTAAGCGGTAACGGAAATCTCATGGGAGCGAGGATAGTAACAACTGGTTCCGGCGTGTCAACGACCCGAGGTAAGCGCCCAGTTTGTTAATTTGAATCGACCTTCGGCCCGTGTTTGGACTTCGATTGCTCGCAAAATAATCCGCCAACGCCAAAAGGCAAAATAAAGATGCGACTGCCGCCGATACGTGTGGTTTAATAGGATGCAAGTGTGTCTCTAGAAACTGAGTATAAAAAAATCAAAGATTATGAAAAGATTATTGTTAGCAGCATTTGCCGCTGGTCTTATCGGCTGCGCAGAACAGTACGCGCCACCGGCAACGACGACCGGGTACACTTATTCCCGCTACGCTTTTACGGCGGACGTATGGGGCTATCGTAGCCCTAGATATCGCGATTGGACCACGGCCCAATTGCAGCAGCGCCGTCTCGAGCTCTACGGGATGACTCCGCTAACCGAGACTCGCCAGGGCGTGCCTGCTTATATCTACCACGGGCAAGCGATGCCTTCGCAAGATGAGCTCAAGCAAATCGAAGTTGAGTTGAATTGGCGTTATCAGCATGGTGATAAAACCGCCGAATTGAAAGAATTCTGGCCCTCAGTACGCCGGCATATTGCCAGCGGTCCAGAAACGGCTTTTTAACTTCGCGAATAGTAGCGGAGTGATGTGGGTCGGCGAGCGGTCGGCAGGCTAGGCTTCTGAAAGGTTAGCCTTGTCCGTGTGCATTACACACCGTGCCAGCCGCGTCGGATCAAACTGACGGCGATCGCAGCGAGAAGGAGCGCCACTATTTTTGATACGCCGCGTAATCCCTGTCTGCCCATCCAGCGCGCTACCAGATCGGCATTCCAGAAGGCGATCGCAACCAGAGCCAGATTGACCAGAAGCGAGATCAGCGTAAACACCAGGCCCACTGTATCGACCAGGATTAGCAGCGCCGTTAGCAGCGCAGGACCGGCTATCAAAGGCATTCCGAGCGGGACAACGCCGAAATCGTCGCTCGGTTCACGATCGGCTGGCGCAAGGTTGAGGAGTTCGCGTCCCGCCAGCCCGAGCAAAATCAGACCACCCGCCACTTAAAAATCCGCTACAGTAATTCCGAGCGCGGTAAAAATGATCTTCCCGAGGAATACAAAACCAACCGAAACGCAAAGCGCCGTGAGAATTCCGATGAAGCCCTCGCGTTGCCGCTGTTCGCGCGAGGCGTTCCCGGCCAGACCCATAAACAGTGCAACCAGCCCAATAGGATCGATCGCAACAAAAATCGGAATAAAGGCGACAAAGAATTTGTGGGCCATGTTTCGAAGCGTTTTCCCGAAGTCCCGGTTCTCACCACAGATGAACACAGATTCATCAAAATTCCTTCTGCGGTGTCTTAAATTTCGTGTAAATCTCTGGCCGATTCAGGTCTTTCACTCTTTATGTCAAACATTTCGAAAAAAATTCTATTCCTTTATCCGTTACTGTTTTTCGCAGTTTCGAATTCAGGTTTTTCCGCCGCCGAATTGAAAACGGTAGACGATTTTCGCGGTGCCGCCGCGAAGGCGAATGCCGTGCTGACCATTCCGGATTGGGAGCAAACGCCGGAAGCGGTCGAGGCTTCAATGAAAAATGCGATCGCGAAGGCGAACGCCGCGCTGGATCAGATTGGTACTCAAGACCTGGGCAAGGTCACTTTCAAGAGCGCGATGGTCGCGCTGGATGATGTCACTTATCAGGCAAGTCTCGCGGCCAACAGGGCCACGATCATCAAGGAAACGAACAAAAATCCCGCGATGCGCACTGCTGCCGAGAACGCCGTGAAGGCGTTCCAAGAGTGGGCAGTTGGCGTGGACTATCGCGAAGACGTTTACAAGGCCATTAAAGCTTTTGCCGATACGCATCCAAAGCTCACCGGGGAAGACGAAAAGCTCCTCAAAGAAACGTTGCGCGATTATCGCCGCGCCGGTTTGGAGTTGGCGCCGGACCAGCGGAAAGAAGTCGAACAATTGCGCAAGGAATTGTCAAAGCTGGGGACAGATTTCGATACCAACATCGTTAAGGCCGTCGCTCCGGTTATGTTCACGAAGGCGGATCTTGACGGTCTGCCAGAAAGTTTCTTCGCCTCCCCCGGCATCAAGACGGGCGACGACGTGTACACGGTCATGGCGAATGTCACGTGGCAATTCAACACCGTTGAGGAAAACGCCAAGAGCGAAGCGACGCGCAAACAGCTTTACGTCATTCGCGAAACGCTCGCGAAAGACACAAACGTTCCTGTTCTGAACCAAATGCTGGCCCTCCGGAACAAGATCGCGCTGCGGCTCGGTTATAAGTCGTGGGACGATTACCAGACGGAAGTCAAGATGGCCAAGACCGGCACGAATGCGGAAAAGTACATCAACGATTTGGTCGCGGGCATTCAACCAAAGTTCGACAGCGAAGTGGCGGAACTACAGAAGTTGAAGGCTGCCGACACAAACGATCCCAACGCCAAAATCGAGGTGTGGGACTGGCGCTATTACAGCAACCAGAGAAACAAGCAAAAATATGCTGTCGATAAGGAAGCGTTGCGCGCGTATTTCCCTTTTCAAAAGGCGCTCGACGGGATGTTCAACATTTATCAGAGCATTTTCGGTCTGAAGTTTGAAAAGATCGCCGCGCCTTACAAATGGATCGATGATCTCCAGCTTTATCTGGTGACCGATTCCGCCACGGGCGAGCCGCTCGGGATGTTCTACCTCGACATGTTCCCGCGCGAAGGAAAATTCAATCACTTCGCGCAGTTCGACATTATCAGCGGAAAGCTATTACCGGATGGTAAGTACCAGCGGCCAACGGTCGCATTGCTTTGTAACTTCCCGCCCGCGAGTGCCGATAACCCATCGTTGCTGACACACCAGGATGTAGAAACGTTATTCCACGAATTCGGTCACGCGCTGCATTCGATTGTTACTCGTGCGAAGTACGGCCGCTTCGCTGGAACGCATGTCCCAGGTGATTTTGTCGAAGCGCCATCTCAGATGTTACAAAACTGGGTTTGGGATAAGAAAGTACTCGACACTTTTGCGGCTGATTATCGGGATCCATCAAAAAAGATCCCGGCGGAAATTGTCAAAAAGATGAATGACGCAAAGCTGGCAAACGCTGCTGTTTTTTATCGACGCCAGTTCGCGTTCGCGTCGCTCGACCTGGCTCTGCACGATCCGCACCCCGAAGATATGCCTTACGATTGCGTGGCTATCTCGAACCCGATCCTGGAAAAAGTATTTTTGCCAATCGATCCGAGCACGACCTTTGTTTCCTACTTTGGACATTTGAATGGCTACGATGCGGGTTATTATGGCTACGCTTGGGCCGATGCGATCTCCGCCGATATGGCAACCGTTTTTGAAAAAGCGAAGGACGGATATCTCGATAAACAAGCCGGCATGAAGTTGCGCCGCGAGATTTATGAACCGGGCGATTCGCGCGATGTGAATGTTTCGATCGAGAAGTTTGAAGGCCGGAAGCAATCAATCCAGCCATTCCTGAAAAAGATCGGCATCGGTCCAGAGGACAAAAAGAAAGCCCCTGCGGGGCCGTCGCAGGAAGGCAGATAGTTGTAGAGGCGCTTGTGCCAAGTGCCTATCGAAATGCCATTATTACGCTCGGCGTTGGATCCAAACGCCGCTACAACGTCTGCGTATGTGACGAAGGTGACACGGCCGCTCGCTGCAATAGTTTGCTTCGCTGCCGCCTCGCTTCTTGCGGACGATGAACTCGCATTGCGTTTACAGCCGGCACTCGAAGCGATCACACCCGATGGTCTCCTCGCGCACATTAAGGTCCTCGCATCGGACGAATTCGAAGGGCGCGCTCCGGGCACAAAAGGCGAAGAACTTTCGGTCAAATATATCGCTGATCAGTTCAAAAAGATCGGCTTAAAACCGGGCAATCCCGACGGCACATACACGCAGGAAGTTCCACTGGCCGGGATCAAGAGCGAGCCGCGAATGTCCTTCAGCGTTGGCGGCAAAACGACCGATCTGAAATATCCCGTTGATTTCGTCGCTTCCTCAGCACGTCTGCAATCGGAAATCAAGATCGATAAAGCCGATGTGGTCTTCGTCGGATACGGCGTTGTCGCGCCGGAATACGGCTGGGACGATTACAAGGATGTCGATGTGCGCGGTAAGACTTTGCTGATGCTGATCGGCGATCCGCCGGTTCCCGACCCGAAAAATCCGTCAAAGCTCGACGACAAGATGTTCAAAGGAAGGGCCATGACCTACTACGGCAGATGGACGTATAAATACGAAATCGCAGCGAAGAAAGGCGCGGCGGCGGCGATCATCATCCACGAAACCGAACCGGCCGCTTATCCATGGCAGGTGGTAAGATCGAGTTGGAGCAAAGAAAACTTCGAGCTCGATAACCCGAACAAGAACATGGACGCCGTCTCGGCGCGCTCCTGGATAACGCTCGATGTCGCGAAAAAACTAATCGCGGAGTCCGGCCAAGATTTCGACGCGCTGAAGAAGGCTGCGATCACGAAAGAATTCCGACCGGTGATGTTGAACGCCAAAGCAAACATCGAAATCAAACAACAGATTCATTCCTTCAAATCGCACAATGTTATCGGCAAACTCGAAGGAAGCGATCCAAAATTGCGTGACGAATACGTTATTTATACCGCACACTGGGACCATCTCGGACGACATCCCGAATTGCAGGGCGATCAGATTTTCAACGGCGCAATCGATAACGCGTCTGGAGTGGCGTCCGTCATCCAAATCGGCCCTGCGTTCGAAAAACTAAATCCGCCGCCGAAGCGAAGTGTGCTGTTTATGGCAACAACAGCCGAAGAAGCTGGATTACTCGGCGCGAAATATTACGCAGAACACCCGCTGTATCCGCTGGAGAAAACGCTCGCCGACATAAATCTCGACAGTATGAACGTCTGGGGCAAAGCCCGCGACATCGAGGACGTAAGCTTTGGTTTTTCCACGCTCGACGAAATGCTCGCGGACGCGGCCAAACGCCAGGGCCGCAGCGCGATTCCGGACAGCCGGCCTGATAAAGGTAAGATTTATCGCGCTGACAATTTCGAATTCTCGAAAGCGGGCCTGCCGTCGCTTTACATCGGCAAAGGCGAACATCTTCTCTCCCGTCCCGAAAACGCGCCACTCCGGTCCGATGAATTTGATTCAAAAGATTACCACCAAGTTACCGACGAAGTTCGTTCCGACTGGGATCTCTCAGGCGCGGTGCAGGATGTTCAACTTCTGTTCGAAGTCGGCTATCAGGTCGCGAACGGCGATAAATTTCCGGAATGGAAAACGGGAAGTGAGTTTAAGGCAAAACGCGATGCAATGCTGAAGAAGTGATTGGATTAAACGGAATTTTTCGGCCTAGTTCTTGTTAGACCAAATGCGCGCGAGCGAGACATCCGAGCAAATCCAGTCACCGCGTCCCTTCCAGTTTACGGGGCGCATCCGCAGCTTCTATCACGCGACATGTGGCATCTTGCGTATGATTCGCTGTCAGCATAATGCGTGGATTCACGCCGCCATTACAGTAGCGGTTGTTGTTGCAGCGTTGCTTTTCCGTATCTCAAGCGCGGATTGGTGTTGGATCATCCTGGCGATGTCCATCGTTTGGACAGCCGAAGCTTTGAACACGGCGTTTGAGTTTCTAGCAGACGCAGCATCGCCCGAGTTTCATCCTCTGGTTCGCGATGCGAAGGACGTTGCAGCAGGCGCTGTTCTGCTCACTGCCG
>WNFU01010840.1_pt1 | contig 9999 bp, 8 predicted proteins | sample 5400121 | NCBI WGS metagenome assembly WNFU01 (sample SAMN13153360, study PRJNA577476) | soil metagenome | isolation source: 100 cm soil or saprolite under grassland replicate 1 | place: USA:California | collected 2016-06-15
GTGCGCGGAAGCTCCGTGACGAATTCGAGAATTCGCGGCAGCTTGTAGATCGCGATGTTTTCGCGGCAGCTATCGATGATTTTCTTCTTCAGGTCCTCACTCGGCGTTTGGCCCGGCTTCAGGATGATGAAAGCCTTGACGTTCTGCCCACGGATGGCATCGGGAACTCCGATCACGCCGGCGTCCGCCACGGCGGGGTGCTTGAGAAGAGCGTCTTCGATTTCTTCGGGACCGATGCGGTAGCCGGAGCTCTTGATCAGATCCTCCTGGCGCGACACGAAACTGATGTAGCCGTCCTGGTCCATGGTGACGAAGTCGCCCACCAAGACCCACCCTTCGCGAATGAGCGACTTCTGCTTCTCGAGGAGGCTTCCGCCTTCCTCGAGTGGACGCCAATAGAGCGTTCCCGTTGGGCCGCGGGTATAAAGCCGTCCCAGTTCTCCCGGCTTGGCGACCTTCCCGTCCTCGGTGACGACCTGGATCTCGTACCCTGGGATCGCGGTGCCGATCGCTCCCGGCTTGACTTTCCTGGTGGCCACGCTGGAGACGAAAACGTACATCATCTCGGTGGTACCGAGACCTTCATAGATCTCCTGTTTGAAGCGAGCCTTCCAATCAGAATACGTTTTCGCAGTCAGCGATTCGCCGCCGCCGGTCAACACTCGAAGGCTTGACAGATCGTACTTTTTCTCTGCGTCGGGGACCTCGAGCATCTTCCGATACGCCGTCGGGAGCGCGCTCAGGATCGTTACCTTGTGGCTCTGGATCTGCTCGAAGAGCCCCTCGGGCGTGAACCTGGCGATGAGGGATGCCGCGGCTCCGAATCGGAACGGGATCGTTGCCACAGTCGAGTAACCGGCAGCCAATGAGATGGGCGCCGGGCCGCAGATGATGTCGTCGGGCTGGACTTTCCATCCGTACTTGCCGAATGTGTCCGGGACGATCAAGGCCTCTTCCATGTAGTGGGCCGTTCCCTTCGGCATGCCGGTCGTTCCCGACGTGTAGAGAAGGACCGAGACAGCCGTGCGAGAGCGCCGAACCGGATCGAGCGTCGGTGACTCGTTGGCGACGAGGTCCTCGTAGCTGAGAAGTCCTTGCGTCTTCAGTTCCTCCGCCTGACCACCGAACACGATCACGTGTTTCACCGTCTTGAGATTCGGCTTCGCCTTGATCACTCCCTCCAAAAACTGCGAAGCCACTACGATCACCTTCGCTTCCGCGTTATTGGCGATGTGGGCGATCTCGTTTGGGGAGAGCATGGGCGAAGTCGGAACGATCACCGCTCCGAGCTTCAAGACGCCGAAGTTGGTGAAGAGGGCGGGGGGGACGTTCGGAGATCGGAGCATGACTCGATCCTCCTCCTCGACCCCGAGCTTCCTCAAAGCGTTGCCGATCTTGTTCGATGCCCCAAGGAGTTGCTTGTAGGTGATGACCTTGTCGGCGAACAGGACGGCGCGGCTATCACCTCGTCCCGCCGTCACTTGTTTGTCGAGAAGCTCCTCGGTGCTGTTGAGCGGATCCGGGTAGCTCGCGAACTCCTTCAGTTTGTATATCCGCTGGGGCTGGTACTCCTTCGGGGGAAGGTAGTTCGTTGGGATTTTACTCAAGGGTGGCCTCCTATCCCTTGGCCAGGTCGTCGAGCGCTTTCTCGCAGCCGACAAGTCCCCCTCTGGCCTGATCCTGCCGCGGGTAGGCATCAGTAGGGTAGCGGTCCTTCGGGTCACCGTAGACGAGGAGGGCGGGCGTGCGGCGACCGAAGTCATCCTCCAGCGCCCCCTTCATGCCAAAGACCGCGCGCACCGTCGCCGGTGGACCGGTCAGGGCGGCGTGGTAGAGACGAAACACGTCATCCACTTTCGACACATCGATCGCCTCGACGTCAACGCCTGTATTCTTGAGCGCCTTGACCTTATCGAGAGCAGCCGTGATGTTGCACGGGTACTGCTCGCCGGGTTTGTCCTTAGTGGAATAGAAGAATTTGACCTTCATAGCTTCTCCTCTTTAAAAATCCATGGGACAGTGCACTTCCCACTCTGTCTCGAAGTAGGCATCGCCCAACCACTCGGCGATGTGAACGCGATGCTCCTCCAGAACAGAGTTGATGTCCGCGCCGAACTCGATACAGACGATGCGCCTCTCCTCACCGTCGAAGAAACGAACGGCGTACCGTCCGTTCCCGACCGCGGGTGCATCGATGAGGCGAATTCCCTCGAAACCGAAGCCGAGCCGCCGGAGCACGTGGGCGAGCTCGAAGGTGACACCGTCAATGACAACAGACGATGCACCCGACCAGAGCGGTCCGTAACGCCGCTCGAACTCCTCGCGGAGGTTCGCCACGTCTATCCTTTACTGGCTCCAGCGGTCCGCTTGATCGGCGGCTTTGGGCATGCGTCGTCGAATCCACCAATGGGTACCATGACGGTAAAGGGCCACGCGCGCGCCTTGCAGTAGCCGATATACGCCCGCCGAATGTTCGGATCCAGTGCCTCCTCGAAATATTCGCAACACCGGGAGGTTGACTCCTTTTTTGCTGTGCCGGTCTTTGCTGTATCAATCACTGACACGTTGTCGTCTCCTCATTTAGGTCTTGTGCAGATCGGCGATGAACTTGGCTCGGCTTCCCACCAGCTCTTCCTTTTTGAGCGGATGGCCGCTGACCGGTTTACCGCGCAAGCTTTGCGAAATCTGCTTTTGCTTTCCACTGAACGGATCGGGCCGCGCCTGGGGAGCCGGGCGGATCTTCCCTCCGCTGCTAATCTCCTTGCCTTCCTTGTCCTCGGCGTAACCCGGCAGCAGATCAGCCTTCCCCGAGCCGGCCCCGGGCCCGCTCATGAGCTGGCCTTTGACGAACTTCATCGCGTAGAGCGTGTCGCAGCCGGCGCACTTGGTATTGCCCTCGAAGTTCCAGAAAGGGTAGGGATCGAGGTAGTTCTTGGTTAGGCACTTGGTGCATGTGAGCACCAGACCTTGCTTGACTCTGACTTCAGGCATCGTCTCAATGGTCATGTCAAATCACCTCCGCTTCTTCCATCTGCGCAATTTTTGATTTCGACCAGCCGAGGAGCCGGCCGTAGACCTTCTCGTTATCGGCGCCGCAGGGCTTCATGGTCCACTTCAGCCGCGGCGGCGTGTCGGACATCTTGAAGGCCGGGCCCTGCGCGTGAACGTCGCCGTACATCGGATCGTCGATCCACTGGACCGCGCCGCGCATCTTCCAGTGCGGATGTTCGGAGACTTCTTTCGCATTCCACACCGGCTGATTCAGGATGCCCGCCTTGTCGAGGAGCGTGGCCACGTCTTCCTTGGTCTTGTCCTTGGCCCACGCCTCGATGGCCTCGTAGATGGGTCCCTGGTTTTCCGCTTTGACGCGTTCGTCGTGCTTGGCGAACTTCGTGGCCACGTCTTTCTGCCCGATGACGCCGCAGAGCTTCTTGAAGTCCTCGTCGGTGTGGGCAGTGATGAGAATGTAGCCGACCTCGGCTTCCTGGGGATTCTTGGAGCCGGGATAGGAGGACTTGCCGCACTGGATGATTCCGTGCACGCAGAGTTCTGTGTCCCAGTTGCCCCAGCGTTCTCGCCGGATGCCGTACCGACCATAGAGAGGAAGCGCATACTCGAGCATCCGTGTGACACCGTGAACCTGTGAGTACTCGATGAAGGTTCCCTCTCCGGAGACCGTGTCTCTCCAGTAGAGAGCGGCCAGGACCTGGACCGCGGCCATCATGCCGCCCCAGTAGTCCGCCAGCCAGATGGTGTGCTTGGCCGGCGTTCCTCCGCGATCAGCGGCTTCGCCTGTGATCCCGAAGGCGCCGCCCTGGGCCTGACCCAGAATGTCGTACGAAGCGCGAACGCGCCCCGGCCCCCAACCCCCGAAGCCACCCAGCCACTGATAGACGAGTCGGGGATTGACCTTGGAGAGATGCTGATAACCCATTCCCCAACGATCGAACGTCCCCGGCCGGTAGTTTTGAACCATGACGTCGCTCTTGGCCGCGAGCTCCAACATGGCTTGCTTGGCCTCCGGGCGGTGGAAGTCGAGGGTGACGAACTCCTCGTTGAAATTGGCACCGAAGAACCCGAGGCCTGTCCCCGCCTCCGGCTGCCAGCGGGAGAGCGGGTAGAGCAGGGGCTCGTTGAACGGTGTGGTGTGACGCATCGGCTCGCCGCGACGCGGCGCCTCGATCTTGATCACCTCGGCTCCCAACTCGCCCAGGTAGCTGGCGCAGGAAGGGCCGAGGATGTACTGCGTACAGGAAAGAACTCGATAACCCTTCAACACTTCCGGCTTTCCGAAAGCCGTTTTGTGATCGAAGAGCTTTTCACAATAGGTTTCAAAGTCGACTGTCGCCATCTTGCTTGCCTCCTCAGACCACACCGTGCTTCTTGAGCCCGGCGAGCTGTTCATTACCGAGCCCCAAGAGTTTCAGGTAGACCTCTTCGTTGTCGTATCCGAGCGGCCGGCCGATCCACTTCAGGCGCCCTGGAGCCTTGTGCTGGATGAAGGGCGTCGTGCCGAAGAGAACTTTCCCATAGAGCCGGTCTTCGACTTGGTCGACGTGCCCGCGATACTTGAAGTGCGGATCTTCGGCAACCTCGTCGACGTAGTTGACGCCGCCCGACGCGACCTGTTGCGCGAGGAGTTCCTTCATGGCCTCGGCGCGTGAATGGTCTTTCTGCCAGTCGGCGAGCACTGTGTACGTTTTGACCTGCTTCATGTGAGGAAGCCGGGCCACGACGACGCGCAGACTCTTGTCGTCCAGGATCTCGTCCTCCAGGTCGGGACGGGTCTGGCCCACTGTCCGCCAGATCCGGTACCAGAGGCGATCGTGCCCGCCGCCCACCATGAAGTAACCGTCCTTGCATGGATTGACAGCATAGATATTGATGGCCAGGTCCCAGTTCCCGTAGCGGGGCCGGATGCTCCCGTCCATCCCATACCATGCCCAGTTGTAGTCCAGGATCCGCATGACCCCTTCGGCCGCGGTCCCTTCCACGAACTGGCCTTTGCCCGAGACCTTGTCGCGATAGAGAAGCGCGGCCAGGATTCCCATGGCCGTCGAGGTGCCCCCGACCTGGTCGGCCATCCACATGGCCGAGCGTGTGGGCCGTCCGCCGAATTCTTTCGGAAGGCCAGTACCATGGACAAACCCGCAAGCCGCCTGCGCCGTTGGGTCGAGGTTGCCCGGCTTATCCTTTGATGGACCCCACTGGCCCTTCTGCCCGACCCAGGCATAGACGAGCCGAGGGTTGATCTCCTTCAACTGCCGGTAGCCGATTCCCCAGGCATCGAACTGCCCGGGGGGGTAGTTCTCGATCAGCACGTCAACGTGTACCGCGAGTTTCTTGAGGAGCTCGCGGCCTTCTTCCTTCTCGAGATTGAGTGTGATGGACTGCTTATTGCGCATCTCATGGAGGAAGTGGAGACCGATCGGCTCGCCGGTTTCGGCGTCCTTGAACATGTACTCCTTGCGCCCGAACGGCGTCAGCCACCGCAACGGGTCGCCGTCCGGCGGCTCGCACTTGATGGTGTCGGCGCCCAGCTCCGACAGCATCGAGGAGCACCAGTTGCCGATGATCATCCCCTTGCTCAAGTCGAGGACGCGGACCGTGGTGAGATTCTCGGGTTTCTTGAAGTTCTCCGTCTGCCGAAGCATCGCCTCCAGCGAAAGGGGGTACTCCTTCGCCTGATCCGACATGCCTGCGTAGACCTCGTCGGGAGTGGGGGGCGGCACCGCCGGCCAATCTAAGACTTTGTGTTTGGGAAACGTGGTCTCAGCCATTCGCACCTCCTGTTTGTGCTGGAAAAGCGTATTCCCGACGGAGCGGGCCACTCCGATGGGGACACGGTATTGGAAAAATCACATCATAATAGAAGATCATAATATGACATCATAAATCGAATCTAAGCGTTCGCGGTGCTCGGTGGCGTTGGTCGCTTCGCGAGCATCTCGAAAACCAGCGCGATAACAGCCAGAACCGCGGCGGTGTAGAACGCGGCCTGGTAGTTCTTGTACTTGTCGAAAAGCATGCCACCAACCTTGGCTGCGAAGTAGCCTGTCACACCCCAAGCGGTGAACAGCAGTCCGTAGTTGATGCCAGCGTTCTTCGTGCCCCAGAAGTCCGACGTCGTGGAGGCGTTCACCGACAGTTGCGTGCCGTAGCACCAGTAGACGATGAACACCATCAGGTAGAGCATGGCGATATTGTTGCCGGTCAGGTAGAGCAGTGGCATGGCCACCGCCGAGATGGCGATCATCAGGCGCAGGACGTTCAGACGGCCGATGGCATCTGACATCCAGCCCGAGAGGATCCGACCCGAGGCGTTGCCAGCGGCGCCGATGACGAGGGTGATGGTCTGTAGGGCTGCGGTCGGAATCTTCATGCTCTTGGCGAACGGGACGAGCTGGCTGATGGCCATGAATCCGGCGAAGGTTCCGAGCGCGTACGCGATCCACATGAAATAGAACGTGGGAGTGCGCAACGTTTCTCCCGGAGAGAACTCATAGGTCGTCGCGGCTGCCTTCGCCGCGGGAGCCGGCGTCCAGCCCGGCGGGCGGTACCCGACCGGAGGATTTTTCAGCAGGAACGCTCCGAGGAAGGTCATTACGAAAAAGATGACGCCCAGGATGACGAAGGTGGGGCGCCAGCCGTACTTGGGAATCAGCCACAGGTTAGCCAGAGGTCCGAAGATGGCCGACCCGCCGCCGTAGCCGGCCACGGCCAGACCCACGGCCAGACCGCGCTTGTCAGGGAACCACTTGGCCATGACCGGGATGGGCGTCGCGTAGCCGAAGCCATTGCCGATGCCGACCAGGATGCCGAAGGTGAAGATCAGGTATGGCAGGCTGGTGGTCCTGGCGGAGAGCAGGAAGCCGATAGTCAGCAGAATGCAGCCGACCATCGAGATCTTGAAGGGACCGAGCTTGTCCTGCAGCCGCCCTGCGAGAATGAAAGAGATGGCGAACACGACGACAGCCCACCCGAAGACGCTGGAGGTGGCCGCCCGCTTCCACCCGAACTCCTTCTCCAGTGGTGCGACGAAAACACTCCAGGCGTAAAGGGACCCGAGCGCGAGATTCATCAATAGCCCGCCCACGACGCGCCACCATCGGCTGACTTGGACTCCTTCGGCTGCTCCCGCAGCACTCGTGACTGTTCCAGCGGTCATTTCTCAACCTCCTTCTTTAAGGTATCGAGAGATCTGTTCAGCGAAGAGTGTTTTCGTGGTTTGCGGGGAAGGAACGGGCCAGAATAAGAAGACGCGTTCAGCCTAAGCCGAGCGGCTCGAAGACTTCGAACTCCGCGTGCAGCTTTCATGGCAAGAGATGCCCTCAGAACAAGCGTCAGGACGCTACAGCCCGTGGACCTGGCGGTAATTCGTAGCGTCGATAGCCGCGCAGTCTTTAGCAAGAGAATCCGAAAGTCAAGCACGCTGTGATTCTTCCCCAGGGACGCGGCTCTCCGGCATCGACGAAAACCGTCGACATCTATCAATCGCTTGCGAATATCTCTTTGGGTTGGAAACTCAGAGCGGGTCTGTTTCCTAAATGATGTATATTTTATTATATATGACAAATGATGTATACTTTATTATGTATAATAACGGCTTCTAATAGGTAATTGATTAGTTGATTATAATAAAAGTGATAAAAGTTGCGTTCGCTAAATAGTTTGCTATTCGCATGCAGCTTTAAGTGAAATTCCCGCTTTTTTTTCCAGTGCCAGTGACTCGGAGCCGGAGCCCCCTACCGGCACCTCCATTGCACTTTAAATAACTACGGTTGGGCCCCTAAGCGGCCACAACCGATACTGAATGATTAGGAGGTTTGCAATGGAGAACCTTGATCGCGACAAACTGGAAAGCGATCGGAATATCGACCAGTCCGAAAGCTGGAGTAGTGAGTCGAGCCCAAAGAGTGGATCCAGTGAGAGCTCCTTCGGCTCGAAACGCGAAGTGGATGAGAGTGAAAACATCGAAGACATCGACAACCCGTCGTGCGGCGGTTGCTATTATTAATGATTGCGATCTGAAAGAGGCTGCGCGGCGAGCGCGGCCTTTTCTCATCTTCATCTTCTGAGGACGATTCGAGCGTCCACAACCGTCAGCCCGTTCTCATACACGATGACCGGGTTGAGGTCCATCTCATCGATCTCCCCGTGCTTCGCCACGAGGTCGGACACTTGGACGAGAAGATGGCGAAGCGCGGCCACGTCGGCGGGCTTGCTTCCACGGGTGGCGTTTAGCAACTTCGCCCCTCGAGTCTCATCGATCATCTCCACAGCGTCGCTCTCGGACAACGGAACGATGCGGAACGAGACGTCATGGAGAACCTCGACCGCGATCCCGCCCATCCCGAACATCACCGCGTGGCCGAACTGAGCATCGCGGGTCACCCCGATGATGATCTCGCGTCCCGATTTGGCCATGGCGCTAACCAGGACTCCGCCCTGACGCGCACCGAGTCGTTGCACAATGCCGGCAAGATCCCGAAACGTTTTCCGAATCCCCGTCTCGTCTCTAACGTTCAGGATCACGCCACCAACGTCGCTCTTGTGTGTCACGTCCAGGGAGTTCATCTTCACCGCGACGGGATACCCGATCTCCCGCGCGGCGGCGACAGCTTCATCCTCCGTTCCCGCTTGCCGCGAAGGTACGACGCGGATTCCCTCGCGCTCCAGGAATCCCATCGAATCGGCAGGAGAGAGAGACTCCCCGGCCGTCGCGGCTGGCGGTGTTGCTTCTCTCACTTCGGGGAAGCGATCGCGGGCGAAATGCACATGACACGACAATGCCTTGACGGCGCGCTCGGGCGTTGGAAACACGGCGATCCCTTTCTGATGAAGGAGAAGCCGCTCGGCCCGTTCGACGTCGGCGCCACCCAAGTAGATGACGAGATCGGGTCGGCCTCTCTCCATGATCTGCGACGCGCCGGTGATCGGATCCCCGAAGATCGTGGTGACGATGTCGTAGTGATCACGTGAGGCGGCCAGGACCTGGCGGTAACGCTCGGCGTCGGTGTCGCCGGTCAGATCGAGTGGGTTTCCGACGATGCAGTGAGATGGCAGGATCTCCCGCAAGCGTGACGCCAGAAAATCGGGGAGCGGGCCGACGCGAAACCCGTTCTCCTCCGCGACGTCTGTGGCGATGATCGCCGATCCGCCGGAGCTCGTAACGATGAGCATGCGCGGCCCCGCGGGCGGCCTAACATAGGCCAGGGCTTTGGAAAAATCGTACAACTCCTCCAGAGAATTCGCGCGGTGAATTCCGAACTGACGGAAGACGCCGTCGTAGATCTCGTCTTTCCCGGCCAGCGATCGGGTATGCGACTCGGCGGCCTTGCGTCCCTGCTCGGTCCGTCCGGCCTTCAAGATCACGATGGGCTTCTGACATTTCTTGACCGCGGCAAGGAATTTCCCGGCGTCCTTCACCCCCTCGATGTACAGAGTGATTACCTTCGTGTTCGGATCGGAGGCGAAGAACTCGATGAGGTCGGCCTCGTCCACGTCGACCCTGTTTCCCATGCTCACGAACGCCGAGAAGCCAAGCTTTTCCTCGGATGCCCAGTCCGCCAGTGCTGCACCGACGGTCCCACTCTGCGATGCGATGGCCATCGCTCCTCTTTGGGTGATCAGGGGCCACGAGGCGCAGAGTCCATGATGCGGGTAGTTCACCCCCTGGCAGTTTGGTCCGACGATGCGGATGCCACACTGCGATGCGTTCCGCGCAAGCTCCTCCTGAAGACGAGCACCCTCCGCCCCCGCTTCGGCGAATCCTCCTGTGATGACGATCGCCGCCCGCACTTTTCGCTCGCCGAGCTGGAGAATCGTGGCGGGAACGGAGGCCGCTGGAATGATGACCACCGCGAGATCGATGCCCGACGGCATCGCATCCACCGACTTGACGGAAGGGATTCCGAGGATCGTCTCTCCCTTGGGGTTTACGGGAATGATCTGGCCTTCGAACCCCGCTTCCACGATGTTTCGAAAGATCTGAAATCC
>WNFU01016788.1_pt1 | contig 9999 bp, 8 predicted proteins | sample 5400121 | NCBI WGS metagenome assembly WNFU01 (sample SAMN13153360, study PRJNA577476) | soil metagenome | isolation source: 100 cm soil or saprolite under grassland replicate 1 | place: USA:California | collected 2016-06-15
TCGCCAACCGCTGCACGCACGCGCGCGCGAGCCTGTCGGACGGCGCGGTGGACGCCGCGCGTTGCGTGGTCACGTGCCCCTGGCACGCGGGCGTCTTCTCGCTCGAGACCGGGCAGGTGCTGTCGGGGCCGCCCAGCCTCCCCGTGCCGACCTATCGGGTGAAGCTGGAGGGGGACACGATTCTCATCGCCCCCGCCGCTGCGGAGGCGCGCGAGCCGACGGTTGCCCGCTGAGCTTCCACGCTTTCTGAGGGCGTGTCGCCGCCAGGCGGTCGACGCCACCCCGGTCTGGTTCATGCGCCAGGCGGGCCGTTACCTCCCTGAATATCGCGCGCTACGCGAGAAGCACTCGCTGCTCGAGTTGTGTCACACGCCCGACCTCGCCGCCGAGATCACGCTCCAGCCGGTCCGTCGCTTCGCCGTCGACGCCGCCATCCTGTTCGCCGACATCCTGCTGCCGTTCGAGCCGCTGGGACTGGGCCTGTCGTTCGCCGCGGGCGAAGGGCCGCGGATCGCCCGGCCGCTCCGGGACGCGGCCGCGGTGCGCGCGCTCCCGGCGCTGGATCCCGAAGAGAGTCTCGGCGATGTGCTCGCCGCCGCGCGCCTCGTCGCCGCCGAGCTGCCGCCGCATGTGCCGCTCATCGGGTTCGCGGGCGCCCCGTTCACGCTCGCCAGCTACGCGATTGAAGGGGGCGCGTCGAAGGGCTTCGCCCGCACCAGGGCACTCATGACCCGGGACCCCGACACTTGGCACCTGCTGTTGGAGCGCTTCGCCGATTTCACGGGGCGCTACCTCGCCGCGCAGGCGCGCGCGGGCGCGCGGGCCCTGCAGCTATTCGACAGCTGGGCCGGGTGCCTCTCGCCGGCGGAGTACCGCGAGTACGTGTTGCCGCACAGCCGCCAAGCGCTGGCGCTCGCCGCCGCGGCGGGCGTCCCGGTCATCCACTTCGGCACGGGGACGGGCCCGTTTCTCGAGGATTTCGCCGCCGCCGGCGCGGACGTGGTCGGCGTGGACTGGCGCATCCCCCTCGATGCCGCGTGGCGCCGGCTGCACAACGGCCAGGCCATCCAGGGGAATCTCGATCCCGCCGCCCTGCTCGCGCCGCGCGAGGTCCTGCGCCGACAGGTCCGGGAGGTTCTGGATCTGGCCGCCGGCCGTGCGGGGCACGTCTTCAACCTCGGCCACGGCGTCGTCCCCGAGACGCCGCCCGATGCCGTGGCCTTCGTCGTGGAGCTGGTTCATGGCGGGTGAGCCCTACGCGGTCATCCTGATGGCCTACGGCGGGCCGGAGACGCTGGATGACGTCGAGCCCTACCTGCTCGACGTCCGCGGCGGCCGCCCCACGAGCCCGGAGGTCGTCGCCGAGATCCGCGGCCATTACGCGCAGATCGGCGGCGGCTCACCCATCCGGCGGTGGACGGAAGCGCAAGGAGCGGCGCTCGGCCGCGCGCTGGGCTTGCCCGTCTACGTCGGCATGCGCCACTGGCATCCGTTCATCAAAGACACGGTGGAGCGCATCGTGGGGGACGGCCTGCAGCGCGTCGTCGCCATCGCGATGGCACCTCACTACTCGACGCTGTCGGTCGGCGCCTACGAGAAGCAGCTGCTCGAGGCGGCGCGCGGACGGCTCGAGCTCGCCCTGGTGCGGAGCTGGGGCGAGCACCCGCAGTTCCTCGAGGGGCTGCACGAGCAGCTCGCGCAGACGCTGCGCCGGTTTCCCGCCCCTCTGGAGGTGCAGGTGATCTTCACCGCGCACAGCCTCCCGCGGCGGATCCTCGAGACGGGCGACTCGTATCCGGACGAGCTGCGGCGGACCGCGCAGGCGCTGGCGGCGCGGCTGCGGCTGCGGCCCAACCAGTGGGATGTCGCCTGGCAGAGCGCGGGGCGTCTGCCCGAGCCGTGGCTCCAACCGGACGCCGCCGCGGTGCTGGAGCGGCTGGCGGCGGAGGGGCACCGCGACATCATCCTCGCGCCGATCGGATTCGTGTGCGACCATGTCGAGGTGCTGTACGACGTGGACGTGGAGTATCAGGCGCTGGCGCAGCGGCTCGGCGTTCGGCTCGAGCGCCCACGCTCGCTGAACGATGATCCTGCCCTCATTGCCGCGCTCGCGGACCTCGCCCGCCGCGCCGCCCGCGAGCGCGGCTGGCTCGCGTGACCGTCGCCGTGGTCGGCGCCGGCGTGGCAGGGCTGGCCGCGGCGTGGGAGCTCGCGCGCGCGGGCGCCGACGTCACCGTCCTGGACAGCGAACGGCGTCCCGGCGGCGTCGTGGTCACCGAGCGGCGGGATGGCTTCATCATCGAAGGTGGCCCCGACGGCTGGCTCGCCGCCGAGCCGCACATCCCCGCGCTCGCGTCGGATCTGGGCATCGTGGACCACGTCGTCCCCCAGCGCGCGCGCGGCTCGCTCCTCTGGACCGGGACGGCGTTCGAACGCCTTGCCGAGGGCCGCGCCGCCGCGCTGCTCGGCATCGAGGCGCGGCTGGAGGACGTGAAGGCCGGGTTCGCGAGCTTCGCCGGCGGCATGGGGGAGCTGACCGACGCGCTGGCCGCGCCCCTCGCCGGGCGAATCCGCGCGCCGCTGGGCGTCACGGGCATTGTGCAGGTCGGCGCGAGGTGGCGCCTTGCCGTCACCGGCGGTACGGTGGTCGACGCCGAGGCCGTGGTCCTGGCCCTGCCGATGTATGCGGCGGCTCGGCTCGTCGAGACCGCTGGCGTCGCCGGAGCCCGCCACCTCGCCGAGGTCGCCTACTTTCCCAGCCTCACCGTGTCGCTCGCGTATCGGGAGAACCAACTGGGTCGTAGTCTCGAGGGCACGGGCTTCGTCGCGTCACCCGATGCCGGCGGGGCGGTTCGCGCGGTGACGTTCGCCTCGCGCAAGTTCCCGGGCCGCGCCCCCGCGGGCCACGCGCTGCTGCGCGCGTTCCTCGGTCCGATCGAAGGCGAGCCACCGGTGGTCGCGCATCAGGCCCTTCGGGAGGTGCTGTCGCTCACCGGCGAGCCGCTGTGGACCCGCACGTTTTTCTGGAGCCGGGGCATCCCGCGCTACCCGCACGGACACGCCGCCCGCGTGGCGGACGTGCGGCGGAGGTTGGAGCGGCTGCCGCCGCTGGCGATCGCCGGGGCGGGCGTGGATGGAACGGGGGTGTCGGCGTGCGTGAAGTCGGGGCGGGAAGCGGCGCGGGTCGTGCTTAGGCGACTGGGAAAGTGCTGAGTTTGGGGGCGAGGTCCTAGCGCGCCGGCGCCCGTACCGAATCGTTGGCCCGGAGTCCCCGCTCCGGCGACCACCCGTAGTACAGCTGCAGGCAGGCGGCGATGTTGGCGGTGCGCTCTCGCGCCAGGCAGGCTCGGATCTGGCGCCGATGCTCCGTGGAATCGGCCGCCCAGGTAGAGTCTGCCGCGCGCACGGCGCGAGCTTCCGGCCAACCAGCCGCCTCGAGGCACGCCGCCATATCCCTCCATCGTCCCGGGCACTGCCGGATTTCCTGCCGGTGCTGCGGGGCGGCGGCGTTCCAGAGCGAGTCCTCGTGTGCGGCGCGGATGCTGATGAGCTCGCGCTCGCGGGCGCGCCCGGCCGCGTTGGCCTCGGCCTCCGGCCACTTGTGGTCGCTCATCAGGCACAGTGCGATGAGCTGCGCCTGCTCGTGGAGTTTGCTGCACTCCTCGACGTCCGCGCGCCGCCGCGTTGCGGAGGGGCCGCAGGCGGCGAGGAGAACGAGCGACAGCAGGACGGGACGGTGCACGGCCCGATTCTACACCAGCCGCTTCGCTTCCGCCACGATCCGCTCCACCGTCAGCCCCAGCTCCTGGTAGATCCGCTGATACGGGGCCGACGCGCCGAACCGCTCGATCCCCACCACCACTCCCCGGTCTCCCACCCAGCGATACCACGACTGCGGCGCCGCGGCCTCCACGGCGATGCGCAGCGGCACACCCGGCGGGAGCACGGCGTCGCGATACGCCGGTGGCTGCGCGGCGAAGAACTCGAGGCACGGCATGCTCACCGCACGCGTGGGAATCCCCGCCGCGGTGAGCTTCTCGTAGGCGCCGAGCATCAGCTCCACCTCCGAGCCGGTCGCCATGAGAATCACCTTCGGCCGGCCGACGGCCGCGTCCGCCAGCACGTAGCCGCCGAGGCGCAATCCGTTCGCGGGCGCGTAGCGGCCGCGGTCCACGACCGGGACCTTCTGCCGCGTGAGCACGAGCGCGACGGGCCCGGCGGTATGCAGCACCGCCGCGCGCCACGCTTCGACCACCTCGGTCGGGTCCGACGGGCGGATCACCGTCATGTTGGGGATCGCCCGCAGTGCCGACAGCTGCTCGATCGGCTGGTGGGTGGGCCCGTCCTCGCCCAGGCCGATCGAATCGTGGGTGAAGACGTAGATGACCTTGAGCCCGGCCAGCGCGGCGAGCCGGATCGCCGGCCGCATGTAGTCGGAGAAAATCAGAAACGTGCCGCCGAACGGCAGGGAGCCGCGATGGTAGGCGATGCCGTTGAGGACTGCCCCCATCCCGTGCTCGCGCACGCCGAAGTGGAAGTTCCGTCCGGTGCGGCTCGTGGCCGAGAACACGCCACCGCCCTTGATCTCCGTGTTGTTCGAGCCGGTCAAGTCTCCCGACCCGCCGATCATCTCGGGCAGCTTCGACGCGATGGCGTTGATGGTCTTCCCCGACGCGGCCCGCGTCGCCTGTGCGTCGGCGGGGCCGAACGCGGGGAGCCCCGCGTCCCAGCCTTCCGGTAGACGGCTCTGGAGCCGGCGCTCGAGCTCGGCGGCGAGGTCGGGGTGCGTCTTGCGGTACGCCGCGTAGCGAGCATTCCAGTCGCTCTCCAGCCGGGCCCCGCGCGCCGTGGCGGCGCGCCAGCGGGCCAGGGCCTCCGCGGGCACGTGGAACGGCTCGAGCGACGGCCAGCCGAGGTTCTGCTTGGTGAGCTTGACCTCCTCGACGCCCAGCGGCTCGCCGTGCGCTTTGGCGGTGTCCTGGCGGTTGGGGCTGCCGAACGCGATGTGCGTGCGTACGATGACCAGTGACGGCTTGTCCGTCATGCGCTTGGCGGCGCGGATCGCCGTGTCCAAGGCATCGAGATTGTTGCCGTCGGTGACGCGCTGCACGTGCCAGCCGTAGGCCTCGAAGCGTTTCGCGGTGTCGTCGGAGAAGGCGAGCGCCGTGTCACCGTCGATGGTGATGTGATTGTCGTCGTACAGCCCGATCAGCTTGCCGAGCTTCAAGTGGCCGGCGATGGACGCCGCTTCGTGAGAAATCCCCTCCATCAGGTCGCCGTCGGAGCAGATGAAGTAGGTGTGATGGTCGATGATGTCGTGCCCGGGCCGGTTGAACACCGCGGCGAGCTGGGCCTCGGCGATCGCCATCCCGACGGCGTTCCCCACGCCCTGGCCGAGCGGTCCCGTGGTCGCTTCGACCCCGGGCGTGTGCCCGTACTCGGAGTGCCCCGGCGTGCGCGAGCCCCACTGCCGGAACCGCTTGATCTCCTCGAGGGGCAGGTCGTACCCCGTGAGGTAGAGTACGCTGTACAGCAGCATGCACGCGTGACCGCACGACAGCACGAAGCGGTCGCGGTCGAGCCACGCCGGGTTCGCCGGGTTGTGGCGCAGATGCCGCTGCCACAGCACCCACGCCAGCGGCGCCAACGCCATTGCGGTGCCGGGATGGCCGGACTCGGCCTGCTGCACCGCGTCCATCGCCAGCGCGCGGACGGTGTTGATGCAGAGCTGTTCCAGGGCGATGTCGCGATCGGTGACGACGTCGGTCATAGCAATCCGGATTTCGCGGCCTGCCACAGCTGGATCAGCCGGTCGAATCCGTTGACAAGCAGATCCACCTGCTGGGGGCTGGGCGTCTTCTGCGCGATGACCTTGAGGTCCTCGGCGATCTTGGGCATCTCGCGGCGACCCTGCTTCCTGCTCTCGACGGCGATCTGGTCGAGCATCGTGAGGATTTTCTCCCGCACGGCGGCGTCGTCGGGCACCTGCCACAAATAGTCGGCTGCCTGTTTCCCTTCGGTACACAGCGTGCCGAGGGCGTCCAGCAACGGCTGGCGGGTACGGCGCGGAGGTTTGGGATTGGACATCGGCTCGAAATCTAATGCGGAATGCGGAATGCGGATTGCGGAATGACCTGACCACTGCAATTCCGCATTCCACACTCCGCATTCCGCATTAGATTCCCGCTTCCCATGCTCACCATCCTCGCCCTCGCCCTCCAGGCCCAGGCCGTGGCGCCCGAGTCCGGCGAAGTCCACCTGCGCAACATCCGCCAGCTGACGTTCGGCGGGCAGAACGCCGAAGCGTACTGGTCGGGCGACGGTCGGCGCCTCATTCTCCAGCGCCAGCCCGCCGACACCGGCTGCGATCACATCTACATCATGAGCGCCGACGGGTCCGACCTGCGTGAGGTGGCGAGCGGGAAAGGCCGTAACACCTGCGGGTTCTTCTTCAATCACGACCGCCGCATCTTCTATTCCAGTACCGAACACGCCGATCCCGCGTGCCCGCCGCGCCCGGACTACTCGCAGGGCTACGTGTGGGCCTTGTACGACTACGACATCTACGTCGCCGATGCGGACGGCGCCCACGCCCGCCGACTCACTACCAGCCCCGGCTACGACGCCGAGGGGACCCTGTCGCCCGACGGCCGCACCATCGTCTTCACCTCGCTCCGCGACGGCGATCTCGACATCTACACGATGCGCACCGACGGCACCGGCCTGCGGCGGCTCACCCACACCCTCGGCTACGACGGCGGACCCTTCTTCTCGCCTGACGGCAAGCTGATCGTGTACCGCGCCTATCACCCCGCCACCGCGGCCGACAGCGCCACGTATCGTGACCTCATCGCCCGGCACCTGGTGCGTCCCACGCAGATGGACCTGTGGGTCATGAACGCCGACGGCTCGGACCAGCGGCAGGTCACGCACCTCCCCGGCGCGAGCTTCGCTCCGGCGTTCACCCCCGACGGCCGGCGCATCGTCTTCGCCTCCAACTGGCGCGAGCCGCGGTCGCGGAACTTCGACCTCTATCTCGTGAACCTCGACGGCTCGGGACTGGAGCAGGTCACCACAAGCCCGGAGTTCGACGCGTTCCCGATGTTCTCCCCCGACGGGGGCAGGTTGGTGTGGGCCTCGAACCGCCACGGCTCGAAGCCCGGAGAGACCAACGTCTTCGTGGCCGACTGGATCGACCGCCCGTGACCGTGCCTCCCCCCCCGACCAAGAAGACATCGCCACCGCCCTGGTGATCTGGATCATCCTGCGCTCCTACCTGATCGAGGCGTTCCGCATCCCCTCGGGGAGCATGGAGAGCACGCTGCTCATCGGCGACTTCCTCTTCGTGAACAAGGCGGCCTACGGGGGCGAGCTCGAGATCCCCTTCACCGGCCTGCGCTTCCTGCACATCAACGGCTACACCGACCCGCACCGCGACGGCATCGTGATCTTCCGGTCGGTCGAGGACTCGACGCCGAACCTCGACATCGTCAAGCGCGTCATGGGCGAGCCCGGAGACACGCTGCAGATGATCCACGACACCCTGATCCGCAACGGGCGGCGCCTCGACGAGCCGTACGCCCTGCACCTGCCCGGCGGGGGCATGGGGGAGACGCCGTTCCAGCTCGCCGACATCCGAGCCCGGCAGCTGCCGCAATACATCGGTCCCCACCCGGAGCGCTACCACCCGACGGTTCACGACTGGGGGCCGATCGTGGTCCCGGCGGGCCACTACTGGGTGATGGGCGACAACCGCGACGACTCCCGCGACAGTCGGTTTTGGGGGTTCCTGCCGCGCTCGCATGTGGAAGGGCGACCGCTGTTCATCTATTTCAGCGTGGACCGCGACCCGTTCCGGATCCGTTGGAACCGGTTGTTCAAGGTCCCCCATTGAGACCGGCTCGCCTTGACTCCGTTTCCGCGTGGCGTTAGAACCGAAGCCATGAGCCCTCGCGCCCCGAGGTCCCTCACGTGGCGGGCGGCGATCGCGATGTCGGCGTGGCGGGCGTGGCTGCCGGGCATGGCCTATGCCCAGGAACCCGACACGATGCCTCCGAGGGTCGTCCTCCCCGCCATCACCGTTTCCGCAACTCGCAGCACGCTTCCGCTCTCCAAGACACCGCGCGCCGTTCAAATAGTGGACAAAGCGCAAATCAGCAACGCCAAGCCCACCTGGGGCCTCGACGAGGCGCTGTCCGGCGTGCCGGGCGTCTTCATCGCGAACCGCTACAACTTCTCGCTCGATCAGCGGCTCTCGATCCGCGGCTTCGGGAGCCGCGCCGCGTTCGCCGTGCGCGGGGTCAAGGTCCTGGTGGACGGCATCCCGCAGACCCTGCCCGACGGCCAGGGCCAGCTCACCAACCTCGACCTGGGCGCGGTGGACCGCATCGAAGTGCTTCGCGGCTCTTCCTCGGCGCTCTTCGGGAACGCCTCCGGCGGCGTCGTGAGCATCTGGACCGATCCCACGACCCCGGGCCGCTGGGACGAAGCGCTCCGCGTCGTTGCCGGGCGCTCCGGGGACAACACCGGCCGCACCTGGTCCAAATGGCAGACGGCGACGCGGTTCCGGGTGGGCGCGGGCAGCGGCTTCGTCAACGTGTCGCGCTTGGGGTACGACGGCGTGCGCGACCACAGCGCCGCGGAACTCCGCAACCTGAACACGCGGTTCCAGGTGCCCGTGGGCGGCTGGACGCTCGCGACGCTGGCGGACGTGGGGGATGATCCGCGGGCCGACAACCCGGGCGCGCTCACCCTTGCCGAGCTGCGGGCCAACCGGGACTCCGCGGCGGCCATCAACCTGCGGCGGAACGCCGGCAAGGACGTGACCCAGGGGCAGGTGGGCGTCACCCTGCGCCGCACGGCCGCGGACGGCGCGGAGACTGCCGTGACGGTGTTCGGACTGACCAGGGATCTCAAGAACCCGCAGACCTTCGCGTACATCGACCTGAGCCGGCTGGCCTACGGGGCGCGGGCCACCGTCACCCGCTCCGTGCCGCTGGGGAGGCTTCGCCACCTGCTGACCGCGGGGTTCGATGTCCAGCGCCAGCGCGACGACCGGGTCAACTACAACTACGTGTCGGCGACCTCTCCCCAGCGCGACACCGTGCGCCAGCTCGACCAGCTCGAGCACGTCACCGAAATCGGCCCGTTCGTGCAGAGCGCCGTCGAGCTGTCGCCGAGAGTGACGGTGACGGGGGGACTGCGGTACGACTGGGTGCGGTTCGAGGTCCATGACCGGTTGATCACAGTGACGCCTCCCAACCCCGACGACTCCGGACGCCGGCTGATGGCCGCCTTGAGCGGCTCGCTGGGGGTGGCCGTCACGCCCTCGGCTGCGGTGACCCTCTATGTCAGCCTGGGGTCGAGCTTCGAGACGCCCACGACGACGGAGCTCACCAACCGCCCCGACACCGCCGGCGGCTTCAATCCCACGCTGCAACCCCAGCGGGCGATGAACTACGAGCTGGGTGCCCGCGGGGCGGTGGACGGCAAGGGGAGCTGGAGCGTGGCGGTGTATCAGGCTGACGTGTCCGATGAGTTGATCGGCTACGACGTGGTGGGGTCGCCGGGGCGGCGGTTCTTCCGCAACGCCGGCAGCGCGCGGCATCGCGGGGTGGAACTGGGCGGTGAGCTGACGCTGCTTACCGGCGTGAGCCTGACGGGTGTGTATACCATCTCCGATTTCCGCTACCGGGACTACCTCGCCCTGAAAAACCGCCCGCTGCCGGGGATTCCTCGCTATGCGGGCCGGCTGGCGGTGAGCGTCAGGCCGGCGGCCGCGCACGGCGCCTGGATGCAGGTCGAGACGCAACACTCCTCGGGATTCTTCGTCGACGACACCGCGAGTGTGCGGACCACGCCGTGGTGGGTGACGAACCTGCGGATCGGGTGGGACGGGACCGCGGGGACAGTGCGGCTCGCCCCGTTCGTGGGGATCAACAACGTCTTCAACCGAGCGTACGTCGGGTCGGTGGTCATCAACGCCGCCGCGGGCCGCTA
>WNFU01024808.1_pt1 | contig 9998 bp, 8 predicted proteins | sample 5400121 | NCBI WGS metagenome assembly WNFU01 (sample SAMN13153360, study PRJNA577476) | soil metagenome | isolation source: 100 cm soil or saprolite under grassland replicate 1 | place: USA:California | collected 2016-06-15
CGTTGAACATTCGCAAACATTGATTGATTCCATACAATATCATAACTCCTCAAGAGGCAATTATCTGCCACCTGCATCATATAGTTTGGTGGAGCAGGTAAGTAATAAAGCAGTGTTTAGTTTTTGTATGTGTCCCGGTGGCATCATTGCACCTGCTGCAACTAATCCTGGTGAATTGGTTGTAAATGGATGGAGCCCCAGTAAACGAAATAATCCTTTTGCAAACAGTGGAATGGTGGTGCAGGTGGAGATGAAAGATGCAATGAATTATTTTAGAAATCAAGAATCAAAAATTAGAAATCCGAAATCCGAAATCCGAAAATCAGATATCAGACATCAGACATCATCAGATCCTTTATTACTTATGCATTTTCAAAAAGATGTAGAACAGAAAGCTTATGAAGCGGGCGGCGGAAATCTTGTAGCACCGGCTCAGCGCATGATTGATTTTTGTAACAATAAAATTTCTTCAACACTTCCTGAGTGCAGTTATTTACCCGGTGTGTATAGCACCGACCTAAAAAATGTGCTGCCTGTTTTTATACACAATTCACTGCAACAGGGTTTTAAAGCCTTTGGCAAGAAGGTGAGAGATTATTTTACAAATGATGCTATTGTTGTTGCTACTGAAAGCCGCACATCCTCCCCTGTTCGCATACCAAGAAATGAAAAAACACTTCAACATGTTCAGATAAAAAATTTATATCCATGCGGAGAAGGCGCCGGTTACGCAGGCGGAATTGTAAGCGCAGCAATGGATGGAGAAAAAATTGCAGCAATGATTGCAGTTTTGTTGCAGCATTAATTGTAATTGTAAATTGTGAGTGTGAGCAATGAACAGAATACTAATCATGAATCGTCAATCATGAATGGTGAATGCTTAAAAAATCAGATATCCTACATCGTACATCAGACATTTAACTTCACGTGCTGCCATTTTTGAACCGGTTGTAATATTTTTCACAATTCAACTACTAATATTTTTAAATAAAGAAACGCGATTATGAATTGAGGAGTGATGCATTTTAGATAGAAAGTACAAGTGTGCGACGCAACGAAAGCATCATTTATGTACCAATGCCTGGCTCACAAAAATCATAACAATAATTGCAACAATTAAAAATTATCTTGCCATACATTTAAACATAAAATAATTCATAAGCTATGCCATTACTCGAACTGCAACATTTGAAAAAATATTATGCTACCCAAAAAGCAGTTGATGATATTAGTTTTAGTATAGAGAAAGGAACCATTTTTGGTTTACTCGGTCCAAACGGTGCTGGTAAAACTACACTGCTGCGCATGATCACCGGTATTTTTTATCCGGATGAAGGAGCCATCCTTTTCGACGGTGCACCATTTGATCCCGTTAATGATATTATTAAGATTGGTTACATGCCTGAAGAAAGAGGCTTGTATAAAAAGATGAAAATCGGTGACCAGGTTTTATACCTTGCGCAACTGAAAGGACTTAGCAAAACAGAGGCGATGAAAAAAATAAAATTCTGGTTCCAGCGTCTCGAAATGGAAAGCTGGTGGAATAAAAAAGTGGAAGACCTTAGTAAAGGTATGAGCCAGAAACTGCAGTTTGTAGTAACCGTTTTGCATGAGCCCAAATTAATTATACTCGATGAACCCTTCAGCGGGCTTGACCCTTTAAATGCGAACTTGATTAAAGATGAAATTTATGGACTTGCACAACGCGGCTGCACCGTGATATTCAGCACGCATCGTATGGAACAGGTAGAAGAAATATGCGACCAGATTGTTTTGATAAATCTTGGAAAGAAAATTTTAGATGGAAGTGTACAACAGGTTAAGCACGATTTTAAAGAAAATATATTCAGCATTCAATTGAGCGGAGTGCCTGGAAACATTGTAAGCAATGCATTTGAAGTGATTGATACAAAAGTGAGCAAACTTATAGTAAAAATAAAAGATGATTATAAAAGCAATGATGTGCTGCAATATTTTATTCAGCAAAATGTAAATATTGAAGCGTTCAATGAAATACTGCCTTCACTAAATGAGATTTTTATAAAGCTTGTAGAAAGTACACATGCTACTACCCGTTCATTTCAAAAAGTGGAAGCTTGACGAATTTAAAATGTAAATGGAATTTGGAATTAGGAATTTGGAATTAGAGGAAACACAAACTGGAAACTAAATACTGACTGATAATTGAAAACTATAAACTAATTTATGAATAAAATATTACTGGTATCGAAACGAGAATTCTTAACGCGTGTTCAAAAGAAAACATTTTTGTTGACCACTATTTTATTACCGCTAATTATATTTGGTTTTTATGCACTCATCATATATTTCTCTGTAAGCAGCGGCAGCACACTGAATATTGCAGTGGCAGACAATGCCAATATTTTTGACGGGCAAATTAAAAATACAGATGAAGTACATTTTATTTTTTTAAAGAACGAAACGCCGGCTTCCCTGAAATCAAAGCTTGAAAAAAATGAGTATAACGGATACATTTATATTCCCGAAGAAACCAATGTGCTGAACACTGGTACCATTCAACTTGTATCAGCAAAATCTATCGGGCTAATTTCAAGAGGTCACATACAAGATATTATCAATGATAAGCTTCGTGAAAAAAGATTGCTCTCGCTTAATGTTACAAAGAGTCAGCTTGATAGTGTGCAGCGCCATACTGAAATAAATTTCATCACGCTTCATGGTAACCATGACGCTGATTCAAAAGAAGACTCTGATACAAAAGCAGGTTTTAGTTATGCAGTAGGTTATATTTCAGGCTTTCTTATTTACATCATTCTTTTTATCTATGGCACTATGGTGATGCGTGGTGTAATGGAAGAAAAAGTTAGCCGTATTGCTGAGGTAATTGTAAGCAGCGTAAAACCTTTCCAGTTGATGATGGGAAAAATTTTTGGCATCGGCGCTGTTGGTCTTGTTCAATTTATTATATGGGTAATCCTGGTGAATGGTCTTTTTATTTTATTGCCGGTAATTTTTCCTGGTCTTATGGGTCACGCACAAAATATGCCTATGCAACCCGGTGGTTTAGCAGCAGCACAGGCTGCGCAAAACAGCGGTGCATTTGCCGAGTTAAGTAAGGGACTTAGTGAAATTAATTTCCCGCTTATCATCGGCTGTTTTATATTTTATTTTCTTGGTGGCTATCTTTTATATTCCTCATTATTTGCTGCTGTTGGCAGCGCAGTAAATGAAGATCCGCAGGACGCACAAAGTCTTCTACTGCCCATCACCATGCCCATCATTTTTGCAATTGTTATTATGACCAAAGCCGTGAACGATCCATCAAGTGGCATTGCCGTATTTGGCAGTTTATTCCCGCTTTTTTCACCAATTGTAATGATGGCACGCATTGCACATGGAGTGCCTGATGTGGTTCCTTACTGGCAACTTGCAGCAAGCATGCTTTTTTTAATTCTTGGCTTTCTTGCTACAACATGGATTGCTGCAAAAATTTATCGCATAGGAATTTTATTGTATGGTAAAAAAGTTACCTGGAAAGAAATGTGGAAATGGGCATTTAGAAGAAGTTGATTTTTTATGTAGCGAGCTTTTGTACTTATGGCATCGCTTCTTGTGTCACTCTCTTCTGCGCTTTGTTCATTATGCTGCTTTTTGCGAATCGTTAATCATAAATCGCAAGACAGAGAATATAAAATGCCTACTACATTTACTATAATTAATGATTCATATTGATTTCGTGTGCTTCGCTTTGCTCACCATGGTTCTGAACCTCGAAGTGAGTGACACAACAAAAGCTCAATAGCAGCACGAACGCTAAGTACATTATCTAAAACACTTTCCTCATTTTTCTAAATGATATAAATCATAGTTCTTTGCGCAATGTATCCGCTCATCAGGAATCTTTTATTTTTATTTCCACCGGAAGATGTGCATTATTTTACTATGAATGTATTGCATAATGTGTGCAGCATTCAGTCTGTAAAAAACAATATCAGAAAAAATTTTTCTTTTAATAATGCAGCACTGCAAAAAAAATTGTTTGGATTAGATTTTAAAAATCCCGTTGGTCTTGGTGCTGGATTTGATAAAAACGCTTTGTATATAGATGAACTGGAAACACTCGGTTTTGGATTTATAGAAGCGGGAACGGTTACTCCTTTGCCGCAAAGTGGTAACGAAAAGCCACGCCTGTTTCGATTGTCAAAAGATAATGCGCTTATTAACCGAATGGGATTTAATAATGATGGTGTTGAAACTATTGCAAAGCGATTATACAACCGGAAACTTAAACGCGTAAAATCAACACTGGTGGTGGGCGGAAATATTGGTAAGAACAAATCAACACCAAATGAGAATGCATGGAAAGATTATGAGATTTGCTTTAATAATTTATTTGATTGTGTAGATTATTTTGTTGTGAATGTAAGCAGCCCGAATACGCCCGGCTTGCGTGAACTGCAGGAGAAAGAGTCACTTAAAAGAATTCTTGCTCACCTGCAAAATATCAATGCTTCCAAAACAATATACAAACCATTGCTGCTTAAAATTGCCCCTGATCTCAACATAGCGCAACTTGATGATATTATAGACCTCTCATTTGAAGTTAACCTGGATGGGCTTGTTGCAACCAACACAACCATTACCAGGGAATATTTAAAAACAGATGTTCAAAAGCTTAACAAAATCGGATCTGGCGGTTTAAGCGGAAAGCCTTTGCTGAAGCGTTCAACAGAAGTATTGCGTTACTTAACGAAACAATTAGAGAACAAGATTCCTGTAATTGCAAGTGGTGGAATATTTAATGGTGCAGACGCGAAAGAAAAATTTGATGCTGGTGCTTCACTCGTGCAGGTATGGACAGGATTTATTTATGAAGGCCCCTCGATTGTAAAAAATATTTGTAAGTATTTAGTTGAAAGTAAGACTAATAGTCTACAATAATTTCGTCATTAAAAAACATAGGAATGGAATATTTGTTTACTGTTGATTCATTAATAAGCCTTGTAACACTCACAGTTCTTGAAATTGTATTGGGCATAGATAATGTAATTTTTGTTTCTATATTAATTGGAAGGCTTGATGAAGTAAAACAAAAATTGAATGCAAGACGCATTTGGATGATTGCCGGAATTGCCGTGCGCATTGGATTGCTTGGCGCTTTAAGCTGGCTTGTTGCCAATGGAAGCAGGGAATTATTTGGATTTACTTTTTATGAAAAACATTATCCGTTTAATCTGCGTAATTGCATCATGTTTGCGGGTGGCTTATTTTTATTGTATAAAACCGTAAAAGAAATACATCATAAGCTTGAAGGTGAAGAAGATACTTTGAATGTAAAGAAAAATTCAAGTGCGTTTAGTATAATTGTGACGCAAATTATTTTGGTTGATACGGTTTTTTCTTTCGATAGTATTATCACAGCTATTGGTCTTGCCAAACATGTTGAAATGCTGGCATTGGCATTCCTGTTGATGATTGGCTTTAGTTTATTCTTTGAAGGTTTGGAGCCGCTACACCATAGCTATATTGATAAATCGTATATCTATGTTGCTATGGCTTTTTCTTTTGCCGTGGAGTTGCTCAATATTCGTATGCGCAGAAAGCAAAAGGAAAGACAAGTAGTTAAATTACGAGGACCAAAAGTTCCGGAAAAAAGATAGGAATCAGTAGGAAAGAATTGGAATTTGGAATTTGGAATTAGGGCAACAATATAAACCCAGAACAGAGAACTCAAAACATAAAAGTATTAACCATTTCTCCTCCACCAATATTCCTGAATTTTTAAAGCGGCTGTTGTAGAAATAATTGCAACGATGATTCCAGCAGCCACATCAAGAGGAAAATGTTGTGCAAGATATACTCTTGAATAACCTACAAGCAAAGCATAAATAAGTCCAACAATAAGCCACCATCTTTTGTTAATAAGCAAACAAAACAACAGGTAGAAACAAAAGGCTGTTCCTGTATGTCCCGAAGGGAAACTTGATGTTTTATATATTTCCACACCCTGCACAAGATGAATAAGTAACGGATCAGTAATAACTTTTATTGGTCGCAGAACACCAGGTATAATCATGGTTTTAATCACTCGTGTTAATACGGTGGAAAGTACAAAAGCACTAACAAGCAAGGGCAATACATCTTTTCTTTTTAGTATAAAAAGAGTGAATAACAATACCGGAATCCACATAAGACCATCGCCGCCATAAGTGAATATCAAAAAGAAATAATCTGCTATACCTCCTGCATCTGCATTAAGTAATAAAAAAAATTGTTCTTTACCAATAACAAATGAAATGAAGAATAATGCAAGCGCTATTATAAGTGAAATAGTAAGCGCTATTTTAAAATATCTGGTATTAAGGCTTTGCATTATTCTTTAAAATAACTGTTGTGGGTAATTCAAAAATATCATGATGTCTTGCTATCTCCTGTAATGGCAATGCTTTCAATGAATCAAGATAATTTAATCTCGTTATAACAATAGCATTACGGGTACTGTCTAACCAATGTTTTAAAGTATTTACGTCATAGGTTCGCGGAATATTTTTATCAAGATAAAACCTGTATCCCGGATTAAAAATATTATAAGCATAAATGTTTGGATATTGCTTTACGATGTTAATTGTTTTAGCAACGGGATTTTGTTTATATAAAGCAGGATAGAAAAAATGTAATCCAATTATATTAAAAAAACAATATGCTACGAATATTACAGACAATCTTTCATGCCAGTTATTTTTTATAAATACTGCCACGATTAATATCAATGGTGTTATCAATAAAAATAGTGATAACCAATTTATTTCTTTAGCCTCCGCTTCGCGAGCTATGGCAAAATAACCTGCAATAGGAATAAGCAGTGTAAACAGCAGAACGATGAAGCAGGGATATTTTTTAGAAGTAATTTCCTTGTTAAGCAATGATGCAATAAAACTTCCAAGCACAACGGCTGCAAAAGCATAACAGGGCATAGGATAGTTGGGCAGTTTCGTGCTTGATATACTAAAGAATGCTATAAATGACAATACTACAACAGCACTGAATTGCACAAGTTGGTTTTGAAAAATTTTTTTCCGTTGCTTAATAGTTTCGCCAATAAAGCTCATAAATGGTAAAAGACCTATCAATACAAATAAAACAGGAAACAGAAAAAAACCACCATGCCCTTCCTGGGGAGAAGAGAACCGATTTAAATTATTTTCAATAAAGAAACCTTTTGTCCATTCACCATTTGTGGCTTTATCAACAGCGATATACCATGGAAGAGTAATGACGCATAACAAAACAAAAGCAGGAATAAGATGCCAGGTAAAACCGACCTTCCATTTTTTTGTAAATGCAACCCATATCAATACACATAATCCGGGCAAGGCCAATGCAACAGGACCTTTAGCAAGCGTCGCCAGGCCAAGTGCTACAGTGGCAATATATAACTGCGAGATTTTATTTTCCTGCAACCATGTAAATGCACTGAACAAACCAAGCGTAATAAAAAATATTAAATATGGATCCGGAACAGCAAGCCGAAACTCAAATAAAAAATGACTGCTGGTCACCAATACTACTGCAGCACAAAATGCAGTGAATGCATTCAACAATCTTTTTGTATAAAAATAAGTAACCAATACTGTTAGCAAACCCATGACAGCAGAAAAAAATCTTGCTGCAAATTCATTTACGCCAAACATTTTGTAAGCAACTATCATGAAGAAATAATGCAGCGGCGGTTTATCCGTTCTTAGTTCTCCGTTAAAGGTTGGTAATATCCAATCATTGCGTTGCATCATTTCCCTGGCACATTCTGAGTTCCGCGCTTCATCTAAAATATAAATAGGTGTTGCTTCCAAACGAAACAACAACAAAAACACAAGAAGGATAAACAATAACCAGAAGTAAGATGATTTATAAGATGCCTGATTCAACAAGATTTCGTTTTGCCGCAAAGCTAAGGAAACAGTTGAAGCATATAATATGATCAGCAACTATCAACTTCATTACTTCTTAAGTGAATGTTAACTTAGCTACTTAACTAACAACAGGCATTCTTTATGCTTTGTATATGCAAATCCTAAATGAACATGTATAGAATGTTTTTCTTTTTTTAATTATAAATTTTAGTGCCCATGCCCAATTGTATAAGGTTGACACTTTGAAAAATGCTGGTGCATATATTAATTCTTTTGTCCTGTTACCTTTTCAGGTACTGATAATAACGGAGATAATTATGCTGCCGTCTTCAATCAATATTATGATGAATCCGGAAAGGCACAGGAAGTTGAGCTTGCACGAATTAATCTCAATACAAAACAAGTTCAATACAAAAAATTGCATGGAGTATTGAGTGGCAAAGGTTTTTATTGGATACATGTTTTCGATAACAAAGGCAATGTGTATTTATCAATGAATACGAATAACAGAAAAATTATTCGTTTAAACCTTATGGATTCATTTGAATTTACAGATTTAGGTAACCCTTTTATAAATGGAACCACTTTGGCATATTCTGCATCATTCGGAAGAGATGGCAATTTATATTTCGGCGGCAGCAGTGGCGGTACTTACTGGAGTGCATACAATATGGCAAACAAAACTTTTGAAAAACATCCAATAGTTGATCCAAACAATGATTATGTTTTAAGTATAGCCGGTGATTCGGATTTTGTTTATATGCAAATAGGGCAGAGAAAAGCAATAAATCTTTGGAGTGTAAATAAACAAACCAATGAAAAGAAAATATTATTCGTTGTACCCAATACAACACGCATTTCCCTTGGTACTTACAATGACGGAATTTATGCAGGCATAGATGTTGATACTTTGGTGGCTACATTTCGCTTAGAACATGGAAAGGCTGTTAAAGTTGCAGGAATATCATCCTCACCTGTTGCACAATTTGAAAATAATGCCAACAAAAAGAATATAACTACCGCTTTTGACGCTGTCAGTTCACAATTATTTTTTTCATTTGATAATAAAAAATTTGACAGCATCAACATAAAAACAAATTCTATTCAAACAGGTATCCGCAGAATATTTTCTTTTCCAAATGATAAAGAAAACATTTACTACGTTGGTGATTATTATGGTAATTATTACAGGTATAATTTGAGGGAGCAAAAATCATATCTGTTGGGTTCAACAGGTTATAATGTATATTCCTTTCTTCCGTTAAACGACAGTATGATATATATGAGTGGATATCCCAGCGGCTATATTATGTTATGGAATCGCGATAAACAGTGGACAACACAAAAATTTTTGAATGGCAAAACAGTTGATGCAAAAGAAGCTATTGCTAGTCCGCGATTACTGCATTACTGGAAAAGCGAAGGCACACCTCCCGCTGGTTTTCATCACACTTACCAAATGGTGATGGACAATAAAGGAAATATTATTGGCGCCGGTGATGTTATTTAAACAAACTCATATCCTAAGCTCTGAAACTCAAGAAGCTAATAATTTTTTTAAACTTAATGACAAGGATCTACACTGTTGCTTAATCTTTCAACATAAGGTTTACTACCATCAACCACTTCAAAATGTGCCATCATACCAGCTTCATGATGTTCAAGGATATGACAATGATACATCCATCTTCCAGGCCGATTGTCTGGTATCCATGCAATTTTTACTTTGCTTCGTGGCTTAAGATTATATGTGTCTTTCCATGCTTTGTATGCAGGAGCTTTTCCATTTTCCTCAATTACCTGAAAGAAAAAACCGTGCGAATGAAAAGGATGATCCATCAGGCTTGTATTGGATACTTCCCATATTTGCAATTCACCAATATTTACGGGTTTATCGGCTGTATGCACATCATTGTTTACAAGAAAATCAATACCATGTTTCCAACTGGCAACCACCGAAAACTTTACTTTTCTTGTTACCGGTGCGTCTTGTGGCGCTAACGCTTCTATCTTTCTTAAATTCTCTGGAATAAATGCCACTGAAGATTTTGCTGCTCCAACTTTAACTGTTGCATATTGCTGATGCTTTGGTTTTATAGAAGTCAT
>WNFU01010843.1_pt1 | contig 9996 bp, 8 predicted proteins | sample 5400121 | NCBI WGS metagenome assembly WNFU01 (sample SAMN13153360, study PRJNA577476) | soil metagenome | isolation source: 100 cm soil or saprolite under grassland replicate 1 | place: USA:California | collected 2016-06-15
GATCCCGCGGCAGTCAAGCCGGAAGAAGCCCTCGAGGAACACCACAAGACCTGTGAGCATCACTGCGCCTGCGCCGATCCGCCCCAGGACGTCGGGACTCAGCGCGCGCCAGAGCCCAAGGCCGAGGAGGATGATCAGGATCCCGCTGAGGTTGTCCCCAATCTGGTTGTAGATCCACGCCTTGTTCGCGGTCAGCGCCCCGAGATCCGACAGATCCTCGTCCGCAGAGCTGTAAGCGTCTGGTTGCGCGAGCGCGCCCCCGATCCAGCCGACACTGACCGTGACAAGTGCGAGAAGCCCGCAAACCCCGGCGGCGCGCCGCGCGAAGGTGTGCTCCGACTGCCGGGGCCGAGCTCCGTTGATCATTCGTACTGGAGTGCTTCGAGTACGTTCAGCTTCGAGGCGCGCCTGGCTGGCAGGATCGCGGCCAGCATGCCGGCGAGGATCGCGACGGCGACGAAGGCCGCCAGGGACTTGTACGGGATCGCGAACACGACTCCGTAGCGGGAGAGCGCGAGTGACGTGAGCCCGGCGAGGAAGATGCCGATCGCCATCCCAAGTGAGGCGCCGATCAGCGCGGTGACGATGCTTTCGTGGCGGATCATCCGGCGGACCTGCCGGCGGGTCATGCCGACCGCCCTGAGCATGCCGATCTCGCGTGTCCGTTCGAAGACGGAGAGGACGAGCGTGTTGATGACGCCGAACATGCTCACGATCACGGAGAGGCCGAGCAGCACGTAGAGGATGTTGAGCATCGTCTTCAGGTCGCTCAGCTGGCCGTTCTTGAACTCGTCTCGCGTCTCGACCTCCGCGTTCGGGAAGGCGGCGAGGGCCTGCTTAAGCCGCGCGCTGTTCTCGTCTGATGGGCCGCCGCGAACGTTCAGCAGCGTGTACTGGTTGTCGTGGTTCGCGAACGAGTCGTCGAAGGTCGTCTTCGAGATCGACACGTCGCCGAACGGGGAGCCGCCGTCCGGTTGGTCGAAGATTCCCGCGACGTGGAGGTGGAGCGTCTTGCCCGTCGGCGTCTTCACGATCAGCGCAGAGCCGACGCTGAGCGAGTGGTCGTCGGCGTAGCGGTCACCGATGAAGGCGCCATCCCGGCCGAGCTGCGCGGGGACGCTGCTGGAGCCGCTCGACCACGTCACATCGACGACCTTGGTCGCGTTCCCGTCAACGCCGCTGACTTGGATCGACTTGCCGGCCAGTTTGCCGTTGCCGCCACGGATCTCGGAGAGGACCTCGACACCCGGCGTCTTCGCCGCCGCCTGCGCGGCCTTGTTCGTGAGTGCGTTGTTGCCGGCCGTGATGGCGTAGTCGGCGACGAAGAGCTCGTTGACCGAGCTCGCGAACGAGGAGCGCAAGCCTTCCCCGATCACGGCCACGAAGGTGATCAGGGCGAGCCCGATCATCACCGCGGCCGCCGTGGAGGCGGTTCGGGCCGGGTTTCGCACGGCGTTCTGGCGGGCCAGTGACCCGGCGGTGCCACCGAAGCGTGCCCCCGGCGCTCCGAGCAGGAAGGCGAGCGGACGCACGACGCGCGAGGCGACCATCGCCACGCCGACGAACAGGAGCAGGACGCCGACCACGAGCGCGAGCAGGCGCGTCTTGATGTCGACGCCGTCGGCGAAGACGCCGTAGGAGAAGAGCGCGACGGCCGCCCCGACCACCGTCGCTGCCGTGGGCAGCGCGTAGCGGGCGAAGCGCGACCTGGGCATCACCGCGCCCTCGCGGACGGCCGCGATCGGCTCGATCCGGGTGGCGCGGAGCGCCGGCCGCAGACTCGCCAGCAGTGCGATCAGCGTCCCGACCGCAAGGCTGACGACGATCGTCCGTGTGGCGAAGACGATCCCGCCACTTGGCAGCTCGAAACCGGTCGCGTCGAGAAGCACCTTCAGGCCAACTGCGATCGCGAGCCCGAGGAAGAGCCCGATGATCGAGCCGATGATGCCGACGACGAATGCCTCGAGCACGACCGAGCCGAGCACCTGACGGCGCGAGGCGCCGAGCGTGCGCAGGGTGGCCAGCTCGCGCATCCGCTGCGCGACCGTGATCGCGAGCGTGTTGGCGATGACGAAGCTGCCGACGAACAGCGCAATGCCCCCGAAGCCGAGCAGGAAGTACTTGATGACGTTCATTCCCGCCTGCGTGTCCTTGCTGTCCGAGCTCGCCTGTGCGGAAGCGCTCTTCACCTGCGTCGTGTCCGAGAGGAGCGGGCGGATCTGACTGAGCAGCTGCGCGTCCGACACGCCGTCCTTGGCCTGGACGCGAATGAGATCGAATTTGCCCTGCTTGTCGAACAGCCGCTGGGCGGTGGGGAGATCGAAGACGGTGATCGTTGTGCCGCCGATCGAGTCGACCGAGCCGAAGCGGACAAGCCCGCTGACCCGGTAGTTGCGGACGGGGCCGTCTGCGAATGCGCCGACCGTCTCGCCGAGCCCAAAGTGCTGCTTCCCGGCGGTTGCCTTGTCGATCGCGACCTCACCCTCGCCCCGCGGCCAATGGCCGGTGACGAGCTTGACCGGGTTGAGGCTCTGGTCGGCAGAGGGGTCGACGCCGACCGCGTTGCCGCTTCCGGCCTTTCCGATCGGCTTGCCGCCCTTGTCGACCAGCCTCGCCTGATCTTCGATCGAGCCTTGTGCGAGGCGCACGCCGGGCAGGCTCTCGACCTTGCTCAGCACGTCGGCTGAGAAGGCCGGCGCCTCGGCAGTGTCGTCGCCGGTGTTGACCGCTTCCTCCGAGCTGATCACCGCATCGGTGGCATGGTACGACTCGTCGTAGATGCCGTCGAAGGTCTTGCCGAGCGTGTCGGTGAGGACGAAGCTGCCGCTGATCATCGCGACGCCGAGCACGATCGCGAACGCCGTCAGCGTGGCGCGGAGCTTGCGGCCGAGCAGTCCCTTGAGGGCTACGCCGATCATCTTCCGCTCACTTTCTCCATCGCCTTGAGGATCTCGTGTGCCGTCGAGGGGCCGAGGTCATTGACGATCAGACCGTCGGCGAGGAAGAGGATGCGGTCGGCGATCGCCGCCGCGTGGGCGTCGTGGGTGACCATCACGGTCGTTTGCCCGTAGTTCGTGACCGAGTCGCGCAGCAGCTCGAGGATCTCGCCGCTCGTGGTCGAGTCGAGGTTGCCCGTCGGCTCGTCCGCGAACATGACCGTTGGCCGCGAGACGAGCGCGCGGGCGATCGCAACGCGCTGCTGCTGCCCGCCCGAGAGCTCAGCCGGCCGGTGCGAGAGCCGCTCCGTCAGCCCGACCTTCGCACTCAGCTCCTCAACCCAGCCGTTCTTCGACTTGGCGCCGGCCAGCTCGAGCGGCAGAACGATGTTCTCCCTCGCGGTCAGCATCGGCAGCAGGTTGAAGAACTGGAAGATGAAGCCGATGTGCTCGCGGCGCAGCCTCGTCAGCTGCGCGTCGCTCAGGTCAGTGATCTCGATGCCGGCGATCGTGACTTCGCCCTCCGTCGGCTTGTCGAGACCGGCGAGGATGTGCATCAGGGTCGACTTGCCCGATCCGGACGGACCCATCACCGCAGTCAGCTTCCCCCTCGCGACCTCGAGCGAGACGCCGCGGAGCGCCTTCACGCACGTGCCGCCCTCGCCGTAGCGGCGGGTGACCGCCGTGGCGCTGACCACCGTGGCTGTCTGCCCGCTGTCTTCCCGCTCCTTCTGGATCACGATCGTTTCCATGTGTTTCGCTCCTTTCGCTTGGATTCAGCTGGGTTCGAGAAGTGCGCGGTCAAAGAAGCCGACGACGCGCCGCTCGTATTGCTGCGGGTGAGCCCCGAGCCCGCCGGTGTGACCAGCGTCGGCGATCTTCCAGAGCGTCTTTGGCTCACCCGCCGCCGCATAGAAGGTCGCGTTCAGCTCTTCGCCGCCGAGAGGATGTCCGGAGTAGATGAGGAACAACGGCCGGGGCGAGATTCGAGCGACGAGGTCTTTCAGGTTGGGTGGCGGCGCGCGGTTCGAGAAGAAAGCGATCGCCGCCGTCTGCGTCGCCCAGAACGGCGCCAAGAGCCACTTGCGAGCGCCTGGCTTCAGCATCTGCTCGCGGATCGAGCGCATGCCTGCTCCCTCCGAGACGACGGCTTTGAGCGTGTCCGTTTCGCCGGCGGTCTGCAGCATCAGCTCGCCGCCGAGCGAGAGCCCGAGCCCGCCGATCCGCTGTGGGTCGACGTCGGGTCGGCGCTGTAGGTAGGCGAGCGCGCCCTTCACGTCCCGCTCGCCGCCCCAGCGGTAGGGGTCGCCCTGGCTCTGGCCGGTGCCGCGCGGGTCGAAGATCAGGACGCCGTAGCCGTGCCGCGCAAGCAGGCGCACGTGCTCTTGCGGGCCACTGCGGCCGCTTGCCGGAAGCACGATCACCGCGGCGCGGTTCTTCGAGGGGATGTACCAACCGGCGAGCTTCAGCCCGTCGCTGGTCTTGAAGGTCACGTACTCGTAGCGGACGCCGAGGTGAGGCCGCGGCGCGAACGAGCGGCCGAAATGCGTATATCCGTAGGCGAAGAGAGTCGGGAAGGCGATCTCGAAGAAGACGACGGCGGCGGCGATGCCGACGAGTGAACGGCGGAGATAACGCCGGCGTCGGCTCTCGTCGAGCCGCCTCGTCTTCCACAGCTCGACGGCACCCAGGGCCACGAGCACGAGCCCGGCAAACAACGCAAGCAGCCCGGTGTAGTCGTCGCCCGACGGCCCGACGGTAACCGTGTGGTAGCCGCCCTCGACCGCACCGGCCACCAGCCCGAACAGCCCGAGCATGAGCGCGATCGTCGCCCGAACGCCGGCCCGCATACGCGGATAGGCAGCAACAAGCAAGACGAGCACCCCGAGCGGCACGACACCGCTGATGAGGTGATCGCCCGCCGCGGTCCCCGGCTCCGGTTGCAGGAAGGAATCATCGAGCAGGTGAACGGCCACTGCGCCCGTCGCCAACAGAAACAGCGTTCTCTTGGGTCGCACGATCGCCGCAAGCCGAGCCAGGCGGCGCTCCGGCGTCCACGAACGCGACGCGGCTGATTCGGTCACAGACTGTTCCTCCGTCCTCGGGCAGTTCCGTCGATTCCACGACGATGACGCCGGACAGGGCAAACACCAATGGGGGCAGCTCGCCTCTTGGGGTGCGTCCAGACGCACCTTGGGGGTGCGGTCTCTTGCCGGCGGGCGGATTAGGAACGCAGCAAGGCGAGCACCGCAAGGACACGGCGGTGGTCGTCGCCGCTCATGCTCAAACCGAGCTTCTCGAAGATGCTCGTAATGTGCTTTTGCACGGCGCGCTCGGAGATCACGAGCCGCTCGGCGATGCCCTGGTTCGAGCGACCCTCGGCCATCAACTCGAGCACCTCGCGCTCGCGTGGCGTGAGCGCCGCGAGCGGATCGTCGCCGCGGCGACGACCGAGCAACTGGGACACAATCATGGGGTCGAGCGCGGAGCCGCCCTCAGCGACGCGCCGAACGGCCGCTGCGAATTCCTTCACGTCGCTGACCCTGTCCTTGAGCAGGTAGCCAACCCCCTCGGCCGAATCCGCCAGGAGCTCCTCGGCGAGGCCAAGCTCGAGGTACTGAGAGAGGACGAGCACGCCCACGGAGGGGTAGCGGGCGCGGATCTCCTGCGCTGCGCGCAGGCCCTCGTCCTTGTGGGCGGGCGGCAGCCGGATGTCGACGATGGCGACGTCCGGCGAGTAGCTTCGCACCTTGAGCAGGAGATCGTCGGCGGTCGTGCACTGGCCGACGACCTCGAAGCCGGCCTCACCGAGCAGGCGCACGAGTCCTTCCCGCAGGAGGACGCCGTCTTCGGCGAGCACTACGCGCACGGAATCTCCGCCTCGACGCGCGTGCCGCCGCCGGCCGGGCTCCAGATCCGTAGCCGGCCTCCCAGCGCCTCGACCCGATCGGCGAGGCCGCGCAGACCTGACCCTCCGTGTGTGTCGGCCCCGCCGATGCCGTCGTCGACGATTTCGACGACGAGTCGTTTGTCCGCCTGTCGGACTGCGACGGCCGCCGAGGACGCGCACGCGTGCTTCGCGACGTTGGTGAGGCTCTCGGAGACGACGTAGTAGGCGGCGACTTCCTCTCGCTCCGGCAGGCGCTCGTCCAGATCGACCGTCAGCCGGACCGGTATCTGGGCCCGCGCCGCAAGCGTCTTGAGCGCGACCGCAAGGCCGTGACCCGTCACGACCGCCGGATGGATTCCGTGCGCGAGCTCGCGTAGCTCGCGCAGCGACTCCGTCACCTCGCGTCGCGTCTGGTCGAGCGCGGCCTTCGCATCCGGCTCGCGCTCGAACCGCTGCTCCAGCAGGCCGAGCTCGAGCGAAAGGGCGACCAGCCGCTGCTGCGCGCCGTCGTGGAGGTCGCGCTCCAGCCTTTGGCGTTCCGTCTGCGCAGCTTCAATGACTCGGGCGCGAGAACCTTTCAGTTCCTGCAGCCGCGCGCGCAGCTCCGCGTGCAGACGGGCGTTCTCGAGCGCGAACCCGGCGGCGGCGGTCACCGCGTCGAGCAGCTCTTGCTCGTCGCGCAGCGACGCATCGTGCACCAGCACCGCGACGTGCGACCCGTCGTCACGGTCGATCAACGTGGTTGCTCTATCGGCACGCGTCGGCAGCTCGATCGCTCGCCCGTCAAGGTCCGCGTACCTGTCGTACTCCGCAACCCAATAGGCGATCTCGAGCGATGGGTCCCGCAGCGCCGTCCTGAGCGCATCGATCACGTTGCCGCGAGCGGCCTTGGCCCCGAGCGAAACGATCGCCGGCCCGACAGCGAGACGTGAGCGCAGCAGGCCGATCAGGAACGCGATCGGGGCGAGGCCGACCACGAAGAAGGTCGCACGCCGTACTGCCTCGATCGCCGGTACGTCTCCCGGGCTCCCCACGAAGAGGATGGACAAGAACAGGGCGGCGAGCATCGCCAGCCCAAGCGCGAACGAATCGACGAGCGGCCCGAGCGGGCGGCGCGGCGCGCGGCCCGGACCCCACCGCCGCGCGACGAGAACGCCGATCCCGGCGAGACAGAACGCGCTGACCCCGATCAGCTCGACCTTTCGCACCACCTCGACCGCGCCGGGCTCGCTCACGACCTGGATCAGGTTCCGGGGCCCGACTCCCCCGAGCACCATCCGCACGAGACCCAGGCCGACCCCGGTTACATACGCTCCTGCGACGATCGCCCGTTCGGGACGCCCGGCTAGTCGGCCATCCGGATACGCGAGGAACACGTGCAAGAAGAGCAACGGCGGCACCAGGTCGAGCGCGATCCCGATCGTGAACGGCACGTCGGCGGTCGCCCAGTCGAGCGTCGCCAGGAAGTTGACGAAGCCTGCACCGATCATCAACAGACCGAAGCGGCTGTCGGGCCGGCGCCACCAGGCGATAAGGCCGGCGCCGATGTAGTTGAGCGTGATCCAATCGTTAAGGAACACGCGTATCGCGACGTGATCCACCTCGTCGTTCGCCAGCCCGAGCGCGAGCGTCGCGGCCGCTGCAGCTATAGCGGCAAACGCAATTGCCGCCAACATGGCCGGGTTCGGTGCCCACGGCGAAGCGTGTCCGCTAAGCGTCCTCCAAGGGGTACGCAAAGCACCGAGGGCCTGCCGAGAAGGCTCGGCGCTCGCCATGTCGCATCGCCCTCCTCGCGCTCGATGCCGTCGCCTGCAGACGGGACCTCTCAGGCACGACCGCTCGAAGCGAGGTCGCGCTAGCGGCGGGCGCGAATGAAAGGAAGCGTCCTAGATGCCGAGGATACTCCGTCGACCCCGCCAGTTCCATCCGCGCCTCGCGTAGGGTGCGTAAATTCGGTCAGCCGCACCGATTCCCAGGGTTTGCAGGGAACTCGAGTGTGCGAACCCCGCGGCTCGTCTCCGGCGGGAATTGCCAACCCGCCGCGCTCAGAGTCGGTGAGCTCTCCTTATTCCTTGCGCGCAGCGACGGTTATTCCTTGCGCGTAGCGAACGGGCTCGAGCCGTGGGTGCCAACACTTGCGTTCCGCCTGTAGATCTCGATTTCTCTCGTCGCGAACCGAGTTTGACAGCCCACAGGTTCTCATCTGGGGAGTTTGCCGCCCCGCCCTAGGATGGTCACGTTGTCGGGACGGTCAACCTCTCAGTTTTTCGGCGTCATCCGTGTCGGGCCTCAGCACTCGGTTCCGCCTGCAAATCGGGATGATCCCGCGCTGTGAACAGAGTTTTGGCACCCCACAGCCCAGGACGATGGTCAAGCCGCCCCGTGTTCGCACCTTCACGGTCGTTCCCGGCTCAACCTGCGGGACACGCTGTCCGCGCTCGGTGTTGCGCTCGAGGTCGGCGACGCCGCGCCTGCTGACCCGTGCCGTTCCGATCTTCGTCCCTTTGACGAAGACGAGGACTCGGTGCCCCGCAAGGGAGCGGATGTGCTCGACCTCGATCTGGATCTCGCGCTGCCCGGGCTGCTGCTGGTACTGGGCCGTCCCGGGTGCGGTCGGATAGGCCTTCGATGGCCGGAGCGCGATCTGCCGACTCGCCGCCGCCAGGGCGGTGGGCGGGGCGATCGCCATCGCGGCTAGCGCGGCCAGGGGCAGGACCGAGAACTCTCGAGTGCCCCGTCCCGCGGCCCTTCGATGGGCGCTTCCCAACCCTAGGCGACGAGGCGCTCGTGGCGCGGCTTCGTGCGGCGCTCGATCTGCTCGACCGGCCGCTCGACGCGGACGAGTCGACCGAGCCAGCAGCGCCGCTCCCACTGAACGCTCTCCAGCGCTTCGCGGAGATATCCCTCGTCGGCGGCGACGACGGCGCGCGAGATGGCCTCGAGCTCTTGGGTGACGTTGCGATTGCTGATCATCACGTTCGGAACCGTGCCCGGGGTCGGTTAGGGGACGGTTAGGCCGCGGCTGTCGCTCGGTAAGCCTTTGCGACAATCGCGGCATGAGCGCGCCGGCACAGGTGCTGGTCGTCGACGACGAACTGGCGCTGCGGCGCCTGCTCCGCCTCTACCTGAGCAAGGAGGGCTTCGCCGTCGCGGAGGCGGAGAACGGCGCCGATGCGCTCTCGCTGCTCCGCCGGGGTGGAATCGACCTCGCGCTGGTCGACGTGATGCTGCCGGAGGTCGACGGCTTCGAGGTCGTGCGGCGGATTCGTCAGGAGTCGACGGTCCCGATCATCCTTGTGACCGCCCGTGGCGAGGAGACGAATCGCGTCGCAGGGCTCGAGCTCGGCGCCGACGATTACGTCGTGAAGCCGTTCTCGGCGCCCGAGGTCGTGGCACGTGTGCGGGCGCAACTGCGCCGCGCGCAGGGCTTCGCAGCGGTCGAGAGCGTCCTGCGAAGCGACGGCGTCGAACTCGACCGCGCCGAGCGCCGCTGCCTTGTCCGGGGGCAGCCGGTCGAGTTGACTCGGCGCGAGTTCGACCTGCTGGCCACGCTGCTCGAGCATCCGGGCCGCGTCTCCACCCGGGGACAGCTGCTTGCTGCCGCCTGGGGCACGACCTTCCTCTCGGAAAAGACGGTCGACGTGCACATCGCGGGCCTGCGCCGCAAGCTCGGTGCCGCGATCGCGATCACCGCCCTACGCGGCGTCGGCTACCGGCTCGAGCCCTGATGCTCGCTCGACTGCGCTCGGTTCGCCTCCGCCTGCTCTTGGCGATGGTCGTCACCGCGGCGGCCGGTCTCGCCGGCGCGTACGTCGTGATCGCGAAGATCGAGCACGCGGAGGAGCTCTCGATCATCCGCAGCGACGCCGCCCAGGCGGCGAGGGCGGTGGCGGCGGAGGCTGCGGCCGGAGCCGGCCGCGAGCGCTTCGCTCGCGACCAGGCCCTGCTCGGGGACGACCAGCTGCTCGTCTTCCGGAACGGCCGCCGCGTCTACGGCGGGCCTGCCCGCGCCAGCGACCTGACCGCCACGGCGTCGGCCCGCTTCCCGGGCGGGCGTGCCGTCGTGGTCGCGCACGCGGATGAGACCGCCCGGCTGTCGGCCGAGGTGATCACGGTGCTGGCGGCGGTGGTCCTGCTCGTGATCGGCGCTGCCGTCGTCACCGCGACGCT